>MPMF02166831.1_pt1 | contig 15208 bp, 11 predicted proteins | sample 1617271 | NCBI WGS metagenome assembly MPMF02 (sample SAMN05944812, study PRJNA350692) | marine metagenome | biome: marine; feature: ODZ; material: water; isolation source: 120 m water sample prefiltered with 30 um filter, filtered on to 0.2 um... | place: Pacific Ocean | collected 2012-04-09... | reverse complement strand
TCAAAACTTGCTCAAGGTTTACCCGTGGGTGGAGAAATTGAAAGTTTAGACGATGGCACTTTAATTTCGGCATTTAAAAATAGAAAAGGATTAAATTCGGGATCAGACTGATTTTTTTATTAATCTATTAAAATGAAGCAAGGGCTCAGTGTAGCCCGATGGCTGAAACTTGCCATGAAAAACTAAATCACATGCAACTCGAAATGCTATAGATTTATCAAAGTTTCCAGCCATAGGTTTGTATGGAGATTGCCCTTTCATAGTCGGGTCTTTTAGGTTTTGTCTATCTACAACTTTAGCCATCTTTTTCATAATTTCTAAAACTTGTTTTTTGCTACAAACACCATGATTTAACCAATTAGCAATGTGTTGACTGCTTATCCTGCAGGTTGCCCTATCCTCCATCAAGCCAATCCCGTTTATATCAGGAACTTTTGAACATCCAACTGACTGATCAATCCATCTAACAACATATCCTAAAATTCCCTGTGCATTATTTTTCAGTTCTTGATTTATTTTGTCAATTGACCAGTTAGGTTTTTTTGCAGCTGGAATAGTTAATAAATCAGAAAGTTTTGCAGGTTTTCTTTTTAATAATTCTTTTTGTTTTGTAAAGACATTAACCTCATGATAATGGAGTGCATGCAATGATGCGGCCGTAGGTGAAGGTACCCAAGCACAATTAGCACCTGCTAATGGATGTGTTATTTTTTGTTTCATCATTTCTTTCATTAAATCTGGCATCGCCCACATGCCTTTTCCTATTTGAGCTTTTCCTGAAAAACTGCAAGAAATTCCCACATCAACATTATTATTTTCATAAGCAGAGATCCATTTTGAAGATTTCATATCTCCCTTAAAAATCATTGGGCCAACTTCCATTGATGTGTGAATTTCATCTCCAGTTCTGTCTAAAAATCCAGTATTTATGAAGAATACTCTTTTTTTTAAAACTCTAATACATTCTTTCAGATTAACAGTGGTTCTTCTTTCTTCGTCCATAATACCGCAAAGTATTTGATTTCTTTTTAAATTTAAAACTTTTTCAACTTTTTGAAAAATTAAATCTGTAAAGGCACATTCTTCAGGACCATGCATTTTTGGTTTAACAATATAAATCGAACTAGTTCTTGAATTTCCTTTTATTTTAAAGTCATGAATACACGCAAGTGAAGTTACAAAAGCATCAAGAATTCCTTCAGGACATTCAGAACCATCTTTTAAAAGTATAGCTGGATTGGTCATAAGATGACCAACATTTCTATTTAATAGTAGAGATCTACCATGTAATTTAAATTTTTTACCGTTTTTTGATATATAATTTCTATCATTATTTGGTTTTCTAAAAATTTTCTTTCCATTTTTCGAAAATTCAACTTTTAAGTTTCCCTTCATTAATCCTAACCAATTTCGATATCCAATAACTTTATCTTCAGCATCTACAGCCGCAACACTGTCCTCATGATCACAAATAGTCGAAATTGCAGATTCTAAAAAAATGTCGTGTATTTTTATTTTATCTTGATTGCCATCAGGATTATTAATTTCCATACTACCAGACTGGTCAAATAAAATATCAATGTGAAGGTTATTATTAACAAATAATAACGAAGATAGTTGATTTAATTTTTTATTATAGCCCACAAATTGATTGGGATTTTTTAGTTTTAAATTTAATTTATTATTATTGATTTCAGGAATTTTTTTTAAATCTTTCCAACTATTGTTTTTCAAAGGTATATATTTATCGAGAAGATTTCGTGCATACTCAATAACTTTTTTACCTCTAATTGGATTGTAAGTTTTTCCTTTTAAAGCTCCATGAGTTTCCGGAATTATATCTGTACCATATAAACTATCGTATAAACTAATCCATCTTGCATTTGCAGCATTTAATAAAAATCTAACGTTAGAAATTGGACAAACTAATTGAGGACCACAAATACTTGATATTTCAATATCAACATTTTTTGTCGTAATTTTAAAATTTGGACCAGGTTTTTTTAAATAACCAATTTTTTTTAAGAAATTTTTATAAGTTTTAAGATCTAATTTTTTATTCTTTCTTTCTAAATGAAAAGTATCAATTGATTTTTGTAATTTTTCTCTTGTTTCTAATAGTTTCTTATTTATTGGTACTAATTTGCCTATTGCTTTGTCAAAACCGTCCCAAAATTTATCTTTTTTTACATGAATTCCTTTCAAAAGTTCGTTATTTATAAAATCAAATAGAATTTTTGAAACAGAAAGGTTTTTAATTTTTATATATTGTTCTTTTTTTTTCATTTAGATGTAAAATAATAATTTTAACATTTTATTGCCTATTTTAAGTTGATAAACAACTATAATAAAAAATATATATGAAAAATTATTTAAATTTTGAAGCAGAAGTAAAAAATCTTGAAAAAGAATTAGAACAATTAAAAGATCCATATAATCAAGAAGGTTTATCCGAAGTTGATACAAAAAATATATCCAAAGTTCAAAATGAAATAGATGAAAAGCTTAAAGATATTTATTCCAATCTAGATCCTTGGCAAACCGCATTGGTTGCTAGACACGAAGAAAGACCAAAAGCAAAATTTTTTATCGATCATTTATTTGAAGATTTTATGCCTCTTTCAGGTGATCGATTTTATGGAGAGGATAAATCTGTGATTGCAGGTTTTGGAAAATTTAATAGCAATTCAGTTTTAGTTATTGGTCAAGAAAAAGGCGATAATTTAGATTCAAGAATTGAAAGAAATTTTGGGATGATGAGGCCAGAAGGTTATCGGAAATCAATTAGACTAATGAAGCTTGCAGATAAATTTGGAATTCCAATAATATCTTTTATAGATACTCCCGGAGCATACCCAGGAGTTGGGGCAGAAGAAAGAGGTCAAGCAGAAGCAATTGCAAAATCTATAGAATGCTGCATGGAACTTTCTGTGCCAACAATATCTATAATTATAGGAGAAGGTGGTTCAGGAGGCGCAATTGCTTTAGCATCTTCAAATAAAGTTTTAATGTTTCAAAATGCTATTTATTCAGTAATTTCTCCAGAAGGGTGTGCAACAATTCTTTGGAGAGATCCAAAAAAAACTTTAGAAGCATCAAAAGCAATGAAGCTTTCTTCGAAAGATCTTTTAAGTCTTAATATTATTGATGAGATTATACCAGAACCAATTGGTGGAGCTCATAGAGATAAAGATTTAATTTTAGACAATGTAAGAGATTCAATAAAAAAAAATTTTGAATTTTTTTCAACAATGGATAAAAATGAAATTATAAATCATAGAAAAAATAAATTTTTGTCAATAGGAAGAAGCAAAGGATTTGCTATGCAAACTGATTCAGAAAAACTATCGATGAAAAAAAGTGTACTAGAAAAATTAATTAACAATCGAAAAATTATTTATATTACTAGCGCAATAATCTTACTTTTATCAATAATAATTATTTTATTATAAAGATCCATGACAGTGTTTGTATTTTTTTCCTGAGTTACAGGGGCATGGCTCATTTCTCCCAATTTTTTTTGCTGATAATTCTCCAAACTTATCATTTTGCTTCTGTTTAAAACTATCTTCATTTTCAGAACTATCTACTATTTTCATATTAATTAAAAAAGTAATTAAACCAAACTTAAGTTTGCTAAGTAAATTTTCGAATAAAACAAAAGCTTCTTTTTTGTATTCAACCAAAGGATCTCTTTGACCAAAAGATCTTAATCCAATAACCTGTCTAAGTTGTTCAAGATATTGTATGTGCATTTTCCAATTTTCATCGATTACTTGTAAAAAAATTCTTTTTTCAATTTCTTTTGCTTTATTTTCCCCAATCAATTTTATTCTTTCATTTCTCTTATCTAAAAATTTTTCTTTGATTAATTTTTCAAAATCATTATCTTTTGCATTTCTTAAGCTCTCAATTTCATCCTGATTAAAAGATTTTCCAAATAAAGATTTAAATTGATTTACAAATTCATTAGAGTTTGGTTTTGCAAGATATTTTGATTTAGTTTTTTTTAAATCATTAATAATTTCATTCAAAAAATCATCTGAGAGTGTATTTACATTATCATTATTAATAACATTATTTCTTTGTCCAAAAATTACTTGTCTTTGATCATTCAATACGTTGTCAAATTTCAATAAGGTTTTTCTAATGTCAAAATTTCTAGATTCAACTTTTTGTTGAGCTCTCTCCAGAGCCTTATTTATCCATGGGTGGTCAATACTTTCTCCATCTTTTAAGCCAAGTTTTTCTAGAATATTATTCATGGATTCAGTTCCAAAAATCCTCATTAGATCGTCTTCAATACTTACAAAAAAAATTGAACTACCTTCATCTCCTTGCCTTCCAGATCTTCCTCGTGCTTGATTATCTACTCTTCTGCTTTCCATTCTTTCGGTTCCTATCACAAACAATCCACCAATTTTTTTTACTTCTTCTTTTTGGCTTTGGTCTTGTCCACCTAATTTTATATCAACACCTCTTCCCGAAATACTTGTTGTTATAATTATAGAATTTTTTCTTCCTGCGTTTTCAATTATTTCAGCTTCTTTTTCATGATTTTTTGCATTAAGCACTATGTGCTTTATTGATTTTTTTTCTAATAACTTTGAATAATGTTCAGATTTATTAATACTTGCTGTAAAGACAAGAAGTGGTTGTCCTAATTTATTGCATTCAACAATTTTATTAACAATCGCCTCATCTTTTTCTTTAATAGTTCGGAATATTTGATCATTCCAATCTTTTCTAATCATTTTTTTGTTTGTTGGAATTGAGACTACTGGAAGATTATATATTTCAAAAAATTCTTGAGATTCTGTTTGAGCAGTACCAGTACATCCTGAAAGTTTGGAGTATAGTTTAAAAAAATTTTGGTAAGTGATTGAGGCGAGTGTTTGATTTTCTGCATTTACAAATAATTTTTCTTTTGCTTCTAAACTTTGATGCAATCCATCTCCAAATCTTCTTCCCGGCAATTGTCTGCCAGTTTGTTCATCAATTATTATAATTTGATCATCTTTTACAATATAATCTCTTCCACTTTTAAAAAGATGATTAGCTCTTAGCGCTTGGTTAACATGATGAACTAAATGTAAATTTTCAGGATCATAAAAATTGTCATTTTTTAAAATTCCAGCATTTGAAAATATTTTTTCTATATTGTCTATGCCTTCATTTGTTAATAGAATATTTTTGTCTTTTTCATCTATTTCAAAATCATTGTGATTTAAGTTATTAACTAATTTATTTATTGCAATATATTGGCTAGTTTTGTCTTCCGCGGCACCAGATATTATTAAAGGTGTTCTTGCCTCATCAATTAAACAAGAATCAATTTCATCAACAATTGCATAATTATGTTTTCTCAGAACCATATCTTCTTCAGAAAATTTCATATTATCTCTAAGGTAATCAAATCCTAATTCGCTATTTGTTGCGTAAGTTATGTCTTTAGAATAATTTTCTTTTCTTTCTTCGTCAGATTGACCTGTATTAATGTAGCCGCATTCCAAGCCCAAAAAATTATAAATTTTTCCCATATTTTGACTATCTCTTTTTGCAAGATAATCATTGACAGTTACTATATGTACTCCTTTTTTTTCTAGAGCATTTAAATAAGCCGAAAGTGCAATAGTTAAAGTTTTACCTTCACCAGTTTTCATTTCTGCTATTTTATTTTCGTAAAGCACAACACCTCCAATTAACTGAACATCAAAATGTCTTTCATTGTTTGTTCTTTTTGAAGCTTCTCTAACTAAAGCAAAAGCTTCTGGTAAAATTTCAATAAGCTTTTTTCCATTTTTTATTTGTTCAATTAATTCATTTGTTTTTTTTGGAAATTCTGTTTTGTCTAATTTTTCCAAATCTTTTTCAAAAAGATTTATATTTTTTACTATTTTTTGAATTCGATCTAACTCTTTTTGATTACTGCTTTTAATTATTTTTGAAATTAGATTTAGTGGATTAAACATTTTGATGTAAATTAATTATTATGATTATATAGTAATTATTTTATTAATTTAAATATCATGGTTTTTAACATAAACAACTTTTTTGATGATAGAAATAGAAAGTCAAAAATAGCTGATTTTCAAGATTTAGAACATATAGACGGAGTTTCTATTTCAACAGTTAGCGCTAATTTATATGACCAAAAAAGAGATGATTTAGTTTTATTTTATTTTAGAGATGGAGCCAGCTATGCCTCAGTTTTTACCCAATCAAAGATAGTTTCTGAGAATATAAAATGGAATCAAAAAGTAAAATCTAAAAAATTAAGTGCCTTACTAATAAATACAAGAAACGCAAACGCTTTGACTGGATCAACGGGTTTTATTGCTATCAAAGAACTTGCTAATGATTTATCTAAAAAATTAACGGAAAAGCAAAAATTAGATGAGGAACATCCTAAAAAAATTAATTCAAATGAAATATTATTTGCATGCACAGGAACTATAGGAGAAAAATTTCCTCTTAATAAAATTAAAAATACAATATCCAAGCTAGTTAACAATATAAAATATACACAAAACAAACTAATTTGGATTAAAGCGGCCATGGGAATAATTACCACAGACACGAAACCAAAACTTACAATGTCAGAATGTAAAATTGGATCTACAAATATAAAAATCTACGGAATTGCCAAAGGTTCAGGCATGATCCATCCAAATATGGCAACAGCACTTGGTTTTGTTTTTACTGATGCCAGCTTATCTTCTTCAATTTTACAAAAAATTCTTAATGAAAGTATAAAAACTACATTTAATGCCATCTCTTGTGATGGAGACACAAGCACTAATGATATGGTTTCACTTTTTTCAACCAATAAAGCAAATAATCTAAATATAAAAGACTTCAAAGACTCAAGGCTAAAAAATTTTCGTCAATCTTTAAAAGATGTATTGTTAAATTTGGCAAAAAGAATTGCTGCAGATGGAGAAGGCTCTTCTAAATTTATTAGTATAAAATGCAAGAATACCAAAACAGAAGAGGATGCAAAAAATATATGTTTTTCTATAGCCAACTCTCCTCTAGTTAAAACCGCAATTGCCGGTGAAGATCCCAATTGGGGAAGAATTGCAATGGCGATAGGAAAAAGCAATGCAAAGATTGATGAAAAAAAGTTGTCAATTAACATAGGACCTTATAAAGTTTTAGTTAAAGGAAATCTGCATCAAGATTATGATGAAAAAATAGTAGGCGAACATATGAAAAATGAATTAATAGATATTACTGTAGATATTGGTTTAGGAAAAAAAGATTTTACTGCATACACAATGGATTTAACAAAAAAATATATAGAAATTAATGCAGATTATAGATCTTGAAGGCATTGAATTTTATAAAATATTTAATTAGATAATTTTATGATCAAGTATTGTTTAAAATGTAAAAATTGCTCATTAGAATTTGTAAGCTGGTTTAGCTCATCGAAAGAATTTGACCGTTTAAAAAAACTTAAGCATCTTAACTGCCAGAATTGTAATTCTATAAAAATAGAAAAATCCCCTATGTCACCAAATCTCACAAACGCTAAAAAGAAAACTTTTGAACAAAATGAACAAAAACTTAGAGAAGTAAAAAATAAACTTAAAAATTACCAAAAATTTATTAAGGACAATTTTGAATTTGTTGGTGATAATTTTGCATATGAGGCAAGGTCAATTCATTATAACAAGAAAAAAGAAAAAAAAGGAATTTATGGTAAAGCCTCATCGGAAGAAGTAAAAGAGTTAAAAAATGAAGGAATTGAAACAGAGATTATTCCTTGGTTTAATGATAAGGAAAATTAATTTTTTTTAAATTTAGCAATATAGTTTACAGATTTATCAATAGAAATATTCCATTTATCTATTATTGGATTAAAACTTATTCCATCAACAGTTTTTAAGTTTAGTGAATTTTTTTTACATATTGTAATAAGTTCAGCGGGTTTAATAAATTTTTGCCAATCATGCGTGCCAATAGGCAGCCATTTTAAAATATACTCAGCGCCGACTATTGCAAAAAGATAAGATTTTAATGTTTGATTTAATGTTGCAATAAACATAATTCCTGATTTTTTTAAAAACTTTGCACTTTGTTTTATAAAAATATCAACGTTTTCAACATGTTCTACAATTTCCATATTTAAAATTACATCATATTTATTATTTGATTTAAATTTCTCAGGAGAAAAGTTGTAATATTTAATGTTAAGCTTGCTCTTATTTAAATGATGTTTTGCAATTTCTATGTTTCTTTTTATAGGATCTATCCCAGTAACTTTCGCTCCAAGTCTTGCCATTGGTTCTGACAATAAGCCTCCGCCACATCCTATATCTAATATTTTTAAACCATCGAGAGGTTTTTTTTTATTTATTAGATCAAAATCATTAATTAAATTATCTTTTATATATTTTATTCTAATTGGGTTAAATTTATGTAAAGGCCTAAATTTACCAGTTGGATTCCACCATTCTTCTGCAATTTTTGAAAATTTTTCTATTTCTTTTTTATCTAATGTGTTATTTTTCATTCTTAATTGACTTTATAATCAAGATGTATTTTATCAATATATTTTAACTTATTAAAAAAATTAATTTAATGAAAATTGTAGTTTTAAAATTTGGAGGCACATCAGTAGGTACTATTGATAGAATAAAAAAAGTAACAAATATAATAACTAAGTATGTAAAAAAAAAATACAAGGTAATTGTCGTTTCTTCAGCAATGAGTGGAGCAACAAATGATTTGGTAAATAAATCAAAGAATATAAGCAATAATTTTTCCAATGCAGAATATGATGTATTAGTTTCTTCGGGAGAACAGGTGGCTTGTGCATTAATTGCAGGAAGATTAATACACAAAGGTTACAAATCACGATCATGGATGGGTTGGCAAATTCCTATTATTACCGATAATAATCACAAATACTCAATAATTAATCAAGTTTATAGAAGAAATATAATTAAATATTTAAAGTCTGGTGGCATACCAATTGTTACAGGTTTTCAAGGAATAAATGGAGAAGGAAGAGTCACAACAATAGGCAGAGGTGGATCAGATGCAAGCGCAATTATAATGGCAAAATTCTTTAAAGCAGAAAAGTGTATAATTTATACTGATGTGGAAGGAGTATATACTACAGATCCAAAAAAATTAAAGAAAGCTAAAAAAATAAGAGTAATATCCTATGAAGAGATGTTGGAAATGGCATCATTAGGTGCAAAAGTAATGCAACCAGCTTCTATTCAAGATGCTCGATTGAGCAGAATAGATATTGAAGTTAAATCTTCTTTTAAAAATAAATCTGGAACTTTAATAACAAAAAGAAAAAATATAATTAATCATAGTATTATTACTGGAATCTCTTCTACACAAAATGATGCAAAAGTTACCTTGGTAGGAATAAAAGATAAACCTGGAGTTGCCGCTTCAATATTCAAGCCTCTTTCCGAAAGTTCAATAAATGTTGATATGGTGGTTCAAAATATTTCAGCGAATGGAAAAGAAACTGATTTAACATTTACAATTAAAAGTGATGATTTAAGCAAAACAAGAAAAATAACTAATTCTAATAAAAAAATTAAATATAAAAAGTTATTATTTGATAAAAATGTGTCAAAAGTTTCAATAATTGGTGTTGGAATGATAACAACTCCAGGGGTAACCTATAGAATGTTTCAGGCATTGGCAAAGCATAAAATTAATATTCAAGTCATTTCTACATCGGAAATAAAAATATCAGTTTTAATTGATAAAAAAAATATTAAGAAAGCAATTGTCGCTCTACACAAAGAATTTAAATTAGAAGTATAAAGAAATGAGCATTAGGTCATTTAGAGATATTAAAAGAAAAATAACAAAAGAAATAAATGTTGGAGAAGTAAAAATTGGTGGGAACAATCCTATTTCTGTCCAATCAATGACCAATACTATTACTAAAGATGTTAAAAAAACTGTAAATCAAATAAATCAAATTTCAGAAGTAGGCGCAGACATTGTAAGAGTTTCATGTCCCGATGAAGATTCTACCAAAGCTTTAAAAGAAATAGTTAAACATGTTTCGGTACCAATAGTGGCTGATATTCATTTTCACTATAGAAGAGCAATTGAAGCAGCAGACAATGGAGCAAAATGTTTAAGAATAAATCCTGGAAATATTGGTGATGAAAAGAAAATCAAAGAAGTAATTAATGCTGCAAAGAACAATAACTGTTCAATAAGAATTGGTGTAAATGCAGGATCTCTTGAAAGGGATATATTAGAAAAATATAAAGAACCTTGCCCAGAAGCACTTGTTGAAAGTGCATTAAGAAATATTGATATTATTGAAAATGAGGATTTTTTTAACTTTAAAGTAAGCGTAAAATCCTCTGATGTTTTTTTATCTATAGCCGCATATAAACAATTATCATCAAAAACTAATTATCCTTTACACCTAGGAATTACAGAGGCAGGGAGTTTTTTGCCAGGAAGTATTAAATCATCTATAGGATTTGGCACATTATTGCTAGATGGTATTGGAGATACAATTAGAGTTTCTTTATCTGACAATCCGATTGAGGAAGTAAAAGTTGGGAACGAAATATTAAAATCATTGAATCTTAGAAAACGCGGAGTAAAAATAATTTCATGCCCATCTTGCGCAAGGCAAGCATTTCAAGTTATTGATACAGTAAAAATACTGGAGGAGAAATTGTCATACATTAAAACACCAATAACATTATCAATTATTGGGTGTGTAGTTAATGGACCAGGCGAAGCATCGCAAACCGATATTGGCATAACAGGTGGCGGAAAGGGTAGCAATATGCTTTATTTAAAAGGCATTGAGACAGAAAAAATAGCGAGCGAAAGTATTATTTCTAAAGTTATAAATTTAGTTGAAAAAAAAGCCAAAGAAATTGAAAAAAATAACTAATGTTACCAAATAAAAAAGTTCAAAATTTAATCAGTAAGCACGCTGAATTAGAAAAAGAACTTTCTTCAGGAGAAGTTGATAAAAAAAGTTTTGCTGAAAAATCAAAAGAATACTCAGAATTAAATGAAATAATTCATGAAGCAAAAGAATATGTCTTATTTGAAAAAAACAAAGAAGAATTAGAAAAAATAATTAATGATACACAAAGTGAAAAAGATATAAAAGATTTGGCAGAATTAGAATTAGAAGATCTAATAAAAAATAATGATAATAATGAAAATAAAATTAAGTTGTTTTTACTTCCTAAAGATGAAGCTGATACAAAAAATGCGATTATAGAAATAAGAGCAGGAACCGGAGGGCTAGAAGCAAGTCTTTTTGCTTCAGATCTTTTTAAAATGTATGAAAAAGTTAGTCACAAAAAAAAATGGTTGATGGAAGTTATAACTATATCAAAAAGCGATGCGGGAGGATTAAAAGAAGTGATAGCAACAATAAAAGGAAAAAATATTTATTCTTCTTTGAAGTATGAAAGCGGAGTTCATAGAGTTCAAAGAGTTCCTGATACCGAAACACAAGGTAGAGTTCATACTTCGGCAGCAACAGTAGCAGTTTTACCAGAAGCAGAAGAGGTGGATGTAAAAATTGAAGATAAAGATTTAAGAATTGATGTTTTTAGAAGTAGTGGACCAGGTGGACAAAGTGTAAACACAACCGACTCTGCGGTAAGAATTACACATTTGCCAACTGGAATAGTAGTTAGCCAACAAGATGAAAAATCACAAATCAGAAATAAAGAAAAAGGACTTAAAATATTAAGATCAAGAATTTATGAGAAGGAAAGGCAAAAAAGAGACGCTGAAAGATCTCAAGACAGGAAGAGCAAAATAGGAACAGGAGATAGGTCGGAAAGGATTAGAACATATAATTTTCCACAAGGAAGAGTCACCGATCATAGAATAAACTTAACTTTGCATAAATTGGAAGAATTTATGCAAGGTGAAATATTTGATGAAATGATTGAAAATTTAAGCATTCAAGCACAACAAGAAGAGCTAAGAAATTTAAGCTAAATGAAATATCAAGAAATATTAAATAAAGGAAATCAAATATTAAGAGCTAACAATATAAAAAGTTCGAATTTAGATTGTGAACTAATTTTGTCAAAAGTTTTAAAAAAAACAAGAGAAGAAATTTTAATTAATTTAAATAATAAAATTAACAAGAACCAAAAGAATGAATTTGTTTTTTATTTAAACAAAAGAAGAAATAAAAATCCAATTTCCTATATCTTGGGTTTTAAATTTTTTTGGAAATATAAATTTTATATCAATAAATCAACTCTTATACCTAGGCCAGAATCCGAACATCTTGTAGAGCAAACCTTAAAATATATGCCAATTGGCAAATCAATGAATATTTTAGATATTGGGACTGGCTCTGGTTGTTTAATAGTTTCCTTATTAAAAGAAAGACCTAATTGTCTTGCTACAGCCATAGATATATCAATAGAAGCATTAAAAGTAGCAAAATTTAATGCAAAATTGCATCACTTAGAAAATAAAATTAAATTTTTTAATATCGATATTGACAAGTTTAATTCAAAAAAATATGATTTAATCATATCTAATCCTCCATATATAAATAAAGTAGATTTAAATAGATTAGATGATGATGTTAGACTGTATGAACCAAGATTAGCGTTGTATGGAGGGATTACAGGTTTCGAAGAAATAAAAAAAATAATTGAGAAGAGTTCTAAATTATTAAAATATAGCGGCAAACTGCTCATAGAAATTGGAGAGAAGCAAAAAGACTATACAATAAAAATTTTACTAAAAAATGGATTTTATGTTAACAAAATATGTAAAGATTTTTCAGGAAAAGACAGGTGTTTAGTAAATACAAAAATTAATTAATGAATAATTATAAAAATAATTTTAGAAGAAGTAGATTTAAACCTAATGGAGATAGAAATTTTAGAAAAAGAAATGGACACAAAATTAATGGAGAATTTAATAACAATTTAGATTTTAAAAGAAAAAATCCAGGTAGAAATAATCAAAATGCATCTACATTAATAGATAAATATAATGATCTTGCAAGAGAAGCTCTTACGAATGGTGATAAGATTTTATCAGAAAATTATTTACAACATGCAGACCATTTTGCAAGAATTTTAAAGAGTCGCGAGTTAGCCAAAGAACTGAATTTAAATTTATCAAATACAGATAAAACAACTTCTAAAAACAATAACTATAACGAAAATGATGCGGAAAAAAAACCTTCTCCTGAATTAAATACTTCAGATTAGTTTATTTTTGAAATTAACTCTGATTTTAATACGTCTATTTTTATTTTATTTACTTCAAATTTCTTTCTCAAATTTCCTTTAAGGATTTTTCCTGATGGTAATTTTAATTTTTGAGAATTTATCTTTCTACCATTTTCAATAACTTCATAATGTAAGTGTGGACCAGTAGATAAACCTGTAGATCCAACATATCCAATAATTTGTCCTTGTTTTACTCTAACTCCTTTTTTGATTCCTCTTCCAAATTTTGATAAATGAGCATAAACAGTTTGATAAGAAGAATTATGTTTTATTTTTACGCAATTTCCTCCTCCTCCACACCAGCTTGATTTAACAACAATTCCATGACCCGAAGCCATTATTGGAGTTCCTTTTGGAGCAGCAAAGTCTGTTCCAGTATGCATTTTAGTAAAACCAAGTATTGGGTGTTTTCTTTTACCAAAAGATGAAGAAAGTCTGGCACCGTTAATTGGAGTTTTCATTAAAGTTTTTCTAATGCTTTTTCCACTTTCGTCAAAATAATCAATTTTATTTTTTTCATATTCAAATTTATAAAGTTGAAGATCTGTATTTTGGGTATTTAAATTTGCATAAATAATGTTTCCTACTTCTACTACAGAACCATCTTCGTTTTTGAATTCTTCATAGATTATTTGAAAAGAATCGTTTTTCCAAATATCTCTTTGAAAATCTATTTGGAAACCATATAATCTTGCAAATTCAACTATTGTATTTGGTTTAATTCCAAGTTTTAGAGCCGCATTGTATAAACTACTTTTTATAATACCTTCTTGAAAAGCTATTGTTTTTGTTAAAGTTTTTTCAATAATTTTTGAAACAAAAGTTTCATCATTGTCAATTTTTTCAAAGAAAATATTTTTTTTTTTATCTATTTCGATAGTAAAATTTACAATTTTTGTATTATTTTTTTTGTCAATTTTAAAAAAAATTTTTTGATTTAATTTTAAAATATTAATATTTTTATTATTAGTAACCGAATTCAAAAATAATTTTTTTTCTTTTTTTTGGATATTGAGATTATTTATAATACTCTCATAAGTGTCACCTTCTTTTACCTTATGTTCTATATAAATGTATCTTGGTTTTAGTTCAGAAGTTATTCTTTTTAATGAACTGTTAAGATAAATATTTTTTAAAGACCTATTTAGATAATTGATTTGATTTTTTTTATTAAGATCATAAAAGTAAGTAACTAATACTGTAGAAAAAATTAGAAATATAAGCCAAATAAAATAACTATATTGACCAATTAATTTAATTTTTTTTTTTATTGTCATTAATAACTTGGTTAAAAATGCATTGATTTATAAGGTTTTTTAGCATATTTTTTTCAAATCTAATAACTTGATTTATTAATTTTTTCTAATATAAGCGGTGCACTCAACATAAGAAAAAATGTTATTTATTAGGCTTTATAAGCCTAATTAGCTATTTAATTTGTTAAAATTTTAAGAAGAGAAGTGTGGACGGTTAAGGTTACCAAAATTTGTCGTACACACTTCAAACATATGTAAATATTATTCTTAGTATTTGCATAGAAGCTAGTGTGCGCCGTTTTTAAACTTGAGAGTTTGATCATGGCTCAGAACGTACGCTGGCGGCACGCCTTATACATGCAAGTCGAACGAAGTAGCAATACTTAGTGGCAGACGGGTGAGTAACATGTGGGTATCTTCCCTTTGGTGAGGAATAACACGAGGAAACTTGTGCTAATACCTCATAAGTCTTTACGGAGAAAGCTTTATGCGCCAATGGATGAGCCCGCACTTGATTAGTTTGTTGGTGGGGTAATGGCCTACCAAGACTTTGATCAATAGCTGATCTGAGAGGATGATCAGCCACATTGGGACTGAGACACGGCCCAAACTCCTACGGGAGGCAGCAGTAGGGAATCTTGCACAATGGAGGAAACTCTGATGCAGCGATGCCGCGTGAGTGAAGAAGGCCTTTGGGTTGTAAAGCTC
>MPMF02129686.1_pt1 | contig 15235 bp, 12 predicted proteins | sample 1617271 | NCBI WGS metagenome assembly MPMF02 (sample SAMN05944812, study PRJNA350692) | marine metagenome | biome: marine; feature: ODZ; material: water; isolation source: 120 m water sample prefiltered with 30 um filter, filtered on to 0.2 um... | place: Pacific Ocean | collected 2012-04-09... | reverse complement strand
GTGTTCGGCCTCGTTTTTTTGAGCCACCAGATTGGCTCGGCGGCGGGCGCCTATGCCGGAGGACTCGTTCACGACCTCTGGGGGAACTATCAGCCGATTTTTCTGGCGTCCGCCATGATCTGTTTCGTCGCGGCGGGGATGAGTTGGGCCATCAGCGAGGAGCCGGCCCCGGCCTTCGCCGAACCGGTGGCCGGTTGTGCGGCGGGTTTATTAGCCGGTTGAACCGCCGATTGAGCTAGCGGCCCTGACATATCGGCGAGATTCGCCTACCATGCGGCCTGCCATAAGGAAGATTCGTCCTGACCGGGAGAGGAAAATGATGAAATTAATCACGGTGGCCGAGGCCGCGGGACTGATCAAGGACGGGGAAGCCATCTCCACGAGCGGAAGCCTGCTCCACCGCGCGCCCTCGACCCTTCTTCACGAGCTGGCCCGCGCCGGACGGAAGAATCTCACCCTCATCAAACCCTCTCCGGGCTACGACGCCGACCTCCTTTGCGCGGCGGGGGCGCTGGGCCGGGTCCGGAGCGGAATCGTCACCTTCCAGGCCAGCTACGGCCTCGCCCCGAACTACCGTCGGTCCATCGAAAAGGGGTTGGCCGGGCTGACCGAGCACGCCTGAGCGAGCATCCTCGCGGGGCTGCGGGCCGCAGCCTACGGCAACCCCTTCCAGCCCCTGCGCGGGTTCAAGGGAAGCGATATCCCCGAGCGCAGCGGAATCCAAACCATCGATGACCCGTACACCGGCGAAACGCTGTACGCCATCCCCGCGCTCCGTCCCGACTGGGCTATCATCCACGTCCACGAAGCCGACGGGGAGGGGAACGCGCGCATCTACGGCCCGCGATATTTCGATATCGAAATGATGCGCGCGGCGAAGGGGGTCATCGTCACCGCCGAGAAATTGGCGCCCGCCGAGCGCTTTAGAGAGGAGCCCGAGATGACGGCCATTCCCGGCTTCCTGGTGGCCGCCGTCGCTCATGCGCCGGGGGGGGCCGCGCCCTGCAGCTGCTCGCCGGCCTACGGAGTGGACGAGGCGAGGATGCGCCGCTACATGGAGGTTTCCCGAACGGCGGACGGTCTCGCCGAATATCTCGCCGAAGCCGAGACGTATCTACAGGTATGATCAAATGACCTTGAAAACGGAAAGCGAAATTCAGGCCGCGCGCGATGCGGCGGATCAAATGGCCGTCTGCCTGGCCCGGGAGCTGCGCGAGGGCGAGCGCGTCTTTCACGGCGTGAACTCCCCGCTTCCGATGGTGGCGATTTTTCTCGCAAAAAAGCTGCATGCGCCGGGGAGCGTTCTCATCGAGGTGGCCGGCTCTGTGGACCCGAGGCCCGAGCGGCTGCCCTTCAGCACGAACGATCCGGCACTGTGCCAGGGGGCGGCGGCGATCTTCTCGAACGCCGACGCCTACGATCTTTTCGCGCGGGGCGGGGTCGATCTCATGTACCTGGGCGGCGCACAGATCGACAAGGCGGGCCGCGTGAACATGAGCTACATCGGCGAGCCGTCCGCCCCAAAGGTTCGCCTGCCCGGAGGCGGGGGCGGGTCGGTCATCATGGAGCAGGCTCGGCGGATCGTGATATGGCGGGTGGTGCACGACCGGCGCACTTTTGTCGAGAAGGTGGATTTCGTCACCCAGTCGGGCAACCTGGCGCGGGTGGTCACTCCGCTGGCCGTGATGGAGATGCGCGATGAGGGTCTTGAGCTGGGGAGCGTTCATCCGGGCGTTTCGGTGGAAGAGGTGGCCGGGCGGACGGGTTTTCCGCTCGATTTGGGTGCTGAAATACCCGTGACAATCCCGCCTACGGGGGATGAACTCTCCGCCCTCGCCGAGATCGATCCCGAGGGGGTGCGTTACTCGGAGTTCGCCGCGCTTCGCCGGGTGGAGCGCTAACTGGGCGGGGTTGCTAGCCCAGCTTGGGCTGCTAGCCCGGCCGGCGCGACAGGAGGAAATGTGAGCAAGCTGATATCTCTCTCAGAGGCCGGCGGCCTCGTCCGGGACGGTCAGATGATCGCGCTGGGCGGCAATTCGCTCTCGCGCACCCCGTCGGCCTTCGCCCGCGAGCTTGCGCGTCAGGGCCGCCGGAATCTCATCATGATTAAAACGGCGGGGGCCTACGAGATCGATCTCCTCTGCGCGGCGGGGGCGGTGGCCGAGGTGCGGGCGGGCTACATCGGCTACGAAAACCTCTTCGGCATGGCGCCCTCCTACCGGCGCGGGGTCGAGAGCGGGGAAATCCGGGTGGTGGAGCACGCCTGCTACAGCGTGATCGCGGGCCTGCGCGCCTCGGCCTATGGGCTTCCGAGCCAGCCGGTCTCGGGGTTCGACGGCTCGGACACCCCGGCGAGCTCGGGGTTCCTCCAGGCCGAGGACCCCTACACGGGGAAGAGCGTTTACATGATCCCCAAAATCCGGCCCGACTGGGCGGTGGTCCACGTTCAGCACGCCGACGCGGCCGGCAATGCGCGGATCGACGGCGGCCCGTTCGAGGATGTGCTCCTCTCCCGGGCCTCCGAGGGCGTCATCCTCACCGCCGAGCGCATCGTCGAGACGAAGTTTTTCGAGGACAAACCCGAGCGGACGAATATACCGGGGTTCATGGTGGACGCGGTGGTCCACCTGCCCGGCGGGGCGGCCCCGGCGTCGTGCTATCCGCTCTACGATACCGACGAGGAGGCCGTGGCCGCGTTTTTAGGCGCGGCCGACAGCCCCGAATCGCTCCGGGACCATTTGAGGGAGTGGGAAGTAAGCGACCACCGGACCCCGGAGGCAGAAATAAGCGAATGAGCGGCGCCGATTTTCAGGATTCAGGGGCCGTCCGGCAGGTGCTCCGGGAGTTCCGGCGCATCGCCGTGGTGGGTCTCTCGCCCAAGGAACACCGGCCCAGCCATTACGTGAGCGTCTACATGCAACAGGCGGGCTACGAGATTGTTCCCGTCAATCCCGGTCACGATGAACTCCTCGGCGAGCGGTGCTATCCCCGGCTCTCCGCGATGCCCGAGCCCCCCGAGATGGTGAACGTTTTCCGGCGGAGTCGTTTCGTGAGCGGGGTGGTGGACGAAGCCATCGCCGCCGGGGCGCGGGCGATCTGGCTCCAAAGAGGCGTCATCGACGAGGAAGCCGCGGCCCGCGCCGAGCGGGCGGGCCTCAAGGTCGTCATGGATCTTTGAATCATGGTCGAGCACCGCCTGTACGGCGGCCCGCTGGTTTCATCCTGATTCGGCCCACGCCGATAAAACTATCCGACATTTCCCATTTGATTCCTTGAATTGGTTTATGCCTGATAAACCATTTGAACAGGAATATTACGGGAGTGGGGACAATAAATAAGCCGTCATTGCCAATTCTTGGTCCAACTGGATGATCTTGACTAAAGCCACCAGAGTTCGCCGCGCTTTCTCAAGGTCAGATCCATAAGCTGCCAGTACGAAGGAAATGACCAACTCCAAATAAATCGAATACGACCCCATATACCAGCAGGGCGACAAGCCAAGTTGCTGATGGAGGATTCCAATGCGCAGGCGGTTCGCCAAATATTCTTCGCCATAGTCGCCTTTCGTTAGCCCGAGGAAGTACTCTTTCTGAAGGTCCGTAACACGGAGGAGCGTCATGTCGTCCCGGAAGAAGGCTTTTGTTTCCTCAAATCGCAGGAAGTGCTGATACAACTTTTCCACAACCTCGTTCGCGTGGACTTCCGCGATTTGGTTATACTCCATAAGCAGTTGCACATCTTCGTCGGTGAAACCGACAAACTCCTTGCGTCGCTCCTATTCTTTCAAGGTAATTATTGTTTGGCTTGCCTTGGATTTCTTCACCGGAAATTACCCGTTCAATCGTTTGAGCCGATATTTTCCACAAGGTCTTTTGAATAAAGATATTGTAGTCTCAAATGACTATTCCAAGCCATCATTCTTTTCCCAACAGCTGAGCGGACCAAATGGTTCACCGGCCCGGGTACGGCCGAAATGGACTCTCAGAGGGTCTTTCGCGGTTTTACCCACCGGGTGTTCTCCATCAGCGGATGAGAAGAAGGATTAACTGATTGAATGATAAATCGAAGCAGGAATGAATATTGCGAAAATCATGAACCCATCAGGGAATTCCGGATTTAAGGCCTTTTCCGACGGCGCGCGGTTTCCTCTTCATCGATTTCGAGCGTCAAGGGATCGAGCGCCACCCCGTAGTCGCGCCGTGCCGATTCGATTGAAATAATTTCGTCGCGCACTTCTTCCCGGATCAGGTCGGCGGGCCGCAGTCTCGGGTCCCCGTACCCGCCGCCGCCCGAAGCGGTCATCTCGATAACCGCGCCGTCCGCGTCCGGAATGATTTCGTGGCCCTTGGGCCAGCGTTGGCGCCCGTCGGGATGGGTGAGGTGGGCGGTGTTGAGACCGGCGGGCTTACCGCCGAAGAGGCCGAAGGGCTCCTCCCCGGGCTCGGTCTGCTTGCCGAACATGATGACCTTGGCGTCCTGGCCCAGGATCGTCCACTTTGATCGAATGCCGAGCCCGCCGCGCCAGCGTCCGGGGCCGGCCGAGTCGATCTCGAATTCGAAGTGATGAAGGCGGTGGGGGGTCTGGACCTCGTGCATTTCGGGGTCCTGCGCGGTCATCGCCCCGCCCGTCATCACCGTGCCCAGATGGGCGAAGCCGTCGAGGCCTTCGGTTGCTCCCGATCCCCCCTTCATCGCGAACAGGAAAAAATCGACGTAGCGGCGGCCGCTCCGCCCGTCGAGACCGCTCGACATCCCCCAGTAGCACTTGTTCCATCCGGCGGTGACGCTGTGGGGCACCGCCTGGGCGAGCGCCTTCACGGCGGCCTCCCATATCTGGTGGGTGAGGTGGTTGCCGTAGCTGGTGGCATGGGGGAACTTGGCGTTCAGCATCGAGTTCTCGGGGAAGATCATTTCGAGGGGCCGGAGAATTCCCGCGTTGTGCGGAATCTGCGGATTGACGTTCATCAGGACAGCGATCATCAGGCCGCTTGTCGCGGCGTGAAGCGGCGCGTTCGCGTAGCCGGGCGTCGGGCCCGCCGAGCCCGTGTAGTCGAATTTGATCGAATCGCCCGCGATGGTGACCGTGCAGACTACTTTGTGGCGGACGCCCTCCTGATGACCGTCGTTGGCGAGGAACGACTCGCCCCGGTACACACCGTCGGGCATGGCGGCGATCTCGCCCCGCATGATCCGCTCGGCGCCGTCGATGACGTAGTCCATATGGCGGTCGAAGACATCGCGGCCGTAGCGGTCCAATACAACGAGTACGCGCCGCTCGCCCACGTTGCAGGAGCCGGCGCAGGCCTTTGCATCCTCGGCGACGATGTCGAGGCGGGTGTTGGCGAGGAGAAAGTCCCAGACATCCCGGCGGAGCTTCCCGCCCGCCCACATCTTCAGGGGCGGCACCCGAAGGCCCTCGTGCCAGACCTCGGTGGCGCCCGGGTTGTAGCCGCCGGGAGCGCCCCCGCCCAGGTCCGCCTGATGGGCCTTGCAGGCGGCCCACGCGACGAGCTCGCCCTCGAGGAAAATGGGTTTGAACACGCCCAGATCGTTGATCTGGTTTCCGGCGTTGTAAACGTCGTTGTGAAAGATCACGTCGCCGGGCCCGATGTCGTCCCCGAAATATTCGATGCAGGCCTTGAGCGAGGGTTGAAGGGCGAAGCCAAGGAGCGCGGTGTACTCGGTCTGCTCGAGCATGTCGCCGTTCGTCCGGTAGATGCCGGTGGCGAAATCCCGGCCCTCCGAGAGGATGGGCGAGCGGGTGGTGTGAAGGAGGGTGAGGGCCATTTCCTCGGTGATCGAGCGCAGCCGCCGCTGGAGGACGGAGGCGAGGATGGGGTCGATGCCGTTCACGCTCATCCCCGGTCGTCCCTGGCGTCAGAAAGAAAGCGGGCGCGCATCTCCCCGGACTTGGTTTCGGGCCAGATAATATAGTTGCCCGAGGCGTCGCAGGCGAGTTCGTAATCCCCCAAGACGAGAACGGTCGTGTTCGGCCGCTCGACGATGGCGGGCCCGGCGATTCGCTGCCCCGGTGTGAGTGACCGGTAGACATCGGCGGGGAGGCGACGCGGCTCGCCGGGCAGGCGAATCGGCCGGCGGCCGTGGGGGAGGGGCGCGGCGGGTGGCTCGCCTATTTTTGGGGAAAGGGTTTCGGGGCGGTCCATCCGGCCGCGGGCGCTCATGCGCATCGTGATGCACTCCGCCGGCATCTCGCTAGTGGCGTAGCCGTAGAGGGTGTCGTGGCGCTCGTGAAATCGGCCGAGGATGCCGCCGATATCGGGTGCATCGATCATCTCGGTGGGCAGGGGGACGCCGACCTCGTGGTATTGGCCGATGTAGCGGATGTCCATCCCCGGCTCGAACCGCATGCGCTCCCCGGGGACTCCCTGCTCGGCGAGGACGGCCCGGCACTGGTCCCGGAGCGCACGGAAGCGCGCGGCCAGCTCCTCCGGGACGAGATCCATGAATCTCGCGCGCCAGCTTACCGCAAGATCGTACTTCAGATCCGAGGCGAGCATGCCGGCCGCGCAAAAAACGGCCGAGTCCCTGGGAGCCATAATGAGGGAGATGCCCAGCTCGCGCGCGATGTGATTGGCGTGAAGCGGTCCCGCCCCTCCCGCCGCCAGCATCAGGAAATCGCGCGGGTCGAGCCCCCAGCGGACGGTCACCTCGCGGATTCCCGCCGCCATCTGGACGCAGATGAGCTCGTAGATTCCCAGCGCCGCCTCCTCGGCCGGCATCCCCATCGGCTCGGCGACGCCCCGGTTAATGGCCTCGACGGCGGCTTGGGGGTCGAGGCGGACCTTTCCTCCGAGAAAATATTCGGGGTCCAGATAGCCCAGAGCCAGGCAGGCGTCGGTGGCCGTGGGCTTCAGGCCGCCCTGGCCATAGCAGGCGGGCCCGGGGCTCGCCCCGGCGCTCTCGGGGCCGATGTGGAGGATGCCCCCCCGGTCGGCCCAGGCGACGCTTCCCCCGCCCGCGCCCAGGGTGTGGATGTCCAGCGAGGGCAGGGCGATTCGCTTGCCGCCGAGCCAGTTTTCCTGGGATACGAGGGGCTCGCCGCCCTGGACGAGAGCGACATCGAAGCTGGTCCCGCCCATGTCGGTGACGATGTAGTCCTCGATTCCGTGCGGAGCGGCCACCCGGCCCGCGGCGACGGGGGCCGCGGCCGGACCCGAGAGCAGGGAGGCAGCGGCCCGCCGCGCGGCGACGGGGACGGTCATGACCCCGCCGTGGGAGCCCATGATGAGGAAGGCGCCCCCGAAGCCGAGTCCGCGAAGCGCGCTGTCGAGCTTCTCCAGATATTTTTGGATGATGGGACCGACATAGGCGTTGAAGGCGCAGGTGCTCACTCGCTCAAAGAGGCGAATCTGGGGCAAGAGTTCCGAGGAGACGGTCAGAAACGCCTCGGGGAACGTTTCGCGTACGATCTCGGCCGCCCGCTTTTCGTGCTCCGGATTCGCCCAGGCGTGCATGAAGCAAAGGGCGACCGACTCGGCGCCTTCCGCCCTGAGCCTCAGGGCCTCCTCGCGCACACTGGCCTCGTCGAGGGGTTCGAGTTCGGCCCCGGTCTCATCTAGGCGGCCCGCCACCGTGCGACGCAGCGCCCGGCGGATGAGGGGTTTGGGCAGCGGCCGCTTGTTGTCGAAAAAATCCTCGCGCCAGCCCCGGCGCATTTCGAGAATATCCCTGAAACCTTGGGTGGTGATGAGGCCGGCCCGGGCGCCGCTTTCGGTGAGGACGGCGTTGGTCGCAACGGTCGTACCGTGGACAATGAGGCGGGTGTCTTCGAGGAGATCCCCTGTGGTTACCCCCCGCGCGGCGGCGATTTCCCCGAGCCCCCGGATGACCGCCCGGGAGGGGTCCTCCGGCATCGAGGGGGTTTTATGGGGGGCTCCCTCGTATTCGGGAGATAGGCCGGTGGAGTCCTCCGTCACCCAAAAATCCGTGAATGTTCCCCCGGCGTCGATGCCAATTTGAATCATCTTCGAATTCTATCTCCCGGCGGAATATCGAGAAGGGGTCCGTGGAGTATACGTTTCCGGTTCAAGGCGGGTAAAGGGTTGATCTTCAAGCCTTGTCAGGGAAAGTGGGCTTTGCTAGCCTTACGTTGTTATTGTTTATTCCATCCCGTCCGGCAGACTCTAATGGCATCTCGACTAGGCGATATCGATTCCAGGATTCAGGCTCTCGAGGCACAGCTTGCCGACGATCCGGCCTCCCCGGCGTTTTTTCCGCTTGCCGGCCTCAACTGGGAGAAGGGCGATGCCGATAAGGCCATCGACCTTCTGACGAGCGGCCTCCAGCACCACGCGGCCTACACCGCCCCCCGCGTCCTTCTCGGCGAAATTTACCTGGCGAAAGATCAAATCGGCGACGCGGCGAGCGAACTCGAAAAGGCGATTGCGCGATCCCCCTGGAATCTCGCCGCACAGCGCTTCCTCATGGATTGCCACAAGAAGTCGGGCGACGAGGGAGGGGTGCGCCGCGCTCTCGTGGCGATCGGCATGTTCGATCCGGGCGATGCCGCCGCAGCCGCTCTCAAGGAAGGCGGAGCCGCTCCGGCTTACGTCCCCTCCGCCCCCGCGAGGGGCGAGGTGTCGGTCGGGGAGGCCCTGATCGAGGAGGCTGGCGATGCCGTGCCTACCGAATCGCTCGCCGAGCTTTATGTCTCCCAAGGTCATCTCGAAAAAGCACTGGATGTCTACCGAACTCTCGCCGAAGAGGACCCGGAGAATACCGATTACCTCGAAAAAATCTCCGATCTTCAGGATCAACTCGGCGCCGGCGGCGGGGCCGCACCCGAGGTTGGCGCCGAGGCCGCGTCTGAGCCTGAGGATTTTGACGCCATCCTTGCCGAGGCTGCCGGAGGAGATGATGGGGCCGCCGAGTCCCCAGAGCTTGAGGATTTCGATTCGATCCTTGACGAGGCCGCTGGCGGCGAAGTGGACGATCTCGATGCCCTGTTCGCCGATGAGCCGGAAGAGGCCGCCGCCCCCGCGCCTGCCGCGGCGGACGCGGGCGGTGAGGTGGACGATCTCGATGCCCTGTTCGCCGATGAGTCTGAGGAGCCATCCGCTCCCGCGCCTGTAGCGGATGCGGATGCCGTGGATGAGTCCGACGATCTGGCCGCCCTCGGGGAGCCGCCCGACGAACCCGGCGAGGAAGAGGCTGCGGCGGAGGCCGACGATCTGGCCGCTCTCGGGGAGCCGCCCGACGAGCCCGGCGGGGAAGAGGCTGCGGCGGAGGCCGGGGCGGAAGAAGCCGGGGCCGACGAGGGCTTCGGTGATTTGGATGCCCTGTTCGAGGAGGAGCTTGGAGAGTCCGTTTCGGCGGAGGTCCCGGAAGGGGCGCCGGAGGAGGCTCTTCTTCCGGAGGATGCCGAAATTTCCACGGGCGATGCGGAGGCGATAATAGCGGAAGAGCCCATCGCCGCGGAGGTTTCTGAGGTTTCGGATGAAGCGGATCCGGTCGCCGAGGCGGCTCTGGAAGAGGTGCCCGAAGGAGAAGAAGGCCCCGCTGTTGAGGAGCCCGCCCTTGAAGGGCCCGCCCTCGGTGAGGACGCCGCCGGGGAGGGAGATGATCTCGACGCCCTTTTCGCCGAGGAAATGGCGGAAATTGAAAATGACGCCGCCGCCGAAGAGGCCCCGTCCACAGATGAGCCCTCGGCTTCCGATGAGCCGGGAGAGGCCGGGGCGGAATTGGAGGCCGAATCCGGGGAGGATGTCTATCTCGAATCGGTGGTTTTCGAGGAGGAGGAAGAGTCCCAGGTTTTGACTCCGGAGTCTTCAACTCCAGAGGTTTCAAATCTTGAGGCAGAGCCCCCAGAGTCGCCGCCTCAGGAGGGCCTGCCTCAAGAATCGATCTCTCTGACTGAGGAGCCCGCTCCCGAGGCCGCGCCCGAGACTGAGCCCGCTGATCTCTCCGAGGCCGCCGAAGCGGCGCCGGGGGAGGCGGATATTACCGGGGATATGGCGGCGATGGAGGAGCCTGCTCCCGAGTCCGCTCCCTCGCCCGCTCTGAGTAAGGCCGAGGAGATGATGAGCGGGATCATCGATATGTATATTAATGAGGGGAACGCCCCGCTGGCACTCGATCTGTGCCGCAAGGCGTTGACGGCGGAACGGGACTCGGCGTGGCTTGAAGCGAAAATACAGGAGCTTGAGGCCAGGCTGGCGGAAAGCGGGGAGGGGGACTTGCCCCGGCCCGCCGAAGAGGTTATTGAAGATGCGGAGCCATCCTATTCGGGGCCGCATAGCGATGTGGTCAAGTCACTGGAGGGTTGGCTCCGGACGATTCAGCGGAGAAAGGCACGAATGTAGCCGGGTTCACTGGGGGAACCGGGCGGCGGCGCGGATTGACAATTATCTGAAACGATCCAAATTCACGTGGTCCGGCGTCCGGCCGGCGTGGATCCGATTTGGTTTTATCTCCGTAATCGGTGAGCGGGTTTTTTCCTGAAGAAAGTGCATTCGGTATGCCTCAAAATATGAAATCAGGTCCGGAGGGAGCGGAGCGGACCGGTGTCGTTTCTTCGCCGCCTCTGGACGATCTTTGCGTCAACACGATTCGAACGCTGTCGATGGACGCGGTTCAGAAAGCGAATTCCGGGCATCACGGAACCCCGATGGCGCTGGCGCCCGCCGCCTACGTTCTTTTCTCCCGCATCATGCGCTTCAATCCGAGGAACCCGGACTGGTTCGACCGCGACCGGTTCGTGCTCTCGTGCGGCCACGCCTCAACGCTGCTCTACTCGCTTCTTCACTTGACCGGCTACGATCTTCCTCTCGAGGAGATCGTCAATTTCAGGCAATGGGGGAGCAAGACCCCGGGACACCCCGAGTATGGATTGACGCCAGGCGTCGAGACGACGACGGGCCCGCTGGGTCAGGGAATCATGAACGCCGTCGGGATGGCCATCGCCGAAGCCCACCTGGCGTCGGTGTTCAATCGCGAGGGCCGCGAGATCGTGGGACATCACACCTACGTTTTCGCCAGCGACGGCGATCTGATGGAGGGCGCCTCGCACGAAGCGGCTTCGCTTGCCGGTCATCTCGGCCTCGGGAAACTCGTTATCCTCTTCGACGACAACCGCATCACCATCGAGGGCTCGACGGAGCTGGCCTACACTGAGGATGTCGCCGGGAGGTTCGAAAGCTATGGGTGGCAGGTCCAGAACCTCGGCGACGCGGCAAACGATCTGGGCGCGATCGAGGGAGCGTTCCGAAGCGCCCGCGACGAGGCGGCCCGGCCCTCGCTCATCATCTTGCGCTCGCACATCGGTTTCGGCTCTCCGAACTTTCAGGACACGGCGGCCGCACACGGAGCCCCGCTCGGCGAAGAGGAGGTCGCGCTCACGAAGAAAAGCTACGGCTGGCCCGAGGAGGAGAAGTTTCTCGTGCCGGACGAAGTGTCGGCCCACATGGAAGCGGCGGTGGAGCGGGGCCGCGAGGCCGAGGCGGCGTGGCGCCTGAGGCTCGAGGACTATCGGGCCGCCGACCCGGAGCCGGCCGCGCGGTTTGAAGCCGCGCTCAAGGGCGACCCTCCTCCCGGTTGGGACGAGGACATTCCCGTTTTCGACCCCGGAGATGGCGCGCTCGCGACCCGGGCGGCCTCCGGGAAGGTCCTCAACGCCATCGCCGGCAAAATTCCCTGGCTCCAGGGGGGAAGTGCCGATCTCGCCGGATCGAACAATTCCCTGATCTCTGGAGAAGGCGATTTCGTTAAGGGTAATTTCTCGGGCCGCAACATGCGGTGGGGGGTGCGGGAGCATGTCATGTGCTCCGCTTCCTCGGGGATGGCTCTTCACGGCGGCGTCCGCCCGTACGCGGCGACGTTTTTTGTGTTCACCGATTATGCGAGGCCCGCCATCCGGCTGGCCGCCTTGATGAACCTGCCGGTGATCTACATCATGACGCATGATTCCATCGGGCTCGGCGAGGACGGGCCGACGCACCAGCCCGTCGAACATCTCGCCTCCCTCCGGGTTGTGCCGAATCTGTCGCTGATTCGGCCGGCCGATGCGAACGAGACGGCCCATGCCTGGCGGGCGGCGATTGAGCGGCGAGACGGCCCGACCATGCTGGTGCTGACGCGGCAGGGGCTCCCGACCGTGGACCGCTCTAGCATGGGGGGGGCCGAGGGCGTGCTGAGGGGCGCCTACATTCTCGCGCGGGAAAGCGGGGCGGCTCCCGACGTCACCCTGATTGGGACCGGTTCGGAGGTCGCTCCGTGTCTCGCCGCCCGGGATCTGCTCGTCGGCGGCGGAGTCGATGCCCGCGTGGTGAGCATGCCGAGTTGGGATATTTTCCGGGCGCAGCCCCAGGCCTACCGCGACGAGGTCCTCGCTCCGGACGCGGGCCCGCGGTTGGCCGTCGAGGCGGGCGCGGCCCAGGGCTGGTTCGAGTGGGTGGGCGATTCGGGCGGTGTCGTGGCGATGAGCGGTTTTGGCGCGAGCGCCCCGGCCAAGGTGAGTTTCGAGAAATTCGGATTCTCGGCCGAAAACATTGCCGCCCGGGCGAGGGAATTAGCCGGGAATTAACTCATCCCCGCCCCGTATCCTATATATGTACAGCTAGCCTTCTTCCGTGACGATTTAACGAACCTCTCCACGGTGTCAATGGGCCGCTTCCCCATGTTCCTGTATCCCTGATGTGGCCGCTTAGTGTTATAGAACCGAAGGTATTTATCCAGGTCCTTCTGTAACTTCTCCACTGAATCGTAGAACTTTTCCCTGAAGGCCACCCGGAAGAACTCACCGAGCAGCGTTCGGTTGAAGCGCTCCACGAAGCCGTTCGTCTGGGGATGCCTCACCTTCGTCGTGCGGTGCCTGATCTCGTTCAGGGACAGATACAGCTCATAGGGATGGCTCTCTTTTCCGCAAAACTCTCTGCCGTTGTCGGTGAGAACGGCCTCCACCTCCAGGCCCCACGCCTCGTACCGGGGCAGCACGTTGTTGTGAAGAACGGCGGCAGCGTGCTCGGGAAGCTTGCCCGTATGCAGATAGGCGAAGCCGTAGCTCCCGAAGGTGTCCACCACCGCCTGGAGCCAGACCTTGCCCACTCCCTTGAGATGGCCCACGAAGAAGGTGTCCTGGCTCAGGACCTCGCCCGGCCGCCGGCTCTCCACGTGCCGCTCCCTGAAGCAGGGGTTGGCCTTTTCAATCGCCGCCGCCTGGGCGGGGGTGAGCTTCACCTTCTCCCTCGAGGCCCGCTCCTCGAGCTTGAGCAGCCGCTCGTAGCGCGAGCCCAGCCCCCGTTTGATGAGAATCTTCTGAATGACAGGGCTCGATACAGAAACCCCCGCGAACTTGAGTTGCTGGCTCAGCCGCGTGCAGCCCCGCATCGGGTTCTCCGACGAGAGCGCGAGAATCTTCTCCACCGTCTCGGGAGGCGTCGTCATGGGATGGGACTTGTGCACCGGGGGCAAATCCCTGAGGCCCTCCAGACCGTGCGTCTGGAAACGCCGTTTGTACTCGTAGAACTGGGTGCGGCTCATGCCTCGCCTTCGGCAGGCCTCGGACACGTTCCCCAAAGCTTCGGCCAATTGCAAGGCACTCAGGCGCCCTCGAACCACCTTCTTCTCGGCAACGGTCATACTCGCTTCCTCCCCGCGGGCGGGGGCCGGGGGAACTGCGCTCAGGCTGCGCCCTCGCTCCGTTCCCACGGATACATTCCCACCCTACTGATTGTTAGGGAAGAAGACTAGCTGTACAATCCATCCACATCCCGCCATTGACATTCAAAACGGCCCTGTTGATATACGATGCCCTATCGCCCGCCAGAAAACAGATGGCTTCGGCCACTTCGGCCGGGAGTCCGAACCGGTCGAGGGGAATCTGGCTTTTCCAGGTCACCTTCCTGAGTTCGGGCATATCAGAGCTCATCCGCGATACGATAACGCCTGGCGCCACTACGTTCACTCGCACCCTCGGAGCCAGCTCCATCGCCAGCGCCCGCCCGAACCCGATAATCCCAGCCTTTGAGGCGCAGTAATGAGCATGGAGCGGGTTCCCGCGCTTGGCGGCGGTGGAAGCCATGTTCACGATCACCCCGCCAGTCTCCTGCCCGACCATCAGCGCGCCGGCGGCCCTGCAGGCGGCGAACACCCCCTTCAGGTTGACGCTCAGGGTCTCGTCCCACTCCTCGGCGGACATATCCAGAATCGCGCGGTGGCGGTAAATCCCCACACAATTCACCAGAACATCGATGCGCCCGAGTTCCGAGTGGAGTGCCTTGAAGGCGGCCTCGACATCGCTCAGATCCGTCACATCCGCTTGTCTTGAAACTGCTCCTTCGACCTCCCCAACCGCGCGGGAGAGCCCCACCTCGTCGGTGTCGAGCAGGACCACCCGCGCCCCCTCGTCCGCGAACCGCGCCGCCGCCGCCCGGCCGATGTCCCCCGCGCCCCCCGTGATGAGGACCACCATGTCAAGAAATTCCCGCACCATTCGTACTCCGTCCTCGGAAAGGGATGAGAAAAAAGGAAGTTTTCAGATAGCCTCATGTTAGGTTTCGCAGTCGGGGATTGTCAACGAACTGGTGTGTGGGGCGGTCCAAAACAGGGGCATTTATTAGAGCTTGTTGATATAAAAAGCGGATGAATTCCTTCATCGTTTGTGGAGCCTCCCCTACGGAAATATCGGATATGATGAGAAGGGAAGGGTACCTCGATGCTTTACCAGGGGCTACTTCACGTCGAGATGGATGTATTTATCGAATGAGAAAAAGCCAGTACAATTAATGTGCTCGAGTTTTCGGGAGGCACAACGGGAGATGGAGCGATGATCGCGCCGCAAATACCGGAGAAAGTCACCGTCCGGGACGTCGCCATGCGCGACGGAATCCAGAACCTGAAGCAGATTATCCCGACCGAACTCAAAATTGGCCTGATCGAAGGAATGGCCAGCGCCGGAATCCGGCGCATCGAGGCGGCTAGCTTCATGAACCCAAAGGCTGTTCCCAACACGGCGGACGCCGGCGAAGTGATGCGGCGGATAAAGAGAAAGCCCGGTGTCCGCTACGAGGCGTTGGTGGCCAACCTTCGTGGGGCGAGGCGCGCTGTCGAGGCCGGTTGCGACGGCGTGCAGCAGGTTATCTCTCTCACTGACGTTCACAATCGGGCCAACGTCAATCGTTCGGTCAAGCAAAGCCTGGAGGAGATGAAAGAGATCGCGGCGCTCATCCGTGGGGAGGGGATTCCCTTCTGCGACGCGATCAGCCTCGCCACGGGTTGT
>MPMF02139315.1_pt1 | contig 15292 bp, 6 predicted proteins | sample 1617271 | NCBI WGS metagenome assembly MPMF02 (sample SAMN05944812, study PRJNA350692) | marine metagenome | biome: marine; feature: ODZ; material: water; isolation source: 120 m water sample prefiltered with 30 um filter, filtered on to 0.2 um... | place: Pacific Ocean | collected 2012-04-09... | reverse complement strand
TCGCTAGCATCAGATTGGCCTCCTTCGTTTGGGTTCGGTGGTTACTCCAAAACCAGTTTATTACCGAAATCGCCCAATCGTCGTGAGGCCACTTTTTTGCCTCGTCAACAAAAGTCGGAAAGTCTGCAAGCGGGAGAGGTGCGTGTTTCCGTTGTCGGCCCCTTTCAGGGGCCTTCCTCATACTACCGGCTCTGCCGGTAGTCGTTGATTCATTTCCCAACTGTCGGTCAAGGAGCCGCTGCCCGAAACGGCAGAGGTGGTGTCCTGGCTCATCGTCTTGCTCGCAGGACCTTAGCCGTAGCCAGTCCTTGGATTGTATACTTGCACAAGCTTGTTTTTCTGATAAATGTTGTTCGTATGATATAGATTCCCCATGAATTTAAGACGCACACGAACGAATCATTCGAAGCATTCGACGAAGGGAAACTGGTATTGTTTATATGGAGGATATGACGTGCAAGCAAAGAGCGTCTTCACCGTGAGCGCGGTCCTGCTAATCACTGTTGTCCTGTGCGCCGCCGGACAGGCAGAGGAGGTTGAGCGGTTCGTTGGCGGCCGCAGCCGGAAGATGATGGATACGGAAACGCTGATCCGGAACTGGCGGGCCGTCGAGATGCCCGGTGTGCCGACCGATCGCAAAACGACCGTCGCGGCGGCCATCCGTGACCGGCGCTACAACCTTACCGGCGAGAGTCGCTCGCCCGTGGCTGCCGTACACTGTTCTGCCGGCGCGCCCGTCTTCCAGCTCGACTTCGGCACGCTCGATGTCGGCTGCTACGTCGTGCGTGTTATCGCGATGGTCAAGACGGAAGATCTGACACAATACCGCAAGCCGCTTTACGTCGACTTCAAAGTCAACAGCAAGCGTGGCGGTGAAACCAACTGGTATCGACACCGCGTTCCCTACTGGGATGACTTCTACTGCGTGACCGATCTTTATTTTAACGCAGACGAAAAACGACCGTACTCCGGGACACTGACCGTCGGCGACGGCAGCATGGTCGGCTTATACGTCCACAGCATCGAGTTCCACGACTGCCTGCGCGGGCTCGCCCGCCGAGCCGGCAAGGTGCATCCGGGTTTCTTCACATTCGGAGAGCGGGAACAACTGCGAGCCGTCTCGAGGCGGGACGAGGTGCTCGGCCAAGTCCGTAGGGAAGTAAGTCTGGACGGCTATCTGGCGTCGGACGCCGAGCCGCTGACAGGCGTCCCGCGGCGGATGCGCGACGAGCTACTCTGGCATGCTGTGCCGCCAATGAACTTGCAATACATCGCCGAGTACGACGAAGGTTTCCTGTCGCGAACCATGCAGCCGGGCGAAATGAGCCGGGATGAAGTCACTCACAAGTACGGCTCGTGGAAACTTCCCGTCCGCCTCAGCAGCATGTGGTTTACTCCCTTCTTGCTCAAGAACGACACGCTGGAACTCACGTACACACTGGACGATCTACTCAACCACGGCCCGCTGCCGGACCCGTATCCGTTCAAGGACCGCGGGGGCGGCATCTGGTTCCCGAGGCGCGGCGACATGGGACACGCCGAGCATTGGATGCCCATCGCCTATCAGGCGGGTCTGTGGTCCGAAGGGGCGCGACTGCCGCTGGCTCCGTATCACGGCAACGATTTTGTACACCGCCTGCCTTATCTCTACCACGCGTTGGGTGACACAAAGGCCGCTCGCGACGCCGCGTTCTTGCTCGCGCGGTGGGCCTACATTTACCCCTCTTTCACCGACGCCCAGATGCTCGGCTACTCGGTCATTGCCCCGGCCAGCATGTACAACCGCGACACGCGCCTCGTACAGCGCCGTTTCGGTTACCAGCGGCCGGCCAACCTACGCTCAGGCTTGCTCCAAAGCTACGACTTCCTGTTCGACTACATCAACGGCAACCAAGAGCTCGCGCAGGCTGTCGGGCGTTTTGTACCCTGGATCCAGACCGACGAAGACCTGCGGCGGATGATCGAAACGCGCCTCGTGCAGTACTCCGCCAAGCAGGTCATGCGCTGGCATCGCTGGAACGACAAAGGCACGCCCGGCATGCTCATGCAGTCCATTGCCGTCCAGCAGGACCCGGAAATCACGCGGCCGTGGATCGAGCAATTGTGGAAGCAGACTTGGATCTATCCGTATCGCGAAGCCGGGCTACCTGACTACGTCTCGACCACTACGCAGCGCGACGGCACCACGACCATCGGATCGGTCTTCTATTCGTGGAGCGGGTCGCCTTTCCGGGGACTGGCCGAATTGACTCAGCGGTACGTCAAAAACGGCGGCAACTCGAGATATGACCTGACCGATTTCGACCGATTTCGCAAGCTGGTGGCTTCCTGCACGTTCCCACTCGATTCGGCTGTCGCGGGTGGCTATCCAATGACGATCGGCGACGTCGGTGGTCCGGCCAAGTCGCGGCTTTTCACGGCTATGAGCAACTTTGAAGAGGGCTTCCGTACAGGCTTCAGGTGGTCGGAGGACCCGCGGCTGGCGTGGCTTGTCAGGCACTACTACGGCCGCCGGGACGAGAGCGACGAGCAGTGGGCCGCCGTCGAGGCCGCCGCGGCGAAGCAGGGACGCAATCCTCTCCTCGCCGGGCAGTCGCGCGTGCTGGCCAACTGGGCCGGGATCCTCGAAAGCGGACAGGATTCGGACGACTACCGCTTCAAGCGCACCGTCTACATGCGCGTCGGCACTGGCCACGGCCACGCTCACGGCGACACGCTCGATCTGCAGGTGATGGCCCACGGCGTGCGCATGGTCAACGACCTGGGCCACCGCGGCAGCTACGCGCAACCGAGCCCCGTCTCGACCATCACGCACAATGTTGTCGAGGTGAACGGTGACGGCGGCCGCCAGGGCATCTGGCAGGGCCACGCCTGGATCAATACGTTCGCACCCGCGAAAGGCGCACAGTATATGTACGGCATCGCCGTGCCTCCCAGCGACAAAGGCAAACACCGAGACCGCGCCGTGGCGCTGATCGATGTCGACCAGGGGCAGCCGGCAACGAGGCCTCCATCCACACCGGTCTACAACGAAAGAACGGTGCACGCCCCCAACGTTGTTACCCCTAACAGCTATATCTTTGACGTGCAGCGTGTGATCGGCGGATCACGGCACACGTGCTGCTTCCACGGCACGATCAGCGACGACTTCGCGCTCAATATTCAAAACAAGTCCTCGAAAATTGACGGTGACGACGAGCAGTACCTGCGGAAGTTCCTCCGCGGCGAAGAATTCCGTTACGTCGGCGAGGCGCCGGATTCGGTACTGGCCACCTGGCGGCTGCGCCGAGCGGAAGAAACCATCACGGCCAGTGACCGCAATGGCAAAGCGCTCGCTTTGAAACAGACTAACGCCGAGAAGACGATGCTCGGACCCGACTACGACGCCACCGCTCCGCGCAAATACACACGCCTGCACCTCTTCGGCCGCAAGGGAGAACACATGATGGTCGGCTACATCACCCCCTTTGCCGAGCGTGTTCAAGGCACGTGGCCCTACCTGATGGTTCAGCGCGACGGCACGGACCTGCAGTCGGTCTATGCCGCCATCATCGAACCGTATGCCGGGCAACCGTTCATCACGTCCGCGCGAGAGATTGCGATCGCGACCGTTCGTAGTGACCTCATTCATGCGGACTTGAAGGGCAATGACGCCGGCGCTATGCGCCCGGTGGCTGTCGAAGTGAAGACGACCAACGGTCGCACCGATCTGTGCATTAGCGATCCAATGGCGAAGCCGCGGCAGATCGGCGACGTCACCGTCACCGCCAGATTCGCTTACGTCTCGCGAGACGCCGACGGGCTGCGCATGGCGCACGTTGTCGAAGGGACGCGACTTGATACGCCCTGGGGGACACTCACGCTGCCGAAGTCCGAATACAACGCGAAAGTCGTCAAGGTGGACTACTGGAAACGCAGGCTCTGGCTGAGCGCCGCTTTGCCGACGCACATCATCGGCAAACAGATCGAAATTGGAAACACAAAACATAAAACGGCCTTCCGCATCGCCTCGCACGAGATCGAAAATGGTAAGTCGGTCATCAGTTTCCACAAGGCGGCCGACCTGAGCTACGCACACGTCCAGGCGGTGTTTCCAAACCAGCGCCGTGTCGCGGTCAACGTCGGTCCTGTCGAAGGCACCTATCCTGGCATCAGCGAGGGTCTGACGGTGACCACCGGGGATCTCTCGAAAGCGTGGAAGTGCAAGGTCTTTGGCCGACAAGGCGAGTACAACTACGTCTACGAGCTGTCACAGCCTGTCAGCACGAACGACTTTCCCATCGGCAGTGTACTGCGCCTATGGGAATACGGCGTCGGCGACCAAGTCCGCATACCCGCAACAGCCGTCATCCGCCGCGCGCCGAACGGCGAACATATTGGCGAATCTGTATTTGATGCCAATTGGTCGGAGAAGAGATGACGAGCCGCGGTCCTTGACATTCTGGCAATAGTACTTCAGGCTGCTGCCTCGTCAGCGGCGTGTAAAGAGGTGGTCACGAGCAGAGTCGGCGCGATCGTGAACAAGCTGACGAATGACGTCCCCTTGGTTCTCGTTGCCCTCTTGAAAGGATGTCGACTTGAGCTCGTTTGACTGGTGCATCGTCATCCTTATCAACGGCGCTATCATCGCTTTTGGGTTGTGGAAGGCGTACGGGACGAAACGGGCGGTCGATTGGTTTCTCGCTGGCAAAGGGCTTCCATGGTGGATCGTCGGCCTTTCGATGTTCGCAACGGCCGTCGACAGCGGCGACTACGTAGCCGTGGCCGGAGCCGCGTACCGCAATGGCATGTCCTACATCTCGCCGTGGTGGCTGGGGTTGACCGTCGGGTGGATCACGATGGCGTACGTCGTTTTGCTTCCGATGTACCGCACGGGCATGTTCACGAACGCCGAGTACTTGGAACATCGATTCGGACCGGTGACTCGCATCATCAGCGTCCTGATCCAGATTCAGTACCGTACGAATGTCTTGGCGAACGTTGCCTATTCCCTCTATCTGACTTTCAGCATCTTGACGGACTGGGGAACACAGACGTGGTGGTTGGTGGTGGCAGTTGCCTGCGGTGCCGCGGCTTACACGGCCAGCGGAGGATTGAAGTCGGTTGCCATCACCGACGCCGCGCAATCGGTGGTGATGGTGGTCGCGTCGCTGGTCCTGTGGTTCACGGTTTTTACAGCGATCGGTGGCTGGAACGGTTTTGAACAGCGGCTGGCCGAAGCCGAAGTCGATCAGAAAGTAGCCAACGCCATGCTCCACGTCGGCGGACATTTAGAGACGGGTGTGCCTCCGTCGCTGGTCCTGGTGGGTTGGATCGTTTTTCTGACCGCCTACTGTGTCGTGAACCACTCGCAGGCCATGCGCATGCTATCGTGCCGATCCGAGTGGGACATCAAGATGGCCGCGGTGATGGCGGCTGCGCTGACGGCCGGTGTCATGTGGTTCAACGTGACCCTAGGCATTCTGGGAAGGGCCGTGTTTCCCGATCTTGGTTCGGGCGACCAGATCTTCCCGCTCCTTGTGCGCGAGTTTCTGCTGCCAATGCAGATGGGGCTGACCGGCATTGTGGTCGCTGGGCTGCTGGCTGGAGGCATCTCGACCTACGACTCCATCGGGTCGGCCGTCTCGGCTGTGTTCACGCGCGATCTCTATGCGCGGTTCTTCGTCAAATACGCCGACGACCGGCATTATCTGCGGGTCTCGCGACTGGCCACGTTTGCTGTGATCGGTGCATCGTTTGTCTACGTGCCGTTCCTCGAAGACGGCATGGTGAGGCTCTACGTGAAGCTGGTGGGAGTGACGGCCGTACCATTGTTGACGGTCTACATGATGGGGATCCTGACTCCGGTCCATCGGCTGTCCGGCTCGGTCGGATTGATCGTTGGAGTCACAAGTGGCATAAGCCGACTGCTCAATTCTCCGCTGGGCCTCGGATTGCCGCTTCAATGGACCAACGAATGGTGGGGTTGTCTCTGGAGTATCCTATTGACGGCTGCGGCGATGCTGGTCACCACTCTGCTGTTTGGCTGGGCCGATCCCAAGGAAATCGCCGGCTTGGTTTATCGGTCGCACAGGAATGTCAAGTCGAAGCCGACGGCGCTCTCGCTCCGCCGAATTGAAGCGACCAAGGACACGTGGATCGAACGGACCCTCGAGGATATGCCACAGATGCCTGCTTATCCGTTTTCCGTTCCGGCGAGCGGATTGCCGTGGTACAAGCGGCCTCTGATCTGGACAGGTTTGTTGATCGGCATCGTCAGTTTTCTCAATCTCGTCGCGTTCTGGTAGAATGCTGCATTCGCGGTGCGCTCGGCACTTCGCCGACGGTCAATATCGCATGTACTACGCCGCGTGCGATCGCAACGGGAATTGGCGAATCGCGAGCGCTGTTAGTTGTGGTTCGCTCCGCGCACCACACGATTAGATTGCAGCGATCAACGACTATCGAGCAGGAATATCAACATGACCAACTCGTGGCAGTGCGCCCTCTCACTCGATAAGAATCGTCGCCCGGATTCCGGTAGCACTGAGGCACTGACACGCGCGATTCGCGCTGGAGCAGACTTACGTGTCGGGACTGCATTTCGGCACAACGAACACATCGATCCTTCGTCAGAGAGCGACGAACTGATCCGGGAAGTCATGGATTTTCGGATCACTTACTTGATGGAAGATCGCTGGGTCGCCGGGATCGAAAACCTACGGATGCCGGTTGCTTTGCCGGATGGTTTTGGCCCGCGCGAGTCAATGTCGTTCTTCCTCTACAATCAGGACGGTCATCAGGCGATTGCTCGACCATTTTTCGATGAGCGCTCGGCAACAGGTCAGCCCGGTCCTTCGCCAATCAACGACTGGCCGGAAATGCCCAAATATCACGAGCTGGAAAGTTTCGACGCCGACACCAACGCCCCCTGCAGCAAATTCATATACGACTTCGAGTACTTCCACTTCCTGGTTCGCCCCATATGGCGGGAAGTGTTGTCCCACGACGCCGACGGAACCGTGATCGACGGAGGCGCTGCGTCTCACGACATTCTGGACTTTTCCGCGCGAGTTCTCAACACCACGACATCGGTAGGTGCCTTGACCTCTTTCGAAGGATGACACGGCGCGCGATTCGTTTCGTGTTTGTCATTCGACGCGTTTCTTCCGCAGGCCATTGTCATCGTTTTCTGATTTCGATGATGTACTTCATCAAATCATTGAAGTCCTTTCGGCTCTTTAGCTGCCTGGCCAAACTGTTTGGCATCAGGGAAACGTTTGAATCTGTGATCGCTTCGATGTCATCCTGCTTGATCTTGATCGGTTCGGGTTCGGCGAGATTTCGCAAGACGAGTTCCCGGTCGCTTTCCGAAATCCGCACGCCCGTTTGCACCTTGCCATTGACGTCCAACACGCTGACTTGAGCGTAGTCTTTGTCGATCGATTTCGATGGACGCAAGATTGACTCAACGAGTTGTTCGGCGGTCAACTTGGTCGTGATCTTTGCCAAGTCGGGACCAAGCCGAGCGGCTCCCTTGGGTGGATCGTGGCAAGCGAAACAAGCTGCGCCCGATTCATAGAAGACCTTCCTCCCTCGCCGGGTCCTTCCTCGTTCGATCGCGATTTTGGCAAGTTCCGCTGGCGAGGTGGCAAGCAGCTCGGCTTCCAAGGCTTCGTTAGAAAACTCTTCCGTTGGTGTCGCGGGCGTGCTGCTTTTCAGGGCTTCTTCCAGTGGGTGCTCGGCGAGCAACTCATCCGGTTTCCAGAAAATCGTGCGGTCAATCGTCTGCTCGCGAACCATCTTGACGCTCGCTAAAGTGACGGGCGCTGCTTTGTTGCCCCACGTGTTGCGCACAAACGTCAGGACAGCCGCCAGTTCCTCATCTTTTAGAAGGTTGCGGAATGCTGTCATCGGTGGCACGCCGCGCGCCGGGTCGTAGGTCTTTCCGTTGACTGTCATTTTGCCCCACAGACCGTGCAGCGTCATCTTGATCAGACGCTCTTCGCTGCCATTGATCCAAGGACTGCCGACCAGCGACGGATAGGCGTTCGCGTTGCCCTTACCGTGTGGCAAGTGGCATGTCGCGCAGTGCGATTCGCGTTGATAAACTTCTGCCCCCAGCTTATACACCTTCTTGTCGGCACCACTGAGGTGCTTTGGCGGGTCGAATTTGACGAACTCGCGCTCGGCGGGAGCTGCAAATCCGCTGGTTCCCTTCGTGTCGACGTTGTACCAAAAGTGCTTAACCGTGCCCGCCGCAACGGCCGCATGCATAACGTCAGAATTCAGCAGTGAGTTCAACAGTCCTTCGTTTCGAACGTTGTGCTGCTGGTGCAACCACAAGGCTTCCAACAAATGGTGAGCTTCGGTTTCGTCATTCGGATCAAAGTCCTTCATCCACTCACGCGTCGCCGCGATCACGGTGTCCGAGTTGCGATCGCTCAATTCAACGCGCGTTCGATGGCGAACACCGTTGACGGGATGCTTGAGGTTCTCTAGCAACGCGGCGATCGGTTGGCCGTGGATCTTGACGGGCTTTTGCAGTGGCCGATCTTTCACCGTCAGACGAAAGACCCGGCCGTGCTTATGGTCACGGTTGGGGTCACGAATGTTGTGTTGCATATGACCAATGATGGCGTTGTGCCAGTCGGCCACATACAAAGCTCCGTCCTCCCCAATGACGGCATCAGTCGGACGAAAGTTTCGATCTTCGCTGTTGATCAATTCAAGTCCAGGCGTTCCCCAGACTTCTCCGAACTTTCGACGATGGCCGTCGCCTTCGCGATCGAGCTTGTACTGCTTGACGCCCAAGAAGCCGATCGTGTTACAGATCAGGAAGTCCTGCTGCATGTCTTCCGGAAAGTGCTCTGACGACATGATCGTATCAGCGGCAACGGGGCGGAATTCTTTGGTCAGCAGCATGTGCATCTTGAATCCATTGCCTTCGGGACGCACTTGATACGATCGACCGCCTGTGCCGTCGTTGGCGTAGCAGTAACCCCAGTAGTCAAAGCTGGTGCCGTGCGGGTTGGGCGCGTTGGCCGCATGCGGAGTGATGGCGAATGTGCGGGGGTCGAAGCGATACATCCCCGACCCGCCAATGTTCAGATTCTGTTTCCACGGCGTCTCATGGTTGTGCACCAAAAAGATCCCGCTTTGCCAATAAATCCCGCCGTCGGGACCGTACACCAAGTTGTTCGCAGCGTGGTGCGTGTCGGCAGTCCCGAGTCCTTGCAAAAGCGGGTAACGTACGTCCGCTTGATCGTCTCCGTCGGTATCTTTCAAAAACAAGAGGTCGGGGCCGGAAGTGACGATGACACCGCCACCCCAGAACTCGAACCCGAGCGGATTGTGGACGTGAGCGAAGATCTTGCGAGTGTCCGCTTTGCCGTCGTTGTCCGTATCCTCAAAGATCATCAAGCTGTCGTTCATCTCCTTGCCAGGTTCCCACTTCGGGTACGTATTCCAGCTTGCTGCCCACAGCCGACCTTTGGCGTCGACTTGCAACTGCACGGGATTGGCTAGGTCGGGAAACTGAACTTCGGACGCGAAGATGTTCAGTTGATAGCCATCAGGAACGTTCATCTTCGCGATCGATTCTTCGGGACTCAGATAATCGACGCTTCCTTCCTTCTCTGCATTCGAACTCTTGCTGCCCCCACCGACGTTCGAGATCACTTTCACGGGCGGTGGAACATTGCTGTCATCTATTCCATACGGTTTGCCTTCGGCGGCGGCCCAAATCGCTTTGTCCCGATTGGCAGTCATCACGTCCAGCATGACCAGTTCGTGCTTCAAGACGTCGGCGTTGCTTTGGCCGTCGACAAAAGTCAGTGTGGATCGGCCGCCCCAAATGTCATTGCCGTCGGTCGCGTGATAGCGGTTGTGCCAATGCCAGTTCTTGTCCTCGACCGCTGCGTACAGGTCGGCCAGTTGGTCTTCGGTAGGTGGCGCCTTACCAAGCAACGCTTGCGACATGATCCCTGCCAGCTGCTTGTATCCCTCCGCATTCAGGTGAATACCATTGACCGTGTGCCGATCGGAACTTGAATCGAACAATTGCAGTGTCGGCGTGAAGAGGTCGACAAACGTCGCGCCCGTTTCCGCAGCCACTTTCTGTGTGGCTTCGGTGTAGGAAGAGAGATTCGCATTCAATCTAGTGCCATCAGGAAGGTTTCGATCGTCGGTGTTCTGATAGGCAATGGGGCTGAACAAAACAAAGCGAACATCCTTTTCCTTTTCTCGTCGCAGTTCCGTGTAACGGGCAACCAGTTTCACCAATTCGCCCTGATACGCATCCGCGCCGTCTGGTCCTGCGAACGATTCGTTATAGCCATACATGATGAAGACCACGTCGGGAGCGACGTGCTGCAGGTACTCCGCATCGTTCGTGAAGCCTTTGTTGCGAGGCTTCTTATTAACCATGTCTCCGGAGAAGCTCATGTTCCGGAAGCTCACATTCATGCCCTTCAGCTGACTCTGCAACACAGTCTCCACCCATGGATCGTGCTGCATCCGATCGGCCAGTCCGTTGCCATAGATTGCCACAACATCGTTCTGTTTGAATTCAAACGGCTCGGCGGAGTGGGCAGTCTGAAGAGCCAGGACGGCAGGCACAACGAAGAACAACAGTTGAGAGAGCTGAGCTTTGAGCGGGGAATGCGTTGCGTATGTCATGTTTTCAGGTTGCCTTGTATTGTGTTCATCGTGTGAGACTGGCGGGTGCGCTTAAAACTAATACGAAGGATGTCGGAATGGTCCACACCTTACATCATGCGCAGGACAGAAACTCTGGACAGACATTCGAGTTATTTTTCGGCACTACTTCTCTGCTCGCCTTCGGCGATGGCTCCTCACAAGACGATATGCGGTGCCGACGGCATACCGCAAGGTGCAGCTTAATTGAAGTGCTTGAAACAGCAAATCCCATCGATCGCCTAATTCTGAAAGCGATCGAACCAATCCTTCACCTTTAACCCGGGATGCTGATCTTTGGGGATCATTCCGGCCAGACGTTCTTTCGTGGCCGCGTGTCTGGGATCTCCCGCGAGATTGCTCCACTCGTCGGGGTCGAGCCGGCGTCCGGTCAAAATATTCAGCCGAACCGTAATAGCTTGCTTTGACGCGAGTTGCGATGCTCCCAGAACTTGCAATCTGTGTGCGCGGGCGTTGGTTCGATGGCCGCCCAACTGGCCCAGAACTGCCCGTAACTGCTGTCGGTGGCGATCACTGGACGAGTCGCATCGTAAGCGTTTGCCTGGGGCCGGCCGATGAACGGTTGCCAGCGGACTCCGACGTGCATGTGATTGGTGGTCCACGCATAGTCTGTCTTCGCTTTCGGTTCGCGCGGGAAATCGAGAAAAGAATAGCTGTCCTGCCATCGCAGGTTACGAAACTGCGGCGGCGTTCCTCTCCAGTTTCGGCCGACCAGCCGCGGCTTGCTGGGGTCGCCCCGCTTCGGCCGGAGATGCTCGGCCGGGCTGAGCTTCAGCCGCCGGATGCTTTTCCAATTCGGTAGCGGTTCGCCGTTGGAGTTTTCGAAATCCTGCGGCGCGAGCATGACCTTTTGCCATCGCTGGCCGCCGGCCAGTTGCACTTCGGCCGCGTACTCGTCGATCAGCACCACCAGCGTGTTCGGCTCGGCGGATTGCACTTCCAGCGACAACCGCGCGCCCGGCGGAGCCTTCCAGGTTTCGTCATACAACTTGTGCGTCGTCCGCGACCATTCGCCGGGCCGATAGGTAAACCATTCCTTTTCCCAGTCGCCCTCAAAGTTCTCGATAAGTCGTGTCGGCTTGAGTGTCGATCGCGCGCCCGCCGCGGCGAGTTCTTTGGGTGAAGCGATCTGCAGAAGCGAGGACACGTTAAACGTTTTCGCCGTATTGTCTCCGTAATAGTAACCTGCGCCGGCCACGGGCGCGGCGAGCGGATAAACGACGTTAGCGTAAACCCACAACGGCTTGTCGGCGGTGTGAAGCGGCAGCCTGGCCGTCCACGTTCCGTCCGCTTCCGAGGCCGGAGCATGATGCCAGAAGCGATGCATCGTGTTCTCATGCGGGTCACGCCCCGGCACGCCGTGTTGTGTATAGAAGACGTCGATTGACAGAATCGACTTCGACCGGTCGGGCTTGACGGTAAAGGCTGGGACGCCATCGTCGGTCTTCAGCTTCAACGTGGCCACGGGCGTTTTTGGAAAAGAGAACGATCCTTTCAGATGCTGGTCGAACCACAACGACGTGGCGACTTCGTACGGCGGCGTGTCCTGATGGTTGTGATGCGGCGAACAAGTGACACGCCAATCCTGACTAGCGATTTCGCGAACGGCGTCCGGCAAGTCGCCGATCCGTCCATGAAAATCGTTCGACGGACTGAGAAAGATGATCGGGCACGTGATCTTCTTTAAGCTGACGTCGTCCCCAATGGTTGCCCGAAACAACGGACTGTTGTTGTAACGATCGCTAATGCCACCACAAGACGGTGCGGCCGCTTTGACTCGTGAATCAACCGCTGTCATCACTGTCAGCTTGCCGCCCATCGAATGTCCGTAGACACCCAGCCTGTCCGGATCGACTTCAGGCTGCCGTTCCAAAAACGTCAACGCCCGACGAGCGGCCAAAGCACACAGGAACCAGCCGCTATTACGAGGCGACTCGACCGCATCGAGCGTCCACGCCGCCGATTTTGCACTTGGAAACACGTTGCCAGGATTTCTTCCTGGCGCGTGATATCCGTCCACCGCGCCCCAGTCGGTCGTCAGCATGTACTTCGGATCGTCAGTCTTGCCGTCCCAGAATAGTTTCACTTCCACCGGCGACACTCGATATCCGGGCGCGCTAATCCGTCCCGCCCAGGCAATCGAGACCGAAGCGTAGCCGCGTTTTGCATTCGCCAGACATGCCTTGTGATCGGCGTACTGACCGCCCCCGTGAATCTGAACGAGCCCAGGCAACCGCTCGTCCGTCCGGGCAACACTCTTGGGAAAACCATAGATCGCGGCGAGTTTGCTTTCTTTTCCTTTGAAGACGCCGATGCGAAAGCGAACGATTCGCAAGACGACGTCGTCTTCTTCCCACTGCTTAAGCGTTTCGACTTCAAGCGGTTCTGCGCGCGGATCAAACCCCGTCCACATCTCCTCGAAGTTCTTCGGCGCTCGACCATCCTTCAACGGCGGAAGCGTTTCGGCTTCTTGTCCGACCGCCACTGACGCGCTAATGCAGCTGAAAATAACAACGAAGAAAGGCTTGATGAACTTCATTTACTTATCTCTACTGCAGTTTCAAATCATAAACCGTGTCGAAGTACTGTCGCACCTTCACTCTTTCTTCATCCGTGAGCTCGTCTCTGTACGCGACCAGTGCTGCGATGTCTCCCGCAAACGGATCTTGCTTGGCAAACCCTTGTCCCTTGTTGTTATTGAAGAGGAACATGAACACGAAGGGATTACTGTCCTTGGGGTTCCCAACGGTAACGTCCTTTCCATTGATTGCGCACTTTAAGTTGTTCTGTGCGTCCCGATGAAGTTCCAAGAGCTGCCACGTATTTGTCTTCAGTGTGTTTACGCTGGAGACCGGAATTCGCTGCCCTAAGTTTTTCCACTCCAAACGATTTGTTTCGACATTTTGAATGAGAACGGATCTGTGAAATTGCCCCTTGATTGCGGCGTCATTCTCCTGCTCAATTGGGCGAGCCAAGAGAAAGAGTCCGAACGGGCCGTCAATCTTAAAATCACGACTTTCAAGTTGCAGTTCAAAATAGCACGGTTGCTTGTTGTGCTTTTCGCCTTTGGTCGTGCCGATGAGTCCACCCCGTACACAGGGCTTTCCGTTGCACCCCTCCGGGATGTAACCAGGGCGGTCATGATCGTCCTGCCCAATATCCCGGCCCGTCTTGAACACACGACTAGGTCTGATCTTCTTGTTATTCTTGTACGGCGATTGGTCCAGCCACCAGCGAACCGTGCCGTGAGGGAACCGACGCTTGTCTGACCAGACTTCTTCCAACACCGTGTTCTCACCCGTCGTCTCGTAGGCTTGCTGTGAAGTGTTGGTTGCGAAAGCCAGGCCTTTGACTGACTCAAGAAACATCTCCAGGTTGTCCAGGTCTTTGGGATTAAATGCCCCAGATCCTTTGGATTCATCCTGTGCCAACAATTTGGCGCCGATCGCTGCCACAAGTATAGACGCTGCTATCATCCTGGAAATCGTCATCATGTTTCCTCGCTGCAGTGTGATGGATAATAACAGCATCGTGGTGACTGGTCCGTTTCCAACAGCAAACTCTCTGCGTTCCAGGCGGTTCTTCATTCGAAATCTCGAAGTTGTCGCCTAAGACGTGGGAGTATCTGACCCAGCATTCCAAAAAGCTGGATGCACGAGCATCATCAATTTATCGAAACCGCCCGCAGTTTTCTATTTTCGGCGTCGGCGATTACACTTTTGCGCCGTGGAAGGTGGCCATCTCCGGGTTCTACAAGACTCTAACCTTTCGGGTTGTAGGTCCGCGCGGTAGGCGGCCAGTGGTGCTGGATGATACTTGTTACTTCCTCCCGTGCCGAACAGGCACAGAAGCAACGCTCCTTCATTCGATGCTGGCTTCCGATGTCGCGAGCGAGTTTTTTGAGGGGTTTGTATTAGCGTCGTGAGTGACATGAAGACAATTCGTCAGATTGAGAACATGGGAGTTCGGTTCCTGAGAAAGGGAGAGACTCCTTTGCGCACAGTGTTGAATATGATGAGGTCGAGGTTGACGGGCACCGCGTATTCGACGGATCGCGATCGTAAGGGGAAGACACGGAAAGGACTGAGGGGGGACTAGAGGTGGCCTGCGATTTGTTTACTGTCTTTGGGGCTCACCGCACGTAACCCAGATTCTGAGACGTTGGTAGGTATCTAAAACGACCCAGCTTGAAACATCCATCGGCTTCGGATCAGGGCTTTTACGCGTCCAAGATCTGCACGGGGTACTTCTTCACCGTGTCGTCTCGCGTCACCAGCGTGCAGCCTTCGAGATTGGCTTGAGCGACCAACAGCCTGTCAAAGGGATCCCGGTGATGATCGGGCAGAGATTCGATGGCCAGCGCGTGCGAATGTGTGATCGCGAGCTGCTCAAATCCCGCCGAGTCAATCGCCGCTTCAAGATTGTGCGGAGCCGTCAACTTGCCCAAGGCTCGCTTGATTGCAATCTCCCAAGCGACAGCCGCACTGACGAGCACTTCTTCGGCACCAGCGATTTCATCGGCCGCTTCCTCGCGAATCTTGCTGGGATCCTCCAACCACCAAAGCACCACGTGTGTATCAAGTAGAAGTTTCAT
>MPMF02158540.1_pt1 | contig 15302 bp, 6 predicted proteins | sample 1617271 | NCBI WGS metagenome assembly MPMF02 (sample SAMN05944812, study PRJNA350692) | marine metagenome | biome: marine; feature: ODZ; material: water; isolation source: 120 m water sample prefiltered with 30 um filter, filtered on to 0.2 um... | place: Pacific Ocean | collected 2012-04-09... | reverse complement strand
TCGCTAGCTTCCCACCGATCGGTGGGGTAGCTTCCGCGCACCGGCGCGGATAAATCGAGCGTGGTTTCGCCAAGCATCAGGCTGATGATGTAATCTTCCGAGGGGGCGTCGCCGGCCTGCCAGTAAAGCGCCAGCGGGAGCATCTCGCCCGGGCGCAGGGCGCGCAGCGGCAGATCGTACCCCAACAATTTTATATCGCCGAACCGCGCCGAAGCATTGTGCTCCGGGGCGGGTAGCGCGCCCGGTTCGGTGGCGCGCGCCAACTGCAGCGGGCCGACGAGTGCAGCGGCCGCGGTGCGGCCATCAGCGTCCAGTGCGGGCAGATTCTGGCGGCTTCCGGGGGAATAGAGCGTGACTGCCAGACGGTATTCCCCCGGCGGGATTCCGGTGGGGAGCGGAATTTCCATGCGCGCGATGATGCTGTCGCCCACGCGCCACTGCTCGGCGGGGAAACTCTCGTTAAAGGCCTGCGCCCATGGATAGCCCCAGGCATCCACTAGGTCGGCCACCAGGCGATAGTCGCCGCGGTTGGGCGGGTTGAGCACGTGCAACTGCAGGTCGGCTAGCAGCGGCTGCGCGGCGCGCGCTGTCACAACGCGGAACCCGGTCAGTTCGGCGATGTGACCGAAGTTCGCGTACGCGCGCTGGAACTCGGGCTGCGGAACGGCGTCCGCGCGGGCGAACTGGTACGCGCGGAAATCCACCTTTCCCACCGGGTCGAGCGGCGCGGCTGCCAGCACCGCCTCCCATCCAATGAGCCACTCGGCGGGAGCGGGCGCTGATTGCGGGAACAGATACAGGGCCGGCCCGTCGGCCGGGATAGCCAGCGCCTGCGCGCCGCGCAGCCAGCGGATGCGCTCATAGTCATCCGCGAGATAAGCCATCGTCGGGTGCCGGTGATGAATCGCGCTCACGTACACGTTGCTTCCGCTCAGGTCACGGGCGTTCAGGAATTGCGCCGCGCGCGCGAGGTCACCATCGTTGGCGAGATGCTGCGTCTTCAATCTTGCCCAAATGGAGAAATAATCGCGTGCTGCGAAAACGAAGGTGAGGGCAGCTAGCGTTGTGAGAGCAATTGAAAAGCGGTGCTTCCATACGGCGCGTCGCGCTGAAAACCGGTCGAGCACGACCAGCAGCCCCCGCGCCGGGAAAGCGAATAGCAATGGAAATAGCCCGAAGGCGCGCACGTTCGAGGGGGAAACCTCGTGCACGGCCAGGGCGGTGGGGAGCAGGAAGACCGGTATCCAGGCCAGCAAAATCCACTCGGCGGCGCGATTCATGGGTCTATCAGCGGTGCTCTCTCCGCGCGGCCGCAGCAGCCGCCATGCGGTGAGGGCGAAACCGAGCACGAACAGCGTCCCCAGCAGCGGCCCGAGCAGCGCTTTGCCTGGGATGTTGAAGCGATGGTATGGCTCTCCGGAAAAGAAAAGCATGCCCAGCGCGCCAGCCACGCCGCGCCAGAGCAGCGCCGCTTCTGAGGCGCGTGGAGCGACCTGAGCGATGCGGGTGAAGAACTCTTGCGGGTGGGCCCAAAAGTGGAGCGTGAGCGGCGTGACTACGACACCGGCCGCCAGCAAGAAGCCAAGTAGCTGCGCGCCCGAGGGCAGCTGCTGTGACCGCCTCGCCCGCCAGCGCGAGCGCAGTAGCGGCAGTGCGCCCGCGGCCAGCGCCAGCGGCAGTGCGCGGGCGGCCAGATAGGTGTGCGCGCTCAGGCCGGTGAATAGTCCGGCCAGCCAGAAATCGCGCGTTCGCCCCGCACGCAGCGCGCGGAAAATAAAACCCACCGCCATTGCCTGAACCGCTGGCTGCGTGATTGCGCGCAGGCCGAAGCGTGACCAGACCAGATGCGCAAAAGAAAACGCCAGCATGGCCGCGCCGAAGGCAGCCAACCAGCGCGAATGCCGCTGGTGACGCAACAGCTGCCGCAAAGCGAAATAGGTGATTGGGATGGTCAGCACCCCCCAGAACGCGGCGGTTGCGCGCAATGCAAAAACCGAGGAGCCAATTAGCCTGAAGAGCGCGGCAGCGCTATAAAAGAAAAGCACTTCCTTGCCGGTGTATGCGCTTATGAACGCCGGGCGGTAGCCGCGCAGAGCGATATCTTCTACCAGGATCGCGTTTGCCGCTATATCGTAGTGCAAACCTGCGGGGATTGAGTTCAACTGGTAAAAGCGCAGCGCCGCGCCGGCCAGGGTAATCAGCGTGAGCGGCAGCAGCAATCGTTTAGCGGACACTTGCGCCGATTATACCGCGTGGCTCTAGCCGTCTGACTCGGGAATGCGATATACTTCGCTGCGCGTCCAATTGCGGGCGCGCTTTTCTGTTGCGACTGAAATTGGCCGATGATGACCCTGAGTGAATTCACCGTAGAACACCAGCACACCACCGACAAGCGCACGGCGTTGCGCTGGCTGCTCTCGCATTCCAGCCGACACATCTGGCCGGTGCTGGGAGTGTTGCTGCCGGCGCTGGGCAACGCGGCGCTGGCAGCGATGGTGCCGCTGCTGATTGGCATCGCGTTCGAGGTGCTGGTGCACTCGCAGGCCCCTCCGGATTACCAGCGCTTGCTGTGGGTGGCGGCAATGATCATCCTCAGCCAGCTAGGGCGCGCGTTCGTGCTGCTTGTGCGCAATTCTTCCGCCGAGGTCATCGGGCAACGTCTGGAACGCGATACGCGCGACGAACTCTACGGCAGCCTGATTGGCAAGAGCATGACCTTCCACGACATGCACGCCGTCGGCGATGTGATGGCGCGCGCCACCAACGACGTGCGCGAGATCAACCTGATGTTTAACCCCGGGCTCAATCTGGTCATCGGCTCGGCCAGCTTCCTGATAATGCCCGCTGTTTTCGCCTACGTAATCCACCCGCAACTCATGCTGGTGCCGCTGGCTTTCGTGCTCCTCTACGTGGCCGCCCTATGGCAATACCTTGCCGAGCTGCGACCGATTTCCGAGCGGGTGCGCGGAACTTTTGGTGCGCTGAATGCGCACCTTGCGCAGGCAATTGACGGCATCGAGATGGTGAAAGCGGCGGCACAGGAGCCTGTGGAAAGCGAACGTTTCCTGAAGCGCGCGCGCGCCTACCGTGATGCCTTCGTGCATCAGGGACGCGTCGAGGCGCGCTTCCTGCCGCTGCTGCTGATGGGGCTGGCCAACGCTTTCGGGTTCTGGCATGCGATAAACCTTTTCAGAGCCGGCGCAATCTCGGTGGGCGATGTGGTCGCATTCATGAGTCTCCTCTCCCTCTTCGGTTTTCCGGTCTTTGTATCGCTTTTCTCCTACTCACAGGTGGCGCTGGGCATGGCTGGCGCACGGCGCATGCTGGAACTGATCACGGGCGAGACCAAGCTTGACGAAAACGTGCAGGGCCACACAGGTACGGTTAAGGGAAGTGTCGCTTTTGAAAATGTTACCTTTGGATACACGCCGGACGCTGAGGTGCTTCAGGAAGTGACCTTTCGGGTTGAGCCCGGGCAGACCGTTGCATTGGTAGGGCAGACCGGCGCAGGAAAGACCAGCGTGGTGAAGCTGATCAACCGCATCTATGACGTGCAGCGCGGGCGTGTGCTGGTGGATGGTGTGGATGTGCGCGACTGGCAGCTGGCAGCCCTACGGCGGCAGATTTCCATTATCGAGCAGGACCTGTTCCTCTTTTCGCGCAGTGTGGCGGACAACATCGCCTTCGGCTACCCCGGAGCCACGCAGCAGCAGATTGAAGCGGCCGCGCGCGCGGCGCAGGCGCATGATTTCATCATGGCGTTCAACGATGGCTACGAGACCGTCATCGGCGAGCGCGGGGTGACGCTTTCGGGCGGTCAGCGCCAGCGGTTGGCGCTGGCGCGCGCTTTTCTGACCGACCCGCGTATTCTGGTTCTGGATGATTCCACCAGCGCGATTGACAGCGCCACCGAAGACCAGATTCAACGCGCCATTCGCAAGGCGGCGCAGGGGCGCACCACCTTTCTGATTACGCATCGGCTCTCGCAGATTCGCTGGGCGGATTTAATCGTGGTGCTGCAAAATGGCCAGGTGGCCGCCGTGGGCGACCACGCGCAGCTGCTGCAAAGCTCGACCGCATATCGGCGCATTTTCTCCCGCTATCGCCGCTGGGAGCAGCTGGACGGGGAAGCGGACTGAGATGGCTTCCATCTTCGGCGGCCTCGCCACCGAGGCTTACGACCGCACTTACAGCGACCGGGAGCTGGTGCGCCGCATCGCCGCTTATATGCGCCCACACGCGCGTAGGCTGCTGGTTGTCACGCTTGCGCTGTTGACATTGGCCGTGCTGAGCGCCGCTTTTCCAGTGCTGGTGGCGCGCGGCGTGGACCGGCTGGCGGTTGGCGGTGAGGAAGCGCTGCTGCTCCGGCTGGTCGCGTTCATTCTGGCAATCGGGGTACTGATCTGGGGTCTGAACTACGTGCGCTTCAGGGGCTTCGCCACGCTGATTGGAGACATCGTGCTGCAGATGCGTAGTGACGCCTTCAGCGCCGCGGTGCGCCACGATTTGTCATTCTATGACGAGCACCGCTCCGGCCGCGTTATCAGCCGCGTCACCTCCGACACTCACGAGTTCGGACAGACTATGCGCTTGGTTGGGGATGTGCTCAACCAGATGGCGGTGGTGCTTGTGCTCATGGTGGTGCTTTTCGGGATTGAATGGCGACTGGCCAGCCTACAGCTGGTGCTCTCACCGCTGGTTTTTTATTTGGTCAAGGGTTGGCGGCGGATCGCTCGCAAGGCGACGCGGCAGGGCACGCGCGCCATGGCCAACGTGAACGCCGCAATTCAGGAGGCGGTCACCGGCATTAGCGTGGCCAAGAATTTCCGTCAGGAAGCAGCTATTTACGAGGAGTTTTCGGCGGTGAACGCGGAATCGTATCGCATTAACTTCCGCCGCGGACTGGTGCTCTCCACCGTTTTCCCGGTGCTCAACGCGCTATCCGGAATCGGCGTGGCGCTGATTCTGTACGCCGGTGGGCGTGCGGTTGGCATCGACGTGATTTCGGTCGGGGCGTGGTATCTTTTCGTCTCCACGGTGGATCGCTTCTGGTTTCCGATGATGCAACTGGCTGCGTTCTGGAGCCAGTTTCAGAGCGGGCTAGCGGCGGCTGAGCGCGTCTTCGCGCTCATTGACGCCGAGCCATCGGTGCTGCAAACCGCTGAGGATGCTTTCACCGTGACCCCGGGCGGCATCTCCTTCGAGGGCGTGGATTTCTATTACAGCGAAAATGAGCCCGTGCTGCGCGATTTCTCGCTGCAAATTGAGCCGGGCGAGAGCGTGGCGCTGGTCGGGCACACCGGGGCGGGCAAGTCGTCGCTGCTCAAGCTGCTGGCGCGCTTTTATGAATTCCAAGGCGGGGTCATCTGCGTCGGCGGTCACGACGTGCGCTGCTTCGAGCTGCGCCTATACCGCCGCCAGCTCGGCATCGTGTCACAGTCCCCGTTCCTTTTCTCGGGCACGGTGGCTGATAACATCCGCTATGCCTGCCCGGGCGCGAGCGCGGAAGAAATCCTTTCGGTGGCGCAACGCATCGGGGAGGGCGAATGGCTCCAGACTCTGCCCGACGGGCTGCAGACTGACGTGGGCGAGCGCGGCGCGCGGCTATCGCTGGGGCAACGGCAGCTGGTGGCGCTGACGCGTGTGCTGCTGCAGGCCCCGGCCGTGTTCCTGCTTGACGAGGCCACTGCGAGCGTCGATCCTTTCACCGAGTCTCAGATTCAAGAGGCGCTGGATTTGATTCTGCGAGAGCGCACCTCCATCCTGATTGCGCATCGCCTTTCCACCGTGCGCTCGGCCGACCGTATAATCGTGTTGCGCGAGGGAGAGATTATCGAGCAGGGCAGCCACGGGCAGCTTATGGCGGCGGGCGGCCATTACGCGGAGCTTTATGATACCTATTTCCGGCATCAGTCGCTGCAGTACATCGAGCAAGAGGCCGCGCTTTCTGCCTGACGAACTGCGCAAACCCCCGGCGTGTGCGCGGCGTCCATCTGATGCTGCCCTTCGGGCGCTATCAGGTCGCGGCCGAGATTATGCAGGCGCTGCGGCGCTGACCCTGCTCAGGGCAGCGCGAGCAGAAAAGCAGTAAGGTCTTCAATTTCGGTGGTGCTCAGGCCGGCGGCCACATTGTGTTCGTTCCCGGTGTGGAGAGCATCCGGCAGCGTGGTGGCGCTGCCATCGTGGAAGTAGGGCGCGGTCATCCACAGGGCGCGCAGCGAGGGTGTGTCGAAGTTGGTTCCGCGACCATGGCTGTTCTTCTCTTTGGCCGCGTTGCCGGTGCCAACATCGTGCAGCTGTAGGTCGGTGTACAACGGTGGAGGGTGGCAGCTCTGGCACTCCAGTGTGTTGAACACGGCCTCGCCGCGCGAGAGCTGCTCCGGGCTGGCAGCATATGGGGAGGGCGGAATCTCCAGTATGGCCATGTACATCGCCAGCGCGTCCAGTTCCGGAGAGAGGCCGGCGTGCGCGCTCCCCAGCGTGTCATGCGCCTCTCCCTCTATCAACCCGGATCCTATCTGAATATCACGGATGGTGATTTCCACATCCTGAAGCTCATCGAGGTCGCCTGACCAATGCATCGGCAGCGTCTGGGCCACTCCGAGCAATGAAGGCGTGTTGCGCGGGCCATCGGGGAACCCCAACCAGGTGCGCGTGTCCATCATGCCGTCGAAGTGGCAGGTGGCGCACGAGATCCAGTTGTCGGTGGTGAGCACTGGTGCGGCGGCCGAATTGAAGATGCGCTTGCCCAGCAGGATGGGCTCGGGCAGCGGGATTTCAGTCAGGGTGACGGTCTCTGCGATTGTGTGCATCTCGGTTTCCATCACGGAGAGCGTGCCATCCAGCACATTGTTCACAAAGACGCGCGCACCGTCCGGCGAGATGGCGATGCCGCGCGGGTTGGCGCCGACGGAGATGTGTGCCACCCCCTGGTTTGTGGAGAGGTCTATCACCGAGAGGTCGTCACTGCCCGCGTTGGCGAGGTACAACATCTTCCCGTCCGGTGAGAGCGCCACAGCGAAGGGCATGTTGACCGGCTGGTCCGCAGTGTCAAGCGTAACGCGCTCCTGTACGGCCAGCCGGAGCGCCCCCAGGTCAAGCACATTGACCACCGCGAAAACGGTGTTGTCAAAGAGCATGGCCGTGTTGGTCACGTTGGAGCGCGTTTGCGGCAGGTAAGCTTTGGTGCCGTTGGGCGAGATGGCGACAAACTGCGAGAGATTAGTGCTCGCCCCGGTGGTGATATTCGCTTTCACTTCCAGCGAGCGCGCGTCAATGAGCGTGACGCGCCCGCTGAACAAATGCGTGACGTAAAGCGACGCCCCGTCTGCGCTCAGCGCCAGCCCGGCTGGAAAGGGCGCAACCGCGATGTGCGCCAGCCGCTCTCCGCTGTTGTGGTCGAGCACGCCAACATGTCCCGGCGCGAATTCGGAAACGAAAACGCGCGCGCCATCCGTGACTACTCCGTAAGGCATGGAACCGACCGCATAGCTGCCGACCTCCACCAGCTGCGCCAGATCCAGCAGTGAGAGCGTTGCCCCGGCGTGATTGGTGACCAACGCCGATTGCGAGTCGGGCGCGATAGCGAGCGTGCGCGGGTCATCGCCGACCGGAATCTCGGCCAGGATTTGCAGCGACTGCGCGTCGAGCACGGTGACCGAGTCGCTGTCCGGGTTAACCGCCACAACCATCCTACCGTCGGGCGAGACGGCCACAGCCCCGGCGGAAACCGGTTGCCCGGGAGCCGCGGCGGCGACTATTGTCGCTGTTGGCGCAGCTCTGGTCGGGGTGGGCTCAGCGGTGGGGGTGGCGGCTGCAGTTGTTGTGGCGATATCCACCGCGCTCGAAACGGCCCGAGGGCTGGCGGTTAAAGTGGGCGCGGCGCATCCGGCGAAAAGGGCGAAAAGAACAGGCCAAGAAAATGATAGCCGGTGCATGTCATTTCAGGACGCGTGCAGGCCGCCGGCGGCCGATGGGGTCAGACCGCTTCCCCGGCGCGCCTCATTGCGTCGGCTCGCACACATACACGTCGTCAAAGAGCACCACGCTCGCGTCAAGCACCTCAATACTCCTCACTGTATCGACCCCATGCTTCTCGACATGCCCTAATCTGGCGCAGCGGGTACCCTTGCGCCGTGCGTGACGATGGTCCCTGCGGCCTGTCGGCCATCATCAGATGTGGAGAAGAAAGTAACTATCACGGTATCACCAAGCCCTGTCTCCCTGGCTGCATAAGGGAATGACCCCGGCTGTAAATCTGACGGATCCCCGTAGTCGAAGTTGTTGGCCAATTCGTTCAGGGCGGCCGGGTCCATGCGCCAGGAGATCAAGTTATCGGACAGCGCGACCGTTTCATCGACGAGAACGATGCTGGGCATGGTGACGGTCACGTGAGCGCTGTTCGCTTTCCAATCTGCCGGCAGTTCCGCCACGAAGTCGGCTGTTTTGACCTCCCGCGTGAACCAATCCGCTGACGCCACTTGGGACAGATCTGTCGAGATTGCAAGGTCTTGCACTCCTTCATCTGTGACGACAAAGGTGAAGGTTGCACCGTCAGGAGTGAGTGGGCCACCCGTGGGGTAAGGGGGTTCCACCGGCCCGGAGCTGGTCATGCCGTCATGGGTCAACCTTAGGTCAACTGTCCACAACCCCGGCTGTTCAACCACGAAGTCATCGGCGGGGTCGTAGAAATAGCCAATAGCGTTCGCGCGGCCGTCGAAGTTGCGCTCCTTGCCGTCCGGAGCTGTCACCGTGTACTCCACGCGGCTGGGCAGGCACGGCATTATGGGGCCTGCCATGCGGAATGCGTCACCCACTTCCAGCATTGCTCCCGGCCGCACACCCATGGGGACGATAAACATGTCAGTCTCTCGCCCATGGATGGTGAACAGCGGACCGCCGGTGGGCCCTCCGGACGCGCCTTGGAATGGCGGAGTGAAACGCACTCCTAGCGGGTCATCATCGCGTGCGTGCACCCATCCCGAACCGTAGATAGAGTAAACACCCTCGCCGGTTATCACATCCCGGACAACAGCCCCGGCGTAAAAGAACTTGAACTCTCCCGGCAAATCCCCCGCACGACCGATGCCCGACTGCATGTGAAACTCGTCGTCTACGCTCCAGTACGTGCCGACCACATCATCACCTAGGATCACCTCCCTCACCCGTACTCCTGGTCGTTCTGCGGAGCCATACATGTAAGCCCACAGATTGATCTCGTCCGGGTGGCCGCCGGGTCTTCCACTTGCCGGGTCCGGAGCAGTGTTGAGTGGCATCTGTCCGGCATTAAGTAGGTCGGCCACGGTGATGTCTTGAGTATGGTCTCTCGCGTTGTATTCAGACAACTGCTGCCACGCTTGCAGCAACAGGGGGTGATTGTTGTCGAGCAACTGGATGCTGGCGCGAACATTCACCGCGTCACCCGCGAGAAACTCACCGGCCTCGATTTTCTCCATGTCTTGCTGGCCCCACAAGATATCGCCATTGAAGTAAGGGTAATGCATCTGGGCCGGCGAAACTAAATGCTCGAGCAAATCGGCTCCTACAAAGCTCCAGGGAGGCGGGATTGGCCCTTCCTGTTTCTGGAAGCCGCGCCGGCCATGCGTGATCATGGGTGCATCGGGTGTGGCCACCACGTTCCCAAAACGGACGCGGCCAGCCCACACATCTCCAGATGGAGCAGAGTACTTGGCGTCGATTTCAATCAGGTATTCACCGTCATGTTCAAAGGTGAACACTTCCCCGTCGCCGTCCCACCAGCCGTGAGAATTGGCTGTGCCATCGAACGCCGTGCGACTGGTGGCCCCGTCTGCCGTCACATGTGTGATGTTGTAGGTGATATCCGCCGGCACACCGGGCAAGGTCGTGACGGTAGGGGCAATGCTGTCGCCAACTTCGAAGGGCGTTGTGGGAAGCAGGGAGGTCTCGATGTCAAGCACATGTGCCACTGTCAGATCGTAAGTGCCACTGATTTCGTATCGGCGCCCACCTGTATCGTGAATGTAACCCGCGACGCGAAGCACATAATCCCCATCCTGCGGAAATTGGTACGCAAACGTGTCCCCATCACCTCGCAGTTGTGGAATCTCGCGCGGGGCTCCGCCGCCAAAAGTCAGAGGTGTGTGCCAAGGTGTACGTGGTGATTTGACGGCGTAGCGTGTCAGTGGCGCAGGCCCAAGAAGTTCACTCTGACCGTCGGGACGTTCGATGCGCACCTCCAGCAGGCTTGCGGAGAAATCAAGCGGAATAGGGGGTGTGACCGGAACCCCACGGTCTACAACACCGAGCATTGGCGCGTAGGGTTCGAGATGATATGTCCACGATCCACCATGGCTGTCAAGGCGCGGGAGCACCGGCTGGTGGCGGGTTGTGTTGCGGGTGGCAATGTCGAACAGGCCCTCGTCCTCTCGTGCAAGCACGCCACCCCGTGAGCCCTCGCTCACCTCGTCTGCCAGCAGCGTGGTTGCCAAGCGCATTGTGGCCGGTTCCCCCACTCTCAGTACACCCAGAGTGGCAAAGTGATATGGGTTGTCAACCACGTATAGCCAGTGCCGCAGATCTGCTGATGGTTCAATACCTCCCACATTGAATTGGGCCACCAATTCGTAGTGTCCTTCCCGGTAGGCCTGTGGCATCTGCAGCGTTGCATGAAAATCTGAAACCCATTTCTGCCCGTCCCACTCCCAGTTGATTGATGCGCTACCAAGAGTGAAATTGTGCTTATGCCCATCGTGTTGCATCCGCAGAGCAAGTTGGCGCTCAATCGGTAAGCCGGTCGGAGTGACGAAAGCGCTGACAAAACGGCCTGACCGTCCCACCTGTCGTCCGTTCACATCTCCCAGTAGGATGCCGTGAAAGGAAAGCCGCGCTGTCGGGGGCTGGACCTTGGAGTTACCCAGAATTGCGACCTGTCCCTCGATGCCGAGTGTTTCTCCCGGCTCAAACCGGGCACGATCATAGGCTCCGTTAATCGTCCACGGTGCTGAGGTGACGCCAACCTGGTCTCCTTGTATGCCACTCTCCAGTAGTGCAGCGGCGGAAAATGGAATGCCGTCTGACAGACCCTCGTGGGGAATGCGCACCAAAATTCCCGGCAGGATCATATCGCGCATGCCGTTACGAGAGCCAATGCCATTGTGGTCGTATCCGTCCAACCATTCTCCGTCAAATGGAATAAAGATGCCACTGACATCCTGTTTGATGAGCACGTACGTGCCCGGGAAGCCGGCAACATCGGCTTCGAATGCCCCCTGCTCGTCCGCCTGCGCGAGCGTGTAGTCGTTCAAGTTGAGGTTGCCCACCAGCACCATGGCGTTCGGTGGCACAGCTCCAGCCTGCGCGCGCACCGCGGTGCGCGCTGTCTCGGTATTGTGGGCCAGTGAGATGAGGCTGGCTTCTGGTATTGTGAGCACCTTGCTGGCTACAGAAGCATTGGCCATGTCGGGAACGAGGCTGGCTACAGAAGCATTGGCCATGTCGAGAACGAGGCACCGTTCAAGCATTGCTAGCTCTTCGTCTGTCGGCGCGCGGCCATCGTGGAAGAGCTGGTCGGTTGTCTCCATGCCGAGGATGCCATCAACGCACCCCATGTCGTACGCGTCAGGATCAAACATAGGAACCCGTGCAGTTGTCGGCTCTGATTCAGTTTCAGTAGACGCTGGCGGGCCTGTATCCTCCACGGCTGCTGCTCCGGAAGCCTCTGTCAAGCATAATTCAATCGCCGCAAGTTCATCCGCAGTGGGAAGGCGGCATCCATCCCCGCATATCTCAGGGAAGAGCTGGTCGGTTATCTCCATGCCGAGGATGCCATCAACGCACGCCATGTCGTACGCCTCGGGATCAAACATGGGAACCTGTGCAGTTGTCGGCTCTGATTCAGTTTCAGTAGACGCTGGCGGGCCTGTATCCTCCACGGCTGCTGCTCCGGAAGCCTCTGTCAAGCATAATTCAATCGCCGCAAGTTCATTTGCAGTGGGAAGGCGGCATCCATCCCCGCATATCTCAGGGAAGAGCTGGTCGGTTATCTCCATGCCGAGGATGCCATCGGCGCACTGAAAGTCGTATGCATCGGGATCGAATGTTGCGGCCGCCTCACCAACCGTGCCCTCTAACGTGCGCGATGCAGGTTCAGTCGGCGTTGTCGTTACAACTGTGAGTTCTGTAGCGGCTGGGGCCGCTCTCAGGCATGGTTCCAGCGCGGTCAGTTCCGCGCTCGTTGGTGGGCGACCATCGTAGAAGATGTCGTTCGTGGTCTCCATACCAAGTGTGCGGTCTGCGCAGCCTGGGTCGTAGGCAGCTGCATCGAATTCAGCGGTCTGAGCGGGTGCCTGCCCGTCTCCACAGGCCGCCAGTAACAGCGCGAGCAGGGCTAGCGCGAACGAGGCAAAGCGTGCGAGTGGTTTTCGTCTGATGCTGGCTAGCCCCTTCTGTAGTCCGGTGGTGCGCAACGTGCTCTGGCTATTTATTGTTTTGCTGTGCAGATGTTGCCAGTTGTGCCTAGGATGTTTCAGTTTCCGAACAGCCCCTCTTTCGCCTGTTGCACCTTTTCGGACGCGTCAGCGCCCTCGGGCATCCCGAGCGCAGCATACAGTTCCTCGCCGTAGTCACGCGCGCGGATGACGACTGGCATGGGCACGGCGTGCCCCATTATCAGCGCCTGCTGCTGCGTGTCCAGCCGCGCCAGTACCTCGCGCAGCGCGCCCGCCCCGCTGACGCCAGAGAAGACGGCACGGATGTCGGCCTCGTTATCGAGCAGGCAGGTCACGCGCGTGCCTATCTGGCTCATCACCTCGTCGTCGATGCCGCTGGGGCGCTGGTCAACAATCAGCAGCGTGACGTTGTATTTGCGCAGCTCGCGCGCGATCGCGCCGAAAATGGTGTGCTGCGCGATTTCCGGATCAAGGAATTTATGCGCCTCTTCAATCACGATCATGAGTGGCCGCGGGTCATCACCCTTACGCCCGAAAGCTTTGTTTTTCGCCGCCACGTAGCGGCGGTGAATGCGGCGCGTGAGGTAGTTCGCCACGAACATATATGCGGGCAGGCTGTCTCCATATGTGCCAAACTGCAGCACTATGCTTACCCCGCTATTCAGTTTTTGGAAAAGGGTCTCGATCAGATCCTCGCTGACTGTTGGCTGCAGAAAGCCCATACGCCGGAAGAGTTCGAATTTGCGCTGGATGGCGCCCAGCGTACCTTTGATTAGCTCGCCCTTCTCGACGTATTCGTCCAGTTCCTCGCGGTTAACCTCCTCATCGGAGAGCAGTTTTTGGAACCATTGCCGGCCGAGACGCCGGCGCAGAAAATAGAGCGCGTTCACCTGCACTTCGCTGAGCGCGAGCACGCCCGCCAGCATAGCCACGTCCTCCGGCTCAACGGCGTCATAGGGAATGCGCAGCGCGCCGTCGTGGCGGTCGCCGCGCGCTTGCGAGGTTTCCGGGTCAAGCGTGATGACGTTCACGCGGTCGGCGTTAAAGAGTTGCTGCAGCCCCTTGTACTCACGTCCGCGCTCGTCGCGCACCGCCCAGCCGTAATCGTTATGCATGTCGAAAATAAGGCAGGAGGCCTTGGCCGATTTAACGATGCCCGCTAGCAGCGTGCGCGTGATGAATGATTTTCCGGTTCCGCTCTTCCCGAACACCCCGGAGGAGCGCTCGATGAAGCGGTCCAGATTGATGTTGACCTGCACGCCCTCCATCTCCAGCGGGCTGCCGATGTGGAAGTGGTGCTCGTCCTCCGCGCCAAACACGCTGGCCACATCCTGTTCGCTGGCTTGCGCGACGACGGAGAAATGCGCCGGGATAGTTTTCACCGGCCGCGGTTGTTCGGCGTCACGCTCGAGTACCAGCATGGGGGCCACGCTGGCGCGCCCGTAGGCAAGGCTGCTGCGGTAAATCTCAGCGCGGAAAATGTCGCTTTCCACGGGCGGGCTGGCTTCGAGTGCCGGGTTGGTGTTCTCGAGAGCGATATCGGTGACGATGCAGAAAAAGCGCCGACTGGTCAGGCCTTGTACCACCACGTATCGACCTACGGCGAGCTGCTCAATCAGCCCGCCCGGGAGGTCGCCGGCGTCCAGTTTTACGGCCAGCCCTTTGGAGAGCGAGCCGCCCACCACAACGCCGAGGCGCGGGCGTTGATCGCTCAGCTCGGTGCGGTCACGCGGGAATATGCGGTCAAGTTCGGATTTGGCGTTCATGCAGTTACCTGTATACGGCGCAGAAGCGCGTCCAATCTGGGAAGGTCGTGGGGGAGCAGCCGTGCCAGCTCTTTGCCGGCCCGCAGCAAGAAGAAGCCACGCTCCTCCGGGGGCCGCGCCCGCGCGGCGCGTTGCAGGGCGGCGGCCAGCAGCTGGTCGGCGGGTGCGTCGGCGGCGTTCATGATTAAGGCGAAATAGTCATGTGAGCCAGTGAAGGCGACAATTTCGTCGGGCGGGCATCGTTGAATATAGTCCAGTGTCACGGGAGGCTGCGGTGGCAGCGCGTGGAACACCGCGCCGCCGTTGCGGTATCCGATTGCCAGCACGCTGACCTCGATGGGAACCTGTCGGTTCTGGCGCTGGTCTTGAATGTAGGCTTCCGGCAGGTCGGGTGCGGCGATGAGCTGGCGCACGAAAGGATCGTCCTCGATGACGATATCGTGAATCAGGCCGATGACTTCGGATTGGCCACCCTGCGCCGGTGCTTTCACGAAGTCGCCGAAGAGCGGTACCTCCGGCTCCGGAACCGAGCAGCCGAAGGTGAAGCCTGTGGTGGCGCTGCGCAACAGCCGCCCGATGGGGATGGATGCGCTTGAGTCGTTCATGTGTTGCAATCCTCCATAATTGCCTGATGCCGTGACCGGATTTACGACGATGACAAGGTGACAGTAGTCACCTTGTCACCTTGTCATCCACTCCCGCTGTCACCCTGTCACGGTCATCCTGCGTCCGTCCATTGCTTGCCCTGCGCCTTGCGCGAGATCGCGGGCGAGAGCCCGCTGCGCAGCATGCTGCCGGCCACCATCTGCTGCAGCTGGCCCCGCTGCGCCCATGTGACCACGGCCAATTCGTGCGCACGCACCAGCACATACGGGTAGCCGCCCCCGAAGCGGGCCTGTTCCACCACGCCGGCGTGCACCAGCGCCAGCTGCTCCGGCTTCGCCGCGACCCATTCGGGCACCTCCATCCGCAGGATTCCAGGCTCTTCTGCGCTGCCGGTGTTGACGTAAAAGAACATGATTTTGTGGCCGCGCGGCATGTATTTCTCCATGTTTTCTGGGGAGGCGTTGACGAAAAGAGCGCTGCGTTCTCCCGGCTTTAGTGCGCC
>MPMF02135753.1_pt1 | contig 15304 bp, 15 predicted proteins | sample 1617271 | NCBI WGS metagenome assembly MPMF02 (sample SAMN05944812, study PRJNA350692) | marine metagenome | biome: marine; feature: ODZ; material: water; isolation source: 120 m water sample prefiltered with 30 um filter, filtered on to 0.2 um... | place: Pacific Ocean | collected 2012-04-09... | reverse complement strand
GTACCGTGGCCCTGGTATGCCTTCTGGCCGCAGAACGTCAAGCCGTTGCAACTGCTCCTTTCAGCAAAGAATTTGTGAAGGTCTATGTCGACCCAGTTAAAGAGGCTACAGAGGATCATAAGCAAGCTTTTTATCTGGCAGCCAAAGCAAAAACCGGAAAGTGCTGGATCTGTCACGTCAACATGACGCCACTGGGCGAAAAAAAGCTTAAAAAGAAAGTCCGCAACAACTATGGGAAGGCGCTCTCTGAGTTTCTTGACAAGGAGAATTTCAGCAGCAAGAGGCGAAAGGCCGAACCAGAAAAGGTCTCTGCAGAAATCCGCGACGCTTTCAAAAAAGCAGGGGCGATGAAATCGGATCCGCAGAATCCAGACTCGCCGACATTTGATGAGTTGATCACTTCTGGAAAACTGCCCGGCAACAATGTGCCCAATCCGGAAGATCTTAAAAAAGCAATTACAGAGCGCGATAGCAAAGAATAATCCCCGCTGGCACGCACCATTTGGCAGGTTCGCCGCGATGATCCCCCGGAAAGTGATCGCCCGGAATTTGCGCCACGATTCTGCTTTTGTATTCCGCTGCTTTTGTATTCCGCTGCTTTTGTATTCCGCTGCTTTTGTATTCCGCTGCTTTTGTATTATGGCTGCGCGAGGCTGTATTCGATGGCCTGCCTCAGATGCCGACGGGTGGATGGGGAATACTCCAAATCGAACCAGACCACTTTGCCGTTCTCATCGAGCAAATAGGTCCGTGGCAGATGATGCGTTGCCACCTGAGAGAAAGCGGTGCCCTTTGGATCCAACAGCAGTGGTGCCGTGAAACCAATCTGTTTCACCATACGCTTTGCAGTGCCAGCCTCATCGCCATAATTGATTGCGACCACTGCCAACCCTTTGTCAGCAAAGGTGTCTAAGATTTCAGGCTCCATATCGAGCAATTGCTGGACCGCCGCTGGCGACTTTCCGGACCAGAAACAAACCGCCGTCAAACGCTCTCCGAGCAGAGAGGAAAGTTGGTGCTTTTTGCCATCAGTATCCTGCAGTTCAAAATCGGGAAGCGCATCGCCCTGCTTAACGACACACGTTGCCTCATGCTGTTTTGAGAGATGGATTGGCGGCAAAATCAATCCGGAAGTCTTGACAACCTTCTCGGTATTGCGAGAGTGCTTGGAATCTTGAGATTCGGAGGAAACGGTGCGATTCACTTCCGTTGCCCGCTCTATTTTTTTGGGGGACGTCAAAGCGGATTTTTCATCCGCTGCAAATCTGCTGCTCGACACACGTCCCGAATCACTACATCCAGCGAGACAACTTACCGCGAGCAAACCCCAAAAGGCCCGTGCACTGAGATTGCTGTTTTCCACGTTTCCGGAATCCTTTCCTGTAAAATCTATCCTGTTACGTTGAGAGACAACGCCCAATCCACCTCCGATAGTGTTGCGGAAGGCACCTATTTAGTCAACGGCTGATCTTAATACCCAATTCCTTCAACTGCCTCGCATCGACACTGCTCGGTGCCCCCGTCATTAAATCGGATGCCCGCTGCGTTTTCGGAAAAGCAATGCAATCGCGGATATTATCAAGTCTTGCAAAAAGCATCACCCAACGGTCGATTCCCAGGGCAATGCCCCCATGCGGCGGGGCACCGTATTGCAAGGCTTCTAGAAGAAAACCAAATCGTTCAGCAGCGGCGTTTTCATCAATCCCCAATAAATCGAAAACCTGCTGTTGCTGCTGCTGATCGTGAATTCGAATCGTGCCCCCACCTGCTTCCGAGCCATTGATGATTAAATCGTAGGCGACGGCACGAGCACGACCGGGATCTGTTTTCAATAGCTCCTCATCCTGGGGCCGCGGTGCAGTAAAGGGATGGTGCATCGCTGTCCATGACTGTTCCTGCTCATCAAAGGCGAACATGGGAAATTCTACAACCCAGGAAAAATGCATCTGCCTCGGATCGTACAGTTGCAACTCAGTGCCAAGCCGGTTTCGTAGCCCATTGAGTGCCCGACAGGTCACTTCAAAGGTGTCTGCGACAAAAAACAGCAAATCTCCCGGCTCCGCTTCCATGTGTTTTGCGATTTGGGCAAGAATTTCCGGTTCAATATTTTTGGCGATAGGAGATGCCAACGAGCCATCCTCTTCGATCTTGAACCAGGCCAACCCCTTCGCCCCAAAATCCTGCATCACATATTCGGTCAGCTCATCGATGCCTTTGCGGGAGTAGCGATCGCGGCTTGCCTTGGCATTGATTCCCCGCACACGCCCGTCCGAATCGGCCGTTGCACGAAAAACTCGAAAGGTGGTCTGACTTGCGAGATCTGTCACATCCTGCAATTCCATCCCAAATCGCAAGTCTGGGGCATCGTGTCCAAATCGTTCCATCGCCTCATCGTATGTCATTCGGCTCAGCGGTAGCGCCACATCCAGATTCAAAACCTCTTTTGCCAACCTCACAACCAACCCGTCGATCATGGACATCACGTCTTCAGCGGTAACAAAAGACATTTCCATGTCGAGCTGCGTAAATTCCGGCTGTCTGTCAGCTCGCAAATCTTCATCTCGAAAACATCGCGCCACCTGTACGTACCGATCGTATCCGGCAACCATCAGAATCTGCTTGTAAAGTTGTGGAGACTGTGGCAGGGCATAGAAACTCCCCTGACGAACGCGGCTCGGCACTAGATAATCGCGGGCACCTTCCGGAGTGCTGCGACCCAATATAGGTGTTTCGACATCCAAAAAGCCATGCTCATCAAAATAATCTCGCATGAGCTTGATCATGCGATGTCTGAGTAGCATCGTCTGCTGCATCGTAGGCCGCCGCAAATCGAGATACCGATGCCGAAGTCGTACATCCTCACTTGCCAAATCACTGCCCGGCTCACCACCATCGAGTTGAAATGGTGGCGTGAGGCTTTGATTTAATATCTCCACCTGATCGCACCGAACCTCAATATCGCCCGTTGCAAGCTTGGGATTATGGTTGCCCTCCGGCCGCTCCGCGACACGGCCTACAGCGCGAATCACCGTCTCAGGGCGTAGTTTTCTGGCAAGTTGCATGACTTGCTCATCCGTGTCCACTCCGAAAACGATCTGCGTGAGTCCATAGCGGTCGCGAAGATCAATAAAGAGGCCGCCTCCATGGTCCCGGTACGTATCAACCCAGCCACAAAGCGCGACTTCCTGATTAAGATTAGAAGTCGAAAGTTCACCACAGGTATGTGTCCGTAACAACGAATACTCTCTCTCGTTTCAGAAAATGATGGAAGCAGCCCACCCGGAGAGTCTTATAGATCCTCGTAATTTCGGGTGGGCCAGGTACCGCAGCGACGCATTCTAAGACAATCCCCTGTTTCCGAAAAGCTGCAAATAGAGCCGCTTTGAGATACTTGCTCACGAAGAGCCGTTTTCTGACAAGTATTTCCAGTATTCAACAGGCGGGATCATTCGAAAATTGCTCCAATGCCCTCTCGGCCAGTTCGCCAGAATCGACCGTTTCCTCGATGTTCAGCCAATGGCAACCTGCGATTCCCCTCAGCCAGATCAACTGACGACGTGCCAGTTGGCGACTCCGAGCCTGCGTCTGCTCGAGTGCCTCGTGGAGTGAAATCTCTTTGCCCAACCATTTCAGGGCTTCCTGATAGCCAACCGCCTGAGAGGCGGTACGTCCGAGCTTCTCAAAGCGGGCAAGCAACAGCCGGACTTCCTCGACCAAGCCAGAGGAGTACATTGCGCTCGCACGCTGATTAATACGTTGATGCAAAATGGCACGGGGCCAATCGGGCGCCAGGAGGCGAACCGTTGTTGGGAGCGTTTCATTTCCGAAGTGGGTCTGCACACTGCTGATCGGCTTGCCGGTTTTTTCATAAAACTCAAGGGCCCGGATAATCCGGCGACTGTCATTCTGGTGGATGCGATCCGCAGCCTGTGGGTCAAGCTTTGCTAAACGCCGATGCAATTTTTCGCTACCCACCTTCTCTGCCTCTACCTCCAATTGCTGACGAAATTGCCAGTCTGCCGGAGGACCATCATCAAAGCCCGTCAGCAATGCCTTGAGGTAGAGTGGTGTCCCCCCGACAAACAGCACACGCCGACCTCGCTGACGAATTTTTTCAAGACACGCATGTGCGCATCGCAGGTACTCTGCGATGCTAAAATCAATATCAGGGTCCACCACATCGATCAAGTGATGGCATACCGCTTCGCGATCCCGCAGAGACGGCTTGGCCGTGCCAATATCCATCCCCCGATAGACGGCCATCGAGTCCATCGAAATTATTTCCGCATTGAGCTGTTGTGCCAGTTCAATACCGAGCGTTGATTTTCCCGATGCGGTTGGCCCTGCGAGAAACCATGCATCTGTTACGGGCGGAAAAGACATACCAGAAACCTTGCAGTCACAAAGAAATTGTCACCATGGCCGAGGGGACGATGATCGAATGAAAGATCGATTTCATTGCCCCTGATCGACCCGTCTGACCGCCTCCAAAAGCAGTTCGGACAGATTTTCGATCTGCCGGAGTTCGTTGACAACGCCCGGATGGGCAAACATCCGGACCCGTTTCACATAATTATCAAACTGTTCTCGAGCCAGGGTACGTACAACCGGTGAAATTTCGCCGAGCTTGCGATAACACGCCTGCTTCGAAAAATAGACTTCTACATCAAACTCCACTTCCCGGGAGACCGGGGGGGCATCCAGCAGTATCTCATGGGGTGCCAAGTTCGTTTCCAAAGTTTGCCCTGCAATCTGAGCAAACTGCTCCGCCACGGAAACCAATTCACGATACGGTCTTCCCGCCAGAGCAAGGTAAAGATCTTTATCTTCAAAATAACTGAACTGCGCAAGACGCTTATAGAGCCGTCGTCTCGATCCAAAAAGACCCTCCAACAATTCTGCAGACCCTGTACCTTCGGCCGCATTTTGTAATTCGTCAATCATGGCCGTATCGCGAGTCCGAAAAAGAGCATCCAGATCAAGCAGACCATGCAATGCATAGAACGCCCGCTGCAGCATGGCAGTTGCAGCACGTACCGCATGATGCCAATACACCTCGCTGAACATCACATAACGCGCAAAAACCATCATTTCAGCCGCTGTCTTGCCCTTTTCATTGATCGCCAAAGCCGTGCCCGCTTCGTTGAGACACAATGCGCCAATCAGCCGTTCCCTGTCAAAGTTTCTCCCGTAGGGCACTCCCGCATGCAGGCTGTCGCGATCAAGATAATCCATCTTATCGATATCAATTGGCCCGGAAAGAATACTCCCGAGTATCTGTTGGCAGGCCGTTTGCGGCTCATCACTCAAGAGCGCCGTGACATCCCGGGCAGAAAGACCCCAGTCGTTGACGAGCAGTTCTGCAATTTCGCCCTCAAGAACAAAGCTATTGGCAAAGAACTCGTGGCGGGGAACACTCGGCAAATCGACATCCTCAATAGCGTGACAAAACGGCCAATGCCCCAAATCGTGCACCAGCGCTGCGACAATCAACAATTCGGCACTCTCCGCCGTCACCACCTCGGAAAATCGCTCGTCGTAGGAAAGACGCCTCAGATAGAGCAGCGCCAGCCGATAGACACCGAGCGCATGTTCAAACCGGGTATGGTTTGCTGCCGGGTAGACCAAACCGACCAAGCCCAATTGGCTGATCTCTTTAAGCCGCTGAAACTCCGGAGTATCAATGAGCCGACACACGCGAGCAGAGAGCGGTACGTCAAGTTCAGCAGGAATGCGAATTTGTGCCGCTTTACTCTCAAGGAGTGCAATTTCAGGGATCTCTCGGATCGTGCGCATGGTTTAAGCACCAAAGACTGGAAGGCCCATCGTCATCGCCAGCAGCGTTGTGACACCCACATAAAAGGCAAAATGAAAGAAGCCGATTGCATAATCGAGTTCGAAACAAGCGACTGCAGCGCTCGCTCCTACAAAACCGAAGATCGGCCCCAAAAACATCCACTTCCAGAATTCATCGGTCCATTCCGGATCGAGTTGCGAATAGACAAGCCAGCAGAGAATATAGACCACCGAACAGATGCCTGCCCTGATCCACAACCCGCGCCCTTTGAAGGGTTCCAATTCACTTTCCCTCAAAAACCAATACCCCACAAGCACCAGAAGTGGCGTGAGCAAAACCAAACCCAAAGAGGCCACCAGATACCGGATTGAATCCTCTTTTCCACGAAAAACCAGTGCGATGACGATTGCTCCGAGAATGGCCATTCCAACACCACCGACAACCCACCAGCTGATGCGCGTCTGATCTCGTGGTATCGGCTCGAGGATCATTTCGCCCTCTCTGCCTTTGGCCCCTTGTTCAGAATGCAGGGGCGTATGGATCTTAACTTCTTCGTCCTTGGTAGGAATTCGGATGATCGCCTTGCATTTAGGACAAGGTCCTTTTTTTCCTGCGAATTTCTCGCTGACCTTGAATCGCTGACGGCATTTGAGACAAACGACGATAATCGACATATTACGCAGACCTGCCGTTACCTTAATGGTGAGAATAGATACGCAGCGCTAAATGATAACGTGCAAGATACCCCGAATGGGTCCGTCGATACAAACGGAGACATTTTTTTATCGCCTGACATGAAAAACAGCAAATGGGATGCCCGCCCATCGCCCCGCCGGTCGTGAGGTACGGTGGTTGGCTCGCATACCGAATATAGGCGATCACCATCCCCGCTTACAATTCCTGGGAGAGGTCATCCTCGTTCAACATCACAAATCCTTTTGATGCGAGCGTTTCTTGCGCCATTTCAATGTTGTCCACCATCAGCGCCACCGCTTCCCGACCCAAAATCGGATACGCCTGAACAATGTTGAGCTCCGCCTCGAGGAGGGCGGTACAGATCCTTAAAAGCGGCTGTGATTCACCCGGCAGCACAACACCGATCAGGTCGCTTTCGATCATCGCCAGTCCGGCACGCTCGAGGACTTCGCGGCCCTGCTCCGGGTTACTTAAAAGAAAGCGGACAAACGCACACTCTGCCGAATCGGTTATCGAGAGTGCACAAATGCGGACGTTTGATCCCTCAAAACGACGAACCACTTCGAGCAACTGGCCAACGCGATTTTCCAGAAAGACGGTAAACTGCCGGATGGAGGGATAGTCGCGACCCCGCATCGTAGAAAACTCAGTGCCAGCTCCCTCTCCAGTACTCATGGATTTGACTAAACTATTAGGAGTTTTATAAAGGGTTTCCTTCGGCCGCGCTACTTGGCCGGACACTATAGATGATTCCAAACATCAAGTCAACAAACCGCGAAAACGTCTCCATGCTTTACGAACATGAAACCGAGATCCGGGTCCGGTATTCCGAGACAGATGCGATGGGACGCCTACACCACGCCAATTTTCTGAATTATTTTGAAATCGGCCGAACCGAGCAGCTTCGCTCCCTGGGGCAGACCTATCGGGAATTTGAACAATCCGGCCTCTTTTTGGTCATCATCAAAATCGGCGTCCAATACCATCAGGCTGCCAACTACGACGATTTGCTGCGATTATATACCCGTACGATGCGCGTGACCCATGTTCGCATTGATCACGAATATGAAATGTTCCGCGATGAGCAGCGAATCGCCAGCGGAACAAGCACACTTGCCTGTGTCGACCGGGAGGGTCAGATCCGACGGATCCCCGAATGGCTTACGACCGGCCCGACGACTCGCAAAAGCCAACCCTGATTTTTCAGTTCATAAAAGCAGGTGGCGACTGGCAGAGTACGAACCTGCATTCGAAACCAAAGTCCGTTTCTCTCTGTCCAGAATCCGCTCTCGGCCCTGTGTACCTCTTGAACCGTGCCGATTCTGATTTGGAACCGAGAACAATCGGGGAAGGCACAGTGGAAGATAGTCCGCTTCGTTCATCGCGGGAAGCGACAGCATCTACGACGTTGTCGTGGCACCACGAGATTGGACTCGCGAGAGTTCTGTCAACTGCCGCACGACCTCCTTTGGCTCTCCCGTAGAGCGGAAAATACTTCTCTGTCGCTCTGACCAATTGGGCCGCGCTGCAATATCCAGACAACTCTCAAGATAATTCTTACAATCAAGATCCTCGGCGACCGGTCGCAGTCTTCTGACGAGTTGCTCGACCCTTTGCTTTGCGGAAAAAGATTCATACGTATACGTATCAACCAATATTGCCTCCAAACCAAAGCGAGATGCCCGCCATTTATTTCCCAAGACCAACATTGGATGGCAGTCGTGCTGGTAGGCGCCCTGGTCGATATCATCTGAGAGTGCTTTGACCAGACACTGAATCAGTGCCGTGATTGCCAAAGTATCCTGCAAATTCCCAGGCATGTCACAAACGCGCACCTCTACGGTACCGAAATTATGGTGGGGGCGAACATCCCACCAGATCTCTCGAATGGTGTTGATGAATCCGGTATCGACCATGTGATTGACCAGCCAGACGTATTCACTCCAGTTCCGCATCAGCGGAGGCAAACCGGCCGTCGGAAGCCCTTCCATGATTTTTGAGCGGTAGGAAGCCAATCCGGTGTCGCGCTGTTCCCAAAAAGGGCTACTACTACTGAGGGCAAGAATCGTCGGCAGATGCCGCATGATTCGGTCACAAATCATGACCGCTTTATCCCCGGAGTCGACTCCGACATGGACATGGAGTCCAAAAGTGACAAGACGACGAGCCATATCCTGCAAAAGATCCACCAAACGATCGTAACGCTCATCAAGAGTGACCTTCTGGTCCTGCCAGCGTGAAAACGGGTGTGTGGCCCCCCACCAAAGCCTCAATCCCATCTGATCGGTCATCGATTCCACGGTGGTCAAGTGCCTGCGCAGAGACTCATCGGCATCAGCAACGGTGGTGCAGACTTCAGTATTTACTTCCAGAACACACTGCATCAATTCCGGTTTGATACATTTTTGATTTTCTTCATTGAGATCGAGTCGGGAGAGCAATTCACCTATCGAACTACTCAACTCCATTGTCTGCTCATCAACAATCCCTAATTCAACCTCAACACCGATCGTAGGAGAATCGTTGCCCCGAAAGTTCACGGTACTCATTTTGCTAACCCAGCTATTTTTGGTGATTGTCCACGGACGATTCTCGGCTTTGACCACTCCACAACGCTCCGCGCGAGAATTTTCGTACCCACGGCGATTGCCTCCTCATCGACATCAAAACAAACGGTATGCAATGGCGTCTGTTCTTTTCCAGGCGATCTCGTACCGAGGCGCAACATTGCGCCCGGAACATGTTTGAGATAAACCGAAAAATCTTCACTGCCCATACTTGGACGAGGAATTTGTATGACTTGTCCCGACCCGAGAAGTTCGCCGCTAACGCGTCGAAGAAGCTCAACCGTGGCCGCATCGTTACAAATGGAGTCGATCTCATGAACAATCTTTGCGTCGATGGAGACCCCTGACGATGCCGCAATACCCTCACAAATCTGATAAATTTTATTTTTGGAACACTTGCGGACCTCAGTATCGAGGGTCCGTAATGTACCCTGCAAATGCACCTGCTCCGGAATAACATTGGAATTCCTGCCACCTTCAATGCGGCCAAAGGAGACCACCACGGCATCCCGGCTATCGGTCACTCGGGGTATTGTCAAATACATTGAATTGATCAACTGCGAAGCGGCCACAATGGGATCTGCTGTATCGTGTGGCCGAGCTGCATGCCCGCCCCGTCCAGTCAGCACGATGTCTAATTCATCGCAATGCGCTGTGGCAACACCACTACGCAATCCTACTGTCCCTACGGCCATGGTCGGATCGACGTGCAAGGCAATGATTGCCTGAACCTCTTTTAGTGCACCTGCAGCGACCATCTCAGCGGCACCCGTGGCAGTCTCTTCGGCTGGCTGGAAAAGACCCCGCACATGTGTCGGCCAAGGCAACTGCTCCGCATTCTTCAGGTCCACCAAAGCCAGAATTGCTCCAAATAGAATGGCAGCATGGACATCGTGTCCGCAGGCATGCATCAATCCATCATGACGGCTTCGATAGACAACATCCTTAGCGTCATTAATACTGAGCGCATCGATGTCAGCCCGCAGTGCAATCCTTCCACAGTCTGTTTCACAACTATCGACGATTAGCCCCCGGCCGTCCGGACCAAGCTGCGGATTCAAACCATGTTCGCCAAAAAGCTGGCACAGGTATCGGCTCGTTCGATATTCCTCACCACTTGCCTCAGGGTGAGCGTGGATGTGCCTGCGGACCGCAACCACCTGTTTGGCTCGCGCGTCAATTGCTCGATCGAGATTAGTCTGCCAGGACAAATTCATTAATGGGATCCACAGATATCATGATGACTGGCCTTAAAGAAACACCCCTTACAATTCTACCATGCCGGATGCGTGCCGCCCAACTATCTGACGGGGCAGCAAGCATGGGGAAAATTCAGGGGTCATGATCTTTCTCTTGCTTCCTCATAACGACTCGTTCGAGCCACCACCCCCATACCAAGTAATGTAAAAGCATGAAACCGCCAATGCCAAGCAGCAAAACCAGAACCGCCGGGTTCCCACCGCTGCATCCGAACAGCAGAACGGCAAACAGCCCAACTCCTAAGAGCGTGAGAAAGATTGCCAGATAATTTCGCACCGAAGTTCGCGGAGGCCGCGCTGCAGGAGGGGAAACCGGCCGAGAGGGGCCGCACTCACCTTCACCTGGGGCATAGGGAGGCAATTCGCGAGAACGATCCTGATCCTCAAATTTCATTCTACGAATTCAGGTTCAATGTGCATTGGAATCACGCCCGCCTGATATCCACGCTGCAGCAAAGTCGCCACTGCCTCCCGGCCTCGGCAGCCGAAATCGAGAGTCCAATCGTTGACATACATGCCAACAAATTCATCTGCTTTGTCCCGATCGAGATCCCGCCCGTATTGCAGCGCATATTCGAGCGCCTCGTCCCGATGATCTAAGCCATACTGGATGCTCTCTTTCAACAATCGGTTGACATCACGAATCACATCGGGGCCAAGATCCTTGCGGATCGCATTGGCTCCCAACGGCAACGGCAGGCCGGTATCCTCATACCACCACTGGCCCATATCGACAATTAATTTCAGTGCATGATCCCCATAGGTGAGTTGTCCTTCGTGGATGATCAGCCCCGCCTCAATCGGGCGGCCCTCAAAGCGACCCTCCCGAACCGCCGGGAGTATTTTGTCGAACGGAACAACGACATGGTCAAAATCAACTCCCAGACAGAGCCGAAGCGCAAGATACGCAGTCGTGAGTGTTCCCGGTACCGCAATGGTTTTGCTTTTCAAATCCTCTAGGGAGAGTGCCTCTCTGGCGACCACCATGGGACCATACTGGTCTCCCATGCTGGCTCCACAAGGGCAGAGCATGTAGAGATCGGTCAGATGGGCGTAACCGTGCAAACTGACCGCCGTCAACTCCAGATCCCCGGAAAATGCCCGACGGTTGAGTGTCTCAATATCGACCAACTCGTGTTCGAAGTTATAGTCGCCGGTGTCGATCTTTCCATTTGCCAATGCGTGGAACATGAAGGCATCGTCGGGATCGGGGCTATGGCCCACACGAATTTTTTGCTCAGTAGCGTTCACATCGACCTCTTATAAAAGGGAGATAATTCAGGAGGAAAGGGAGTGCCACATCCTTTCGGAGATGCCCCAAAAGGAGGCTGTCCGAATGCGGGGTAACCCTTATTCTGTCCAATCCCGCTAGCCGGTCAACCGTGGCCCCTTTGCCTAGTACACCTGCTCGGTCATTATGATGCGGTCCGCCGGGACATCACAGTACGAAAAACCACTCGATCGTTACGCATGCAGCTAGGCAGCACCAAGATCATTGACACCTTTGCAGAAGCTTTTGGCATGCGGTATGTCCGGCTCCTGGTCACCGCTTTTGATGCCTACTGGCTGGATGCGGCACTTCGTGAGTTTACCGGCTATAGCTCTTCGGTGATTGCCTGCGATGCCGAAGCGGGAATTGAATCTTATGTTGATGCTGAAAACACTCCCGATGGGCGCTGCGGGGCAACGATACTGGTGTTCGGTTTCTCGACCGAAGCATTGGCCAAAGCCGTACCGAATCGCACCGGCCAGTGCCTGATGACCTGCCCCACCACGGCAGTCTACAATGGAATGCCGGACGCTGAAGAGACCATTCCACTCGGAAAACATATCCGCTATTTTGGCGACGGATTTCAAAAAAGCAAAAAACTATTTGGCCATCGCTATTGGAGAATTCCTGTCATGGATGGCGAATTTCTCGTGGAAGATCGCCTAGGAATCGCCAAAGGGGTCGCAGGAGGAAACATCATCCTGCAGGCCGAGAGTCTGCAGGCCGCGCTGGCGGCAGTCCGTCGCGGCAGTGAGGCCCTGCAAGCGATGGCCGGTGTGATTGCCCCGTTCCCGGGTGGCGTGGTTCGGAGTGGAAGCAAAGTCGGTTCTGTCTATAAACAGCTACCGGCAAGTACGGCAGATGCGTATTGTCCGACGCTCCGAGGTCGTACGCAGACCGCACTCATGGAGGATGCCCTTTGCGCCCTGGAGATCGTCATCGATGGCGTGAGCGAAGAGGTTGTCGGCCAGGCCATGGCCGCAACAGTCCGGGCAACGGCCGGCGAGGGCGTTGTGGCGATCGGTGCCGGCAATTACGGTGGAAAGCTCGGCAAACACCACTATCATCTGCATCAGCTGCTGACGGATGAAAGCGAATAGCAGCAGCCAACAAACCGTCTCTCGCCAAGATGCGGATGCTTTAGTTGTCACGACTCAGTTGTCACGACTCTTTGGGCTCTCCGGAGTCGGAAAGTCGCCAGGAATCGGAATGGTCACTTCCCCGGTCGCCGCCCACTCGGCACCCCGCGTCAGTGCGGTCGCAAATCCGGCACATTGCATCGCGCGGTCGTCGTGGCCCATCGGCGTATGGAACACGCGACCAAGCCCATACCGGATGGTGATCAGCATCGGCACATGGTTGCCGCTTCCATGCTTCTCTTTTGCCGAGTAGGCCGTCGCTAACACTTTCATGTTTTTCGCCGGTCCTCGAAGAAAATCGTAAAGCTCATCGCTCTTGTGCATCCAGGTCTGCGGCATCCCGTCGGTGATCGGATGGTGGGGGTCGCGGATTACAATCGGAAACGGATGCTGCGGGCCGTGACTACCGGTTGGCCCTTTTTCTGTATCCCTGACTTGCTCTCCTGCCGCGTTGAAATAGACGTACGGCCCCGACTTTTCACTACGCCCTCCCCAACCTCCGACACCGATCATTTCGTTGTACTCCGGCCAATCGCCAAAGGAGTTGTCCGCGGCATGCACGACGACAAACCCGCCGCCGTTGCGGACATACTTTTCAAAATCGGCTTGCGTTTGCTCAGGCCACTTAGCTGCACCATAGCCAAAATTAGAAACAACCACATCATAGGCCGAAAAGTCGGGTCGGTAGTTCGGATCTGTTTGCGGGCTCTTGGTGGCGGTCGTCTTGATGCCCGGCAGAGAATATTTCTCGAGTAACTCTTCGCCATTATGGGTGAAGGCAGTACGGGCAACATCGACATCAAAGCGACCGGTATCCTCAAAATATTTCTTCATCATGGCGGTAGTCTTCGGCCATGTCCCATGATTGTTTTGTCCATCAATGATCAGCAGTCGGAGTCTCTTCTGCTCCGCAGCGCCAATTCCAGCAGCGGCGTACATACCTAGCATAAGAACAGCCGACAAAAACAATATTCGCCTCGGCATAGATCGTCTCCTTGTTTGCAACAGCGGCAATCGTTTTATTCCAAAGATTCTGACTGCACTATTATAGAGCCCAGGGGGGGCCAAGAAAACGGCCGCCAAACTGCCGACCAATCGCTCAAGACTCATACCGATCGCGCGTCACGGCAAGCTGTCAATGAACTGGTCCAACTGTTCGTAATAGGCGTGCGGCGGAAACTCGTTGTGATCGCCGCCCTTGATGAGATAGAAATGTTTTCCCCGACCTTCTACCTGCTCGCTCGCCTCATAGAGCCGCCTGCCTAAATCGAGCGGAACGACGCGATCTGCATTACCATGGCTTTGAAACAAAGGTCCCTGATACGCGGGCATTTTCGCCAACGAGTCGAACCGACTGCGAAGCAGCAGCCGGACCGGAAGCCAGCGATAATGAACCGCAGCGGCATCGGCCAGATTGGTAAAGGTGCTCTCGAGAATGAGGCCCCGTGCACCGTCGTGAGCTGCCAAATCTACTGCAACCGCGCCCCCCAGAGAGCGGCCCATGAGGACCACGTCCGACTCGGTCACACCGGCTAGCTGAGCGAGCCGCGCTCGCGCCGCGCGGGCATCTTGCAGCACCCCCATTTCATTGGGGCTGCCTTCACTGCGACCATAACCACGATAGTCAAACAACAGCACACTCAATCCGAGTGCGTGCAACTGCTTTGCCATGTTGATCCGTCCAGCAATATTTCCGGCATTACCGTGGCAATGCAGCACCACCGCCCGCGGAGCCGGATGAGGCAGATACCAACCGTGCAGACGCGTGCCATCCGCGGCGTGAAATTCAACGTCCTGATAGTCGACGCCCTGTGGGTGCCACGCGGCACTTCCATCATACGGCGTGGGGAAAAAAATAAACCGCTCTTCCAGAAAAACCATCAGCAGGACCAATGCGGCACAAAAAAAGAAAAGAAGAATTGCAACGCGCTTTACCGACGCGGCAAAGACAAACCAACTTGCCGCTGGGCGGCGATGGTCATCGTGGGCATCCTGCAAGGGCATATCCGTGATTCCGCTCGTGCCCCGCAGGCGGTTCGGCAAGAGCCCCAAAACTCTCTCCGCTCAGAAAAACAACACACACATCCCTCAAGGACAAGCCGATTATTGCGGTTCGCGAATCACGAAATCGGCATCCGTAAAACCGTTATTAAATTTGAAATTCGTATATGTGTACTCTTCCAGGAGCAAAGGCTCTCCACCCGGTTTTTCCGGCCACAGGTAGGATTCAAGACGAATAGGAATATTCCACTCGTCATCCACAAAGATGCGCGCCTTATAATATTGAAATTGCGGCAGTTTGGGATGGGTAATTTCCGTTACCGTACAGGTACGATCTCCGACCTTGGCGCCTTTGTACTCCTTAACCTCGCACTGAGGAAACCGGCGGTCCCGCATGCCTTCATCAATCAACTGTGCCGTCAGATTGATGATTCCCGCATTTGTAATCGGATACCGCTGTCCCTCCATCGCGAAACGCCCGTTCGGATCGAGGTGATAGGGTCCAAATTTACCCTTCAGACCGATCGGCTGTGCGATCATTTTTCCGGAATTCTGGCCCGCCACATAGACAACCT
>MPMF02061432.1_pt1 | contig 15318 bp, 18 predicted proteins | sample 1617271 | NCBI WGS metagenome assembly MPMF02 (sample SAMN05944812, study PRJNA350692) | marine metagenome | biome: marine; feature: ODZ; material: water; isolation source: 120 m water sample prefiltered with 30 um filter, filtered on to 0.2 um... | place: Pacific Ocean | collected 2012-04-09... | reverse complement strand
GTTCTGATGTTATAATAAATTGTGATGTCGGAAAAGAAAGAATACATATATTAATGAATGGTGTCATCTTTACCTGGACCAGATTCACTGATCAATAGTTTTTGTTCTTCTTCAATATTATCTAACATATCATCTATTTCATCTCGAAAATCTATATCACCTTCTTTGAATCTTCTTTTAATCATTCCTTCCATAAATTCTTGTTGTTCTTTCATAGCTTGTCTACCTGATTTAATATCAAATTTACTTTCGTCTTCTCTAATATTTAGCCAAGCACTACAAGCTTCATCATAAAAACTAATGAATTTTTTACTGATACTAGTTCTAAAAAGTACTGCATTCGTATCTACTGTAATACTGTCTTCTTTAGTAAAAGGAATATAAGGCCCCAAATGTAATAATACACCACCAGTTATTGCTGGTTGTAGTTGAATATTCATAGGAAAGTGAAGTTCTAGTTTACTTTCTGCGTCTCTTACCATAGCAAATATTTCTTTTCCATCTTTGAATTTTACAAATTGATATTTTGTCTGTTCGTCTATGTATGGCATTTGGGTATCCTTACTGAATGAATTTCGTAATTAAAATTCTCTTTACTATATGTATTTATTCTTTCTGAAAAGTGGTTAAGGGTATAATTTGTATTTTTTTTCCATGAGAGATCATCAGCTATATCATATAACACAACACTTTCTTTACCTTCTCCTATTCTTAAACCTCTACCTATTGATTGTAAGTTACGAATTCTACTTTTACTAGGAGATGCAAATACAATGTTATGTAATCTTTTAATGTTAATTCCCGTAGAAAAAGTTCCGAAGCTTGCTACTATCACAGCGTTTTGTTCTGTTTCTACAATCTCTCTAACTTTTTCTCTATCTAGGGCATCGGTTCCACCAAAGACAAAAAAGCTTTTTCTTTTTGATGTATCGTTAGCTATTACCTCTGATAATATTTTATATAAGCCTCGACCATGTTTCTCTACATACTGAAACAATACTAATGTATTACCATTTAATCCATTAACTAGATTTCTTATGAAACCATTTCGTTTTTCATTTCTAACGATCCAATCCATTTCTTCTTGATATGTCATTTTACATACTAATTTTCGTTCTTCATCTACATAAGATAAAACTAAACATTGTATATCTAAATTCGCTAATGTACCTTCGTCCATCAATTCTTTAGAAGTAGTAACAAAATAGGCAGGACCAAACAATCCTTCTAATTGAAGTTTATGTGTTTGTGTGTCTTGTAATGTTCCTGTAGTTCCGAATTTGTATTTCACTTCCGTTAATGACTCCATAATTTTTGTGAGAGATTTGGCTTGAAATAAATGAGCCTCATCTCCAATGACCATACCAAATTGATTTCCAAATCCTTTCGGCATTCTCATCATTGATTGCCATGTTGTAACAACTATTGCTGCGTCTGAACCTTTATCACCACCATATATCTTGGCTACTTCACCTTTGAATCCATAGTCTTTAAAATCTTTCGCCATTTGTTCTACTAATGATGTAGTTGGAACAATGACTAACGCCTTCTTATTCTTTTTAAGAAAATTGTATCGTATAAGACTATATATAATTAATGATTTACCTGAAGCTGTAGGAGATACTAATATACACTTTTGATTATGGGCTGCGTAAGCAATTGCTTCTTTTTGATAATCTCTAAGTTCTAAAGGAATATCTTGAACTATTTCTTCATATCGTTCTATTGTAAAGACATCAGTTTCAGGGTCATATCCTTCTATCTCATAATCTCTTTCTTCACAAAACTCTTTGAGATATGTATATAAACCTAAATATAATTGATTTGTTTGAAGATGAAATAAACGAATGTATCCGTCCCAAAATTTCTTTCTGACAGCTGGAATGAAACTAGCACCAGGAACTTTGAACTTAAAGAATTCTGAAAGTTCTTTTCTAATCGAGTCTTCTGTGGAAATTGTTAAATAAACTTCGTCTTTTTTCGTGACTACGAGCCTGCCATGAATTTGCGCCATTCTATAATATTCTTAATTGTTTGATGTCTCCAAGTCAGCTGAGAAACTACATCTTGTAAATAATTAACTGTAACTTTACAGATTTCTAATTTTTCTAATGCTGTCTGTATATCTTCATCAGCCCCAAAGAATTTGTCATAATCTGATTTAAGTATTGTAAGGCCTTTAAATGGATCATAATCCCAATTTTTTTCTTGTATTTCATCTTGAGTTAGTTTTCCTGTATACCAAAGCCATTTATCTTTTTGTAAATCTTTTAATGCGTGTTCGTATTTAATTTGAATGAGTTTCTTACTTGCTAATAACTCAGCATATTTTGCGTGTAATTGTGGGACTTTAAGGGAAGAAACGTCTAATTCGATATCATCTATTTGACAATCTTTCTTCCATAATTCTTGAATTTCAGATAAAGTTTTATTCTTCATACTATATATTATAACAGCTTTTGCTGAAAAGTCAATTAGGTACTAGTTCTTATCTTAAATAGTGTGTATCTTAATGTTAAATCTGCTACTACATATTCAACTTCTGTAGAATCAGTAGCTAATGTAACAGCACCTAAAGATGTTGGAAAACAATCTTCAAACATAAATTCTAGATTTGGATTGTTAGCTGATGTATTGATTATTAAAGCGGCATCTGAATACATTTTCTTCATATCACCACTACGCGTATCGAATCCGAGCTCTGATTTTGTCACACCTGTTAAATCTACAAAATCTTCAGTATCTATACCAGGTCCTAAAGACATTATCCAATTAAATATTTCTTTATAATTTGTCATATCTTCATCTACAATAAATCGTACATTTAAGGGATCAAAAGTGATTTTATCACCAGGTACATAAGACGTAATTGCTAATTTTGTATCTAATGCCGCTTCACTAAAATTAATATTCGGCAAAGTTGCTCCAACACAAAAATATCTAGTTTTAGGTAATTTGTTTATTACTAAATCAAAATTAACTGGACTCAGATAATTTAGATTTGTAGGGAGTGTTGTCTGCCAATCAGCTGTTGCCATTTCTTATTCCATGTTCTCTACCAGGAAGATCATTCCATCTATAGAATTTTTTAGTTGCAACAGACCAAAACCAACCAAGATATTCATGTTTCTCAGCCGGAATTTTTGATTCTACATAATCTTCTTTATTTTTCTTCATACTTACTATTTATAAAGGAGAGAGTATTGAACTCTCTCCCATATAATTTATTTCTCGTTTACAAAAGCATTAAACTGTCTAGCAGTTTCAATAATTTCTTCTGAAGTAATTTCAATTACTGGTAAAGATATTAAAGAAGCTTCATCACCAGCATGATCTATAGCGAAATAAGCTGCATCAATTTCTCGTTGTGCATTCATTTCAAGTAGACCTTGTGCTTGTGAAAGTAAATCGGCTCTGATTTCGAACCCTGATTTTGTACCATATGTTACCATGATAGCCTCCTGTGTGTATGTGTGTGTTTGACTTCTCTATAAAAGTATTTATAACAAAAAAAAGAGCCCCTTACGAGGCTCTTTTGAAACCAAAAATATGATTTAGAGTAAGTTAAGAACTTCGAAACTTCTGTAGTAACTGTTTGTTGAAGTTGCTGCCAACCCTGAGGCTGGAGTAGCTCCTACAAATGGATTACTTACGATTCCGTAACGAGTTTTAAAACCAATCTTAGGTTGGAATGTGTTCTCACCTACCGCACGAACCATTTGCAGTGGGACGTATGGGCAATAGAATAGTCCAGCATCAAACGGATTTGATCCTCTATATCCAACTGTACAATAGCCTTCACCAGCGCTCACGCCTGTAGGTCTTTGAGACGCACTTGCGTAATATGGGTCGATATACACTTTAAAGGATCCATTAAGGACACCTGCAAATGTATTTCCAGTGTCATCAACTGATAAATTAGTTGACAATGCTGGAGCGTAGTCTAATACACCGGCCATTGCAAGTGCAGATGCTACATCAGACGAACAAAGAATAAAGTTTCCTTTACCCCTACGAGTTTGTCTTGCTATAACATTAGCATTTCTTTCAATGTGATACATTAAACCTTTAAATTTCTCAACTGACCAACGACCAGATGAATCAACATCTAGATCGAATTGACCGTTGACAGAAGTACCAGTTAGGTTTGCTTCTGATGCAACACCTTCAATCTTGGCTTGATCATTAACATTTCTAACAACTTCTCTGTTGATTTCCGCTAGGATTTCACCAGAAAGAATGTTTGCTAGTTCTGTTTCTGCGTCAAGGCCATGAATTGCTTTAAGGTCTTGTGCGAGTTCTATAGTGTACTCAGCTTTTAGCGCTCTGCTCTTTGCGGTAACTGTAGCTTTTTCGATTGAGAATGACATTTCTGCGATAGACGCATCAATTTCAGCTGCTGCCGTAGTGTCGCCTGTACCTGTTGTGTAGCCTGTTTGAATAGCTGTGTTTGCACCGGAAGACGCAAATGGGTCTGTTCCTGCATGTGTACCTGCAGCAGAATAATCAGTATCAGCTTCATTAAATAAAGCCTCTGTTCGTCCTAGTGCTGACGTAGTATCTACATATCTTGCCTTCATTGCGAAGATAAGACCTGTAGGACCAGTCATTGGTTGTACACCACATATATCATATGCTACCAAGTTGGGCATTGCTCTACGAACTAGTGAAATTAGAATTGGATCCCAGTTTGCTGCTGTAGCGGTTGCACCACCAGGTGCTCCTGCAACAGTACCAGTACCGGCTCCAAGTGCTTCTGTTAAAGCACCTCTATCTTCAGCCATTGCTCGTTCTTGGTTTTCAAGTATAACTGACGTTACAGCTCTTTTGTAGCTATCTTCGATCTTTGGAAGTTCGGGATGCTCTAGAACTGGTTGCCACTTTTCTTGAAGTGATTCTGACATAAACATTGTTTATATCCCCCTCATTAAGCTAAATTAATCATCTAATTTAGCGAATTTACTTATTGCGGCAGTATAACCAGCCATTCCTGGATTCGCATTTTGTACTTCATCAGTACTCAATGGATCAGTATCACTGGACGCCACAGTTGTATCGTCAGAGACAGCTTCAAACTTTCCAGTCTTGAAGTAGGCTTCTTTCAATGTAGAAACTTTCTCTTGGAAATTTTCTGCACTTTCATAGTCTACATCTTCTGTAAGTTCTTTTAACCGCTCTTGCTCACTATCAGCAAGCTCTTGTGAAGCTTCACTAATAATTTTTTCACGCTTAAGCTCTTCGATATCTTGAGATAAAGAAATATTTTGTGCTACTTCTTCATTCAATTTATCTTCAGTATCGTCAAGTCTGCCTGCTAGTTCTTCAACTACATCAAACTTGTCTTCTGGAACTTCAACGTAATGTTCCTCAAATAGTTTTTTCAAACCATTTATGAAATCTTCTGTGAGTTCGGATTTTAATCCTCGCTCGATAGCTAGCTCATTTTCTGTTACCCAGTTTTCTGCAACATAGTTAAGGTAATTATCAACTTTTTCAGTCAAATCTTCTTTGATTTCTTCAACAGCTGCATCAGTATCTTTTTGAGACTGAGCTTCTACTTCTGTAATCCTTTCCTTAACTTTTGTAGCAACTGCGGCTTCAAAAATTGTTTTAGCTTTTGTTTTGAATTCTTGAGATAAATCTTCGTCAGCAACGAGAGCTTCTATGTCATCAGTCATATCGACTTCATAAGATTCTTTCTTTACTTCTTCTTCTTCCTCTTCGTCCTCTTCTTCTTGTTTGGACTCAACAGGAGTTGTCTGTTTCTGAGTTGCTTTAGAATTTCCTTTATCTTCATCTCTATCGCCTTCAGTTGCATCCTTTGCAGGATCACCAACTGCTGGGTCTAAAGATTCAATAAAAGATTGAACTTCTTTAACAGATTTATCTTTAAGAGACTCTACTACCTTACGAATTAAGGCATTTCGACTTAGTGACTCTGAAGTTTCTTCTCCGTCGCCATCATCTTCGTCATTTTCACTCAAACCAGCATATGTGGCTTTAAGTGTTTTAGCATCCATTTCTTTCATAGACACTACAGCGTGTTTCAACAAATCAGCTTTAGACATTTCTTCCAATGAAGGAGTTTCAGAATCATCTTCTACTTCTTCTTGATTAGGAATAGTTGTCTTATCTACTTTTGTTACGCCATCTGAAGGTTCCTCGATAGGATCTTGCTTCGAAGCTGCATTAGTCTTTGCTGCAGGTTTAGTTGCATCGCCGGCCTTTTTGGCAGCATCGGAGGCATGTTTTTCAGCATCAGGATCAGTCTTCATTTTCGCTGCTGGAGCGGCATCACCGCTTGCAGGAACTTCATGTTGAATTTCCTTCTTTTCATCTGATACACCTTCCGAGATCACTTTCTCAATGGTATTTTCTAATGTTGACATTAGATTGTCTCCCTATAAAAATAATTAATATTAATTCTAATATTATTGATTATTTATACATTATAAGTTTTCAAGGAACGATCTAAATACTTCTAATTTCGTTTCTTGAATTTTATGTGTCCTAGCTCGTCTAATTGAATGTTTATATTGTTCAATTTTCTGTGCTTTGATCACTCCATTATCCCAAACCCATTCAACTCCTTCCATTACGCCATTTACGAACGCATCAGGAGCAGAAGGATCTGCTACGATATCAGCAGCTGTTGCTAACTGAAAATCTGATTGCACTAATTGAGTTCCGCCTTCGCGTCTACTCTGTTTTAATGAACCCATACCCCTACTAGAAACACCAAGTCTAGCACCATCGGCTAGTAAACTCTTGACAATTTCTCCCATAGGAGTAGATAAAATTTTTGCTTTTCCGACGTAGTTATCGCCGTCCTCATTCAATGATTGTATTAAATGAGATGTTCTTTCTAAATTAATTGTTGGTCCTTCTGGATGCCCTAGCTCTCCATAGGCTCTTTTTTGGTCGATAAATTCTTTAGTATATCTAGCAACCTCTTTCTGCATTACCTCTTTTGGGTATATGCGGCCATTTTTGTTCTTTACTTCAGTCTGTAACATAATACCTTCAATAAAAACAGACTTTTTACCTGTTTTAGGGTCTGCTTCTACAATATATTCTACATTATCACACCACTGTTCTGATATTAGTTTCATTTGTTTTTTCCCTCGTTAAAACGCTCCATGAATAGCTTTAGCGTTACTATACACTCTATCTGCCACTTTTAATAGTCTATTCATTATTTCTGTCCTATATGCTATTAAATTTGTAGACATACTCTTTTCAAGTTTATGAATCACTATTATACTATCCATAATTTTTTCTTCTTTTTTAAGACCCATTACACTAGCTAGATGTTTAACTGAATCATTATGTTGATTCATATCAGTATAACGATCTATCTTATCTATATCACGTTTACCCATCTCTTTTGCTTCACCTAACCAATTGATCTCTTTAAGGATATCATCTGTTCTTGTATGTGTGATAACTTTTTGAAGAAAATCCATTCCTTCAGTTACATCTTCACCCATAAGTTTAACAAATTGACTAGCTGATTTTTCAGCCGTTTTCATATCCTTAAAAACACCAAGTTCTTCTGGTTCTCTAGCTGACTTAGGTTTGACCCAAACTCTAACTTTCTTAGAACCTTTCTTCTCAGCATGATAAAATACATCTGTTTTCTTTATCTTAGTCCTTGAAATCTCTAATTTCTTAGCATCAGCTTTGAAATTGATTTCATCTAATTGAGTTCTTAGTTCTTTAAATGACTTCACGCTGAGAAATTCCAACTCTTTTTCCAACCTGGTCGATATGTTGTATAATCGTCAGGTGCTCTATCTTTAAAACCCGCTACTTTAGTAGAAAAAACTTTACCATTAAGTGTAATAATTCTTTGACCTGCGAAATGTTTAGCAACTGCATTAGCTACTTCTTTTGCTGGTGCTCCATTACCCTTAATATGCATCGTACCACCTTTCTTCATAGAATCACCCTTGAACCACTCTAAAGTCATTTTTTGACCTTTATGTTCTGTTTCAAATCTTTGTGGATTATCATAATTAGTCTGTTTCCATTTAAGACTTACAGCCTCATTTAAAAAGTTTCCTCTTAGTACACCAGGTTGTGTCCAACTATTTTCGTAATTCATTACTCTTACCTCTGAACATGAGTGGAACTAGAGACTTTACCTCTCATTTTCCAATCTGCTAATTGTTTTTTTATCATTTGTTCAATATAAAATGTATCAGTTCCTGAACCCGGATTACTTATAAAGACATTAGTACCTTTAATTGAAACTCTTTTTTCAGCGTCTCTAGATGCTGAACTAAATTTTTTAGCTTTTCTTTCAGTCCTTATTAAATCAGGTAACCATGATGCTAATTTTCTCGCCTGACTAGAATTTAATCCAGTTACAACAACATTAGCTACTGCTTCTTGAATATTTACGAACCCTTCTCCGGGTTGTGTCCAACTACTTTCATAGTCCATTTTTACTATTCCTCGGATTTTTCTTGTTGATTTAACCAATCAAGTTGTGCTTCAACACGCTTCAAATCAATAGCATCTAATTGTTTATCTTGCATCATACTCTTAAAAGTATCTCCAGCTTGTATATTCTCACCGGAAGTTACTTGATCAACAAATTCTCTTGCTTTTTTAGCCATCATTTACTCCATTTTGGTCGCCTGTATCGTCCTGAGAATCATCTCCACCCATTTCCCAATCTTCGGGATCTGGTAGATCATCATCAGGCCCTAATCCTACAGCACCTTGTTTTTTAATTTCTTTATCAATTGCTGCTATTTCATCTTCAGATTGTCTAAGAACATTCTTTCTTATCCATGCTTCTGAAAAATATTTACCAACATATTGATCCATTGTATCCAGAGTTTGAATTCTTTCTCTCAATATCTCTGCATCTTTGAGTTCTACAAAATGACCATCTTTTTGAAAGTCATAAGATATATACTCTTTCATTTTTGACCAATCATCTTCTGTTATCAAATTTTTCAACAGAAGTTGAGTTTTCAAAATATCATCAAATAGTCTAGAGAATTTAAGTCTAAGTCTATCTATAAATCTAGCAAACTTAACTTCATCTCTAGAAATTTCAGTTGCTCTACCTATCGCGAATGCTGTCTCGGTTTCTAATCTAGAAATTGGAACATTTAATGCCTTGTACAATTTCTTTTGAAAATATAAAATATCTTCAATTTCTCCGAGATTTTGTCCACCTGGTAAAGTAGTAATCTCTGTTCCTCTTCCACCTTCTCGTCTAGGTAACCAGAAATCTTCAAGCATATTCATATGCTTTCTGTCATCTTTTATCTCACCTGTGTCAGCGTTATACACTAACTTGTTACGATAACTAGTTTGTACTTCTTTCAAATACTGTTCAGCTCTCGCTTTAGGTAAGTTACCTACATCAATGTAGAAGATTCTTCTTTCAGGTGCTCTTGATATCCTATAGATAACAAGTGCATCTTCTAACATTCTTAGTTGGTTTACGACCTTCATGGCCTTATGCATATAACCAACTACCATTGTCTTGTTGTAGTCAAGTAACCCGGAAGTTATATGACATACAGCGTCAGGGTGTATTCTAATGGTTTGGCCTGTATTATTACCAGACTTATCAAACCCTTCATCATTAAAAATATAATATTCTTCTATATTTTTAACTAATTCAACCTGCGACTTTTTATCCTTTTTCTTTTCGACCTCACGAATCTTACGAATCTTTTGTGGGTCAATGGGTCGTAACCCTTGAATTCCTTTTTTCGGTCTTTCAGGATCAACCATCTTATGATAATACAATCTTCCATCAACATACCATTTTCTGTATATGTCATGGGATAAATCCCTAAATCCTAATAATGTAAGAACTTCATCAAATTCATTACGAATCTTCTTTTTAGTAGCGTCCGGTATTTTATTAACTCTATCTAAGTTAATGGACACCGGACCTTCTAAATCGTTTGTAGATATTGATTCATTTACAATATCTTCAATCGCACTGTCACATTCTGGAACTAAGGCCATTGTTCTATATCTAGCAACTAGGTCGGCTTCGGTTTTAATCCCGCCTTCCATGTCGATAAATTGACCAATGACACCACCAGATGCGGCGAAACCGCCCATTCCAAAGTCTTTTCCGACTTCAATGACGGCTCCATCATTGGAAGGTGGAACGAAACTACGTGCTTTAGTTTCGCTCGACTTCCGTTTTATCTCGTATCCAAATAGTTCCATATTATATATTTATACTCCATTTAAAGGAACCGTTAAAGGGTTCTTTCAAAATGTGAATATGATAAAGTACAAGTAAATTCTTCAATTGCGTCTGTTCCTGCAGCATCTAAGGCTATATCACCTAATACTGAGGGCCACATATTAAAAAATTCATAAGTAGCTATATCTTGATCATCTCTACCTAGTTGAGTAACACTTGCTCTATCAATCATGTAATCATAACCAGTTGGACCTATAGAAGAATCTAATGGAACAATATCTTCCATCCATTCTTCAAGACCTCTTCTAGCTGTGAAAGCAGTATCATTATAGATCGCTACTTCCCAGTTTGCAAAAGTTCTGTCCCCTGCTAGTTTAACTACCATGCCACGAAAATTAACGGGTGTTTCCGTTATTGTTTGTCCCGGCAATGCAGCTGTCTTACATAGAAACTCGATAGCGCCACCTGTTCTTGGAATATAGACTCTAAATCTATTTGCTCTTGGTCCGGCACCAAGGAGATTTGCTTTAAATTCATTTATACTTGACATTTTTCAATCCTCCTTAAGTTCCTGAGCCATAAACTTCATCAAAGTCTACGCCTGATCGGCTGGCTACGAATGTTAATGTTATGAAGTTGATACTTCGAGCAGGTTTCACAAAGATACTTGCTACGAATTGATTTGAATCAACAACAGCTTGACCGTTATTTGTTTCATCACAAATAACTTTATAATCATAGATTCCTCTACGACCTTGTACTTCTCTCAAGAAAGGTTCTACTGCTGCTCTAAAATTAGCTCTTGTGAATGCATCGTTGAATTCAAAGAGTTGTGCTCGAGCTGAAGTTGAAATTGCTTTCTCTAAAGTAATGAACAATCTACGAACATTGATTCTACTGAATGCACTACCGTCAGCAGCTGCTAGTGTTTTATCACCAAACAACATTGTTCCTTGTCCTGGAAATGTAACAATTGGATTAACTTTATTCTTATAAAGCATATCTCTATCTGCTTTATTTGGATTATAAGCTAATTTAGTTACTCCAAAAATTTGACCCCGATTCATGCCTGCTGGTGAAAACCAACTGTCATTTGTAAAATCAGTTCTAGCACACAGTCCTGCTGTGGCTCCGTTTGCTGGTATATAAACATATCTGTCATTATACCTATCATAAATGTATAACCAATTACTATCCATAACTGCGTATGAAGTGTTGTTTAATGTTCCTGCAGTAGCTTTAGCATTAACTGCTCCAGATACTCCAGAATCTACAACATCAGACCTAATTGGAGAGAAAAATACTACTACGTCTTTTCTCTTTTTTGCAATTGCTGCTAATTGATTATAATAAGTTGTTGCTTCGGCTCTCGTTGCAACATCCGTTCCCGATCCATTATCGGCTAATGGTGTGCCTGAGACCATCAGAGCTATGTCTTGATTGTCTGCACTACCAAAATGTGTATCCCATGCTGTAATTTTTTGACCTGTAGTTGGTAGACGTTGGGCTGGCCATGTGCCAGTTCCATCGGCTCCATCAGTAAATGATCTAACTTCTGGTAAAGTTCCTACACCAAATGCTAAAGCAGATGTCCTTGCAGACATATCTGTTCCAGCACTACTAAACGTACTAGGGTGGTCTAACCAGTAAATGTAATTACTTGAATTTTCAATTACACTAATATAATAGTTAGTTGCACCAAAATCGTCTTTTGCATCTGAACCTTTAGATACTTTTTCAAATTTTTCTAAAACTGTACCTGTAACTCCAGAGATTTTTCCATCTTCATCAATTACAACAATATGCATTTCATCTAGCGTGATTGCTGATGTTTGTGCAGTTGCGTAAGCTGATGTGCCCGGTGCACCACTAAACAAGTTTGCAAATTCCCATTCTCTAGTTACAGCTGCGCCACTTGCAACGGCGACAACTAATCCTAGATTAGAATCATTTTCTTGTGCAATAGTGAGATCACCAGCACCAGTTGAACTTGAATCAAAGGCAATTGCTGAAACTTTATATCTAGTAAGATCAGAACCAATTGCAGTGATAATATCACCTACTGCAAATTGTTGGGCCTGAGTAACCCCAATAGACGTTGCTCCAATTGCTGAAACAGCGTTAGTTTGATATTGAGCTGATGTTCCAGCACTTGTATCATTTGCTTCAAAGGCACGCGAACCACCACAAGAACTAATTTTTAAAGAATTACCTAAGTGGCCTGCATATCTAGCGCCGTATTCACCGACTGATGCAGAACCATCATTATAATTATCTCTATAATGAGTTAAGTTTTTAATTAATAAACTTTGTCCTGATGTTGTTGTTGCGTTTACTTGGCCTGCTGTCAGGCACCGTACTACTTTTAAGTCAATACCATAGTCTAAAAACATCGCAGCAGGGAAAAAATTCTCTGCATAGCGATTAGTATTAGCTACGGGTTCTCCAAATATAGTAGCAAGTTGTTTCCCAGAAGTTATTGTTGTGACTTGATCAACTGGACCCCAGCCGAAATGTCCAACATAAGCTCCGGTAGAACTTGATACCGCAGGAATAACATTAGTAGCATCTATTTCTTGAACCAGTACACCTGGCGAAACTTGAAATGCCATTTTATTATCTCCTAATTTTCTTTTATTTCGAAATAAAATAAAAATAATTTAATGATAAGATTATTCCTATCATTAAACAGTATTTATAATTTAGTAAACTTTAGACTCTCCAACAACGGTCCAAACATCACCACCTTCTACATAAACTTCAGGTTCTAGGTCAGGTTTCGAGAAAATTCCGGGTGGAACTATATCATCTTCAATCTGTCTTTGTTGTTCATCATATAATAATTTCTTTAATTCTAAATCTGTTAAACTTTCAAAAAATGGTGTTGTTATAAACCATGAAAATAACACCAAATTCATTACTAAATCATCATGGTTACCGCCATCAGCTTCCCATGATTGTCCTTTTGATACAAATGTTATTAATTCATTGATTGTGAATTTATCTACTATTTGTAACTTGTTTTCTTCCATGACTTCTTTAAGTGTAGCACATCCTCTATGCTTCGTCTTTTTCGTCATAGTTACACCAATTCCTGATGCTTTTACTGTTGATTGTGTAAATACATGCTCATATTCAATATCATAATAAAGTTGATTACATACAATCTGTCCTTGATCATTATTCTCTATAATAACTAATGCATCATTATACATCTTTGCGTATCTATGTATGATGTCAGGAAATAGTAATGGAGATATCATGTTATCTCTATAGATAGCTACCTGTTTAAATGGATCTTCTGTTATATCTATAATTGAAAATGTCGAATAATCTTGACCTCTACCTTTAGCCGTATCAACACACATAATATAAGTGTGATCTACGACAGGTTCATCATATAAATATGTGTTTTGTTTAAACCAAACAGGATCATGTGCCTGTAACCCAAGTAGTGTATTTGCATTAATAAGAGTATTACCTGTTCCCAAGAATGAATTACCAAATTCTTGTTCAAATTGTAGTTCAGAAGTATTTGCAATTGTCATTGCTTTCCATGCATCATCTCTACCAGGAACATCTCTCCAATGTACTTTAAAATCTTTGTATTCGTTTTTTTCTTGTACAGCACCTTCGTAAAGTTTATGATACATATTTCCTATACCATTCGCTGTAGATGTAATAATAACTTTTGATTGGCCACCAGATGTTACAACAGGATATGTTGATGTATAGAACTGTTCAGCATTTTCTACAAACGCAAACTCATCAAGATACAATAAGTTTACAGACAGTCCACGAATTGAGTTAGCTCCTGTTGCAGAAGCTATAATTCGACTTTCGTTTTCAAACTCTATTGAACCTCTATTTAATACTTTCGTACCTGGTTGTAAGAAAAACGGAACATGCTCTAACATAGTAGTAATTCTAGTCAACATTTCTCTTGCAATTGCACCTTTGTTTGCTAGAATAGCTATAGTTTGTTCGGGTTGGAATAATAGATACCAAAGAAGGAAAGCACATGCTGTAATAGATTTACCAGATTGTCTACATGCTAAAACAACACTAAATCTGTTTTCGTCAAAATGGTCTATGAGCTCTCTTTGATAATCATAGAGTTTGAATTTGATCAAACCTTCATCTAGAGAAATAATTTTTACATAGTTTTCTATAAAATGTATAGGACTTTCCATACATTTTTTGTATTCTAATATCTGTTCTTCTGTCCATTCGGCTTGGACACCAGTTCTTTTGACATTGATGTTGCCCAAATATCCTGTATTCTTATGAACCATTATAACTCCAATCGGGAAACTTATCCTTGTGCATGGTCTTTTAATATTCTTTGTAATTCTGTTGATGAGCCAACAAAAAGATTGTTATTAACTTTGTTTGGCATAGTATTGTCTCTATCTAATTCTTTCATTTTAGCCTGTAAGTCTATTAATTTTTCTGTTGTTTCACTAACAGTCTTGATTAATTGTCCAGCTACTTCATATACTCTTGGGTGTTCTGACTCTCTTGCTATGTCTAGAATGCCCTCTATTGCGTCCTGACCGCGTTCTACAAGACCGTAAAACACTTCCCGACTATACTTGTAGTCTGAAGTTTGTTCTTGACTCTTATCATTGTGTTGTAGTATGGTTGGAAGATTTTTTTCAGCTTCTACAATTTCTCCTTTAATACCAAGAAGTTCGTCTAATTTTTCATCAACTTTACTCATATTATGTATTTATGAATATTTAGGATCGCTAGATTTATCGTCTGAATATGTTATTTCAAGTGAATCAAAGAAATTAGTAGTTTCATTGTATGTAAATGTAGAATCAGGGTCAGCATGTGGTGGATTAGGAGTTATAATATGTTCTCCAACTCTACCTGCTGTGTCTGTATTTGAAATATCTCCTGTACCTGTTTCTATATAAGTTCTAGCTTTAACTGTTCTAATAACTTCTGAATCTGTAACAGGTCCATAAATGTAATTCTTCATAGTAAAACTAAGAGCATATGTTAATTGTTGTCTAGTAGTAAAATCACCTTCATATTCATCAGTTTGATTTATACTTGTTAAAATAATAGGAATATCTCTTGTTTCATTCATGTCTGGAACAGTATGAATTGTAACT
>MPMF02147656.1_pt1 | contig 15340 bp, 15 predicted proteins | sample 1617271 | NCBI WGS metagenome assembly MPMF02 (sample SAMN05944812, study PRJNA350692) | marine metagenome | biome: marine; feature: ODZ; material: water; isolation source: 120 m water sample prefiltered with 30 um filter, filtered on to 0.2 um... | place: Pacific Ocean | collected 2012-04-09... | reverse complement strand
TCTCTCTTAGTGCTGATGGTAACCGGGTGGCTATTGGGGCGGAAGGTAACGATGAAAATGGCTCCGATGCCGGGCACGTACGCATCTATGAGTTAGCTGGCAACACGTGGATCCAACTTGAACAGGATATCGATGGCGAGGCCGCTGACGATTGGAGCGGCTATAGTGTCTCTCTTAGTGCTGATGGTAACCGGGTGGCTATTGGGGCGCCCTGGAACAATGAGAATGGCTCCGATGCCGGGCACGTGAGGGTTTATCAGCTTCAGCTTCTCGTGATGCTGGCCATTGGTAACTCACAAAATGGCACTATCAGAGGTGCTGGAACCTACCTCTCTGGCACAGGCGCCACGCTCACCGCCAGCCCTGACCCCGGCTATCTCTTCACCGGTTGGACCGGGGACGGATCCGGCACCAACAACCCGCTCAGCTTGATCATGGACGAGAACCAAACGGTGGGCGCGGTCTTTAGTCAGGACCAGCGGGATCTCGACGCCGACGGGCTGAGCAACTACCAGGAACTGGCTGTCCACGGGACCGATCCCAATGATGCCGATAGTGACGACGACGGCTTTAATGACGGGCAGGAAGTCGCTGAAGAATCTGACCCGAATGACGCAGGTAGCGTCCCCGTTACCAACGAGAACCGGCGCATACCAATCAACCTGAGCGCCATCAACCTGGGGCCGGGCCAGGACGCGCTCCTGCTGGGATTCCCGAGTGCGAGTGGCAAGTTCTACCGGATCGAGGAATCCGAGGATCTCCGTGTATGGTCGATCAGGGAATTCAGAGTCCCGGGCACCGGGGAAAACATCCAACGCTTTATCCCAATGGGTGGGCCGAGACTGTTTCTACGGGTCGAGGAGGAGTAGAATCAGGTCGTCGGTTCAAATCCGACCATTGACTCCACTGTCGGTCAACGGGTTACGGGAATCCGGGGATTTGCGGGTTCGCTTATTGACGGCAGTCAGGCACTGCAGTAGCAAGGTTGTCTTATGAAACTGTTTTGCGTTTTTCTTTCGACGATGGCTTTCGGGGTATTCGCGCTGACTTCCTGCGGCGATGACGAAAGTTCAGCAAACTCGGAAAGCCTCAACTCGGAGCGCCCTCCCCGCCCGCGGACCGAAGGGAACAGGAAATCTTCCTCATCGGGCGCAAAGTCAGAACGATCCATTCCAGCGCCAAGTCCTGATGTTCCCGAGGTGGAGGACCCTCCCGCACCCTCCAAACCCGTTGTCAAGCTGGACCCGTCCATTCCCTTGCCCCGGAGCGCCGAGGAGCGGGCGGAGCGGCGGGAAGCGCGAGAGTCTGAGGAGCAGGCTGAACGGTTTGCTCGTATTGCTGAGCAGATCAGCGCGCGCATGAAGGAGCGGGATGCGAATGGGGACGGCCTTCTCTCCAAGGAGGAAGTTTCCGGTCCCTTCGCCGGTGGGTTCGACGAGGTTGATACCAATGGGGACGGTCAACTCGACGATGCGGAACAGGCAGCCATGATCGAGGGACTGAGCGAGCGGATGAGAAATTTCAGCGACCGGAGCCGCCGAGGACGCGGGGGACGGCCAGAAGGCGATCGCGGTTCTCGCGACCGTTGAGATCTCCGGACCAGTGGCACAGGTCGTTCGGTAGAAATTTCCTTGCCGGTCGCTGGGTAGTGAGCCGTCCGATGCCGGGACATCGTTGGATGGCGGGTCGAGGCTGGCCTGCGAAAGGGCTTCACTCCCTGGCCACCACCTGCGAGTTGATCACGGCCTGGCTCAGGTTCCCGTTCACGTCGAAAAGGTTTACGATGAAGATCAGGGGTTGTCCGGCCACGAGGGCCCGGGGCGCGGTGACGGTCAGGGTCCCGGACCGTTTTTCCGCTCCCTTCAGGGAGAGGTCCCGGACGAGGGCGTCGATCTGTCCGCCGCCTCGCTGGAGTATGACGAGAGGTCCCAGTCCCTTGTCATCGCTCATGCTGAGGGAGAGTTTGACGGTCTTCTCCCCGGCCTGCGGAGGACTGGCGACCTTGAACTCATGAATCTCGGGCGCCTTGGTATCGCTCTTGTCAAAGGACTCGCTGAAAAACCGGCTCACCGCCGCCATCCGGGCATGGGCCGGGGAGAAGCGGACGGGTCGCTCCGCAGCTGTCTTGCGGTCGAACATCCGGCCGAGGTTGTCGTATCCCCGCATCATGATGTTGCGGGGATCACGGGTGTCGTGCAGCATCCCGAAGATGTGGCCCAGTTCGTGGATGAGGACGCCATTGCTGGTCTGTGATTCCTGGTTCCGGGCACGTTTTTCCGATCCCGCCACCCTGGTCACCGGGGCCGGGTCCATGAAGTAGCGGATTTGTTCCTCGATGGTGGAGGCGGTGACCTCGTCGCGGAAGATGTCGCCGGACACGCAGGCGAGACCCGAATAGACGTGAGGAATGGGCCTGGCTTCGGCCACCGCCCCGGCCTCCGAAAACACGAGGGTGGGCCGGTTGCGGGAATAGCCGGTGGTTTCCCAGATTTCCTGTTGCTGGGAGTTCAGGAGACGATCCACGTCAAAGGGTTCCCCGGTGTAAAAGGCGGAGGGTTGCTTGGCATTCACGAGGTGGACCTTGAGGCGGCCATCTTCTGCGAACTCAAAGTCCAGTCCCCGGGTCCGGTGCCCGTTGGCCTTCATTTCCCTCCGGAAAATGTCGGCCACGATCCGCATGAGGGTCTCGCACTTGTCCCGGTAGCCCGGTTTCACCTTGCGGTCGCTGGGAACGAAGTAGACCAGCCTGACCTTATAGTCCTTCCCCAGGTCTTTCAGGGGAGGAGGAACAATAACGTTTCCAGCCGCCTTGCCTGCCCGGGCGGTGGGCTTTCGGGCGTCGCGTTGGGCCATCAGGCTGAACCCGAGGACGAGGGAGAGGACCACTACGGCGGAAAGCAGGGAACCGGGGGCAGGCTTCATGAGCGTGTCACTTAGACACCATTTTCCCGTTCCTGACAAGCGCACGGGCGCAGGAGGATCGCGCCAGCGGGTTGGCAGCAGGAGGGAGAATTATTATCGGTCAGGCAGGAATAACCCGAAACAGATTGATCTTTCGACGGAGGGTCCGGTGTTTAAGTTGAGGGCATGACGGAGGGAGAATCCGCCTCATCGCGACCGGTCACCCTGGCGCCGGCTATCGCGGTGGTGGTGGGTAACATGGTGGGGACCGGGGTCTTCACCAGCCTGGGATATCAGCTGGTGGACATTCAGTCGGGCTTTGTGCTGATGGTTCTCTGGGCCCTGGGGGGCGGTTGTGCCCTGTGCGGAGCGGTGTGTTACGGGGAACTGGCGGCGGCCTTTCCGCGCTCGGGGGGTGAGTATCATCTTCTCTCCCGGATCTACCATCCCGTCCTGGGATTCCTGGCCGGATGGATCTCGGTAACGGTGGGATTTGCGGCGCCCATTGCGCTGGGGGCGATGGCCTTCGGAAAGTATTTTGCCGGAGCGATGGCCTTCGGGGGAGAGACCTGGCCCCGAATCCTGTCGGTAGTGGTGGTGCTGGCGGTGGCGGGCATCCATCTCAGGCCAATCGGACTGGGGGCGCGTTTCCAGAGTATCTTCACCTCCCTGAAGGTGATCTTCATCCTGGTCCTCATCCTGGCCTGCTTTCTCCTGGGTGATCGGCAGGAGATCTCTTTCCTGCCCCGCGAGGGCGACCTGGGCCTCCTCTTCAGCGCGGAATTCGCCATCGCCCTCGTGTTCGTGATGTATGCCTACACGGGTTGGAACGCGGCAACCTACATCGTTGACGAAGTGCGGGATCCGCAGTGGACGGTGCCGCGGGCCCTCCTGGTGGGCGCCTTCCTTGTGACCCTGCTTTACATCGGACTGAACGGGGCCTTTCTCTACAGCGCGCCTATCCAGAGCATGGTGGGCGAGAAAGATGTCGCCAAGGTGGCGGCCAGTCATGCCCTCGGCGAAACGGGAGGCCGGGTGATGGCAGGGCTGATCAGTTTCGGGCTGGTTTCGATGTTGAGTGCCAGCATCTGGATGGGACCACGGGTGGCCCAGCGGATGGGAGAGGACTTCCGTGGGTTGCGTATACTGGCCCGGAAGTCGCGCTCGGGAATCCCCGCCAATGCGGTTCTCCTGCAGACCGTGGTGGCAATTTCCCTGATCCTGACCAGCAGCTTTGAGGAGGTCCTTGTTTATATAGAGTTGCTGCTCGTGCTTTTTGGACTGGTGGCGGTGGCAGGAGTGTTCTGGTTGCGGATCCGGCAACCGGGGTTGGCCCGCCCGGTGAAGGCCTGGGGCTATCCCTTCACCCCGGCCCTCTTCGTGGCAGTCAATGCCTGGATGGTGGTTTACATCATCAGGGATAAACCGGGGGAAACCCTCTGGGGCCTTGCTACTCTGGTGGTTGGATTGGTGATCTACTTCCTGGCGCAGCGGGGTGGGAGCGGCGCAAGCGGGGCCAGAAGTCTGTAATCATTACCGTGGGGCAGGGTTTCGGTTGAATCCCGTGAAATTGTGTAATATTAATATATCCTAATCATCCGGGCCACGCGTCCGGTTCGCCCTTCCAGTATGAAACGGTTCTCTTCCGCGTCCCGGATCCGTGGTGGCTCCTGCTCCCGGAGACCGCTCCCGGGGTCGCGTAGTCGGCGGGTCGACCTGCGCCGGGGCATGACCCTGATTGAGATCTCGGTGGTCCTGTTCGTCCTGCTGCTGCTCACTTCCCTGTTGTGGTTTGCGGCCCGGAGCTGGAAGGCGGGATCGGACCGGGTGTTCTGTATAATGCAGATCCGGCACATGCAGGTGTCGATGCGTTCCTACACTCATTCCAGCCCCTATCAGCCCGGACAGAATCTCTCGCAGGCCAAACCTCCCGTAAACCTTCTGAACGAACTGGTTGGTCCGGGGAAGTATGTCCCGGAAATGCCCCGGTGCCCTTCGAGGGGGATCTACCAGCTTGGAGACAACGTGGTTCCCGAGGTGGGGGAGCTCTACATGAGGTGTTCGCTGGCCGCCACGCGCCGACATGAACCGAAGGACTACCGCAGTTGGTAGCCCTTCAGGGTGAAGTTACGGGTCGAGTTTTTCCCTCCCATGCGCTAGGAAGCGGGGGATGCCGGACCTGAGGCTGGAGTGTGAACTGATCGAGAGTGGAACGGAGCCGGTTGCGGGGATCGACGAGGCGGGCCGGGGACCACTGGCCGGTCCGGTGGCGGCCGCCGCAGTGATCCTGCCTCCCGGCTACCGGCACGACATGCTCGATGATTCCAAGAAGTTGACGGCCAGGCGCCGGGAGGCTCTCTTCGAGGAGATCACCACCGATCCCGGCATCTGCTGGGGCCTGGCCTTCATGGAAGTCCCTGAGATTGACGAACTCAACATTCTGCGTGCGACCCATGTGGCCATGGGACGGGCGGCCCTGGCCCTCGAATCCCTCCCGGCCTTCTGCCTGATTGACGGCCTGGATGTGCCGCGGTTTCCCCTGGCCTCCCGCGGGGTGGTGAAGGGGGACGGGATCAGTCTTTCCATCGCGGCTGCCAGCATCATTGCCAAGGTGAGCCGGGACAGACGGATGCAGGAACTGGCGGAGGAATTTCCGGTCTACGGGTTCGAGAGACACAAGGGCTATGGGACAAAAGCCCACCTGGAGGCTCTCAGGCGGCACGGACCCTGTCGCGAGCACCGCCGGTCCTTCGCCCCGGTGGCAGCCCTGCTTGAGTAGGGGAGGTTCGCTTACTCGATGACATTCCGCACCGTGTTGAGGCGGGGTTTCTCTCCCTCCCGCAGGATCACCTCGACGACATCGAAACGCCAGGGAAGCTCACGGGTGCCGAGGAGGCGGAGCCATTCGTTGGCCCCGCGTTGCATGAGCTTTTTCTTCCGATGGTCGACTGCTTCAAGGGGGCGGCCAAATTGTTCGCTGGTGCGGGTCTTCACTTCCACGAAGCTCAGGGTTCTGCCGTCGCGTGCCACGATGTCGATTTCGCCGCCCCCGGGAGCACGGAAGTTGCGGTAGAGGATTCGTCTGCCTTCCGTCCGCAGGTGGGCACAGGCGATGTTCTCACCCAATGCGCCGATTGCGAGATGGTCATCGCCGAGTGTGCGGCAGGGTCGGTTGAGGAGCGGGCTGAACCGCTTCCGACATCCGAGAAGGAATGCTTTGAGCACGGATCGAAGGAGTGAGGGGGTTACCCGGGCAACTTGGGGAGGAGGGTGAGAAGAGTCCGGTAGCGGGCGATGTCGAATTCACGATCCTCGTCCACCATGCGCTCCGATTCGTCAGCGAGACAGAGGGCAATCATGAGCTTTGCTTCCGCTTCGTCGATTTCCGGATCCTGCAGGAGGCGCTGGTAGGTTTCGCCTACGTAAGGAGTCTCCGGGGAGGTCAGCTGTTGCTCCACCGCGGGAACCAGTTGTTCGATGCCATCTTCCACGGCAGTCAGGCGACACGGTTGGAGGGGGTGCCTGCCAACCAGTTCTTCAGGTTGTCCACCACCCCGGCAAGGAGGCGTTGACGTGACTGAAGGGAAAGCCAGGCAGTGTGGGGGGTGATGATGAGGTTCTTGTCGCCCAGGTCCGCCGCGAGGAGGGGGTGGTCTGCCGGAGGCGGCTCCACCGAGAGAACGTCGAGACCGGCTCCGGCGAGGTGGCCGCTGCGCAGGGCCCCGGCCAGGGCAAGTTCGTCGACGAGGGGACCGCGGCTCACGTTGAGGAGCAGGGCTCCCGGTTTCATGGCGGCCAGGGTGTCGCCGTCGATCATGCCCTCGTTCTCGGCGGTGAGGGGGCAGTGCAGGGAAATGACGTCTGAAGTGGCGAAGAACTCCCGGGCAGCGAGACGGGGAAGCTCTGGCCGGCTGGTGTTGGGGGAATCCTCCCGGGCGAGGATCTGCACCTTCATTCCGAGAGCCTCCGTAATGATCGCGAAGGCTGATCCGATTGCTCCGAGGCCGACGATGCCACAGGCCTTGCCGGACAGTTCAGTAACGGGGTGAGTGAGACGGGTGAAGATCGGGGAACGAGGCCACGCGTCATGTTCGGTGGCCAGGCGGTGCACCTTGGTGGCAAGGGCCAGGAGCAGGGCGGCAGCATGCTGGGCCACACTGGGGGTGGAATAACCGGCCACGTTGCAGACCGGTATGCCCCGGGCCCTGGCCGCTTCGAGATCGACCACATTGACACCGGTGGCACATACCAGGATGAGTTTCAGGTCGGGAAGGGATTCGATGATTTCGGAATCGAGGACGACCTTGTTGGTAAGAATGACCTCCACCTCACCACAACGCTCGGCGACCTCGGAGGGTGCGGTGTGCTCATGGTGCGTGAAGGTGCTCAGCGCTTCCAGGGGAGTGAAGTCGATATCGCCGCGGGTGAGGGTGGAGGAATCGAGAAAGGTGATCTTCACGGAGGAGGGGGTGGATGTTCGGGTGGAGGGTCAGGCGTCCGGATGGAGGGCTGCCCCGAGAGCGTCCGGACTGGTATTGCGGATGAGTTCGAGGCAATCGGGGTCGGGGAGGAAGGGTTCAAACTCCCGCGGAAGGGGTGCCTCGCAGGTTTTGAATTCGCCACTGACGGGATGGGTGAAGCCGAGACGCCAGGCGTGGAGCATGAGACGCCCGGTTTCGACCGGCTGGCGACTGGGTTTCGCATAGACGGGATCGCCCAGAAGGGGGCAGCCGAGGTGTTTCATGTGAACGCGAATCTGGTGGGTGCGGCCGGTGTGCAGGTGGCAGAGGACAAGAGCCCAGGGAGGGGATTCGTTTCTGGCAAGGACGTGGTAGTCGGTAATGGCGGGTCGTCCCGATCCCGCCCCCGGATTGAGGACGGCCTGCTTCTGGCGGTTGACGGGATGACGTCCGATGTGGGTGAAGATGGAGCCGGAGGGTTGCACCGGGGAGCGCTCGGTGACCGCCAGGTAGAGCTTGGTGGTCTGGCGGGCGGAGAATTGCCCGAGGAGCGACTGGAGGCCGCGATCGGTCCTGGCGGTCACGATGCAGCCACTCGTTTCCTTGTCGAGACGGTGCACGATTCCGGGCCGCTCCACGCCACCCACTCCCGGCAACTCTCCCCGGCAATGGTGAAGGAGAGCATTGACGAGAGTGCCATCGGGGTTGCCTGCCGCGGGATGGACGACCAGTCCCACCGGTTTGTTGATGACGATGACGTCTTCGTCCTCGTGAAGGATGTCGAGGGGGATGTCCTGCGGGACAAGGTTCGACGGTTGCGGGTCGGGGAGCTTCACGGTGATGGAGTCACCGGGGGTGACTGGGGTCCGAGGTCTTGTCCTGCTGCCGTTGAGGAGGATGTGTCCGTCCTTCAGGAGAGCCTGGATGCGCGAGCGGGAAAGCTCGGGGAGTTCCCGGGCGAGGAACAAATCGAGCCGTTCTCCGCGGTCCCCCTGGACGGTGATGGTCACGGGCGGAGGGTGGGGCAGGACGCCGCAGGGAGCAAGTAACGAGGTGATGGCGCGCGGCGCGCGGCCCAGAACGCTCCTTGCTACCGGCTCGGCGCTACCGCTACCTTGGCGGGGTGAGCGCGCACCTGGCCACCTGTCCGAACTGCTCGGGCGAGATGGATGTGACGGACGTGGGTCCCTACACCCGCGTGCGCTGCCCGGAATGCGGGGAGGAGGTGAGGGTGAAAACCGAGATGGGACCCTATCACCTTGTCCGGCGTATCGCCTTCGGGGGGATGAGCGTGGTGTTCGTGGCCCGTGATCTTACCCTGGATCGGGAAATTGCGGTCAAGGTCCTGAAAGAAAAGTTTTCCGCGAACGAGAAGCGTGAGGAGCAGTTCAAGAGCGAGGCCCGGCTCACGGCCACGGTCAGTCATCCCAATGTGGTGCGGGTCTACAAGGTGGGACGGGCCTTCGAGCGTTACTTCATCGCGATGGAACTCGTCCCGGGGCAGAGCCTGGACGAGCGCATGTCGGTGCACGGAGCCCTGCCCGAGGATGCCGTGATCCGGTTGGCGCTACAGATTGTGGACGGATTGCGGGCTGCTCGGAGTGCGGGACTCATTCACCGGGACATCAAGCCGGGAAACATCCTCATCGACGAGGCTGAGACAGCCAAACTGGTGGACTTCGGGCTCTCGCTGCTGACGGAGGAAGGGACGGTTCGTTCCGACGAGATCTGGGCCACTCCCACTTACGTGGCTCCGGAGGTGCTTGAGCACGCCGAGGAAGATCACCGGGCGGACATTTATGCTCTCGGGGCCACGCTCTACCACGCTCTGGCGGGTGCTCCGCCGGTGAAGTTGAAGGAGGTCACCAACCAGGCCGCCTGCGAGGCCAAGAAGGAGATTCCCTCCCTGAAGAAGATGGCACCCTGGCTTTCCAACGAGATCGTGCAGATCGTGGAGCGGGCGATGATGCATGATCCGGCCCGGCGATTCGAGGACTACGAGGAGTTTCGGGCCGACCTGGAAATGGTCCGAATGGTCCTGAAGGCGAAAGGAACGAAGGTGCCCGTGCACGGCGCAATCCGCGCCAAACGACGGGAGCGGCATGACGCCCATCGCCGGGTCTGGCTGTTGGGCGTGTGGGTGGTGGTGTTCGCTGCCCTGGTGGCGGGAGGGATTTATTTCTTCAAGGTGGGCAGGGACGATCCGGAAGAGGAGGATTCGAAGGGGCCGCATCTGGTTCTCGATCCGGAACACAATCCCACTCTGGACCCGGAAGTGGCGATGCAGATTAACGAGACCTACGAAGGCGCACGGCAGGCTCTGGTCGATGATGACTTCGTGGTGGCGGAGGAACAGTTTCTCCGGGTCTGGCATAACGGGCAGGCGCCCACCGAAACGGCGGCCTGGGCGGGTTTCGAGGCCGCGGTAGCGGCCTTTCTGGACGGACGAAGTGCGGATGCCCGTCAGCATCTGGCCGATCTCTACGATTTTGTCGGCGAGCGTCAGGCCGCGGAAACGGTGATGGGGCGGCGGCTGCAGTCGGCTGCGGAACTCCTCACCGATCTGCGCTTCGTTCCGCAGGAGCGCGTGCCGGAGGTGCTGGACAACCCCTTTCGGGCGACGGTCTTTTTCGCGATGGCGTTGAAAATGTGGGAGCAGGGTGAACTGGAACGCGCGCACGCGATGTTCAGCAAACTCTCACGGAACGGGCCCTGGCCGAAAGCGGAATGGATGAGCACCTATCGGCAGTTGGCCCGGCGCTACCTCAAGGATTACAATCTTCTGGGGAAGGCGGATTACGGGACCGAAGGAAAAAGCAGGGCTGAGTTGCAGGCCGGTATTGAAGCACTGGACGAACTCTATGCCTCCCTGCTGACGCGGGGACGGGCCCGTTTCAACGTGAAGGTCTGGCAGAGCGGGCTGAAGGGGAGATTGAGACATCTCCGGACTCGAAAAGTGCAGGATGACTGGAGGGTTCTGCTTGAGGAAGTGGCCGGGAGGCATTTTGCGAATGCCCAGTTTCCGGAAGGGGCCAGGGTGTTGCAGAAGATCGAATTGGCCGGCGAGCTGGAACGGAATCAGCGAGCAGTGCTCCTCTTTTTCTGCAGGGAAGCGGAGATCTTCATCGAGGAATTGGCCCGCACCCTGGGTCCCGGGGCCGACGGAGTGGTTCTCAACACGCGTAGTGGCACGCATTACACCCAGATCATCGGTTCCCAGAAAGGGGGGTTGATGGTGGAGAAGGATGGCGCAGCGCTTTCCCTGAGCTGGAAGGAAATCGGGCCGGGTCCCCTGCTGGCTCTGCATCGCGTCCTGATCGACGATCCGAACACCGTGGAGAATAAGGGAGACCGGTTGCTGCAGGCTGTGGCGTTCGCCTGGCTCAGCGACCTGAAGGACGAGGCTCGTGGAATGGCAGGGGAGTTGATCGAGTTGCGTTCCGATTTCCGGGAGCGGTGGGACCAGATTCTGGAGAATTTCGGGGGGTAAGGGGAAGCAGGTGGTCTGTGCCACCGGCAATTATTGACAAGACCGATTTTGGGACGATGTTCCGCCCCGATGTCTGATGATGACAAGAAAGGTCCGGGGACGGGGCCGACTCCGGAGGAGTTACAGCGTGGTCTGCAGGAGCTCTTTGGAAAGATGGGCAACGTCCAGTGGACCATGCCAGGGATGAATCAGGAGGTGGAGGATGATGAACCGGAGGTTTCTGATGAGCGGTCCGCTGACAGCGTGTTTGAGTTCAATTACATTCCCCGTGACATCAAGGCGCACCTTGATCGCTTCGTGATCCGGCAGGATGAGGCCAAGAAGGCGCTCTCGATTGCAGTGTGCGACCATTACAATCACGCCAAATACCTCCGCAGTCTGGAGAACGAGCACGGGAAACTGCCGGAAGGGATCGAGTTACAGAAGCAGAACGTGATCGTGGTGGGGCCCACCGGAGTGGGAAAGACCTATCTGATCAAGCACATTGCCGAGTTGATCGGGGTTCCCTTCGTGAAGGCTGATGCCACCAAGTTCTCGGAGACCGGATATGTGGGTGGGGATGTGGATGATCTGGTGCGCGACCTGGTGCAGAAGGCCGAGGGGGATGTCGAACTGGCTGAGTTCGGGATCATCTACATTGATGAGATCGACAAGCTGGCCACCCGTAGCGAAATGATCGGCCGGGATGTCAGTGGGCGGGGGGTGCAGACGACCCTGCTCAAACTGATGGAAGAGACCGAGGTGCCGCTCACCAACCCGATGGACATCCGCAGCCAGATGAAATCGATGATGAACATGCAGCGGGGTGGTGGGTCAGCCAAGGACACGGTCAATACCCGTCATATTCTCTTCATCGTGAGCGGAGCATTTTCCGGGTTGGAGAAGGTGGTGCGTAAGCGTCTCAGTGAAGGGCAGATCGGTTTCGGGGCAGATCCGGTGGAACGTCCCATGGACGGGGAACTCTTCAACCAGGTGGAGACCCAGGATTTCATTGATTTCGGGTTTGAAGCGGAATTCATCGGACGGCTGCCGGTCCGGGTGGTATGCGAGAAACTGAGTGCTGCGGATCTCAAGAACATCATGAAGTTTTCGGAGGGCAGTCTCCTGCGGCAGTATGAGCGTGAGTTCGAGGCCTACGGGATCCGAGCTCGTTTTGAAGACAGCGCAATCGGGCGGATTGCGGACCTGGCGGAAAAGGAGAATACCGGCGCCCGGGCCCTCATGACGGTGTGCGAATGTCTTTTGCGGGACTTCAAGTTTGAGTTACCAGGAACTTCAGTCTCCGAACTCACGATCACGGACAAGCTGATCGACGGCCGGGAGGAACTACTTGAGCAGTATCGTGAACTGGGTCGCCAGGTGGACGTGGAGAAGGCTGCCCATGAACTGGAGGTGTTTTGTCGCGACTTCCGGGAGGAGCACGGGGTGGAACTGGTTCTGACCGCTGAGGCCCTTGCCCAACTGACGGAAGAAGCCGCCAGTCAGGGGAGAAGCCTTCTTCAGTTGTGCCGCCAGCGGTTTCGAGACGTGCAGTTTGGCCTCAAGTTGATCCAGAAAAACACGGGCCGAGCGTGCTTTGAACTGGGCCCGGAGGCCGTGAAGGATCCGGACAAGTACTTGAGTGAACTGGTGGTCAGGAGTTATCGTGGTGATGCTGCCGGAACGGAAGATGCCCCGGGCGACAGCGATTCCCACGATGGCTGATACCCCAAAAGACCATTACTCGGCCCACCACCACCCCCTCACGGTGGCGGCCGTGGTGGGCAGTTTCGCTATGGCGATCGGCCTTGTGCTGCGCGTTTCCGGGCTTTTGCTGGATGCAGAGAAGGCACTTCTGGTGCGCTATCAGGAAGCTGGGTTCCTTCTGGAGGTAAGTGGTCAACCGTGGTGGGCGGTCCTGGTGCTTCTGGTCCTGATCTACGGGTTGACCTTCCTGCTTCTGGAGGTGCCTGGTCTGTCCCGTCGGTTGCTTCTGGCGGCAACCTTCCTGGTGCTGGTGGCCGCCGCCTCCCCCGTGGTTGCGCTCTGGGGTGTTTTCTGGAGTCCCGTGGTTGCGCTCCTCTGTGCAGGGTGGAGTGCCTTTTGCGCTACCCTGTGGGCGTGCCACCATCCCATGCCCTGTGAAATCGTGGGTTTGCCGGGTGACGGAAAGGTTATTTCGATCTCCAAGGAGCAGGGGCGCAGGACAGGTTGAGGAGAGGAGAATACTTCTGACGGGCGGACTGTGCTGACAACCGGGCCTGGAGGCGCTATTCTCCTTCATGGCCCGGGCCGACTACCCACAACCAGTCAGCGATCTGATTGAGGAACTCAGGCGTCTTCCGGGCGTGGGACCGCGGAGCGCGGAGAGGATGGCCCTGTGGCTGTTACAGAGTGCCAAGGCTCAGCCCAATGCGCTGGCGGAATCGATCCAGAGGGCGGTCAGCCAGGTCACCTCCTGTCCCGAGTGCGGGTTTTTCGCCACCGTGGAGGGATGTCCGATCTGTTCATCTCACGGACGCGATACGGGCCAGCTCTGTGTTGTTGAACAGGCCACGGATGTCCTTCCCATTGAGCGCTCTGGTGCCTTCAAGGGGTTCTATCACTGCCTGGGAGGCAAGCTCTCGCCCCTCGATAATGTCGGTCCGGATGACCTGCGGATCGCATCGTTTCTGAAGCGGGTGGAACGTTTGCCGCAGGTGGAGATTATTTTGGCGCTGAGCGCGGATGTGGAGGGGGAGGCCACGGCGAATTATCTGGGCGGTCTGCTCGGGGATCGGGATTGTTCGATGACCCGGTTGGCCCAGGGGCTGCCAGCAGGGGGGGACCTGGAACACGCGGATGCGCTCACAGTATCGCGTGCCTTTGAAGGAAGGCGCTGAGAGCGAATCGGTCTGGGATCGGCTCGGAGAGAACTTCCCCAAGGCCTCACTAGACAAAGACGTGAACCTTTGTCTAAAAGGGAAATGGCGACGGGATGACGGAGGAGAAGAGACAAGAGTTGTTTAGGGACGCCGAACCGGCAGCGGACGGAGGAAAGTTCCGGTTGGTAGCTGGAGTGATGGGGGTGGTGGTCCTGCTGGCAGTTGGCTGGATTGCGATGTCCCTTGAAGACCTGAAAGACGAACTAAGGTCCCTTGAGGAGGAGGAGTCCGAGGAAATTGCTGTCCTGAGCGCTGGACTGGCGGCCCTCAAGCAGGAGACCGGGGAGGAAATTCACAGTGTGAAGGGGACCCTGAGCGGGATATGGCATCAGCACAAGCCAGCCGAACTGGAGTTCATGGGCTTCCTGGCCTCTCGCAACGTGGAGGAGCGGGAGGCTCTTCTGGCAGCTCTGGAGGCTCTGGATGGTAGGAGCCGATCCTCGACCGGAGAGGAGGGCTTATCTGGTGAATTTGTGCCCGCGCCGACTCCTGAGCCTGCGCCGGCCCCTGAGCCCGTGTCCGCGCCTGAGCCCGTGCCGGCCCCTGAGCCTGCGCCGGCCCCTGAGCCCGTGTCCGCGCCTGAGCCCGTGTCCGCGCCTGAGCCTGAATCTAAGGGCGCAACCGATGGGCCAGCCAAAAAATTCAAGGAACACAGGATCCAGCCAGGGGATTCGCTTTCCCGAATTGCTAAAGAATACAAGGTGAGCACTCAGGATCTGGCGCGGGCCAATGGGATCACTAATCCGAACAGGATCAGGGAGGGTCAGGTCATCAAGATCCCGGTTGAGTAACGTGCAGCAAGAGAATGTAAAAAGGGCGGCATGAATTCTCGACCCGCGTGTTGGTTTTGGTTACATGCTTGATGGCAGTTGATGGCAGGGAAGAGCAGTCACGGAATGTTTCGTAATACACCGAAGGAGAAGCCGGCGGTGGGTGGTGGTTTCCGGGTGCTCGCCACCCTGATTGGTCTGGTAGTCCTGATCTCCCTGATTGCAGTGGCTTTCGCACTCAGAAAGTTGCGCGACGAGCATATGAATCTGCGTGCGGTGGTGGTGAACGATCTGGACTCCACGGGGCAGTCCGAGGAGAGTCAGTTGGCGACGCTGCTGGCGCGGTTGGGGGCACTGGAGAAGAAGCTGAATCAGGAAGGAGATACGAATGGAGAAACCTTATCGACCGGGAACGATTCTCAATATCAACTCATCCTCCGATCCTTCGCGACGTTGCTCCAGGAGCACGAAGTGGAATCGTCTGAAATTTTCGCCCTGATTGAGGGGCTCCCGGAAGCGGAACGCCAGAAGCTCATGGCAGAACTCCAGGCCGCAGATCCGGCTGCGGCGCATGCAGGATTGCGGCGTAGGATTGGCGAAATTCAAGTATCCACGCCTGACTCCGCCCCCGAATCTGCTTCTGAGTCTGCTTCCGAGTCTGCTTCCGAGTCTGCTCCCGAGTCTGCTTCCGAGTCTGCTTCCGAGTCTGCTCCCGAGTCTGCTCCCGAGTCTGCTTCCGAGTCTGCTCCCGAGCCTGCTCCCGAGCCTGCTCCCGAGTCTGCTTCCGAGTCTGCTCCCGAGTCTGCTCCCGAGTCT
>MPMF02093591.1_pt1 | contig 15363 bp, 27 predicted proteins | sample 1617271 | NCBI WGS metagenome assembly MPMF02 (sample SAMN05944812, study PRJNA350692) | marine metagenome | biome: marine; feature: ODZ; material: water; isolation source: 120 m water sample prefiltered with 30 um filter, filtered on to 0.2 um... | place: Pacific Ocean | collected 2012-04-09... | reverse complement strand
TAGAAATAAAACCAAAACAGATTATGGAAAGATTGGGTGGATTACCATCAAGGAAATTTCATTGTTCTGTATTAGGTGATAAAGCATTGAAAGGTGCTATCCACGATTACTTTGAAAAGTCAGGACAAGAAGAAAGGATAAAATGAAAAAGAATTGGATATATTATATGCAAGAAGGATTGAAATCTATGTGGAGAAAAAAAGAAGAAAAAGAATATCCATACAATATAGAATTTGGTGATGGTAGAACAGTAGAAGAAATGGATAAGATGCAAAAAGAATTAGTGGGATGTGGTTGTAAACCAGATTGTGGATGTAAAGATTGATGGATTATTTAATTATAATTTGTAGTTTTCTCGTAGGAGTTTTTGTAGGTGGAGTGTGGATGACTGGTAGGGCAAAGATAGTTATTGACACATTGTTAAAATCTCGGGCCAAAAGAGAAAAAGAATATAAAACATATTTAAAAGAATTGGGGAATAACTTGTGAAGATACCTAAAGACCCATTTGCAATGGAAGAATTGGTTAGAGAATTAGATAGGGAACTATTTGCACATATACGACAAGATATAAGTAATGGTAGTGCTTATAAAATGGATGATGAAACATTAGATATGTTATTAACTGGGTTATGGGAAATGGGTGAAGAAGAATTAGAAAAAAATGGTGTTATAGTAGGAGTATCGTAAATATGCCATTGACAAGATGGTCAAGACGACATAAGAAAACTTTTGGTAAGAAAGAAGAAAGTGTTTGGGATGGTAATTTCAGACAACCACCAAAACCTAAATCTTATTATACTAAAGTTAAAGGTCATTGTAGATGGTGTGATAAAATAATTGTAAATGAAGATGGTTCTGTTAATGAAAGAAAAAATTGGCATCAAGATTGTGTTAATGAGTATATGTTTATCTATCACTCAAAAGAAACAAGAGCCATAGTTTATAAAAGAGATAGTGGAGTATGTGCGTGGTGTGATAGTTTAAGTCATAGATGGCACGTCGACCACATTAAACCATTGGTAGAACAAAAAGGAAAGTCTGTTAAAGATTTAGATTACTCGTATTGGGGAATGGACAATTTACAAACACTATGTTCTAATTGTCATAGAATGAAAACTTCAGACGAGGCTCACAATAGAGCAAAGGATAGAAAGAATAAAGATAAAGTTAAATGGAAATCATTTAGAGAGGTATTTGGAGTTTGATAGATTACATATATGCAAATGGATGTAGTTATGTGGCAGGAGATGGGTTACAATCTAATCCCCTTAAAACGGCAATTTATTTTTTAGCTGAGGAATTAAATTGTGAATGTTTTAATAATGCTAAAGGTGGTGGTTCTAATCAACGTATAGTCAGAACTACGATAGATTGGTTATTAAAAAATAAAAATAAATGGAGTGACGTATTAGTTTTGGTTGGGTGGACTGAATTTCATAGGTATGAAATATTAAATAATAAAAATTGGATACAAATAAATAGTATAGATTTTCCCCCCGAAGAAATACAAAATACAATAAGATATGAAAATTGGAAAAGTTACATAGCTAATTTTTATAATATATGGAGAATGTATAATAATTATTTAGATAATATTTTATACTTACAGTTATTTTTAGAATCTAATAATATTAAATATATTTTTTGGGATTCTATAGGAGACTTTTCCCCCGATGATGACACATTCCGATATAGAAACAAATATAAAAAGAAATGGGATATTATTAATACAAAAAATTGGGTAACTGGAGGAGATGAGTCTTGGGAAAAGTATATCCAGATATTAGAAAAGGAACATGATGTGAGAGTTGGTACGGGAGCTCATCAAGTCACCAAGTACCCTAGAATTTTATATGATTATCATCCCAATGAATTAGGACATAAATTTTGGTATGAAAAAATAAAAAACAAAGCTAAGGAATTAAGTTATATTTAATACTATAAGGTAAACGGAGTTTTATATGAAACAATTAATATTACAGAGAGTTCCACCAGGAGATAGGTGGTCTAAAGTAGAATCAGATGATGATCAAATTTATATAAGTTTAACCGAGGGGTTGAATGCAGTATTTATGGAAACTGGATTAACACAATTTTATATGGACGCCAGTAAAGGTGAGGTTCATATGGAAGATGGTAAAGAGAAACCAGAACCAATAAAAAAGTATTCTTTATATGGAGAAGAATATTAAAACACAATAAAACAAGGAAGAAGGTTACAATGGCAAAATATTACGAAGCGTATGTTAAAATAGACTTGGAAGTCCCAACTAAAAACGGAGTTCGAATTAAAGTAGTTCGAGATAGACTTTTGATTGAGGGTGAAAGTGTAAGTTATGTTGAAACAAAAATAAACGAGGTTATGAGTTCAAACCCAAATAATTGGGAACTCACTCAGGTAAAGGAGAGTCGAATTGTGGAAGTCATACATAGCGAACAATAAACTATTTATAGTTCTGCTATTTTCTTTTTTGGGAAATGTTTTAGCTTGGTTACATATGAACGCTCAATTTAAATGGGATTGGGCTAAAGAAACTTGGTGGATAATATTAGGTGGTGTTCCGATATCATTTTTATTTTATTACTCAACAAGATTATCATATGAACACTTTGGACAATATTGGGCAATCAGACCATTGGGGTTTGGAATGGCCACAATAACATTTGGTATATTGACTGCGGTGTTCTTAAAAGAAATACCAAGTTTAAAGATATGGATATCATTATTATTAGCATTAGCTATTATAATTTTAAATACTTCTAATGCATTAGATAAAATGTAATAATGCCTATTTACGAATATGTTTGTCCTACTTGTGGACACGAAGAAGAAGTATTACAACCTGTAGATGCTCCAAATCAAAAATGTCATAAAGAGTCTAAAGGTTATTTTTGTAATACTGAAATGAAAAAAAAGATTTCAAATATAGCCCCACCAGTATTTAAAGGTAGTGGATTTTATGCTACAGATTATAAGAAAAAAGGATTTAGTAAACCAGATAAAAAGGTAGAAAAATCCAAAGGTAAGAAAAATGAAACAAATAAGAAAAAACAAAAATGAAGTAATTCGTATTCAGTTAAAGGAATACAAAGAACATAAATTAATAGACCTTAGAGTTTGGTATGAGGATGAGGAAGGTGAATATAAACCAACTAAAAAAGGAATATCCTTTAATAGAAATCTAGCAATAAATATATCTAATGCTATTACAGAGGTGTTAAGTGAATAAATATAAAAAGTACATTACAGAGGTTCCAGATTTTCCAGTAGAAGGAATATCGTTTAAAGATATTAGTCCACTATTAGGAAGTGGTAGTATGTTTAGGTTAGCTTTATTTGATATGTTAAAAGATTATCACCCTAGTGAGAAAATACGCTCCGTTGATATGTTTGCTGGAGTAGAGAGTAGAGGATTCTTAATTGCATCAGGGTTATCTTGTGTACACGGTGGTGGAATACTAATGATTAGAAAACCAGGTAAGTTACCACCTCCCGTAGCACATAAAAGATATTTCTTAGAGTACGGACAAGATAGTTTAGAAGTACAACCCAATACAGAAGAATCTACAAAGTCGGTAGTATTAGTAGATGATGTTCTGGCCACAGGAGGTACATTAAAAGCTTCGTATGAGTTATTAACTACTAATGGATATACGGTAAAGGGTATATCGGTATTAATTGATTTACAATATTTACACGAGAAAGATTTTAGTATAGGTGGACTTCCAGTACATTCGGTAATTAAATATGAATAAAGAAGATATACTAATAGTATGTGCACTTGAACAAGAAGTTAATGGTGAGTTAGATGATTATTTACCAGACCCTCGACAAATTATCTACACGGGAGTTGGTAAAGTAAATGCTACAGGACAACTTACTGAGAGATTACATTCATCACATTTACATTATCTACCAGAGATGCCAAAACTTGTAATCAATTATGGAACGGCAGGTAGTAGAGATTTACCAATAGGTGAATTAGTAGATTGTACAAAGTTTACTCAACGAGATATGGATGTAAGAGGAATGGGATTTATAAAAGGACAAACACCATTCGAACAAGAAGTTCCTATTATATTAGATTATGACCACGTACAATTTAATCCAATAGGTAAGAAGCTGAGATGTGGTACAGGAGATAATTTTGTACAAGATAGTATGGGTAGTTATAGTGATGTATATGATATGGAAGCTTACGCATTAGCTAAAGTATGTTTTGTATATAATGTAGATTTTATATCATTCAAGTATATTACAGATAATGTTAATGAACATTCTGCAGGCGATTGGGAACAAAATTGTTCAGATGGTATATTAAAATTTAAGAAGGAGATATTAGAAACATGATTGAGTATATTTTATTAGGTGTATTAGCACCAATCTTTTTAAACCTAATGCATATGGCGGTAGGTATATATGTAGTTATGAAAAGAGGTAATACGATATCATTAGGATTTACAGCTATGGGATTCTTAACAAAAACAATTGGTATGTTATTCTTAACTTATTTAGGTGTAAGTGTAATGGAATTAAATTTTAGAATATATGTACCACTTCTAGCTTTCTTTTGGTTTTTTACCCACATAGTAGAAGCGTTTGTAATACAACATTATATGAAAGAGAACGAAAGTGATTTACTGAAACGGATACAATTAAAATGAAAACAATGAACGAGAATACAATTTATAATCAACCAGATAACGAAGTAATGGTAAAGACTAATAAGGATTACATTTATATTATATGTCGTAATGAAGAACAAGTACAACCCGTTATGGATAGAATGAATACTGATACGTGTTTTTTATCAGACTACGAGGAGTGGGATGAAGGTGAAGATATGAAATGGATTTTAACTTTTAAAGTAACAGATGAGAACGAACAACTACCAGAAAAAAATTAGTGTTAGTAAATCATAAACGTAAGTTGGTATTCATACATATACCAAAGAACGGCGGCACTACATTTAAAAGTGTTTTGTATTCTACACACGGAGATGTAGAATGGAAACGAATATTTAGAGATGAGAAGAAATATACTCATTCACCATTAAAGTCTTTTTACGCATCTTTTCCAGAAAAAAGTGATTATAAAGTAATTACTATAATTCGTAACCCATATGAGAGGGCGTTATCTTGGTACTCATATTATAGAACACCAACATATTATAATAGACACCCACAAATGAGAGCAATTCATTATGCACAACAACCATTTTTAGAATTTCTTAAATGGTATAATAGAAGCTTTAAATCTAAATGGGAAATGTTACCACAAGTTTGGTGGTTTACACATAAGAAAAAACTACATTCAGATTATCAAATTAGATTTGAGAATTTAGAACAAGATATAAACAAAGTATCAAAAGAATTAGATATGGATATTATTAAAATACCACATAATAATAAATCGTCAGAAACATTTAAAGTAGAGGATGTGTATTGTGATGAAAGTATTTCTATTATTAACGAATGGTATAAAGAAGATTTTAAAAAGTTAGATTATTTATTATGGTAATAAGTGATAATAGAAGATTTGTTTTTATACACATTCCAAAAAATGCTGGTACAACCATTACTAAAATTTTAATGGAAAATTTTGAGTCCTGGGATGTAAATAAAATAGGTGGTTCTGAACCAGGTGAAGAACAAACTGTTTCACAACACGCATCCTTAAAGTGGTTAGGATTTAATTTTCCAGAAAAACTATTACATAAGAAAATATGTTTTTCAAGAAACCCGTTTAGTAGAATGGTTTCGTGGTGGACATATTATAGGACGGATCCAGAGTATCATGGGGGTTATGATTTAGCAAGACACGCCTGGGATATGGAGTTTAATGAGTGGTTAATAAAATGTATACAAAGAGGTAGACAGGAATTTGTTCCACAGGTTTATTACATTAGTCCGTACTTTAAATATGAACTACCACCATTAAGTCAAGAAGTTCTTGAGGCTAGAATAGGTGATAGTATGAAACCAGGAGATCCACCACGTCAAGAATCCACTATAGATATTCACCCATTACGACATAATAATTTTATTAGAGAAAAATTTAATTTAGGAGAAACAAATAATCCAACACCTATCTATCAACCTATTGCAGATTTTGTGGGTAAGATAGAAAATTTTAAAGAAGATATAATAAGAATGTTTGATTATTTAGGATTTAAGAATGAGGAAGTATATATACCGCATGTAAATAAATCAAAAGAAAAAGTAGATTATAGGGAACAATATAATTCTGAATCCGTAGAAATAGTACAATCTACATTTCAACAAGATTTCGAATACTTTAATTATAGTTACGATTTGGCCGATTCGTCTAGTGGTTAGGACTCCAGGTTTTCATCCTGGCAACAGGAGTTCGATTCTCCTATCGGCTACTAAAAAAAGGCTTGACTCGTATAGGATTTATGTTGTATACTAGGAAATGAATAAAAAAACAGTTATATTTGATTTAGATGGAACTTTAGCTAATATTGATGCAAGGAGAGAGTTAGCAACCAAACCTAATGGTAAATTAGATTGGGATGTTTTCTTTGATTCTTCTAATATTAAGTTAGATGTTCCAAACGAACCCGTAGTTAAAATGGCTCAGTTATTTGCTGAAGATGGTTTTAATATCGTAATCTTTTCAGGTAGGAATGATAGGTCGTTCCACACTACCAAAAGTTGGTTATCAAGACACAGAGTTCCATTCCATAAGTTAATTATGAGGCCTGATAAGTTTCTCAATTGGGGTGAAAAGATTGCCGATGGTAATATTGCCACCCAAGAGATGAGGTTTATGCCTGATGAAATCTTAAAGAAACATATGTTAGACTTATTTGTTGATATCAATGATGTTTTCTTAGTTGTTGATGATAGAAACAAAGTTGTAGATATGTGGAGAGATTTGGGATTAAATACCTTTCAAGTGGCTCCTGGAGACTTTTAGGAGCCCTTGAAAATAAATAAAATAAAGCTTGACTTATATAGCTATTTATCCGTATATTTAGGTACAAAATGAGTGATAAAAAAAAGTTAAAAAAAGTGAAAATAAAGCTTGACTTATATAGCTATTTATCCGTATATTTAGGTACAAAATGAGTGAGAAAACGAAAACTTTGAAATCCTTTAATCCCCTCTCTTTGATAGAAAAATACTCTATTAAGAATAGAACAAAAAAGACTAATAATTATAGTTCTTTTTGGATGGGTGATTCTATGGATAGTCATTATTCCATTTTTGATAATGAGGATTTAAAACCAAGTATTGATATAATCGCATTATCTTCTTACAGAAGGGCTATTGCAAACTTCGTTAGTATTCTTACTGGTGATTCTTCAATTAAAGTGAATTATACCACAAGTGGTGGTTCTTATACAGATGGTAAAACTGTTACTATTTCGTCTAAGATGGACGATAAATTTTATGATTCTACTGTAGGTTTAGCACTTCACGAAGGTTCTCATATTAAGTTATCAGATTTTGATTTTTTAAGAAACCTTGAAAATAATATTCCAGTTGAATATTTTAATCGTGGAGAATTAAAGGGTTATAGAAGAATGGAAGTTCTTTCCCATATTCAAAAAGTACTTAACTATGTAGAAGATAGACGAATTGACAATTTTGTTTTTTCTACTTCTCCTGGTTATAAAGGTTATTATCACTCAATGTATGACAAGTATTTTCACGCAAAGATAATTGATAAAGCATTACTTACCTTTGAATATACTGATGAGAATTGGGATTCATACATTTTTAGAATTTTAAATATCACAAATAAAAATACTAATTTAAAAGCCCTTAAAGGGTTAAGAGATATTTGGAACGCATTAGATTTAAAAACTGTCGGTAGATTAAAGAGTTCAGAGGACGCATTTAAAGTAGCACTTGAAGTTTATAATATTATACTGAATAATATTCCAGAAGGAACTGAAAAAACTGATAAAGATACAGGTGAAGTTTCATATGAAAAAGCAGATGGTAGTGATTCTTCAGAAGAAAATGGTGAAGGTGGTGAAGGTAGTGGTAAAGAAGAACCTCGTAAAATTACTGATGACGAATTTGACGATTTACTTAACTCAATAGAAAATAATGTAATGGGTAGTGAAGGTGATTCTACTGAAAGTGGTGGTGAAAGTATTGAAGTTGATTTACCAATGAGTGGTAGTTCTTCTGATAGTAGTGGTGGAACTGATGTTGGTAAGGAAACTAAAAAAGTTGAATTAACAGATTCACAGAAAAAAACTCTTGAAAACGCAATCAAGAAACAAAATAAATTTATGGAAGGGGATCTTCCAAAAAAGAAAGTAACTAAAAAAGTTTTAGGTGATTTAAAAACAGTAGAAGAATCTGGAATGAGTTACGCAGATGTAGGTAAAGATTTAAAATCCAGTAGTGAATATTATACAAAAGCAAATCCTACAAAATGTGTTGTTGTAAAGAATTTAACTAAATCTCTAATTGAGAGTAATACCTTATCTATGTTATCAACTTATAAATATAGTAGATATAGTTCTAATGAATCAGATGAAGGTTATGTAGAAAAAGGTATTAGGATTGGAACTATGTTAGGTAAGAAACTACAAGTTAGAGGAGAATCCAGAGATACTAAATGGACAAGACAAGATAAAGGCAGACTTGATAAAAGATTAATCGCCGAATTAGGTTTTGGAAATGAAAGAGTTTTCTCTACTAATTTTGTAGAATCTTATTCAGACGCGATACTTCATATTTCGGTGGACGCTAGTGGTTCTATGGGTGGAGATAAATGGGAAAACACAATGACTTCAGTTGTGGCTATATGTAAAGCAGTATCAATGATTCAGAATGTAGATGTGGTTGTTTCAATTAGAAGTACTCACAATAGTAGTGGAAGTTACAGAAGTCGTAAAAGTGGAGAACATCCTGTTATATTAATAGCATACGATTCTCGTGTTGATAAGTTTTCAAAAGTAAAAAATCTATTTGGTTTTATTAGATGTAGTGGAACTACCCCAGAAGGGTTATGTTATGAAGCGATTATGAATGAAATAATCCCAGCTTCTAATAATAGAGAATCATACTTTTTAAATTTCTCGGATGGGATGCCAATGTTCAGTAATGATGATGTTGATTATTATCACGATACAGCACTTAATCATACTAAGAAAATGGTAGAAGAAATTAAGAATAGAGGAATTAAGGTTCTTAGTTATTTCATTGGGGATGAATATGACAGAGGTGAAAGAAATATGGACGCATTCAAAACAATGTACGGTAAAGATTCACAGTTTATTGATGTAACTTCGGTTATGGCAGTTTCAAAAACAATGAATAAGAAATTCCTTGAAAAGTGATAAAGTGGATTATAAACAAGATTTATAAACATAGTCCAATATGTAATTGTGGATATAGAATGAAACCATTTGAAAGTTGGACAAGTAGATATCAATGGAAATGTATATGGAAAAGTTGCGGTTGGGAAGCATTTGATAATGGAAATGGTAAATTACATTGGTGGAAAAAAAGTGAATAAAAAAATTAAAAAAGTATTTGATAAGATGGATCCTGAAATACAAGAAGCAGTTAAATTTTTAATTAATGAAATTGTGGTAAAAAGGGAATTAAAAAAACTTGAAAAAAGTGAAAATAAAGCTTGACTTATATAGCTATTATGTTGTATATTTAGGTATAAGAAATGAGAGAAAAATTAACAAAAGGAGTGAAAGTTAATATGATTAATAATGTTGTTGTCAGGATGGAAAAATCTGGCAACCGATATAACGCTTATGATTCTGATGGTAATAAATACACATCGGAAATAGGCACGAGTACTCGTAAGGGTGCTTATGAAAAAGGTATGGCACTTGAGCGTCGTACTGGTAAAGGTGGTAGAACTTATTGGTGGAAAGTACCAATGGAAGTTTTCGAAACTACCACAATGGATTTGACTTCTAATATGAGTAGTGTAGAAATACCTACGGATCATGAAGAAGTTTTAAACTTCATTCATAGTTCATATAAACTGAAACCTAAAGGTTTGGTTATGAATGAACTTAAATGGAAATATCTGATTCGTTCCGCTGTTCGTGGAAAGAATATTTTGATGACTGGACCCGCTGGTTGTGGTAAAACAATGGCAGCTAAATCGTTGGTTAACGCTTTAGATAGACCTGACTTTTACTTTAACTTAGGTTCTACCCAGGATCCCCGAGCTACCTTGATTGGTAATGTTCACTTTGATAAGAAAAAGGGAACTTACTTTTCTGAATCACTTTTCGTGAAGGCAATTTCAACCCCGAACGCAGTGATTCTGATGGACGAGTTATCAAGGGCTCACCCTGACGCATGGAATATCTTAATGACAGTTTTAGACGCTGGACAAAGATATCTTCGGTTGGATGAAGAAGATGGTCAAAAAACTATCAATGTGGCAGAAGGTGTTACTTTCGTAGCAACGGCTAACATTGGTAATGAGTATACTTCTACAAGAGTTATGGATAAAGCACTGATGGACAGATTTATGGTTGTGGAAATGGATGTTCTGAATGAAGATGAGGAATTTGGATTACTATCCTATATGTTCCCGCATGTTGATAATGAGTTACTTAAATCAGTAGCTTCAATAGCACACTCTACGAGAGTAGAAGCAAAGTCTGAAAACGGTAGGTTTTCTAATGGAGTTTCTACCAGAACTTCTGTTGAATTGGCAGGATTGTTGTTTGATGGTTTCGGTTTAGATGAAGCATCAGAAGTTACGATTTATCCCCAGTACACGGAAGATGGTGGTGTAGAATCAGAGAGAACTTTCATAAAACAGCTAGTTCAGAAGTATGTTTCTGATGGTTCTGAAGAAAACCTTTTCAATGAAGAAGAAATAGAAGGAGCAAATTCTTAATGACTATTAAGAAAAAAGTTACCAAGGTAAAGAAGAAAAAACCCAAGTTGAATGAACTCATCTTGGGGGTTTACCTTGAATCGTTAGTAAAATCCTTGAAAGAAGGAAAAAAACCTGATAAGATGTACGAGAGAGTAAAATCTATGATTAGTGAATATCAGGACTATAAATTAAGTAAATAAATAATCTCTCACTCCCACGAGGCGGTATTGAATTAGATTTTAATATCGCCTCTTTTTATACTAATTATAGTAAATGGAGAAAATAATATGGAAGATACAATTAAGGTTGCACTAGCCAGATGGCGAGATAGACAACCAAATATGGCATCCGAATCTTTTAGAAATAATTTAGCAGAAGAAATAGCTTTATTATTAAGAGAAAAAGGTTCTTATATAGTATTTACAGATTCGGAAATAGAAGAACAAGAGGCCCGAGCAACTTGGGTATGTGAAATATGTGGTGAAAATACTTTTGAAGTAGATTATGATTATGTGGGTAGTGGCACTAACCACTTGGGATGTGAGTTAGAATTTAGTAAAGATAATAATTATGTTTATTCGAAAGATATGAAAGAAGGAATGAAAAGAGCCAGAGAACTTGCACAGGAAGGTCTTGAAGAAGGTCGTAGACGAGAAAAAAATTCTTCACAGAAAAAACACGAAGATAAAGTTTTCGGACACGATCAAGGTGGTAATTACATTGCTCAAGCAGAAGAAGTTGATGGAATGTATTTTGATGATGAAGTAAAAGAATGGGAAGAAGCTGTAGGTTATGTTGAACCAGATAACGATACAGATGTAGAGTTACGAGATAAAGTATTTGAAGAACAAAAACATACGTTTTATGAAAACACACAAAAACAACTTTATACTGAAATGACTTCTGATGGTTTACCTGAGGGTGGAGATGCACAAGCTGTAAAAGAATCTCATAGGTTAGCAGAAGAACTTGTAGATAGTCCATTAGGATATATCTATGAAAGTCCTGATGGTGGTGAAACAATTTACCAAAGGAAAGTTGGTGAAACTAAAAGAACTAAATTAACGAAAAAAGAATGGAAAAACATAAAAAATGAAAAAAAGTAGATGGACTGATTATGACCGATATATTGTTTTAACTGATAAATCAGAAGGAAAATTACGAGGAACATATATGCACTTTCAGGACTTTAAAAGGGTTGTAGAAGCGATAAACACATTGGCTAAATCACAAAAAACAAATATATTAGTTGATGGTGAATTGGTTTCTTTACAAGGAAGAAATGTATCCCCAAATGATGCTAATACTATATTAACTAATATTTATGAATGTAAGTGGACACCTGTTACAGAAAAAATGTTACTTGTGGCTAATGCAATGAAAATGAGCATTTAATATATTAGGAGAGTTATATTTCTCCTGATAGTGGGAGAAATAAAATGGCTAAAAAAGTAGATGTTAAAGAGTATCAATGTGAATTGATTAAGGTTGTGGATGGAGATACCATAGACTGCTATATTGATTTAGGTTTTAAATTAAAAACTAAAAAACGAATAAGGTATATGGGTATTGATACTTGGGAAAGTAGAACCAGAGATTTAGAAGAAAAGAAAAAAGGTTTGGCAGCAAAGGCCCGTAATAAAGAATTATTAGAAGGTGGAGTATTCAAATTAAAATCATTTGGAACTGGAAAGTTCGGTAGAGTATTAGGTGAGATATTTGTGGATCCTAATCTCGTTGGAGATCATATTAATGAGTGTATCAAAAATGATGATAGTGATATAGATTTAGACCACGATGGTTGGGTAAGTGTGAATGATATCTTAATTGAAGAAGGACACGCTTATGAATACTTTGGTGGAAAGAAAAAGGATTTCAAAAAAGAAATTGCAACTGAAAAAGCACAAGCACAATTAATTAAAGGAAAAGAAGAATAGATGAGTGAAGTTACAAAGTTACAAAAAGGTCAAGTAAAATTACTTGAACAAACAATGAGAATATCCGAGGAGATAAAAGAACTTAAACAGTTAATGTTAAAGTTATGGCGGGCGGAAGATATGGAAGAAAATGATGGTAGTTTCCGTTGGCCATTTGACAAACAAGGCAATCTTTTAGATAACGTGGATATGACTCGACGGCTAAACTAATGAATTATGTAAAACCTATGAAGGCCAGAGTAAAAGAAACTATAGTAAATTATAATGGTACTTTATACAAAGATGAAATTGTAAAAGTCATACGAAAAGAAAACGGTGATTACAGAGTTCAAGATAGTATGGGAAAAATCTGGTACATACCAAAGAATAAATTTAAAGAAGTGATTTAGTATAGTACTATGTAATAATGAGTAATTATGAACATGACCGAATAAAAGAGATATTACCCCAGATAGAAGCAAAGACATCACCAACATTTTGTCTTGCTAAATGGCATCACGTAACCATCTATCTACACTTGGGTGAAACTCATAGTTGTTATCATCCACAACCACATGTAATTCCCTTAGAAGAATTAAAAGAAAATCCGTCTGCTCTGCATAACACTAAACATAAGAAGTTAGAGAGAAAGCAGATGTTAGAGGGAGAGAAACCTGTAGGGTGTACTTATTGTTGGAATGTAGAATCTATGGGTCCTGATTATATAAGTGATAGAAAACAAAGAACTCTAGCTATACACGAGGGAGATGGAAGAAGATTAAAAGATATTATAGATAATCCTTGGGATATGAATGTTAATCCTGAGTATATAGAATTATCATTTGGTAATCAATGTAATTTTAAATGTGGTTATTGCCATCCACGATATAGTTCGAGATTTTTTGATGAGTCAAAAGAATTGGGCCCATATACAGATTTGAATAGTGGGGATTATAGTGTAGAGTGGTTTGAAAATAAATTATATAAAAATGATGAAGATAATCCATATGTAGAGGCTTGGTGGAAATGGTGGCCTTCAGTTTCCAAGACATTAAACATTTTGAGGATTACAGGCGGAGAACCATTAATTCATGGAAGTACTTATAGATTGTTAGATGAGATTAATAAGAATCCAATGCCCAATCTTGAGTTAAATATAAATTCTAATATAGGTGCAAATCCAAAACTCTTTGATAGGTTTATAGAAAAGTTAAAACCAATCATAGAAAGAAAGAAAGTTAAAAAGTTTAAACTATTTACTTCTATAGATTCGTGGCATACAGATAAAGCTGAGTATATGAGACATGGTTTAGATGTTAAATTGTTTCAGAGAAATTTAAATAAATATTTGACCGAGATTAAAGATTCTAAAGTTTCATTAATGATTACCTTTAATAATTTATGTGTTACTAACTTTGATTCTTTATTAGAACAAATATTAGTATGGAGAGAAAAATACAACGATCCAAATGCAACAGAATATGGAAATATAAATCAACCTATACCTTTACAGAGAATTCAAATAGATACACCTTATTTAAAAGAACCACCACATTATGATATGAATATTCTACCTAAAGAAGAATTTTTATCTCATATGATAAACCATTTAGATTTTATGTATGCACATAATGATAACTCGGATTCTAATAAGTTTAATGATTTGGAAATAGCCAAATTTAAGAGAGTGGTGGATTATTTCGAAACCACACTTAAAGACGATGTGTATTTATCTAAGGGTAGAAGTGATTTTTATAATTTTTTTACTCAACATGATAAAAGAAGGAATACAGATTTCTTAAAAGCTTTTCCAGAGTATGAAAAATTTTGGAACTTGTGTAAAGAAGTTTCAGTAGGAGATGACCGTAAACGAAAAATCGTGGAACGGAGAAAAAAATTAAGAGAAAGAATTAGAGTTAGGAGAGAGAAAAAATCTTAATACCTAAAGAGATTTTTAATTATAGTTTACCAGTACCATCTGGAACTCATGAGGAAGATTCCCTTGAAGCAGGGTGGGAATCAGCTAGATGGTATGATGAAAAGATATTAACTGCTATAGCAAAATCTACTTCAGATAAAATTGTTGTAAATCACATTACAGATTTAAACGAGTTTAAAAAAGATAATTTTAATTTTATAACTTTAAATCTCCATATTTATTATACTAATATTTCCAATCCAAATACAGTATTAAATAGATTGGGTGAAGTGTTAAATAAAGAACTCATTAATTTAATAAACACCAATGTTATAAAATTGATTTTTGATTTTTCTGCCGAAGGAACTCCTCGTCATAGTTGGTTTCTTCCCATACATAGAATGATTAACAAATATAAGATTAAATCGTCTAACGTATATTTCATATCCATGGATATGAAACTAGGTGAGAATTATGATATTTGGTCTGAAAAGCTTAATCTTCCTAAAATTAATATTATTGGATTAAATTATTTTGTAGAATACGCTACACACTGGGTTCTTAAAAAGAAAAAGTTTCCTATTGAAGATTTTAAAGTGGATAAAATTAGAGAAAAGAAATTTACTTGTTTAAATGGGGCGTACCGAGAAAACAGAATAATAATAGTATCAGAAT
>MPMF02008323.1_pt1 | contig 15379 bp, 10 predicted proteins | sample 1617271 | NCBI WGS metagenome assembly MPMF02 (sample SAMN05944812, study PRJNA350692) | marine metagenome | biome: marine; feature: ODZ; material: water; isolation source: 120 m water sample prefiltered with 30 um filter, filtered on to 0.2 um... | place: Pacific Ocean | collected 2012-04-09... | reverse complement strand
AGACCGATAGCTCGCCCACCGTGCCGTCATCATTGGGCAACAGCGTGATCGTGTTGACCTCGCCCTCGGCCTGCGCCTGGCCCGCCACTCGCGTGCCGCGGATGCCGATGGTGGCCACCGGCGTGCGCACCGACATGGCGTCCGAGCCCGACTTGGCGATCTGGCCCGAGACGAAACTGAAGACGCCCTGCACCACCGAGAACGAGGAATTGCCTTCGCCGCTTTCAGGGTCGAAGACCAGCTCGTCCATCACCATGCGGCCGTCCTCGCCCAGCGAGAACGTCGTGGTGTCGACGAAGACCACGCCGACCGAGGCACCCGAGCCGGTCTCGATGACGTCGCCCTGAAAGATCGGCGAGCCCGAGGTCAGGGTTACTTCGGTGCCGTCGGCCCGGGTCGCCGTGGCCGTGCCCTCGAGGGTCTGGACCTGGCCGATGGGAGGCGCGGCCTCTGATTCGTCAGCCTGTGCCAATTGCGCCGGCGCGGCCGGCCCGGTCAGGGCCTCGGCCAGGTCGGGCGGCACCCGGCTGCCGCCCTCGGTGATCAGTACGGGCGGCGCATCACTGGAGAAATAATCTCGCACCACCACGGTCTCGCCGTCGGGGCCCAGCAGCACCAGGTCGGCGCCCTCGCGGATGTAATCGGCGATGAGAAGAAAATGCCCGCCCGGAACCGTGACCGAGGGGCCGGAAGCAGCGTCAAGGACGAAATTCGAGGCCGCAGGGCTTGCTTGAGCTTGGGAGGTGTCAGGGTTTCCAGAGGCTGGATTCGATGACGCAACGGGCATACCGGCATGCGCCGGCTCGGTAACTGCCATCCCCGCTCCTCAGTGCCTCTTCGGAGCCACGCCGTTACTCAAGGCAGGGCGAGGTCGATGCCCCCCAGATATTCTCGGATTTTTTTGACACTTTTTTAACTTTGCCGCCAGTGACGACCATCACAGATCAAAACCTCATGACGATCGCCAGGCCGGCGCCCTGGCGGGCCGGGCCGAGGCAGAGGCGGCGAAACTCATCGAAGCGGCGAATACAGATTTCCGCCCGGGCCTTGGGAAAGCGGGCCTCGAAGCCGTAGGGCGGTGCCGGGTGTACCCAGGCCGGGTATTGGCAGGCGGCAAGCAGACCGAGGAATACAATCACGATCAGACGAGGCATGGCTTCCTCCATTCGGTAATTCGACAGCCCTAGCCGGCATTTCCCAACCCTTCGACCGTAGGCTCGAATTTTGCGCCCCGCCGTTTCCGGCGGTTTGCCCTTTCGTGGACGGTGGCCCCGCTACCTTGGCAGGCAAACGGGATTTGCAGCACCTCAACTGCAACGGTTCGGAGTAATGAACAGTCGTTATAGATTTCTATGTAGGCACGCCAACAACAACAATTAATATGACGAATTATTTCATTCGCAAGGCCGTTGTGAATATTGTATTCAACATAAATATCGGACAAATTCCCTGAAGGCACAGTTTGCCTATACTTTGCCCCGGACCCAACATGATGACCGATGCCAAGATTTCCCCTATCGAGTTCGACGCCCTGGTCCTGGGCGCCGGCGTTGGCGGCCTCTGCGCCGCGGCCCGGCTCGGCCACCAGGGCTATCGCACGCTGCTGGTCGAGGCCAGCGGCCGCTTCGGCGGCCGCGCCGGAAGCGAGCTGATCGACGGCTTTCGCATCAACACCGGCGCCATCGCCATCGAGCCCGGCGGCGTGCTGGAGGAGACTTTCGACCTGGTCGGCGCGCCCTTCGAGGTGCGCCAGCCCAACCCCGCCGCCAGCTTTCGCTTGAGCGGCAAGCGCGTCGACGTGAGCCGCGGCGGCTGGGGATTTTTGCTCAATGGCCTGACCAAGAAGGCGGCCGGCATCATGGCCACCATGGCCGAGGCCAAGCAGGGCAAGCTGCCCGACGAGGACCTCAGCACCCAGGCCTGGCTGGCCGGCTTCACCAAGAACGAAACCGTGCATGCGGTTTTCCGCAACCTCTGCGCCGCCATTTTCGCGGTCAACGCCGACGAGCTGCCGGCCCGCGCCTTCCTCACCTACTTCACCCAGAAGGGAGCCTTCCGCCGCTTCGGCTTCTGCCCCCAGGGCAGCGGCGAATTGTTCGCCGAACTGGCCGCCGCCTTCGCCCGCCGGGGCAAGATCTGGTTGACAAGCCCGGTCGAGGGAATCGTCGTCGAGGGGGGCCGGGTGCGCGGCGCCCGGGTGCGCCACGAAGGCCAAAGCGTGACCATTTCGGCCCGCCATGTGGTCAGCAACCTGGGCCCCCGGGCCACCGTGGCGCTGGCCGGCGAAGCGGAGTTCCCACCCGATTATCTCGAAAGCATGCGCCGGCTGATCCGGCCCACGGCCAACATCGCCATCCACATCGCCAGCCCCGAGCCCTTGTTCGAAGATCCCGGCATCGTCACCTTCGGCAAGACCCAGCGGCTTTGCAACATAGCCAACCTCAGCGCCAGCTGCCCCGAACTGGCGCCCGAGGGCTGGCACCTTTACGTTGCCTTCGCCGTACCGGTGCCGGCCATGGGCGATTTCGACGCCGAGCACGAAAGCGAACTGGCGCTGGCCGACCTGAGGTGCGAATTCGAGAATTTCGACCGGGCCCGGGTGCTGGCAGTACGGGTGATGCGGGGCGAGTGGCCGGCCCAGCGCACTTGCGCCGGCTTCGATATGCCCCAGGCAACGCCGGTGGCCGGCCTTTGGAACGTCGGCGACGGGGTCAAGGAATACGGCGAGGGCGGCACCCAAGCCTGCGCCGAAACGGCCCGGCGCGTGGTGGATGCGATCGTCGCCGAGGACGAGGCCCACCATGGAGACTGAGACCAGCTACTGGGAGCCCGAGATCGAGCGCCTTTCGCGCCCCGACATGGTGGCGCTGCAGCAGCACAAGCTCGTCGCCCTGGGCCAGCGCCTGGCATCCGACGAGAGCTGGCGGCAGCATTTCGCCAAGGCCGGCATGAAGGCCGAGGACATCGGCCGGCCCGAGGCCTTCGCCGAGCTGCCGATGCTGGAAAAGGCGGATCTCCGAGCCCTCTACCCCTACCCCATGCTGACCGTCGAGCTCGACCAGGTGCGGCGCTTTTGCGCCACCTCCGGCACCACCGGCCTGCCCGTCATGTTCGGTTTCACGGCCCGCGATCTGGGCGATCTTTTGCCGCGCCAGATGGCGCGCATCTATACCGCCGGCGGCGCCCGGGCCGGCGACATCGTCTACCAGGGCTACGGCTACGGCCTCTGGCTCGGCGGCTTCGGTTTCGACATCGGCGCCGAGGCCATCGGCGCCACCTGCTTTCCCGTCGGCCCGGGGCGCGGCGAATTGGCCGTGCAGTGGCTTCGCGACCAGGGCCATACGGTCTGTTCGGTGTCGGCGTTCTGGTTGATGCAGGTGGTGGCCCAAGCCAAAGAGGCCGGCATCGACCCCAAACGCGACTGGCGCCTGAGGCTCGGCTTCTTCGGCGGCCAATCCATCTCGGCGGGCTTTCGCGGTGAATTGGAGGCGGAAATGCCCGAGGGCTTCCTGGCCCTCAATTCCTACGGCACCACCGAGGCCGGCGGCCCCATCGTCGGTAATGCCTGCCCCCATTCGCACGACCACAACGAAATGCACCTGATCTGCGAGGACACCGTACTGACCGAGATACTCGATCCCCGGACGCTCGAGCCGGTGGGCCCCGGCGGCGAAGGCGAGATCGTGCTGACGACGCTGGAAAAGGAGGCCTCGCCGATGGTGCGCTGGCGCACCCGCGACCTGGTCAAGCTGTCCGAGAATCCTTACGACTGCCCCTGCGGGCGCCCCGGCCTGCCGCTGATCGGCCCCATCGTCGGGCGTTCCGACGACATGCTGAAGATCCGCGGCGCCATGGTCTTCCCCTCGCAGGTCGAAGACGTCATCGCCGCCACCCCGGGCACCGTCAAGGAGGCCTGGCAGATCTACATCGACCACGCCCAGGGGGAACTGGAGGAAGGCACGGTGGCTATCGAACGGCGTCCCGAAAGCAACGCCGGCAGCGCGGCGCTGGCGCGTCAGGTCGCCGATAGCCTGCGCGCCCGCTTGGGCGTCCGTCTTGAGGTCGATTGCCACGAATTCGGCACCCTGCCGCGCTACGAAGGCAAGGCCCAACGGGTCATCATCCGGGACAAATAGGGCTGGGCCAGGCGGTGGGGCGATCTGCTAGGATCGGCCGGCGTTTTCCAGGGGCACCCCCATGACGGCATACCTGAGGCCAGCCGAGCTTGAAGCGGCGTTGGCAGCACTGGCCACGGGGCCGCACACCATCATTGCCGGCGGCACGGATCTCTACCCGGCCCACGTCGGACGCCCCCTGCCCGGCCCGCTGCTCGACCTCACGGCAATCCCGGAACTCGCCGGCATCAGCGAACACGACGAGCACTGGCGCCTGGGCGCGCTGACCACCTGGAGCGAGCTCGCCCGGGCCGAGCTGCCGCCCTGTTTCGCGGGCCTCAGGCAGGCGGCCCGCGAGGTCGGCGGGCCGCAGATCCAGAATGTCGGCACGCTGGGCGGCAACCTCTGCAACGCCTCGCCGGCGGCCGACGGGGTGCCGGCGCTGCTGACGCTGGAGGCCCACGTCGAGCTGGCCTCGGCCCGGGCCACCACGACGCTGGCGCTCGAGGACTTCGTGCTCGGCAACCGGCGCACGGCGGTGGCCGCCGACCAACTGCTCAGTGCCATCATCGTGCCCAAGCCGTCCCGGCCCGCGCTATCGCGCTTCGCCAAACTGGGAGCTCGGCGTTACCTGGTGATCTCGGTGGCATCAGTGGCGGTGTTGCTGCTGTTGGAGGGCGCCAACGTGGCTGAGGCCCGGCTCGCCGTCGGCGCCTGTTCCGAGGTGCCGCTACGCCTGCCCGAGGCCGAGGCGGCGCTCAAGGGCGCGCCCCTGGACGCCGGCCTGGGCCAGCGCCTGGCAGCCAGCCACCTGACGCAGCTCGCCCCCATCGACGACCTGCGGGCGAGCGCCGCCTACCGCCGCGACGGCGCCCTGGTGCTGCTGCGCCGCACCCTCGAGGAACTGGCCCGGCCATGACTGAGCCCACCATCGCCTTCACCCTCAACGGCCTGGCCGTGTCGCTGGACTGCCAGCCCGGCACCCACAGCGCCGAGGCCTTGCGCCAATTCCTGGGCCTGACCGGCACCAAGCTGGGCTGCGAGGCCGGCGACTGCGGCGCCTGCACCATACTGCTCGACGGCAGCCCGGTCTGCGCCTGCCTGCTGCCGGCCGGCCGCCTGGCTGGGCGCAGCGTGGTAACCATCGAGGGCCTGGCCGGTGACGCCGGGCTGTCGCCCTTGCAACGCGCCTTCCTGCGCCACGACGCCGCCCAATGCGGCTTCTGCTCGCCCGCCATGCTGCTGACGGCGACGGCGCTCTTGCAAGCCGAACCCGATCCCAGCCGCGACCAGGTCGAGGCGGCGCTGAGCGGCGTACTGTGCCGCTGCACGGGCTACCACAAGATCATCGATGCCGTGCTCGATGCCGCCAACGACGCGGACCCCATAGTCCCGGATAGCGGCCAAGCCATCGGCGCCCGGCTGGACCGGGTCGACGGCCGGGAAAAGGTTCTGGGCACGGCTTCCTACGGCGCCGACGGCATTCCCAGCGATGCCATGTGGACCCGCATCGTGCGCTCACCCCACCCGGCGGCAGCTTTTGAACTCGGCGACCTTGATGCCTTCCAGGCCCGCCATGCCGGGCTCGAACGCATCCTCACGGCAGCCCAGGTGCCGGCCAACGCTTATGGCATCTTTCCCCACATGCGTGACCAGCGCGTGCTGGCCGAGGACGTCGTGCGCTTTCGCGGCGAAGCAGTGCTGGCCCTGATCGGCGAGCGCCAGGCCCTGGCCAACATCGCCGATGACGAGCTGCCGATCGACTATCGGCCCCTGGCTGCGGTCGCCGGATTTGCCGAGGCCACGGCCAGCGGCGCCCCGGCGGTGCAGCCCGGCTACCCCGACAACGTGCTTTGCCAGGGCGCCATCCGCTGCGGCGATGCCCAAGCCGCACTGGCGGCAAGCGCCGCCGTGGCCGAGGTCGACGTCACCACGTCGTTTGTCGAGCACGCCGCCATCGAGCCCGAGGCGGGCTGGGCACGGCGTGTCGGCGAGCGTATCGAGATCCACGTCTCGACCCAGGCGCCCTACGGCAACCGCGACGAAATCGCCCACATCATGGGCCTGGAAAAGAACGCGGTTCGCATCGTACCGACGGCCTGCGGCGGCGGCTTCGGCGGCAAGATGGACCTCTCGGTGCAGCCCATAGTGGGGCTGGCGGCCTGGCTGACGGGCCGGCCGGTAGCCTGCATCTATGATCGGCGCGAGACCATGCAGGCCACGCCCAAGCGCCACGCCGCCCAGATCAATGCGCGCATGGGCTCGGACGCCGAGGGCCGCATCAGCGCCATCAGCTTCGCCGGCGATTTCGACACCGGCGCCTATGCCTCGTGGGGCCCGGCCGTGACCTCGCGGGTACCGGTACACGTCCCGGGCCCTTACCGCGTTCCCCACGCCGACATCACCACCAGGGCCATCCTCAGCAACCAGGCACCGAGCGGCGCCTTCCGCGGCTTCGGCGTGCCCCAGGCGGCACTCACCCACGAGATCCTGCTCGACGACCTGGCCCAGGAACTCGGCCTCGACCGGCTGGAAATCCGCCGCCGCAATGCCCTGGTGGCCGGCGATAGCACGGTCACGGGGCAGCGGCTGGAGGGCGGCATCGGCTTCGTCGCCTGCCTCGAGGCGCTGGAACGGACCTGGCGGCGCGAGCTGGCCGCCGCCGCCAGCCACAATGGCCGAAATGGAACCAGCCGGCGCCACGGCGTCGGCATCGGCTGTATGTGGTACGGCGTCGGAAACACCGGCGTCTCCAACCCCTCGACCATCGAGCTGGGGCTGGGCGCGGCCGGCGAGGTGGTGCTGCATTCCGGCGCCCTCGACATCGGCCAGGGTTCCAACACCATCCTGGCCCAGATCGCCGCCGACGCGCTCGGCCTGCCGGTGGGCGAGCTCAGCTATGTCTTTGGCGACACCGACCTCACCGCCGACGCCGGCAAGACCTCGGCCTCGCGCCAGACCTTCTATTCGGGCAAGGCGGCGGAGCGCGCCGGGCACGACCTGCGCCAGCAGATCCTGCGCCGTGTCAATGCCGGCGACCGGGCTCGCCTGGCGCTCCAGGGCGCGGAACTCTTGGTCAGCGAGAGCGGCGTCGAGCATCGCATAGATCTCTCCCAGCTACCGGCCAGCGCCGGGCGTGGCCTGGTGCTGCTGGGCAGCGGCACTTGCGATCCGCCGACCACTCCCCTCGATGCCCAGGGTCAAGGCAACCCCTACCCGAGTTACTCCTTCGCCGCCCACCTGGCCGTGGTCGAGGTCGACATCGATCTCGGCACCACCCGCGTGGTCAGGATCGCCGCCGCCCACGAGGTTGGCCGGGCCATCAATCCCAAGCTTCTGGAAGGCCAGATTGACGGCGGCATCGCCCAGGGCGTGGGGCTGGCGCTGATGGAGGAATACCAAAGCCCGCACAGCGAAAACCTGCACGATTACCTGATCCCCACCTTCGGCGACGTGCCGGAGATCGAGATCATGCTGATCGAAGACCCCGACCCCCAGGGCCCCTCGGGCGCCAAGGGCGTCGGCGAGCCCGGCCTGATCCCCACCGCGCCCGCCATCATCAGCGCCATCCGCCATGCCACCGGGGTGCGTCTGACGCACTTGCCGGTGCTGCCTTACCGGCTCTTGCAGGCACTCCGGGAGCAGCAAGCATGAGTAGCGCCGGGAAAACCGAAACCGACGGCATCATCCGTTGCGACGCCTGCCCGGTGCTCTGCCGCATCCGCGAGGGCCAGGCCGGGGCCTGCGACCGCTACGCCAACCACGAAGGAGCGCTCAAGCGCCTGGACCCGCTGCTGGTCACGGCCCGGGCCGAGGCACGCGTGCCGTTTCTCAAGGCCAGCGAGGACTGGGACGGCGAGATCATGGCGGGCCAGCGTTTTCTTACCGGTGTCGGCTCGGGCACCACCTATCCCGACTACAAGCCCGCCCCCTTCATCGTCTCGGCCGAGGTCGACGGCGTCGACATGGTGACCGTGGTCTCGGAGGGCATCTTCAGCTACTGCGGCGTCAAGGTGAAGATCGACACCGACCGCCACCTGGGGGCCGAGACCGCTTTGGTGCGCTGTGATGGCGAGGTCATCGGCCACGTCAGCACGGCGGAATACGGCTCGCAAATGCTGGCGCTGGGCGGCGTGCGGCACTTTACCGGCGGCTCGCGGCGCGAGGGCGACGTGACCTGCCGGGCGCTGCTCGAGATGTGCAACGGCCAGCCCGTCGAGCTCACTATCGAGGGCGGCTCGCAAGTGGTGGTCGAGGCCGGCGCCGCTCCCATCGTCGACGGCGCCCCCGAACAGCTCATGCGCGTGGGCTGCGGCTCGGCCACCATCGGTATGTTCGCCCGGCAATGGCACGGCCAGGCCGATGAGGTCATCGTCGTCGACGACCAGATCACCGGCGTGCTCAGCGAACACGTGGCCGGCAAGTTTCTCGGCTTGCCGCCGGCCGGCATTCGCGTCCGCGGCCGGCGCTCGACGCCCGGGCGCTATTTCCAGGTGGCCGAGGCCGGTACCAAGTGGGGCGGCACGACGCTTAGCGACCCGCTGGAGATCATCGAACGTATCGACCCGGAGGTTGCCTGGCCCGGACTCAGGCTGCTGATGGTCTCGACCACCGGCCAGGACGCCGCCTGGTACGAGCTCGACCAGGATCTGCAACCCCAGGCCGCCGAAATGCCGGCGGCCATCAAGGAAACCGCCGAACGCATCGCCGAGAACTGCGAGCCGGCGCTCTCGACGGTGCTTTATATGGCCGGTGCCGGGGGCTCGCTGCGGGCCGGGGTTACGGAAAATCCCGTTCGCCTGACGCGCTCGGTGAAAGACGCCATCGCCCGCGTCACCTGCGGCGGCGCGCCCTGCTACATCTGGCCCGGCGGTGGCATCACGCTGATGGTCGACGTCTCGCGCATGCCGCAGGATTCGTTCGGCTACGTACCGACGCCGGCCCTGGTCTCGCCCATCGAGTTCACGCTGGCGCTGGCGGATTACGCCGCCCTGGGTGGCCACGTCGACAGCGTGGTGCGGCTCGATCAGGTGCTGGCCGAGCACGACTTCGAGACCCGACCGGCCCGGCCCGACAACCCCTGGCCGCTGGACCGCCGGACATGAACGGCGCCCAAGCCCGGCTGCTGCCCGACGGCCGCCTGCACTTGCAGCACGGCCCCATCGACATCATCGCCAAGGCTTTCGGGGCGCCTGAGGCCCTGACCGAGGCCTACGAAAGGACCGCCCGGGCCTTTCAACCGGTACTGCGGACCCTGGCCGACGAACTCGAAGCGCTGCGCCGCCCGGCCCCGGCCCGGCCCGACCTCAGGGGCCCCGTGGCGCGACGCATGGCAGCCGCCGTAGCGCCCCACGCCGGCGGTTTCATAACGCCCATGGCGGCCGTCGCCGGGGCCGTCGCCGATCACCTGCTGGCGGCCCTGGCCGGCCCGGGCGTCAATCGCGCCTACCTCAACAACGGCGGCGATATCGCGTTTTACCTATCACCCGGCAGCGAACTCACGGCCGCCGTCGTCGACGACACCGAGCGCCCCCACGTCGACGCCCGGGTGAGGCTTGCGCACGACCAGCCGGCGCGCGGCCTGGCGACGTCCGGCTGGCGCGGCCGCTCGCAGTCGCTGGGCATCGCCGACGCGGTCACGGTGCTGGCGCCAAGCGCCGCCGCCGCCGACGCCGCCGCCACCATCATCGCCAACGCCGTCGACTGCGACCATGCGGCCATCGAACGCCGCCCGGCGCGCGAATTGCAGCCGGACAGCGACCTGGGCGACAGGCTGGTCACGGTGGCCGTGGCGGAGCTTCCTGGCGGTGCCATCGACGTGGCCCTGGGGCGCGGCCAGGCCCGGGCCGAGGCCATGCTGCGGGCCGGCCTGATCGCAGCCGCCTATCTCGGGCTCAAGGGCCGGCGCCTCACGGTGCTGCCCGACGCCCTCAGCCAGGTGGCATGACCGTCGGAGCCGGCCTCGATGTCGGCGTCGATGTTGGCGGCACCTTCACCGACCTCATCGTGCTCGACAAGGCCAGCGGCGAGGTGCGCATCGCCAAGGTGCTGACCACGCCCGAGAACCAGGCCTTCGGCGTGCTGGCGGCGCTGGACGCGGCGCAAGTATCGCTCAAACGCCTGGAAAGTCTCAACCACGGCACCACGACCACCACCAATGCGCTGCTGGAGCGCAAGATCGCGCGCTGCGGCCTGATCACCACCCAGGGCTTTCGCGACGTTCTCGAACTTGGCCGCCGCACCCGGCCCGAACCTTATGGCCTGCTGGGCAGCTTCGAGCCGCTGATCCCGCGCCAGTTCCGCCTCGAGGTGCCGGAGCGCCTGGACGCCGAGGGCGAGGTCGTAGTGGCGCTCGACGAAGACGCCGTGATCGCCGCCATGGCTCAACTGGCGGCGGCCGGCTGCCAGTCCCTGGTGGTGCATTTCCTGCACAGCTACCGCAATCCGCGGCACGAGGTCCGGGTGCTGGAACTGGCCCGCGAGCACTGGCCCAACCGCTACGTCACCGCCGGGCACCGCATTCTTTCCGAGTTCCGCGAATACGAGCGCGGCACCACGGCCGCCGTCAACGCCGCCGTGCAACCGGTGCTGGCGGCCTACATCGAGCGTCTGCGGCACGAGCTCAAGGGGCGCGGATTTGACCATGAACTGATGGTCATGCAAGGCAACGGCGGCTCCGTCTCGGCCGCCATCGTCAGCGAGGCTGCGGTCCACACCGTGATGTCGGGGCCGGCCTCGGGCGTCATGGCGGCCGCCGCCACGGCCCGGGCGGCCGGTATCGAGCACGTCATCACCTACGACATGGGCGGCACCTCGTCGGACGTGGGCCTGGTACTCGGCGGCGTGCCCCAGGTCACCGCCGAGCTCGATCTGATGTACGCCACGCCGATCCACGTGCCCATGGTCGACGTCCACACCATCGGCGCCGGCGGCGGCTCCATCGCCCGCATCGACGAAGCCGGCATGCTGGTGGTCGGCCCCCAGAGCGCCGGCGCCGACCCCGGCCCCATCTGCTATGGCCGCGGCGGCCGGCAACCCACCCTGACGGATGCCAACCTGGTGCTCGGGCGCCTCGATGCGGACGACCTTTTGGGCGTCGAAAGGCCGGTGGGTCACGACCAGGTGTGCGATCTCATGGCCCGCGAGATCGGCGCGCCGCTCGCTCTCGACGGCGAACAGGCCGCCGCCGCCATCCTGCGTGTGGGCAACAACCTGATGGCCGGTGCCATCCGCATGGTCAGCCTTTCGCGGGGCCACGATCCGCGCGACTTCAAGCTTTTCGCCTTCGGCGGAGCCGGCCCCATGCACGCCGCAGCGCTGGCCCGCGAGCTCGGCATCCCCGAGGTACTGCTGCCGGCCCGGCCCGGCATCACCAACGCCATCGGCTGCCTCAGCGCCGACGTGCGCCACGATTACGTCAACACGCTCAATGTACTGCTGGCCGATCTCGACATCGATATGGCACGCCAAATTATCGCCCAACAGATTGCCAGCGGACGCCGGACCATCGAGCGCGAGGCGGTGGCCGTCGAAGAGATCGAATTCCTGCACTTTGCCGACCTCCAGTTCCAGGGCCAGACCCATGTCCTGACGATACCGGTGCCGGGCCAGGCGTTGACCGTCGAGGAGCTGCGAAGCGCCTTCGCCGAGGCCTATTGGCGGCGCTTCATGGTCGAGCTGCCGGAGATCAGGCCGTTGCTGGTAAACCTGCACACTGCCGCCATCGGCCGCCGCCCGGGTTTCGATCTGGCCACCCTGGCATCGGGCCATCGCGCGGCGACGCTGGCCGAGGCCGAAATCGCGCATTGGCGCACCTGGTTCAGCGAAGGCTGGGCCGAGACACCGGTCTACGCCCGCGACCGCCTGCCGACCGGGGCCGAGATCCGCGGCCCGGCCATCGTGCGCCAGAGCGACTGCACCTCGGTCATCGAGCCCGGCGACCGGGCCCGCCTCGACGCCATCGGCAACTTGATCGTGCGGGTGGCGCCATGAGCGACCTCGACCCGGTCACCCTGGCGGTCATCCAGAACGGCCTCAAGCAGGTCTGCAACGAGATGGACCTGGCCTTCGTGCGGGCCGCCTTCAGCCCGGTGATCTCGGAGGCGCTGGACCGTTCCGACGGCATCTACGGCCCGCACGACGGGGCTCTGATCGCCCAGGGCGATCTCGGCCTGCCGGTTTTCGTCGGCACCATGCAGTTCGGCACCCGCTACGTCGCCGAACGCATCAAGGACCCACGGCCGGGTGACGTCATCGTGGCCAACGATCCCTACCTGGGCGGCACCCACCTGATGGACGTGCGCTTCTACCGGCCGTTCTTTTACCGGGGCGAGATGCTGTTCTGGCTGGCCAACACCGGGCATTGGCCCGACACCGGCGGCATGGTGCCGGGCGGCTTTTCCGCCAACGCCACCGAGGTCGAACAGGAAGGCCTGAGGCTGCCGCCGGTCAAGCTCTACAAAGAAGGAAAAATCGACGACGAGATCCTGGCCATCATCCTCTCCAACATCCGCATCGCCGATCAGCGCATGGGTGACATCAGCGCCCAGGCCTCGGCCCTGGCGGTGGGCGAGCGGCGGCTGACGGAGCTTTTGGAGCGCTACGGCCGCGATGTCGTGCTCGACAGCATCGCCGAGCTGCGCGGGCGCGCCGCGCGCCAGATGCGGGCCCGCCTCGAGGAAATCCCCGACGCTACTTACCGGGGCCAAGCATTCGTCGATTCCGACGGCGTGGTCGACCAGCCGCTCGACATCCGGGTGCGCATCGAAAAACGCGAGGGCGCGCTTTATTTCGACTTCGCGGGCTCCAGCCCGCCCTGCCGCGGCCCCATGAATTCGGTGCTGGCGACCACCATGTCGTCGGTCTATCTCGCCATCAAGCACATCTTCCCCGAGGTGCCGATCAACGCCGGCACCTTCGAGCCGCTGCACGTGGCCAAGCCCGACGGCACCTTCCTGCACGCCCACTACCCGCGCCCGGTCTCGGGCTGTGCCGCCGAGGTCAGCCAGCGCATCGCCGAGGCGATCTTCGACGCCCTGGTCGAGGCCCTGCCCGAACGCCTGTTCGCGGCGCCCGCCGGCACCTCGGGCAATTTCGCGCTGGGCGGCGTCGATCCCGCCGGCGGGCGGGGCTACGTCATGTACGTGATCTCGGGCGGCGGCTATGGTGGCTCGCGCCACGGCGACGGCCTGAGCAACGGCTGCTCGACCATCGGCATCTCCAAGACCACGCCCATCGAGGTCATGGAACAGCGCTATCCGGTACTGTTCGAGGAATATTCGCTGCACCAGGGCTCGGGCGGCGCCGGCCGCCAGCGCGGCGGCTTCGGGGTGAATTATGCCGTTCGTCTGCGCCGCGGCGAGGCCCGTGCCTCGATGGTCATGGACCACGGCCGCGTCGGCCCCAACGGCGCGCTGGGCGGCCAGGCCGGCGGCGTCAACCGGGTGACGGTGGAGCGCGGCGCCGACACCTACACGCCGCCCCACCTTTCCAAGGCCCAGGATATAGAACTCCAGGCCGGCGACCTGGTGCGCGTCTCGACGCCAGGCGGCGGCGGCTATGGCGATCCCTATGAACGCGACCCCGCGTTGGTCGTGCAGGACCTGGTGCGCGGCTACTACAGCCGCGACCAGGCCCGCGAGCTCTTCGGCGTCGTGGTCGACGAAGACCTGGCCCCTGACCAGGCAGCGACCGCCAAGTTGCGGGCAAGGAAAAAAGACTGAGATTCACCACAGAGACACAGAGGCACAGAGAAGGTTCAGGCCCATGCGCCGGGATTCTTCTCTGAATCTCTGTGTCTCTGTGCCTTCTGTAATCGGTTGGTTGATGTCAAGCTCCGAACGCCCTTTGTTTCCGTCTCCGCGGTGATGCCTGCAGGGGCTCCGTTCTTCTGTCCGCAGTCGGCGCCCAGGCTTCCTGCCGGAAGCCCTTCTTGTGGGGCCGCTGCATGATGGTGCCAGAAAGAGGCGCGCCAATCTCTGTGACGCAGTCGGTACGGAACCGCTGGCATGGCACTAAACGGCGTCGCCTCCACCTTGCGTCCCCTGCGGGACATCTTCCGCCGAAGCGGAAACTTGCTCCTCTCTTATCCTTTCCTTGGCAGCCCTTTTGCTTTTTGTTCAGCCCTCAGGCTGCCGTCTGCTCGGACTGGCCCCACTGGAACGCCGTTCCGTCCAGCCACATCCGGTGCAGGATCACCGCCAGGCGCCGGGCAACCGCGACCACTGCCCGCTTCATGCCCCGGCGCTTGGCAACGCGCAGCCCCCAGGCCTTCAGCGCACACCACTTCTTGCTTCGGGTGAGCAGGCTTAAGGCCGCCTCGTAGAGCAACGAGCGCACCATGGCGTCGCCACATTTGCTGATCCGCCCCGAGCGTTCGATCTCACCCGATTGGTATAGTCTCGACGTCAGGCCGAAGTGGGCGCCGACATTACGCGACTTGGCGAAGCGGGTGGGATCGTCGACACCAGTCATGTAGCCCAGCGCGCTGACCGGGCCGATGCCGGGGGTGGTCATGAAGTTCTGGCAGGCCTCGTGTTTGCGCGCTTCCGACACCACCCGGCGATCCAGATCCCGCTCGTGAAAGAGTAGGGCCTCACGCGCGCCCAGCATCGGCTCGATCAGATCGAGCAGACGGCCAGCCTCCGCAGCCAGACATCCGCGCACCCGGGCGCCGAACTTGCCCTTGCCAACCCGGCCCAGCTTGATGCCAAAACCCTTCAAGGTGCCCCGAACCTCGTTTTCAATGTCGTGGCGCTTGTGCTGCAAGGTCCAGCGGTTACGCAACAAAAGGCGCAGCTCCTGGCTCTCGCGGCTCTTCACATGGACCGCTCGATAGAAACCTACCCGCATCGCCTCGGCGATCAGGCGGGCGTCCTTGCGATCCGTCTTCACCGGTGAGGCCGAGGCAAAGGCTTTCATCCGCCGCGTCTCGATACAAAGCGCCGGCAGGCCCGCCTCCCGCAAGCCCCGCCAAAGCCACGGCGCCAACTGGCCGGCCTCCAAACCTATTCGCTCAAAGCGCAATCCCGTTTCCTGCAGAAACGCCACAATCGCCTCGGGACACGACGAAACCTTCCCCTCGCGCATGACCTCTCCGCCTTCATCACAAATGCAAACAGAGGTCTCTTTCAACGAAACGTCCAATCCGGCATAGTACTTCATGGCTGCTCTCCTTAACGCTTCTTGTGGCTGGAACATCCAGACCACGTTCCAAAAGCTCGGAGAGTAGCCACCCTCAGCGCCGATTACCCCATCTCTGTGGT
>MPMF02024424.1_pt1 | contig 15420 bp, 9 predicted proteins | sample 1617271 | NCBI WGS metagenome assembly MPMF02 (sample SAMN05944812, study PRJNA350692) | marine metagenome | biome: marine; feature: ODZ; material: water; isolation source: 120 m water sample prefiltered with 30 um filter, filtered on to 0.2 um... | place: Pacific Ocean | collected 2012-04-09... | reverse complement strand
TACTGTGAAAGGCGGCACCGGACACATTGTGGAGTATTTTGGCGAGGGGACTCGCTCCATCAGCTGTACCGGCAAAGCGACCATTACCAACATGGGAGCGGAAATCGGCGCCACTACGTCAGTATTTCCATATGACGAACGGATGGCAACATATCTTCGGGCAACCGGCCGTGAGCAAGTGGCTGAACTGGCAGAAGATGCGGCAGTAAATCTTCGGGCAGATGATGAAGTGACGATGAATCCCGAACAGTTCTATGATAAGGTAATAGAGATCAATCTGTCTGAGTTAGAGCCTCACCTGGTGGGACCTCATACCCCTGATTTGGCTCGTCCCATATCTGCCATGGCAGAAGAAGTGGAGCGCGAAGGGTATCCAGATGAAGTGAGCGCTGCACTTATTGGAAGCTGCACAAACTCTTCTTACGAGGATATCGAACGGGCAGCACACCTGGCTCGCCAGGCAGTTGAGAAAAAATTAAATGCTAAAAGCCAATTAATGGTGAGTCCCGGATCGGAACAAGTACGGGCTACCATCGAACGGGACGGTCAGCTTAAAGCTCTCACCGGGATGGGTGCCACAGTTTTGGCGAATGCGTGTGGACCGTGTATTGGACAGTGGAATCGGACTGGTAAGGAAGAAGGTGAGGCGAATTCCATCGTCACCTCCTTTAATCGCAATTTTGCTCGCCGTAACGACGGAAACTCAGGCACATTGGCGTTCATTGGCTCACCGGAATTGGTGACTGCGCTGGCAATCGGCGGGAGTCTCTCTTTCAATCCCCTGACCGATTCCCTCACCAACGTAGATGGTGTAGAGGTAACACTCGATCCGCCTACCGGTGATGAGCTGCCGAAGAACGGGTTCGATTCTGGGGCAGAAGGTTTTGTGCCGCCTCCTAGGGAAGGTAGTCACATTGTGGTGGAAGTCTCATCCGTGAGCAAACGGCTGCAGCTTCTGGAACCATTTCCAGCGTGGGACGGCAATGATTTGGAGAATCTGCCTGTCCTGCTGAAAGCTAAGGGAAAGTGCACTACAGATCATATTTCCCCAGCGGGACCTTGGCTCAGTTTTCGAGGGCATCTAGACAATATTTCCAACAACCTGTTCATCGGCGCTACGAATGCCTACAATGGAAAGATTGATAAAGGTGCCAATATTTTCACGGGTGAGCAGGATCTCAGGTTCATGGAGATCGCTAGGGACTACAAATCAAAAGGAGTTGACTGGGTCGTCATCGGCGATGAGAACTATGGTGAGGGATCCAGCCGGGAGCACGCTGCCATGGAGCCGCGCTACTTAGGCGGTAGAGCCGTCATTACGCGGAGTTTTGCTCGTATCCATGAGACCAATCTGAAGAAACAGGGAGTACTCGCTCTGACTTTCACCGATCCGGCTGACTATGATGAAATTCGTGAGGACGACCGGATCATAATCCGCGGATTGACTGACTTTGCTCCTGGAAAGCAGTTGGAAATGGTCATCACTCATTCTGATGGAACGACTCATACCTCCAGGCTTGATCACACCTATTCGCCAATTCAGATCGAGTGGTTTAAGGCAGGTTCAGCGGTGAATCTGATTGCGCAAAATAGTTAACCACAGTGCCATGTTGCCTACCTCATGATCGCTTGTATTGTCTTGAAAAGTAGTTCCGATAACGTAGAAGTATTATGATTAATAATTGCAGATGAAAAAATATTTCATATATCTCCTGCTTTTTTCTCCTGCTTATAACCAGTGTGATTATAATAGTGATGGTTACCTGGACATATTTGATATTGTAGCAACAATTAATTGCATCCTCGATGGCTGTTTTGATGGGTCACAGTGTGAATTTAACGGCGATGGTCAATTGGATATTCTGGATATCAACGACATGGTTAACTGTATGATTGAAGAGTGTCCATTTAATGGAATCCAAATCTATCCCGGTGAAAACATCCAGGAAATCGTGGATAATAATCCCGAAGGGACAGCTTTTATAATTAAAGCAGGTGTTCACCGCATGCAGGAGATATGGCCGAAGGATGGTAATACATTTTGGGGTGAAACAGGGGCAATTTTGAATGGGAGTCGTTTGCTGACAAATTTTGTTCAAGAAGGAAATCTTTATTTTGCACCGGATCAGACTCAGGGAGATTGGTATGGTGGATCAGATATATGTCAAGATGGCTGGGAACGATGTAACCATCCTGAAGATTTATATTTTGATGATGTTCCTCTGCGCCATGTAACCACTTTGGATGACGTGGAATCCGGAAAGTGGTTTTTTGATTATGATGCGGACCGGATTTATTTCGTCGATGATCCAACCGGACACACAGTTGAAACCAGCGTGACCTATTTTGCTTTCATCAATTCAGGGATTAGTGTGACTATAAAAAATCTGGTCATAGAAAAGTTTGCTTCTATGGTTATGATGGGCGCTGTGGGATCAACCGGCGGTGAAAACTGGCTGGTGGAAGGAAATGAAGTCAGGCTCAATCACGGTGTGGGTGTATTCGTCCGGAGTGAATCCGTTGTTAGAAATAATTACATTCACCATAATGGGCAAATGGGAGTCGGTACAGGAACGGAAGAAGAATTTCGGGTTACGAATGTATTATTTGAAGCCAATGAGATATCATACAATAATTATACGCATGTTAATCCCGGCTTTGAAGCGGGGGGATCTAAATTTGCATTAACGGATGGATTAGAAGTAATTGGAAACTATGTTCATCACAATTTTGGTCCCGGGCTATGGACAGACATTGATAATACTGATGTTTTGTATGACGGAAACTGGGTATGGTGGAACCAAAATGAAGGGATCGTTCATGAAATCAGTCACAATGTAATTATCCGCAACAACGATGTGCGTTATAACGGGATTGATCATGATATATGGTTATGGGGTTCACAGATACTGATTCATGTGAGCGATAATGCTGAAGTGTACAATAATACCGTTTATATTCATGCCAGTGAATTTCCTGGTCACGGCATTGGGATTTTGAATTATAACAGACCCGATCCTCCTTTTGGCCCATTTTATGGAATGAACAATTACATTCACCATAATGAGATCACATATTTAGGGTTGTATGGTTTAAGCGGAATCGCGGATGATGGGGAGATTGGAACAGAATACTATTATGACGGAGATGGTGATGGAAACCCCGATTGGGGATGCCGAGCGGATGAAGCAAACAATCTATTTGATTATAATTCCTATCACCATAATGGAGTCCCCGAAAAATTTGAATTTTGTGAAAGTTGGATTTTGACCTGGGAACAGTTTAGAACCGAAGGGCAGGAACCCAATGGCACAATGGATTCAAATGTCGTTCCTCCGGATGATACGCCGCCGATAGTGTGTGCCATTTGTCCGGGAGAGTGAAGAAGATTTGAATGATTCCTTTCCATGAAAAATGAGGTAACTAAGATGAAGAATTTTCAGTGGCTAATGGTTTTTACCATCTGTTTTACAGTCCAAAATATCTCTGGCCAGGGCAGTCCAGATTTTGACGGTAGTGTGGATTTGGGTCAGTTAGAATATGAATGGCTCAACGAAGCTTCCGGTCTGGCTGCCAGTAAAAACAATGAAAATGTCCTGTGGAGTCATAATGATTCCGGCGACGACAATGTCATTTACGCTTTAAACCTTCACGGGGAACATCTTGGTATCTACACAATTGACGGAGCAAGTGCACGGGATTGGGAGGACATCGCCGTGGGACCCGGTCCTGTGGAGGGAGAATCTTATATCTACATTGGCGAGATCGGGGATAATTATTCCCAGTACGATGAAAAATATATCTATCGAGTTCCCGAACCAAATGTGGATTCCAATCAAGATCCAGTTGATATGACACTCACAGACGTGGAAACTATTAGCTATCAGTATCCGGATGGGAATCGGGATTCCGAAACGTTGATGGTAGATCCCCTAACCAAAGATATTTATGTGGTTTCCAAACGGGAATGGGAAGACATACGAGTATACCGGGCGCCTTATCCACAGTCTACATCAGATCTCATTACGCTGGATCATGTGGCGACCCTCAATCTGTACAATGTGGTTGGAGGAGATATTTCTCCATCAGGGCTGGAAATACTCATTAAAACTTATCCGGCAATTTATTATTGGAGTAGGTCTGTTGATGAAAACTTGTGGGAGGCGTTTGATGAGGAGCCGGTTGTAGTGCCATATACAGAGGAATTGCAGGGAGAAGCAGTTTGCTGGGATGTTGATGGAATGGGTTATTTTAGCGCTGGTGAAGAATCGGATGGGATTGAATCAAATCTTTATGTCTATCCCCGCATCAACCCATCGGTGGTCATCATTAACGAAATAATGCCTGATCCCTTGTCAGTTGATGACGGAAACGGTGAATGGTTTGAAATCTACAATAACAGTGATGAAAATGGGGAAACAATCGACTTGAATGGCTGGGTCATAATGGACAATGGGACAGATTCTCATACGATTTCCCAATCACTGACTCTGGCACCTGGAGAATTCCTGATCCTCAGTAACAATGCTGATGAAAGTTCCAATGGAGGACTTGATGTTGATTATCAATACAGCGGTTTTACTATGGATAATGCCGGTGATGAAATCATAATCGTTTCTCCCGAAGATAGTGTTATAGACAGCGTTGGCTACAGTTCCGGCAATTCATTTCCGATTATGGAAGGTGTTTCTATGTCCCTCATGAATCCAAATCTGGATAACGGTATCGGATACTACTGGCGAGAATCCATGGATTCTTTTGGCGCTGGCGATTTGGGCAGTCCCGGCGAACCTAATTCTCCAGATGCTGTCATAGTTGCAATTCGGGATATTCAATACACAACCGATTCCTCAGGGGATTCTCCGCTTCTCGATCAAGAAGTGAGAATAACCGGCACAGTTACGACCGGACCTTTTAGATATGATGATATGTTTTTTGTTCAGGATTCCGTTGCCCAGTGGTCAGGAATCATGATTAACTACACTGCGGACATTAATATTGGTGATTATGTTACACTTTCTGGAACAGTTGATGAATACTCCAATATTACAATCTTAGTGGGACTCACAGATTTTGAAATTTTGAATACCGGAGGAAGTGATATGGATCCGAGTTTAGTTTCTACCGGTGAAATTGGGACTTGGGGAGAGAATTCGGAAGCTTTTGAAGGGGTTTTGGTTAGGGTAACAGGAACATGCGATAATGATGATTTTGGTTATGGCGAGTGGTCTCTTGATGATGGCTCAGGACCCGTGAGAGTGGATGATTTTATTTATAATGAATTCATGCCGGTGTTAGGCACCTCTTATCAGGTGACAGGTATTTTATATTATTCCTATGGTGAATTCAAAATTTTACCAAGGGATGAAAATGATATCGTGGAAATTTTATCAGTTAATGATTACAGTTTAATTGCCGGTACTTTTACATTACTTCCAGCATATCCAAATCCATTTAATCCAACCACCACCATCCGGTTTTCGGTAGGTATCTCGGCAGGGCGTGACAATACCTCTCTACAGATTTATGATATAACCGGTCGTCAGGTGGAAACGTTTGAAATCGAGCAGATTGAATCGGGATATAACGAGATTCAGTGGAATGCGAGAAATCTTCCCAGTGGAGTTTATTTCGTACATCTCCGTTCGGGAGATAAGTCAAAATCACAAAAGGTTATTTATCTGAAATAAGTTAAGTCTGTTGTTTTATTAAAAGAGTAAGGGTATACCTGGACTTTAACAGTAATTTTCCCAATATTTAATTTATTTTGAAACATAAACAGTCAAACGATCTTTTCCGATATATCTTGCACCTCTATAGGTCTCTCGACTAAATTTTCAGGCTTTAATCGAATCGAAAACGATATGTTTGAACAACTACAAGAGAAATTTGGCCTAATCCTTCGGAACTTGCGGGGTCTGGGGAAGATTACGGAGAAGAACATTTCCGAGACCAGCCGCCAGATTCGCCGGGCTCTGTTGGAAGCGGACGTCAACCTGCAAGTAGCGAAAGACTTTGTTGCGTCTATCGAGAAGAAGGCTCAAGGATCGTCTGTTTTGAAGTCGGTAACTCCGGGTCAGCAATTTGCCAAGATCATTCACGATGAATTAACCTCTCTTCTCGGCAGAGAGCAAGCTCCGTTGACATTTGCGAAGAAGCCGCCTACAGTTATCCTTCTAGCTGGACTTCAGGGATCCGGAAAAACTACTACAGCTTCCAAATTGGCTTATCTTTTAAAAAAGGATGGAAAGAAGCCTTACCTTGTAGCGGCGGATGTCTATCGTCCTGCGGCGGTGGAGCAGCTACAGATTCTCGGGAAGCAGATAGACGTTCCTGTCTGGACGGAGGAGCGTGATCCCGTGGATATTTGTGTGAATGGGATTGATGATGCCAAACGGCAGAAGCACGATGTAGTTATTCTTGACACAGCTGGCCGGCTTCATGTGGATAGCGAAATGATGGAAGAGATTGTGGATATCGCTGAGGAGTCAAAACCAACGGAAATTCTTTTTGTGGCGGACGGGATGACCGGACAGGATGCAGTGAACTCTGCCAATGCCTTTTCAGATGCGCTCGAAATTACCGGGACTGTTCTCACTAAGCTGGATGGTGATGCTCGGGGCGGAGCGGCGGTTTCAATCGCTGCCATCACCGGCAAGCCCATTAAGTTTGTAGGTGTCAGCGAGAAGATGGACGGTCTGGAGTCGTTTCATCCTGACCGGATGGCTGGTAGAATACTCGGAATGGGTGATGTGATTTCTCTGGTAGAAAAAGCGCAGGATGTTGTTGACCGAGATGAAGCAGAAAAAAATGCAGAAAAACTCCAGAAAATGCAGTTCACACTGGAAGATTTTCAGGAGCAGCTTAAACAGATGCAGAATATGGGCTCTATGGAACAGATTATGGGGATGATTCCCGGAATGGGGAAAATGACAAAGAATATGGTTTTGGACGAGCGACAACTGCTGTGGACAGATGCCATTATAAACTCCATGACAAAAGAAGAGCGGCAAAATCCGATGATCATTAATGGTAGTCGCAGGAAAAGAATTGCTCGAGGCAGTGGCAGATCCATTCAAGAAGTGAATACCTTGCTGAAACAGTTTGGACAGATGCAAAAGATGATGAAGAATCTTTCCCGGTCAAAAGTGAACCGAAAGATGATGGGACAATTAAACGGACTAATGAATTAAGGAGATAGACTTGGCTACAAAAATAAGACTGAAGCGTTTAGGACGACGGAACAGACCTTTTTTCCGTGTAGTAGTAATGGATTCACGTAAACGTAGGGATGGTGCACCTATAGAGGAATTGGGTTGGTACGATCCAATAAAGCGAGACGGAGAAAATTACAAATTAAAAGTGGATCGAATCCTCCACTGGCTGCAAGATGGAGCAAAACCCTCTTTTACAGTACGAAACCTTCTTAAGAAGGAAGGTCTACTTCATCGCTGGCATTTGATGCGACAGGGAATGGAAGAAAAAACCATTGAGCAAGAGATGCAGAAGTGGGGTATGGATCGTGAAATTCGATTGAAAGATAAAGCTGAAGAAAAAGTAAAGGCGAAGGCAAAAGCTAAGGCAGAAGCGGAAGAGAAGGCAGAGGCAGAGGTTAAGGCTGAGGAAGAAGTGGTAGTTGAAACTGAAGCAGCTGAGGAAATAGCGTATGAATGAAATTAAAGAAGAAGCGACAGTTGAGACTGAAGTAGAAGAAGCGGAGGACAAGACTGAAGCTAAGACTGAAGAACCGAAAGAAGAAACAGCTGAAGAAATTGAGGAATCTGCTGAATCTAAAACTGAAGAAGTGGCAGAGGTTAAAGAAGATGTAGCTGAGGAATCTGCTGACGAAACTCTTGAACCTGAAGCAGAAATAAAGGAAGAAAAAGAATCCGAAGATGTGCCTGTAGAAGATACTGAAGTCGAGGAAAAAGAGTCGGTTGAAGAGCCTGAAGAAGCAGCAGTTGAAGAACCTCAAGATGAAAAAGCCGAAGACATTGAGAAATCTGCGGAACCTGAAGCTAAAGTAAAGGAAGAAAAAGAAGAGAAGTCAGAGGCTGAGGAAGTAGAAGCAGAAGCAGCAGAGGAAAAGACTGAGGAAAAAGCTGAAGTTGAGGAAACTGAAGCAAACGAGGCAGAATCAGAACAACCAGAGATTGCTGAGGAAACTGAAGCAGTAGAGAAATCCGATGAACAAGAGGTTGCGGAGGAAGATTCGGAAGAAAAGCCGCAATCTGATGGATCAGAAGAGTCAGAAGATAAAACCGAGGAAGAAGCTGAAACTCCTGAAGAATCAGAATCTGAAGAGGAAGTAGAAGAACCTGTAGAAATAGAAGAAGAAAAGCCCGAGGAAGAGGAACCAATAGAAGAGAAAGCAGAAGAGTCTGAAGAATCAGAAGAAAAACCAAAGTCATAAAACAGGAATACGAGATCAAAACAGCTAAGCAAATATATATAATCACTCCCTTCCCGGAAATGGTGGAAGCCGTCATTTGTGAGAGTATACTTCGCCGGGCTGCCGATAAGGAATTGGTGGTATACCACGTAGTAGATCTCAGAGAGTTTGCCGAAGGGAAATTTAAGCAGATTGACGACTATCCGTTCGGCGGCGGAACAGGAATGATTATGATGCCTGAGCCAATTTTAAAAGCTCTTGATCGAGTTAAGGAATTACATTCCGGCGACAGAAACCTGCGAGTTATCTTCCCCACTCCACAGGGCGAACAACTCACTCAAGACAAATCTCGAGAGTTCTCTCAGGATGATGACTTGGTATTTATTTCAGGACATTACAAGGGTATGGACGAACGTATCCGCGAGTCAGTTGTAACGGATGAGATTTCCATCGGTGACTTCGTTCTGACCAATGGCGAGCTTCCCACACTTGTAATTCTTGATACAGTCGTCCGACTGATACCGGGAGTATTAGGCGATGATGAATCCGCCATGGGTGATTCTTTTACCAACGAGCTTCTCGATTTCCCACATTATACACGACCGGCTGAGGTCAGAGGGATGGATGTCCCGGAAGTACTTTTGAGTGGTCACCACGAAAAAATAGAAAAATGGAGGCAGGAAGAGCGTGAAAAAAGAACTCAATCACGTCGTCCTGACCTTTGGAAAACATACGAACAAAAACAAACCAGATGAGGTAAGAACCATGGACCCACAGCAATTTTCAGAAGATCATTTACGTACTGACATTCCAGATTTTCGTGCCGGCGATACTGTTGGTGTAAACGTGAAAGTAGTCGAGGGAGGTAAGGAACGCCTTCAGAGATTTGAAGGTGTTGTTCTTTCCAAGAAAGGTACCGGAACAAACGCTACTTTTACTGTTCGAAAGGTATCTTCCGGAGTTGGAGTTGAACGTATTTTCCCTCTCCATACTCCTATTATTGAAAACATAGATGTTGTTCGTCGCGGAAAGGTAAGAAGAGCAAAATTGTACTACTTACGGAAACTCAGAGGCAAGGCTGCCCGGATCAAGGAACGCAGGTAAATTTCTGTTCCAAATCTAAGTTTCAATGTTCAGGGGTAAACACTGTTTTGCCCCTGTTTTGTTTTACATTACTGCTAGCTGATTTTCAGCATTAAAACGATGTTTACACGGGAATCTAAAACAGTCATCACCCTTACTGGGCTTTCCCATTTTGCGGTCCACAGTAGTATGCTTTTTTTCCCAGCTCTGTTCATTGTACTCCAAAAAGAATTTTCTGCCGAAGCTATCACATTGGCGACATTGAGCTGGATTTACACACTTTCTAATTTCATGTTCGGATTCGGTGCGCTTCCTGCCGGCTGGTTCGAAGAAAAGGTGGGTGGTAGAAAACTTCTTTTGTTGTATCAATTAGGTGCCGCTGCATCTGCACTATTTGTCTCAATCTCCACGAGTTTGACTACACTAACCATCGCTCTCGTTTTTCTGGGACTTTTTTCGTCCATCTATCATCCCGCAGGACTTACCATTATCTCCCGACGAATTCATCAGACAAGCCGAGCCATGGGTTACCACGGAATCGCCGGTAGTGCCGGATTGGCTGCAGGGCCATTATTGGCATCTCTTTCTGCAGTGGCGGGATCGTGGCGCTGGGCGTATGTAGGCATTGGGCTCTTCTGTCTGTTGCTGGCCGGGGCAACAGCAACTTTCATCCCCGCCCGGGAAAGTGAAGCAGAAGAAGACGTTTTAAAAACAGAAGTTACGAGGATGAAACCTTTAGTGGTTTATTACCTCATTGCTGTCTTTGTGGGGTTGACATTTTACGGATTCAAAACCTTTATGCCGGTTCATTTTAGCATGAATGCTACTGGACTTCTAGAGAACTGGGATGTGGTAGTTCGAGGAGGTCTTTTTTCCACCATCGTACTATTGGCAGGAATTGGTGGACAGATGATCGGTGGAAGATTAGGTGACAAGTATAACCGTCCGACGTTACTTGCGATTATTTTCTTGGTTCACACACCTTTGCTGATAGCTTTTGGACTCAACTCTGGTTCCTCTTTGCTGGCTTTTGGCGTTATGCTCGGATTGGTACACTTCGCCTCTCAACCGATAGGTAATGCATTGATTGCTGAGTACACCACCTCAGCTAACCGTGGATTGGGCTATGGTATTTCATTCTTTCTTAGTTTCGGTTTGGGATCGTTTGCAGCGGGGATTGGAGGATCACTGGCAGAAAGTAATGGCGTTCAAGTCGTTTTTCCGTTCATAGCCATTTTCATGGGGTGTGCCTTTTTACTGGCTCTCTACTTGAGAAAAATTTCATGAACTATCCGTTCTTTCACTTGCAAATGACTTCTCACTCTTCTACCTTTTGTACTCGAGGCAATAAATGAAACTACGAGAACTTCCATCTGTCAATTCCATATTAGAAAATATGGATCTGAGTGCTATTTCCGCGCCGCGAAGTTATATTACAGAATTAATTCGCTCTGAACTGGCTAATATTCGGGAAATGGCAATTGACGGAGATATTCCCGGCAGCCGGGAGATGATTCGCGAGCGTATTCAGCAAAACGTGCTGAAATCTGCAGAACGGAGCTTGAGACAGGTGATCAACGGAACAGGTATAGTACTGCATACTGGGTTGGGGCGAGCTCCACTTTCGTTCCGAATGATGGAACAGGCGATTCGAAGAGTCACCGGTTATGCCAATCTGGAACTTGATCTCATCTCAGGAAAAAGAGGCGAACGGCTGAGCCACATTTCAAGGCTCCTAAACGCTCTTGCCGGCTCAGAGGCTTCTCTTGCTGTGAACAACAATGCAGCCGCTGTCCTTTTGGCTCTCAACACTGTAGCAGATGGGAAGGAAGTAATTATCTCCCGTGGACAGCTTGTGGAAATAGGCGGTTCTTTTCGCATTCCGGAAGTGATTGCAAAAAGCGGCGCCATTCTGAAAGAGGTAGGGACTACCAACCGCACTCACGAAAAAGATTATTTGAATGCTGTTACGTCTAAAACCGGCGCTATTCTTTTCGCTCACACCAGCAATTATAAGATTGAAGGATTTACCGCAGAAGTTGCCATAGCGACTCTCGCCAAGCTCTCCCGAAAGAAGCGCATTCCGCTCGTAGCAGATCTCGGCAGCGGCGCTCTATTCGACATGAAAGAGATTAATCTCCCAGGTGAATTAGTCGTGAGTGATGTACTGAAACAAGGGGCGCATTTGGTAACATTTTCCGGTGACAAACTCCCAGGAGGTCCTCAGGCGGGACTCGTCTGCGGAAAAAAGGGAATCGTGAAAAAACTGCACGATAATCCACTCTACCGAGCGCTCAGATGCGACAAGGTGACGTTGGCGCTCCTGGAAGAGGTGCTGCGAAGTTATCAGGATATACCTGTCATGCGGCAGAACCTTACATATCGTCTGCTGAAAACATCACGTCGGTCACTCATGACTCGAGCTGAACGAATCTTAGCTGATCTGCCAAAATCAGTCGTCAAAACTCTCGGCATTACGGCTGAACCGTCAGAAGTAGAGGCGGGAAGCGGGTCCCTCCCCACAGAAACTATTGAAAGTGCCGCACTCAAGTTTAATTGCAATACTGCGAAACCGACAGAATTAGCTGCCGCTTTTCGCCGCCAGACTCCTTCGGTTCTGGGCTATATTTCCGGCAATCGCTTTCTGATCGATATGAAAGCAGTTCTACCATCACAGACCAGGAAGCTGACAGAGACGATTAAAAGAGTCGCCGCAGAAATCGTATAATCATGACTCAGATTGTCATCGGTACCGCCGGGCATATTGACCACGGAAAGACAGCTCTCGTCAAAGCGCTAACCGGTACTGATACCGATCGTCTTCCTGAAGAGCAGCGTCGGGGGATGACCATCGATCTCGGATTTGCTTTTCTCAGCGACAACATCACGATCATCGACGTTCCCGGGCATGAAAAATTTATCCGCAACATGGTGGCTGGTGTCAGCACGGTGGATATTGCTCTACTCACCATTGCAGCCGATGACGGCATCATGCCGCAAACGCGGGAGCATCTCGACATCCTCCGGCTCCTGAATGTCCGGCTGGGCTGCATTACTGTCACGAAATGTGACCTTGCCGAGAGCGAAGAATGGCTCGAACTTCTGGAGGAAGAGATTAGCGATTTTGTGCAAGACGCATTCCAAGATAGTGTTCCAATCGTCAGAACCTCGGCTGAGACCGGCGAAGGAGTTGAGGATCTCCGGAATGTACTAACCGACCTTGCCGGTAAAGCTGTTGAGAGAAATGATCGAGGTTTCTTTCGGCAGTCGGTAGATCGCGTCTTCTCGATGAAAGGGTTTGGAACGGTCGTTACAGGAACGGTCAGCAGCGGTAGTGCAAAAGTAGGCGACAGATTGGAAATAGTACCAGGCAAAGTGAAAGCCAAGATCAGAGGATTGCAGTCCCACGGGAAAGATGTGAAGTCGGTGAAGCCGGGAGATCGGTCTGCCGTGAATCTGAGCGGAGTCGAACGCCATCATTTAAAGCGTGGCTCGCAAATTGTTTCCGCCGGATTTCTGGAACCGCTAACATCTTTCGGAGCCGAAATCAAGATGACATCCGGCACAAAACGAAAATTGAAGCACGAGCAGAGAGTCCGCATTCATTTGGGGACGGACGAAGTGATGGGACGAGTTTTAATCGTCAGTTCTGACGGACAGAAAAGCATCAATCCGGGAGAAAGTGCTACGGTTCTCATCCGGCTGGAAAAACCGATTCCTGTCACTATTGGAGATCAGTTCATCATTCGCCTCTATTCGCCACCTGAAACTCTAGGTGGTGGGTCAGTCATTGACACTCATCCTCCGAGAAAATGGAAAGCTGCCGCTAAATGGTTGACTGAATTGACTCACCTGTCTGAAGACGATAGAACGGCGCTTTTTCTTGAGCGGAATGACTCAAATCCCAAGACGGTTTCAGAATGGGGAAAGAGATTTCAATTAGGCGAAACTGAGCTCAAGTCTCGACTTGATGGACTTAAACTTATCCGATTTGGAGATGACCAAAATCCATTTTTATCGCTGTCTCATCTTGTGGAGAAACAAAAGTCAGATATAATGAAAACCGTTGGCGAGTTTCACGAAAAAGCCACTTATCGTTTGGGTGTTCCGAGTGACGAGCTCCGACAAAATTTGAAATACAGTGAACCGTTGTTTGATTATTTGACCGAATTACTGGTCGAGGATGGTTTGGTAAAAGAGAAAGATGGACTGATACAGGCAGGAGGGCACAAAATAAAACTGAGCGAAGAAGACCAGAATCTTGCTCAGCAAGTTTCTAATCTTTTGGAAAAATTCGGAACAACTCCGCCCAATCTTTCAGACCTTTCCTCTGAGTTAGGTCAGTCGGATAAAAAAATTCTCGAAATACTCCATGTGCTGAAAAGCGAGGGAAAGGTAACAGAGATTACTCGAGACCTGTGGTATTTTTCCAATGTGTTGAAGGATATGGAGTCGTCGGTACGCAATTTCTTTGAAGCTCACGATGGGATGGAAGTGACCGACTTTAAGAAACTGACCGGCACTACCCGTAAACACGCTATCCCACTACTGGAGTACCTTGATAAGCACGACGTGACATTCCGCGACGGCAACAAAAGGGTATTGGTGTGAACTCATCAGGGAAAAGATCGACCGTGAAAATGACTCCACTCATGAAACAGTATTACGAAATAAAAAAACTGCATCCCGATTCGCTGATTCTTTTTCGGATGGGCGATTTTTTTGAAACTTTCGACGATGATGCAAAGACAGCTTCCCGGATTCTCGACATTACCTTGACCAAACGTGCCAACGGAGCTGCGGCAGATGTCCCCTTGGCTGGTTTTCCACATCACGCTCTCGATTCCTATCTGCCTAAGCTGGTAGCAGCCGGACTGCGAGTAGCCATTTGTGAACAGGTGGAAGACCCGAAGTTGGCGAAAGGGATCGTCAAGCGGGAGGTGATTGAGGTGGTGACTCCTGGGACTGCGACGGCAGACAGCTCATCCAGCAAGCGCAACAATTTCCTCGGAGCCGTCTTCAGCGGACACGAAAAGGCGGGCTTCGCATTTTTGGACCATTCTACCGGTGAATTTTACATCGGTGAGTGCCCGGAAGACAGTCTGACAGAAACAATTCTGAAATACGCTCCACGAGAGATTATCGTTGAAGAGGGGCGTCCTTATCACGATGAAAAATGGCACAGCCGACTGAAGCCGTTCATCACTGAAATGGACGAGTGGGCATTCGACTATAAAACCACCTTGCAGTCTCTCACTGAGCACTTTGGTACGACCTCGCTCAAACCTTACGGATGCGATGATCTCCAAGAAGGAGTCGCGGCAGCCGGAGTCATTTTAAGCTATGTCCAGCGTAATATTCCCGATAGCGTCTCCCACGTTACTCGCCTGAGAAGAGTGCGGGACGAGAATGTGATGGGACTCGATGCTTTCACTGTCCGCAATCTGGAGCTGTTTCACTCTCTGGCGACTCAAGGAACCCACGGCACGCTTATCTCTATTCTGGACGATACAGTTACACCCGGTGGGGGACGACTGCTTAGAAGGCGGCTACTTTATCCGTTGGTCGAGCGATCTGAAATCGAGCGGCGACTGGAACTCGTGGACGGATTTGAAGCGGAAAGCGATCTCCGCTCCGAAATAAGGCGACGACTCACCAACTGTTCTGATTTAGAGCGAAATCTCTCCCGACTGAGCCGCGGAAAAGGAGCACCACGCGATGCCGAAAGTATCAGCTCTACGCTCACGCTTATGCCTGAGATTTGCGCAGCAGTAAGCGAGTCCAGTTCAAAGGCGCTGCAGAGTTTTGTGCAAAATATCCCGGATGCAGAAGAGATTGTCGCTAAAATCAACTCAACGCTCAAAGACGATGTACCAGCACTGCTCAACAAAGGTGGCGTAATTCGTGATGGAGTGGATAGCGAACTGGATGAACTTCGATCCATC
>MPMF02373619.1_pt1 | contig 15458 bp, 10 predicted proteins | sample 1617271 | NCBI WGS metagenome assembly MPMF02 (sample SAMN05944812, study PRJNA350692) | marine metagenome | biome: marine; feature: ODZ; material: water; isolation source: 120 m water sample prefiltered with 30 um filter, filtered on to 0.2 um... | place: Pacific Ocean | collected 2012-04-09... | reverse complement strand
GCCGGTGACGAGGTCAGCCAGTTCTACGACAACCTGATCGGCAAGTTGGTCGTCTGGGGCCACGACCGCGATACGGCGATCCGACGCACGCTCCGGGCACTCGACGAGACGGTGGTCGAAGGCGTCGCCACCACGATCCCCGCCGACCGGGCGATCCTCGAGCACCCGGACTTCCGAGCGGTCGCCCACTCGACCAGGTGGGTCGAGGACACGCTCGACCTCACCGGGGTGCGGGATTCGTCCAGGGCATCCGACGATGGCGGGCCCACGGTCCGGCGGGACCTCGGCGTGGAGGTCGACGGCCAACGCTTCTCGGTGAGCATGTGGGTACCCGACCCGGCCACCGCCGTTGCCCGGCGACGCTCTTCGCGTTCCGAAGGTGGAGGCGGTTCCGGGGACGGGAACGTGACGGTCCCGATGCAGGGCACGATCGTGAAAGTGCTAGTGGCGGTCGGTGACACCGTCGAAGCAGGCGACACCGTCTGCGTCCTCGAGGCAATGAAGATGGAGAACAACATCACTTCCGAGGCCTCGGGCACCGTCGCCGAGGTCCGGGTGGCAGCGGGCGACTCGGTCGGCAGCGGCGACATCGTCGCTGTCATCGGGTAGGCGACAGGGTCATCGAAGCCTTCAAGAACCGGCAAGCCTCCTTCAACGGTCGAGACGGGAACGGCTCAATAAAGTGCGGTCAACCTCGCAGAGCCGAATCGTTCAATACCGTACGGGCAGGAGTTTCGTCAGCCTTCGGCTTGCCCGCATCGAGGCTCTGCCACGGCCACCGTGAAGTGGCTATTTTCGTGCAAGGTGGTGAAGCACCCTGTCCCTCGGTCGCGGCCAGGTTCGAACACGAAGTGGTCGGCACCCAGGTCGGCGCCGAGCCGCACAATCTGTTCATCCGTCATTGCGTTGAATCGGTCTGTCATCTCGCCGACGAGAATGTCTCCCCAACCCAGTACCGGGCGTTGCTCGAACCAAGCATCGACGTCGATACCCAAAAGGTTTGCTCGCCTCGTACCTTCCGCCATCGTGTCCTGGTCGCGCGAGTACAGGAAGGAGTAGTGCAACCACTCGCGCGGCTTACCCACTGAGGCGCGCTCGGAAAACACCCTCCAGCCGAACCCCCAATCGTCCACCGGCAGCAGAAATACTGCGTCCGTCGGCGTATTCCCACGCACCCACTGCTGCACGGCGACGTAGTCCGAAATTCTCTCTCGATACTCCCCGGTGGCTTTGTGCGGGTTTTCGAGGATCTGAGCGCCCGTAAACAGGAAAACGGTTGCGGCTATCAGAAGGGTGCGCGTCGCCACCGGGACGAGCCGTCGCTCCATCACCTCGGGAACGACGAGGCTGCCCACACCGAGGAGAACCAGCAGCAGCAGGAACGCCACCATGCCACCGTCGCCCGTGACGTAGCCCGGTAGCTGGCGTAGGCCTGGGACGTAGCGGAAGCCGTCGAAAAGGAACCACAACGCTCCCCAGACAGCAACAACTGTGGGCGACACCACCACTGTTGTACGTTCGTCCCGGTCGCCGCGGGCGCTCGCCGCAATCCAGCCAAGCAGGGCGACAAGCACGAGTAGCCCGAGTACTGAGCGATCCACCGTTTCCGGAAGCAGCAGCAAGACCAGCATCGGCAGCATCAAGGGCAGGCGTCGGGCGGAGCGCATGTCCTGCATCATGAGTGGTACGGCCACAATGAACACCAGAAGGACGACAAACAGCGATGAGCGGTGAAGCGCCAAGAGCAGCAAGTCGGTGTTCGGTGCATCAAGCCCGGAGTGGAACCACCCGGCCACCGACAGCGATGTGATGGTGGCAACAACCGCCAGCAGCCGATGGGCAAGGTCGGCCTCTGCGCGTTCCTTCAGTACCTGCGAAGCCGCGAGCAACACCACGACCATCACGAACCAGAGGCCGATGCCGGGGGAAAATCTGGTGAGAAAGCCAAAGTCAAACCTATAGAAGAGGTGAGACTGGAAGGCCTTCAGGCGAGCGACGTAGGCCTCGGTATCGAGCGCGCCGGACGACAAACTCGCCGTGCCACCTTGCACCATGAGAAAGGTGATGGACAACGCGCCCGATAGAACGACGGCCCGCCAACTCAGCCCGACACGACGCCGCATGACATCCACGAGAAAAAGCGGTGCCAGCGTCAGGCCCACCAGCACAGCCACAAGCGAGTGCACGGTGAGGAGCAGGGCCAGCACGATCACCGCCCTGGTCCAACCTCGCCGTAGCCCATATGCCAGCGCTAGAGCAGCGAACGCATAGGCGAAGCCGTAGTTCCATCCCCATAAGAAGCCCCAGTTGGCAAGGTTGCTCAGAGAAAGCGCGTACCCCACCGTGGCCACCGTGGCCGCAGCGGAGGCGAGGGTCGGCGTCACCCGCGGCAACGCCACGTGTACGGCCATTGCCACGAGCACGAAGAACACCAGGGCCTCTACCGCCACCATCACGCGTGCCGAGTCCAATGTGCCAATGCCCATCCAGTCGAGCAGTCGGTACAGCTGCAAGGGAAGGCTGACTGCGGTGATCTCCGATCCTGAAGGGAAACCGGTCGTCTCGAGGAATGGGTTGTTACGAAATCCGATCAGTTCGGCCGGCGACAAGGTGAGGGTCAAACGACCAGCCAGGCCTTGAACCTCGCGCCATGTTGTGAACGCCGTGCTCACAACCGCCAACAGCGCCGGCCCCAACCATCGGCGGACCATCGACGACGCCGGACCTCCGTCGTCCATTCGGCAGACTTTCGCAGACACCGGGCCCTCGTCGTCTCGAAGGGGAGCCCCCAGTGCGCGAGCCAGAAGCCGCGTTCCCGCCTCGTAGGCCGCCTCCTCGTTCCGGAAGTAGCTCCGCCGGGGTTCCAGACTGAATGATTCAGTGTCCATCACCTCGCCGGCATCGATCTTCTCCTCCACCCGGTGCATCGTGGCCGCCTGGTCCAGGGCGCCATCCCTGAGTGCTCGAAGCACTGAGTTCAGACCGCCGTATTCGGGCACCCGCGCGCAGTGGATATTAAGAATCGGCACGCCAATGTCGAGGACCTTGCGGCTCACTGCGAATCCGGCGCGAAACAACACCACCCGATCGGGCGACACCGACCCCATCAGGTCGCACAACTCGTCGTTGTTGGTGAACGAAACCGCCCCCGGCTGCAGCGCCCCCCGGGGAGGCCGTCGTACCTCGGCCAACGCCATGCAGAGTAGATCGAAGGTGTCAATCCGCCGGCGGAGCACCAGTCGCAGTACCCGGCCTATGCCGCCCGACCTGTCGACGGCAATCACTACGTCGCTGTCTCGGAGGTCCAACATCCGAAGAGCTCGTGCTCCGATGCGATCGTTGCCAACGACGAGCAGAGTCGTCACCGCAGGCTCGCCTCCAGGATGCGCCGCACCGACCCGTTGTCAGGTGTGACGGGGAAGTTGACCGTGTGTCGACTGGCCAGAAGGGAGTTCGGAAAGCCCGCGACATCGGAACCCAGGTAGGTGGACATGTGAGGAATGCTGTACTGGATCAACTCCCCCAGTTGCACCCCCCTGTTCGCCCATTCGCGCACCATACGCTCCCGGTCCGGCACACGCACCACGTAGTGCGAGTAGGTGGCACCCTCCACCAGCGGCGGCTTCACGCAGTCGGGGCCGAGGTCCAGGTACTCGTCGTACAGGGCGGCGTTGCGCCTTCGTCGATCGACGATCTCGTCGTACTTCCCCAATTGTCGAAGGCCGGTGGCCGCCGCCACCCGCGTCATCGAACGGTCGTGGTCGGGTGGGAAGCGGATCTCCTCGTCCAGGTGGTAAGCCTTCGTCCATCTGTCGAGTAGAGGAGTGCGCGTCTGCAGCACCTGCGTGAGACCGAACACCGGTCTCGTCAACGAGGCACAGGCTGCGAGGGCATAGATGCGGTGGCGAAGTTCGCGAGCGACCCCTGAGCGCCTCAGGTTGTGGTCGCGCCAACGGCGCACCGTGGCTGCGAGGTCGGAGTCCTGGAAAGTGAGCATGCCACCGAAGATCGAGTTGGCGATCTTGCTTATGTTGAGGCCAAACAACGCTACATCGCCGACCTGCGCGACCATTCGCCCTTTGTGTTCGGCCCCGAAGGCGTGTGCACAGTCCTGGATCATCCAGATCTTGTGGCCGTACCGGGACTCGGCCTCGCCGACCGCCCGCTCTATCTCGTTTACATCCTGCGGGTAGCCGAAGGTGTGGGTGGCCACCACAGCGCGGGTACGTGGACCGATTGAGTCGTGCACCGCCTGCGCGGTGGGGTTGTAGTCATCGAGCGAGATGTCGACAAACTTCGGCAGGTTCCCGCTGAGCACGACAGCGTGCGCCACCACCGAACAGGTGTAGGCGGGCATCAAGACCTCCGCGGCATTCACTCCCGTGGCACGCAGGAAGGCCCACTGGGCGCTTCGACCGTAGGGGAAGGCCACAGCCTCGCTTGCCCCGAACTTCGCCGCGAACGCCTGCTCATAGTCCTCCACCCGTGCACGAGTGGGCAGAAACCACGTCAGTACGTCGCGGGCTTCGAAGGATGGCGTGAAGCGGGGGATCATTGCCGCGCCCTCACCCGCCTTCGTCCTGCACCTGCCAGTAGCCCTGACTCGCCATGTGGATGGACGTGAATGCGCCGGGAGTCGACAGTCGACTGTGGCCACCAGACAGTTGGACGTCATCGGCCACTTGTAGGTGCTCGCCGAGGTGCACGGTGCGCACCACGGAGTCACGCCATGGACGTCCTCCCGTGACAAGCATCCTCACCATGCGGCGCTTGGTCCATTCTCGCAGCCGCCGCGAACGAAACAGTGTCAGAGCGAGCACCCGCAGGAACGCGAACTGCGCCGCCGAGGGCAGACGTTTGGGTGCCGCTCGGAGTCGGGGAGTCACCGTGAGTAGGTCGCCCTCTAGGGTCGAATGGCTGTCCTGGACGTGGGTCTGGGTGGTTGCCAGTCTTCCCCGCCGATTGCGAACTGCTACACCTCCGTCGACGATTGGCAACGCACCCTCGCGCACGTGGTGCACCACTCCCCCCTTGTGTGTGGATACCACCGTGTGGTGGCGTGATCCCACATCCACCAGCAGGCCGGCCCCGGGGAAGTGCGACCTCGACGGGGGACCGTCACAGGGCAGCACGTCGCCGACGGCGTCGACTGGCGTCACCGCCGCCCAGCAGTACGCATTGAACATCGGCGGCAGGTTCTGCGGGTCAATTGTCGCCAACGTGACCACGGTGCGTTCCTCCACGCTGCGAGCCATACGTCGTGCCATTGCCGCGGCACGCTTCGAGGTCGGTGCCAGCAGGTGGAAGCCAGCCGGAACGAAGAAGCGGGTGTTGCGACTGCCGTAGACGCCGCCAAACGACCCGTCTCGATGAACAAAGTGCGCGAGGAACTCCGTGGAGCGCTCCAGCGCCTCGGCGAGGTGCAAGTGCGGACGGCGTCGTGCCACGTCGGCGAGGTAGTAGGTGGCCAACGACTGGTAACCAGGGTCGGCGCCCTGGTACTCGCGAAACCACCCCTCGGAATGTTGGCTCGACAGGATGCGGCCGACAATCTCCTCCGCACGTTCATCGGCTGAGTCCGAACCCGTAAGGTCGCTCCACAGCGTGAGCGCCGCCGCTCCCGTGGCGAGGTGGTTGCTGATGAAGGCATGCCGCTCGTCGTGGCGCATGAGGTGTGCGATCAGAGGCTCCACCTGGTCCAGCCAGTCCGACCGTCGTCCCTCGCCCGCGCACTGCGACAGCAACTCGACTGCCGAGAGACAATCGTACGCGCCCAGCGCGGTGACACACCACGAGCCCTCTCCAGGAAATGCCTCGGCCAGGCTGCCGTCGCGGGCCCGACACCTGTCGAGCGCCCCGATGATTGCGTCGACGCGCGACAGGAAAATCTCCTCGTTGGCAGGCCACGGCCATACACGGTGTGCCCAAAGACGGGCCATGCCGTGAACGGCTCCCTGAAAGGTGCCGTTGGGAAAGTCGGTCAGTCCCCACGCCCAGTGAAGCCTGTCCCCCATGCCGTGGCTGGGACCGGTGGGATCAAGGTCGAAGCCGGCAAGCACCCGTGGCAGCGCCTGTACCGCCTCGCTCAGGTACGGGTTGTCTCGCTCCACGCTCACCGGGCCAGCTTCCGGAACACGAACTTCACGAAAAGGTTGGCGTCGATGCCCGGAACGAACGGGAGCGGCCACCTTGAGACCTTCCCTTTACCAAAGGTGTGGCGCAATGCATCAAGCACTGTGTCCGCAAAGTTGGGATGCTCCCAACAAATCACCTTGTCGGGGTCGATCGTGGTGTTCGCCAGGAACCAACGCCGCGATGTGAACCAGCGTCCAATGCCCCATGCCAGACCACCCTCGGTGGGGATCGCACCCACCAGCACTCCGCCCGGAACAAGGACACGGTCCAGTTCGGTGAGGTATGGCTGGATCGGGTGGATGTGTTCCAGACAGAAGAAGGTCACTATCACGTCGACCGAAGCATCGGCGAAAGGCAAGATGTCGGTTCTGTTCACGATGAGCACTTCGTGCTGCACTCCCTCCCTGTGCAGCACCCGCGAACCCCGGCAAGCCATCTCCTGGTCCACGTCCACGAGGTGCACCATGTCCGGCCTGCCGCTCCACCACTTGACGTGGCTGATCTCGCCCGGGCCCACCTCGAGGAGGGTCTTACCCTCCAGATCAACGCCGCGCATCACCTTGTAGCCGGCGTCGTTCACCAATCGGCCAATGCCGGTCCGCTGGTTCTCCTCGTAAAAGTTGGCGTAGGTAGAAAGCCACTCAGCCCACATGGGATCATCCGTCTGTGGGATGCGCCCCCATCTGTCGCGGTTTCCCCACAGTTGTGCGAACGCCGCTCGAGGAACCATTTTGCGCGCGAGCAGGCGGTGCCGTCTCGTACTCACCTCGTGTCCACCAGGTCGAGCAGTTCGATGAAGCCGTCCCTCCAGCCGTAGTCGGCAGCAAGGGTGTGCGGATGCCACAGCACCTGCATTGTTCCGTGCACGGCAAGGCACTCCTGCACGACGGCCCTCATCTGTTCAAGCCCGTCGCCGCCACGCAGGTCGGCGTAGTCGTAACCGTGTGAATCCATGAAGCAGCATGGCACTTCCACCAGCGAATGGGATGCTCCAGTCGACGCATCCCAGGGGTGCCATGACGTCGCCGCCGAGGCTCGGAAGCCGGGACGGTCGTTGAACATCAGCGTGCTGTCCTCGCGGATGCCAGCCTTTTCCTGTGCGGCCCATGTGGTGTGCCAAGAGAACCTCAGCCAGTGCTGACGCGCGCTGGACACTGTTCGGCCGAGGCGCTTTTCCAGGTGCTCCCGTTGGGAGCGCAGCACATGCGGCCGGTCAAAGGAGTCGAAGGTCGGGTGCAACCCCACGCGGGCTTCCATCTCGGACAGTTCACTCAGCAACCGCCTGCCGAGGGGTGAGTCGAGCCTGTAGCCGGGGTCCATCAACCACCGCTTCGGGGACCGACGTCGTGGATCGGCATGCAGGTAGAAGGTGCCCACGATGTCTCGTTCTGACTCCATCTGTAGGACGTCAGTCACCGCCCACCAGTCCTGCCTGCTGAAAAGGAAGCGGGCCGCGGAACTTCCAGGGCGGCCATCTGCGCCTCGCTCCCGTCGTAGCGAGGCCGCTACTCCCATGACGGACTGCTTCAGGCGAATGGCCAGCGTCTTGGACACGGCATCGACGTCGTGGCTTAAGCGGATGTCCGGATCAGGGAGCGTGCCCAGCAGCGAGTCGGCTCTGACCGAGGCGCAGTGTGCTGCCCACTGTCGGAGGAAGAGGGCGATGCGGTTGACCCAGGCGCGATCCCAGACCCGTGTGTCCCAGCCCCGTAACCGACGGGAGTACGAGTGGACAGGTCCGTTCGTCAATTCCCAGACCCTCTCGTGCCAACACTCCATCATCAGGAAGGCAGCAGACCACCAGTCGACCTCCTCCCACAACGGTTTGCCGTGCGCAACGGACTCACTCGGAACAAGCAAAGCTCCGTCTATGCCCACCTCACTCGCCCACTCTGGAAGGACCACCTCCACCAGCCTCAACGGAGGAACGATCCCAGCGAGGTCCACCGCAACCACGGGCAACGCTTCGACTTCAGCCATATTCTGCGACCAATAGTCGGACAAAGACGTTACGACGTGGGAGCGCAACCACTCTCGTTCCGGCAATACGACACACGTATCAACCACCGAGATACGTCCTGTTCCACAACTGAAGCGACAGGACACCCCACAACTGGCGATTCGAGAATCGACAGGAGTCGAGCATCTTCTCCACCGCGACACGGTCGAAGATCTGGACGCCGCCACCGTCCAGCACCGAGCTGCGCACGAAGTCGGCAACCTCAGGGTGAGACATCCACTCCACAAGTGGCACAGAGAAGCCGATCTTGTCGCGGCGGCCGAGGATCTCTGGGGGTATCAAATCGCGTGCTGCCTGTTTCAAGAGGTGCTTGCCCGTCCCTTCGCGGAACTTCATCGCTGGCGACACGCTGCCCAGAAAGTCAACCACCCGGGTGTCGAGGAGCGGTACGCGTGATTCGAGCGATGCCCCCATGCTCATTCGGTCCTCCACCTGCAACAGCGCAGGCAACAGGGTGGACATGTCGAACGAGAGCATCTTGTTGATGTACGAGGGCGTGTCGGGTCGGTTGAACACCAAGCGGTACTCCTCGAACACGGACTCCGTGTCCATGGCAGCGCGTAGATCGGGGTGCAACAGCTCGGTGACGCCCCTACTCCTGTTCACCAGAGAAAAGTACCGCCGGTCCATCGGCCCGAAGAGGCCTTCGCTCCAGAACTCACGCATCAAGGGGAAGTAGTCGATCAGCGCGGGAAGTTGCGGAATCACGTTGTCGAGGGTGACGATGTGGCTCCCTTCCTCCTGTGTCCCGAGGATGGCGCCCTTCAGCGCCTGCTCGAGGTACGCCACCAAATACCGCGCATAGCCGCCGAACGTCTCATCGCCCCCCTGGCCTCCCAAGACCACCTTCACGTGCTGGCCAGCGAGGCGGCTCACCATGAACTGTCCGAAGGCCCCCGGACCAGCCACCGGCTCATCCAGCAGTCGGATGATCCGGGGCATGTGTTCTACGAAGTCGGCCGGCGTTGGGGTCACGTCGTGGTACTCGGCACCCACCCAGTCCGCCAGCACACGGGCGTGGGGGGACTCGTCATAAGCCGGCCCCTCGTCGTACCGGCCGTGGAACACCTGTATACCGGACCCCAGGTGGTGCGTCGCCAGCGAACACACCACGCTCGAATCGAGACCACCCGACAGATATCCGCCGAGCGGGACGTCGGAACGCAGTTGCAGCCGGACGCTGTCGTCGATCAGCGCGCGCACCCGCTCAACGGCGTCGTCGTCGGTGCCTGACAACACATCAGTGGCTGGTGTCCAGTAGCGCCGGATCTCGTCGATGTGCGATCCCTCGCCGGCCATCCAGGAGGCTGGTTCTAGCTTGTCGATACCTCCGAACATGGTGCGTTCACCCAAGCAGAACTGGAACGAGACGTAGTGGGCCAGCGAAGCCTCGTCGATACGTGCTGTGACGTCCGGATGGGCGAGGAGCGCCTTGATCTCGGATGCGAAAACCAACTCGTCTCCTGGGCGGACCATGTACAGGGGCTTGATGCCGAATGGGTCGCGTGCTGCCAGCCATCTGTTGGTCTCCCGATCATGCAGAACGAAGGCGAACATCCCGTTCAAACGTGGAATCGCAGCAGCACCGTCAGCAACTAGCAAATACAGCAACACCTCGGTGTCGGACGTGGTACGGAAGTCCACCCCGCGTGCTTCGAGTTCGCTTCGCAACTCCACGTAGTTGTAGATGGCACCGTTGAAGACGAGCGACCAGCGCCCATCAGGGGTGACCATCGGTTGCTGGCCATGCTCCGGGTCGATTATCGCCAGGCGGTGGTGCCCCTGCAACAGGCTGCCCGACACATGGTGGACACCCTTTCCGTCGGGCCCACGGTGCGCCAGGGTTTCAAGCATCCGATCCAGTGACTGCATCCGGGACTCGAGCGGCTTGCCCGAAGCATGAATGGAGACAAAGCCGCACATATCCCGATGGTCCTCCCGCTCAAGGTTGCTGAAGGGGACGATAGTGGTCGGTCATCAAACCGGGTCACTGGGGCTTGACAAAGTCGCCTCCCGCCTCTTGTTCACTGACTTCCAACCACCCCAAGGCCAGTGGTACAGCAACGCCATCGTGAGGTAGCCGAGTGTGGTGACGCTCGCGACCATCTTGCTCTCACTGCGCTTTTGGTCATACCGCAGCACGAAAGCCACTTCTCCGAAACGAGCACCGAGCAGCTTCAGCTTGATGAGCTTCTCTAGGGTGCAGGTGAAACCGAGACCCTTCAACTGCACGAAATTGTTCCCGTAGATATCGATCGCAAGGTGGATGATCTCGGCTCTGTACACGCGAAAGCCAGACGTGTACTCACGAAGGCCAGGGATATGAAACACAGAACGCATGAACAGCGTTGCGCCCCTGCTGACGAAGGCCCGAAAGCGACTCACACCCACCTGGCCGCCACCTTCGACGAACCGCGACGCGATCACCACGTCGTGCCCCTGCTTCGCCTTCTCGACCATGCGTGAGATGCACGAGGGCTCGTGGGTGTCGTCGCAGTCGAGGCGGACAATGAAATCCCCAGCTTCGGTAAGTTCTCTAGCCCTTTCGAAGAGGTCGCGCACCGACTCCCCGAGTCCGCGGTTGTAGGGATGTGTAATGATCTCCAACGGGTAGCGCTCGGAGAGGTCACGCAAGATGCCGTCCGTGCCGTCCGTGCTGCCGTCATCACACACCACGATGCGATAGCCGTCGTCCATCGAAGACACGGTGTCGACCAACTTGGGAAACAGGTTCGGCAGGGACTCGGCCTCGTTGAAAGCCGGCAACAACACAACGATCATGTGCTCACTCCGGGTGCTCGAGGCGTCTGAGACGCTTGGAACGCCCCAGAGACACCGTTCCGGCCATTCTCCCCGGCCAGATGGGAGCGAGACCTCTGACGGCCACAGGATACCCTTGTTGAACTATGAAAATCGCCACGGTCGTGGGAGCGCGACCGCAGTTCGTCAAAGCGGCGGCGATGGCACGGGCCATCGATGAAAAGCGTCGATCTGGTCATGACATCGAAGAAGTAATCATCCATACTGGACAGCACTACGACCAACGGATGAGCGCCTCCTTCTTCGCTGATCTCGGCATTGCCGAGCCCAGGCACAATCTGGCAATCGGCTCCGATTCCCACGGTCGCCAAACCGGTCGAATGATGAGTGCGCTGGAAGAGATCGTTGACTTCGAATCCCCAGAGGTCATGATCGTGCACGGCGATACGAACTCGACGCTGGCTGGCGCGCTCGTCGCGGCAAAACGAAACCTGTCATTGGTCCATGTTGAGGCCGGCCTCCGGAGTTTCGACCGCACAATGCCGGAAGAAGTGAATCGAGTACTGACCGATCACGTCTCGGACCTTTTGTGCTGCCCCAGCAACACCGCCATCGAGAACCTTAGGGCAGAGGGGATCGTGAACGGCGTCCATCTGGTGGGAGACGTCATGTACGACGTCCTCCTTGCCGACATTGGACGCCTTGGCTCGGACATGCCGAACACTGGTTCCCTGCCCACGGGCTCGCCGTACATCCTCGCGACCATCCATCGAGCATCGACTACGGACGACTCAGTTCGGTTCACAGATGTCGTGCGTGCCCTCAGCGAGATCTCCTCGACGATCGCTCCGGTGGTCTGGCCTGTCCATCCACGAACATCTGGTCTCGTCAAGGTACTCGCCTTGCCGGACAGCGTTCATCTAATCGATCCGGTCTCCTATCACGAAATGCTTGTTCTTATCCGTCAAGCAGAGACGGTCGTCACTGACTCCGGTGGGCTCCAGAAGGAAGCCTTCTGGCTACAGACGCCCTGCGTAACCGTCCGTGAATCCACGGAATGGCCGGAAACCATCCAATCTGGCTGGAATCAGTTGGTTGGCACCAGCACCGAGAAGATCATCGAGGCGACAGGGGGCGCGACAACACCTACGAGACACCCACCTCTCTATGGTGACGGCCACTCGGCCGAACACATCGTTGAACTCATCGAGGCCCTGAACGCCTGACCATTTAAGTCGAGCAGTTCGTCGATGGTTTCCTGACAGACATGGCCAGCAGGGCATCAACAGGAACTACCTTCCTATGAGAAGGGACTCCTGAGCCGACGCCGTCAGGGCGAACGCCATCGAGACCGTCGGTTCGGTCACCTCGGGATCCTGGTCGTTGGCAAGGCCGCCACATGGACGCTTGGCGATTCACCGAGACGCTGGCCCAGCCTCGTCAGGCAGTTGACGGATTTCGAAGCCACCCACCGGATCCGAATAGAAATACCTTCTGCGTAGAGGTAAATATGAATGAAACCGTTTAACCTATTTATCCTTGCAGATATTGGCTACAATCATGAAAGGAAAGACTGAGATTAGACACTTTGCAAGAAAGTTAGGTATCGGCACTCGGAAGAACCGAGACGGGAAGAAGTAGTATGTAAACTCAATGTTGTTGAATCCGCTACTCTCTAATAAGTAGCGGAATTCCTTAGTCGAGTACGATTTGCCGATTGGGTTATCGGCACCATCATAATATCTGGTCAAATCATCCTTTGTTCTAATCTTTGCAAAATTACGCCCTCTCCCCGTATCTCTCAGCAGCAGCTTCGCAACAATTCGAAAGATCGGAAGCGATCTTGATGCAACTCTAACCAAGAGGTTTTCGTAGTAAACAGAGATACTACCCCTGCCTCCCGGCTTCAACACACGGAAGATTTCCTCCAGACAAGCGCCAGTATTAGGTGTATGATGAATCACGCCCTGGCAATTAACAAAATCAAATGTTTCGTCATCTAAATCTAGGTTTTCGGCATTTCCTTGAGAAAAGCTAACCGCAGGACATCTCTTCTCTGCAAGCAGCAAGGAATTATTACTGATATCTACACCCGTTATTTGCTCAACACCAATGTCTCGAGAGAACAAACTACACCAAAAGCCAATGCCGCAACCCAAATCAAGTACTCTGTCATTCACCTGAGGCAGAGAAAATACCTCCTCCATTTTCACGCCATTGAAGACATCCGCATACATAACTCGATCATGCTCTTCAAACAAGTCTTCATCTCTCCCGCTAAATTCTCCAGTAAATAGAGGATTCTCCTCCCAAAATTGTCTCACCGAATCAATTTCCATCATTCAGTCTCCATGATTGTGTGACCCATCCCAGATCGGGGTCATGTGTCCGTGAGGAACCAATCCCTAACGGACTTCGGCGTGGCAACGACCAACACCCCTATTCTTACAGTACCTGTTGCGATCGCTTGGCTCGTGTACGAGATCGCTGTGCCATTGACCTAAGCGGACGAGGAAGCAGTCAACGCTCCTACGACGGCTGCCTACTCGATGCTCTCTGTCACCCGTACCTGTTCATTGGTCTTCTGGGGCCTAGGGATCGACGAGTTCACTCACCACGTCGAGGCTTCCGCCCTCCCTGCCACTTACCCCCACCGCCCCTTGAGCAACTCGCGGGACTACGTTCACAGGCAATGGATGCACGGCTTCACGTCGCACTAGACGTCACACCGCTGGCGAGCGAACCCACGGGGATCGCCCGTGCCATCAATGGTGTGATCCACGCGCTGTGCGCCGACCCCAGCCTGGCCGTTTCGGGATGGATGCTCTCCGGCCGGCGTCGGGCCCACCCCAGCGGCGTTCCCTCCGGGGTCCCGGTCCACCACTGTCCTGTCCCCGCACGGCTGCTTCACCCCAGTTGGGCACGGCTTCCCGTGCCCAGGGGACAGCTCGTCCACGGCCCCGCCGACGTCATCCACGGCATGAACTACGTCGTCCCCCCCACGAGCGTGCCCACGGTCCTCACGATCCAGGACGCCAACCTGTTTGAGAACCCCGAGTGGTACGACCCGAACGTCCAACGCTTCGCCTCCCTCATCCGGCGGGCGATCGACAGGGGGTGTTGGGTGCACGTATCGACCCATGCCGTCGCCGATGCCCTGTCGAGACACTGCGTGGTCCCGGACGGCCGGCTCGCCGTCATCGGATACGGCGTCCCGGAGGTCCCGCCGGGAGACGCCGAGCTCGGCCGGCAGATGGCCGGGACTTCGCAGTACATCCTCGCTCTCGGCTCCGTAAATCAGAGGAAGGGGTTCCCCGAACTCGTCGAGGCGTTCGACCGGATGCCACGCCGACCCCCGGACCTGCGGCTCGTCATCGCCGGCCTCCCCGGCCTCGACGAGGAACGGCTCGAACGAACCGTCGCAGGGCTCGCCGATCCGTCGGCGATCGTTCGAATCAGCAGCATCGACGAGGCGCAGCGTTCGAACCTCCTCTACGGGGCCTCGGTCCTCGCCTATCCCTCGTTCGATGAGGGGTTCGGCTTCCCACCGCTTGAGGCGATGACCGCGGGGGTCCCGGTCGTTGCATCCACCGGTGGCTCGATCCCGGAGGTCGTCGGCGATGCAGCGACCCTCACGCCACCCGGCGACGTCGGGGCACTCGCTGGGGCCATGGCCGACGCCTTGGAAGACCCGCTACGAACGGACCTGGTGGAGCGGGGAAGCCGCAGGCTCGCCGCCAACTCGTGGGAGGCAACGGCCGCCGGCCTCGCCGACCTCTACCGGCGGGCCGCCGACCGTGGCTGAGCAGGCATCCGTGACCGCTCTGCCCCGGGAGCCCGGGCGGCCGTTGGTAGGCTCCTGCGCTCTAGAGCGGAGCGCCCGATGAACAAAGAGCGGACAACGAACGAGGCCCGTAGGCGCGAAGGCGCCTTCAGGCGGTGCCGAACCGTCTTCACCTACCGCGAACTGCTGGTCAACCTGACGCGAACCGAACTGCGGATCAAGTACAAGAACAGCGTCCTCGGCTTCCTGTGGTCGCTGCTCAACCCGGTGCTCTACCTCGTGGTGTTCTCGCTGGTGTTCCAGGAGATCCTTCGGGCCCAGATTCCCCGCTTCGCCATCTTCCTCCTGTCCGGCCTCCTGGTCTGGAACTTCTTCTCCGCCAGCCTCGGAGGTGGTGCCGGCTCGATCATCGGCAACGCACCGATCGTCCAGAAGGTCTGGTTCCCGAGGGAGGTCCTCCCGCTGGCCTCCGTCGGCGCAGCCATGGTCCACTTCCTGCTCCAAGCCCTGGTGCTCACCGGAGCGCTGCTCCTCTTCCGCCACGAACCCGACTGGGCAGCACTGGCCCTTCTACCCTTGGTGCTTTTGGCCCTGACACTGCTGGCCGCAGCTGCAGCCCTGGCGCTTGCCGTGCTCAACGTGCACTACCGGGACACCCAGCACCTGCTCGAGTTGGTCCTGATGGCGTGGTTCTGGATGACGCCGATCGTCTACAACCACCAGTTGATCGCCGACCGCCTCGGCAGCAACGACTGGGTG
>MPMF02032318.1_pt1 | contig 15460 bp, 13 predicted proteins | sample 1617271 | NCBI WGS metagenome assembly MPMF02 (sample SAMN05944812, study PRJNA350692) | marine metagenome | biome: marine; feature: ODZ; material: water; isolation source: 120 m water sample prefiltered with 30 um filter, filtered on to 0.2 um... | place: Pacific Ocean | collected 2012-04-09... | reverse complement strand
CCCAAGCCTAATTCTCCCCATCGACTCCCACCACAGGCATAAAGCTTATCTTGTCCACTAATCTTTCCTGTTAGAAAAGCAAACGAACCTCCAGCCATCACTTTATCTATCGTAAAACCCCTAGGCAAAGGCACTTCAGTCCATTCAGTTCTATCCTCATTATCACCCAAACCTAATTGTCCATGCCGATTCCTACCACAGGCATAAAGCTTATCTTCTCCACCGACCGTTCCTTTTAGAAAACTCTGATTGTATCCAACTATGATCTGTTCTAAATCAAGACCTTCAGGCAAAGTAGCTTCAGTCCATTCATTTCTAGCCCTTCTATCACCCAAGCCTAATTGTCCATAATTATTCTTACCATAGGCATAGAGCTTATTTTGACCTTGTTTTGTTTTTGCTAACAATAGGGTATGATCGACTGTAACAATAGAATGAATGAATAACTCCCTTTGCTTGATTTCTTTATTCATTGCTGATTGAAACTTTTTATTGACCCTAGTAAGCATCCCCAGATCTTTCAAAGTAGCATAACCTGTCACTTTTTTTATAGGACCTCCAGTCTCTCCTGTTTCTACAAGATTCTGCAATGCACTTTCTGGCTGATCTTGATTGGAGGATGTCAATCCCTCCTTATCTTTAGACTCTTCTATGCCACTACTTTTCTTGTTGGAATCTTTCATGATAAACCCCCTACAATAACCACCCCTTTATTATAGTACAAATATTTGATTTTTTGTTAATTTCCTACAGACCTCTTCTTATTCATCAACGCTTCTTCTTGGAACCTTTCATTATCAGCATCCTATATCATTACCCCTTCATTATTGTATTCTGCAAACAACCTTTTCTTGCTCTTATCTGATAGGTTCTTCACGTAACATGCTTGTTAAAACGATATATCGAAAAGAAACTTCAGTGAATTTATCTCTAGAACTAAGATCACTCAAGCCTAAGTTATCACCAGAAGAACAATCACTAAATCATCATTCAGGAATATGAGGTACGACTAAATATATCAATAATGTAAATAAGAGCATCATAACAATACTCGTTACAGAAATTTGCATAGGTGAAAACTTTTTTACTGCTTCAAGCTGAATTGTCCACCTCTTGATGTAATTAAGAACAACTGAAAATGCAGCGATCAAATAAATCGCCACGGGAAGATTACCAAGAGTATATCCGGGGTCATGAACTGTCACTAAAAAAAGCCATAAATTAAAACCATAGTACGGTATCATACAATCCCACCAAAACAAGTAATTTCTTTTACGAAGAAAAACAAAAGAAGGAATTGAAATAATTGTAGAAAAAACAAAAAAATATGTTGCCGCAAGATTAAAGAAATTCAAGGGAGGAACAATCGCAATATAAAAAATCACAATTAAAAATAAGAGCATCATAACAATACGTCTTATATCCTCGAACATGAAAAAGCCTCCTCATATCCATATATGTATTAATAATAACACATACTATATGTAAATTATTATGCTCTTTTCGAATCCATTCTCAAGCATCTAATGGAAAAAACTCCAACACATATTTTTTACCGAATTCACTTTGCTTTAAAAAAATCAGAAAAATACTTTAAATGATAGTCATCTATCGTTACAAGCATACCCCTTAGTTTTTAACTCCATCCCTGGATTGTTAATGTTTTCTCCGGGTAATGCCTGAATCGCTGATGCTCCAATCAACTGCCTAGAACCTAAAACCTCATCACGCCAAACATTTAAACTTGGATCTATTTCAACATCACTTTTAATCTCTTTGATAAGATTTTTTTCAACTTTATTGATAGATAATTCCAGCAGACTTGTTAAATAATCCTTATGATAAACCCTCGCGTTCTGATCTATGTGGCCATCCAAATTCAAATAATCTATTAATTTATCCAGAATAATCTCTATGACAAATTGTCTAGTTATCATGCACTTTGCAATAAGTTTTGCTCGTGGCAACGCATAGAACTTATCAGGCCTAAAGAAATTAAATGCTGCAATATTTTCTGCTTCTGTAAAATAATCTTCAACAAGACACCATTTTTGCAAAAGCCCCTCGTATTCATAACCCCGAAGAATTTTTCTCATCAATTGCTGCTCTTTGTCATCCATTAGAATGAGCCTCTCCTGAAGATCACTTTCCTTGGAACCCCTAACAACCTTAAACATAGCTCCTAACTTTCCTGGGCTCGATGCCTCCATAGCCTCTTGAAGGTTCGGTAGAAACTGATCTGCACAATATTCCCCTGGGTTGAAGGAAATTAACTCCTTATCATTCACATAAAAAATCACCCTTTGTTTAAGAGTAAGGGGATTATTAAGCTGTCGAAAAGAACTTTTTTCTAAACTCATCCTTGAACGAAAATAATGAAACCCTCCCAACAACATAGAAGAAAAAAATAATAAATGCATCCCAATATGTTGATTAAATTTCAGGAAGGATAGTATTGCTGCTCCTCCAAAAAAATATAAAACAGCCTTATTGGACGCACTATCAATTAAGCTTTTTCTTACCATAACGTTACCTATTATTTGATGTTGATACCTTAACAAAACTCTATCGTATTTTCAAAAAAACACAACACATTCAATTTGCCCTTCAATAGTAAGAAAAAAATAAACTATGCTTTTTAATGATTGTACACAGTTCATTTCTTAAGTAACCTGTGTAATGGTAGTCACTTAATATGATTTGGGAATTTACAAACTATGTTTTTAGATCAACATTTACAACTTATAAAAATTATCATTGGAGGAGCTCCTATCTGGACACCTTTCACAGCAGTTGTTATCACCGTTCTCGAACGACTGATTCATAAACGTAAAATATCTACCATATTTTTGGAAAACCTTGTCATTTACTGTGTCATCGTACACTGTTTTATCAACTTTGTTGCAGGCATCATTGAATCAAGCCTAATCAGCACTGACTACTTACATACCCTAATGAACATTAACCCCTTTCATTTTGGTCATTTAAGTTTATGTTTTATAGGCTTGGTCACAATCCATGCCAGAACCAAGGTGAATCGAGTCTTATGTGCCTGCTCAATTATTGCTTTCTACGCAGGCATTGGTTGTTATAAACTTCAACTGGGCCAACTGAGTCATAAAGCATACAACGTTATCATGCTTATTTACTTTATCGTCCCTGCCCTTATCTTTGTTCTAGCCTTGTTATCAAAACCTAATGCCTCTACTTCTCAGCAACCCGTGTCGTAAAATCTCGTTGCATCAATACTTCGATTAAAATATTCAACCCATAAAATACCAGTAACCAATAAGGCAATAAGATACCAAGAAAGGCTGTACGATCTTGAGCACAATTTGAAGCTTCAGTAAAAACAAGGTGCAATAACTGGCCAAAATGAACTTGTGATATTAAATAATCAAAGCTTGGCAGGCATGTACTTAAATCAGTGACATAATAAATAAGCCATAAATGCCTTAAAGCTAAAGACAACCCTAACAAAGAGATGGCAATCATGATCAAACAACTCACCCACCTAACCCATGATCGATAACAAAAAACATACTGCACAATAGCCACCACAGCTATCATCGCAAAAAAGATTCTCTGAATGATACAAAGAAGGCACGGTTTTGCGCCCATGTAGTCAAGATATAGGGCTAAAGATAGAGCCATAGCAACAACCATAACCCTCGCTAAAGAACTGTTGGCAACGCTCCACAGTGTACTCATTTATTTTCCTTAAAAATCACATTCACTTTATCACCAATAGTATTTTAAAACAAACAAATAATAAAATACCCTGCCTCCCTTGAAATTCTAAACCATTGCCCCTATATTTAACCTGAACCATTTTGAAAGAAGCTAATTATGACTGACAAAACTGTTACCCCTCCATTAAAAGCACAAAAAGCATCTAGCCTTAAACCCAAAGGCAGCGCTGACCTGCAGGGTAAAATTACCAAACTTGAGCAATCTTTAGATGAAAAATCAAAAGAAATAACTGAGTTGAAGGATGATAAAATTCGCACTTTAGCAGAAATGCAAAACATTCAATCACGTCATCACACAAAACTACAAGAAGCCCATCAATATAGTTTAAGAAAATTTATTGAAGACCTTCTTCCTATTTTAGATAGTTTAGATACAGGCATTGATACCTGGTCCGCTCATAATGATGGTCAGTCCAACGATACCATGGAAGGCATGAAAGTAACCCGCGACTTATTTCTATCCACAATCAAAAGGTACGACGTCGAAGTTATTAACCCTAATGCTGGCGATGATTTTAACCCACAGTGGCATGAAGCCATTTCAATGCAATCATCTGACACCATTGAAAACAACAAAATTATTACTGTTGCTCAAAAGGGATATCAAATCAAAGATCGATTGGTAAGAGCAGCCAAAGTTGTTGTATGCCAAACTGAGTAACCCTTGAAAATTATCCCCTATGCCCATACATACTTAAACGTAACACACATGAATTAAATTTAGGAGCCATTTAATATGTCAAACAAAGAATCTAACAAAATCATAGGTATAGACCTTGGTACAACCTTTTCATGCGTTTCAATCATGGAAGGCGGTAAAGCACACGTCATCCCTAATAATGAAGGGTTAAGCACAACCCCTTCTTATGTCGCCTTTGCAAGAGACAATGAAGAGCGCTTAGTGGGTCACCCAGCAAAAAGACAAGCAGTAACCAACCCAAGCAATACATTTTATGCATTTAAACGCTTAGTGGGTCATAAGATCAATGATAAAGTTGTCCAAGACTGTAAAGTAAACTATACCATTAAATCTGCAAAAAATCAGGATACACGCATTGAAGTAACCCTAGATGGAAAAACTCAACTGTGGTCTCCAGAACAACTGCAAGCTGTTATTCTACAAAAAATGAAGGAAACAGCAGAAGATTACTTGGGAGAAAAAGTCTCTCAAGCTGTTATTACCGTTCCAGCTTACTTTAATGATGCCCAAAGACAAGCCACTAAAGATGCAGGAAAAATTGCAGGGCTGGATGTCAAACGTATTATTAATGAACCGACAGCGGCTGCCTTAGCTTACGGAATGAATAAAGTTAAAGGAGATAGAAAAGTAGCTGTTTTTGATCTAGGAGGCGGAACTTTTGATATATCACTGATTGAAATCGCAGACGTTGATGGCGATCATCAGTTTGAAGTGTTAGCCACCCACGGCGATACCTTCTTAGGTGGAGAGGACTTTGACCAAGTTCTGATTGACTACTTAGTTGCTGAGTTCAAAAAGGATAGCGGCATTGATCTTCAAGGTGATAAATTAGCATTACAGCGTTTAAAAGAATCTGCTGAAAAAGCCAAAATCGAACTATCATCTACAGAGCAAACTGAAGTTAACTTACCCTTTATTGCTCATGACGCCACAGGGGCAAAACACCTGACCATTAAAATACGCCGAGCTAAATTTGAAGAACTTGTTGATGACCTGATTAATCGCACCCTTAAACCGTGTGAATTTGCCTTAAAAGATGCCGGGTTAAAAACATCTGATATTGATGAAATCATTATTGTTGGTGGTCAAACTCGCATGCCCAAAGTTCAACAGAAAGTTGAAGCCTTTTTTGGAAAACCTCTAAGAAAAGATGTCAACCCTGATGAAGCGGTCGCTATAGGTGCTGCCATCCAAGCCGGTGTTTTATCTGGCGATGTCAAAGATATCCTCTTACTCGACATAACACCTCTTACCCTAGGCATTGAAACCATGGGCGGTGTCATGACCCCCCTCATCAAACGAAATACTACCATTCCAACTAAAGCCTCTCAAGTCTTTTCTACGGCTGCTGATAATCAAACAGCTGTGACCATTAAAGTCCTTCAAGGTGAACGCTCGATGTCTGGTGGAAATAAGTCTCTTGGAGAATTCAACCTAACGGACATACCCTCAGCACCCAGAGGAATGCCTCAAATTGAAGTATCGTTTGATATTGACGCAAATGGAATCTTAAATGTCTCCGCTAAAGACAAGAAGACCAATAAAGAACAATCCATTGAAATCAAAGCCTCTGGCGGACTTGAGGAAGATGAAATTGAAAAAATGGTTCAAGATGCTGAAAAAAATGCTGAAACCGATAAAGAGTTTAAAGACATGATTAGCAGCATCAACCAAGCAGAGCAACTCATTTACGCCACAGAAAAGTCCATTAAGGATGCGGGTGATGCAGTGACTGATCAGGAAAAATCTGCCATAGAGTCGGCCATCAAAGAGCTTAAAGACGCCATTGAGGCTAAAAACAAGTCTGATATTGAGGCCAAAACACAAAGCTTAACTCAACTGGCTTCACCTATTGCAGAAAAAATGCAACAACAGCAACAGCAACAAGCGACTAACAGCCCTGATGAAGCACCCAAGGAGAAACAAACCAAGGATGCTGTTGATGCTGACTTTGATGAAGTAGACGATTCCAAATAAAACCGTCTGATAATGATTCCAGCCAGTCATTGGCTGGAATCATTAGAGATAAGGAGACTAAGGGTGAGTACCCAAAGAGACTATTACGATATTTTAGGTGTTGGACGCGACGCCAGTGAACAAGATTTGAAAAAAGCTTATCGAAAACTGGCCATGAAGCATCACCCTGACAGAAACCCCGGCAACAAGGAATCTGAAAAAAAGTTCAAAGAACTTAATGAAGCCTATTCAGTTCTCTCTGACTCATCCAAGCGTCAAACCTATGATCAATATGGCCATGAAGCTGTCAACAACCAAGGGGGTGGTCCTGGCGGCGGATTTAATGGTGATTTCTCTGACATTTTTAAAGAGTTTTTTGGCGGTGATTTTTCAGGGGGATTTGGCGGTGGACAACGCCAATCCAGAGCACAACCTGGTGACGACTTACTCTATCGGGTTGAAATGACCTTAGAAGAAGCTTTTCAAAAAACTGAAAAAACGATCAGAATCGCCAACATTGTGCAATGTGATACCTGCGATGGCTCTGGTTCTGCACCAGGAAGCCAACCTACCAATTGCCGAACATGCAATGGTCAAGGACAAGTCCGAATTCAACAAGGCTTTTTAGCCATACAACAAACCTGTCCAGATTGCCGAGGGCAAGGTCAGGTCATCTCTAAACCCTGTTCAAATTGCCAAGGGAGAGGCCGAAGACGCAAACAAGTCACCTACAATGTTAAAATACCTCAAGGGGTTGACACTGGTGATCGTATCAGACTCGCTGGTAAAGGAGAGGCTGGTCATCATGGGGGTCCACCAGGCGATCTTTATGTAGAAATTTCTATCAAGCCTCATTCAATATTTAAACGAAAGACGCAAGATCTACTATGCCAGGTCCCCATTAGCTTCCCTAATGCGGCTTTAGGAGGCGAAGCCATAGTTGCAACCATCAATGGTAAAAAAGTTGCCTTAAAAATACCCCCAGGATCTCAAAATGGCGATAAATTGAGGTTAAAAGGCAAAGGCATGCCTTCTTATCAACATAATCAGTACGGGGATATGATATGTGAACTGTTTGTGGAAACTCCGACGGACCTGAGTAAAAACCAAAAAAACCTTTTACAACAACTTAATGAGAGCATGTCATCCAGGCAGCTTAAACAATCCACGTCATGGCTAGAAAAGATCAAAAACCTACTAAAAACATAAAAGGCGCACGGAATAAATGGCAAATATCCTACACCAGGGTTATTATATTTGCAAAACCATTCCTCGAACAACAATTTTCACTATGAATTTAAATCTAAAATAAATGCAAATACAATAGAATAAACAAAATCACAAAAAGCAATACAACATATCACCCTCCCTATATTTTGCAAACCCTTGTCTTATAATTTAACATTGCACTTGTTAGCATACGATTGTGTATGCTTTACCAAGCAAAAGGATGTGTGTTATTACATGGAGTAAAATATAGTGTTTTAACAGCTTAGGTGTGTGATGAAGACAGAGATAGATGAAAATAAACTTGGAGATTTGGCTAGTGGCCTGGTAGAAGAACTCAGGCTAGCTGAATTATGCATAGATACAAGAAAATCCACCTCAGGCTCTACCTTTTTAATGCAAGCACTAAGCAATGCCAGCTATTCCGACACATGTATTTCCACTCTTTCAGATAAAAATTACAAATGTGTTTCTGATCGTACCGTCCCTGACTTATATTATTTTATACAAGAAATAACCCGTCAATATATGCCTCTTCAGCCAACCCCTAATAAATACACCACTGAGCCAACCCCGTGGGGACAGTTTAATATTGAAACTAAATCATCTGCCACCACTTTTGAATATTGCAAAGAAATTACCAAAATATCAACTCTACATTATACTCCTGATCCCAATGACCTCGTTATTATTCCTATCTCGAATCACAGCAAAGACTTTCCAGTTCCATGTAAACAGAAATCAACCTCAACTCACAACTACTTAGCTAACAAAGCTCATACAATTCGTCTTAAAAACCTTCAAAAACTTATCAGACACTTTATAGCGGAAGGTCAGACACTTGTTCTTGTTAATACATCCGTATATGATAATGAAGCTGCTGATACAGAAATTAGCACCAAATTTGAATGGTCAAAAATCATTGCTAAAGCTGCAGGCATTGACAAATCTTTAATACAAAGTTGCCATCAAAATACGTCTAAGATACTAACTCTAATTCATAAAACATACCATAAACTATTTGTCTTGGATCGAGAAGATCTTCTCAAAACATCCAATGAAATTAGCAAACAAAATCATTCAGTCAAGCTTCCATCAAAAGGTATAAAAAGCTACTTCTATGATTTATGGTGGTCAAATTGTGTACTCCCCCTTACAACAATAGACGAATCAAATGAGATAGAAAAAGCGGCCCACAGCTTATGGGAGAAAATACAATTATCCATGGATAACAAGCATAGTTCATTATTTAAGCGCGCAATAGTTTGCTATGATCAGCTAAATTTAAGCTCTACTACAAACAAGTCAATAAAGTCAATTTTTGAAAAACTGTGCAAGGTAATGAATGCTATTAAATTGGCATATAATAGTACACACCAAGATGGAATAGATAGCTTAATAGACTCTTTTCTCATCATCACTATTTTTAACAAACTGCTTAACCAAGCCAAAAAGCTTCAGAAAGAGAATAAAATCCTAAAACAAACAGCAGTCATGCTTGATTATTTGTGTATACACCCAACAAATACAATAACCATTGACAAATTAAGATCAATGGCATTGGACCTCAATCAAGCTCTTGAAGACAGTAGAATTGAAATGCTCTCAAATCATTCTGGCAGGACTGAAAATTCTTCAGCTAAAATAACAGAAATAATCAAAGATATTTTAAAGCAATTAAACGAAAAATCTAATCGTATAGTTCGAAGAGTCACTGAAAAAATTCAACAAAAACTATCAAACATTGATGGCATCATCCTTACTGAACATGTTGGTCTAGGTGGAGTGAAAATGTACACAGCCACTACCAAAGGACTCATGAGCATGCAACGAGAAAACAATAGAAGAAATTTTGAAATGAAAAAACAAAAAGCCATCCTAACAACCTTCCCTGATACCCTCTATAAGGCATATATGGCAGCCAATGACAACATGATGCCCATGCCTCTTGAATTATTCGAAGAAAATGCAAAAAAAGAGGTGTCACCAGAATTATCCAACAGGATACTTTTTTTTACACAAGAACAGGAAAGTTCACACAAACTTATCAATAAAGCATTCCAATTCTACGAACAAATGCTAACCCATCGTCAACTCAACCCAGAATATGAAAAGATGATAAAAGAGGGCGCACGAAAACACAAAAGCTCACTCACTGCCACAACACAAGAAGGCACGTTGAATTATTCGAAAGACTGGCACAAACCGCCCTGTGAAAACAAAAAGACACCACAAGGTACATTAGAAATTGCCTTTGACATAATGCGTAACTGGGATTTAACAAAGTTTGAGGTAAGAAAAGATGCATTGAGCGACTCGTATGAAATCACCTTTACAGGATCTCCTAATAGCTCTCCTTTATCATCTTATGAAAGCTCTCCTATATCATCTCAAAACAGCTCTCCTAATGACTCTCCTATAATAAGATCTCCTTCCTCATCTAAAGAAAACTCTCCATATCACACCCCGTCTAGAACCCACTCATCACCACCGTGACCCTATCAATAATTTACCTACCAGGAAATCTACTGAGGCTGTAAACAAGCTGGTTCCGTCATAGCCTACATGAAAGAAGGCTTATATCTCACACACCAATAGAACAATTGTACGAAAACACCTAGAAAAACGTGACCCGATACAATTATTTATGTTATTTTACATACAGATATGCAATCAAGCAATAAATGAATAAAAAATATCAACCTTTAGGTATTTACAAAGACAAATTACATATCATAGTATTGTATTGTGTGATGCGTGATTCATAACACACATAAACCTAAATGGAACTTACTGAAAGAAAATGGAATTATATCAATAATCCCATGACGAGTTTTCAATGAAAAAGGTAATGGCCTCAGAGACAAACAGTATATTTCATGCTCCTGCAAGAGAAGAGAGTTATGAAAACACGCTGGAAAATTGGGTAGAGGAATTTGTTGCAACAATATTCTGGACAGAAGACAATAGCCCTTTTTTAAAAAAAACAGCTTCAAAGCTAGGGTATAATGATCAAGCTATTCAAGAAGCGTTAACGCAACCTGTTAATGTCTATCGAGAAAAACACAGTCCTGTTTATGAGTATCTGCTCGATAAGATGGGAAAAGCTTCACGCGATACTAGATGGGTTCAACTTAGATCCAAACCGAATAAGAAAGACAAAGCCAACCAACTGCAAAACTCATTAAGGTTTAAGCGAATCTCACCTAAAATAAATGCAATCCCTAAAGATAGCTCAACCATTGTTTTTCCTCTATGTGAATCATGTGATGATTATGGATTTTTTACTAAAGGTCGTAACAGTGCCAGAATAGATCAAATTTCACAAAAAGTTACTTCCATTCAAAAATCAAACTTTAAAAATGTCATCGACAGTGTTATCGGGATGGGGAAACAAATTATTCTAATTAATGCATCTTTTTCAAACACAGCCAACCAATCTTCAAAGGCAAGAGAAAACCCAAACATTATGACCAAGCTAGAATGGGCTAAACATATTGCAAAAGTAATGGACATTGATTTGAATATGGATCATATCGACACACTAACCTTTGAAGAAAAGTATAAGGAGATTCTTTCGCTGATTTATGCAAAGAAGCCAGGACTTATCCTAATGGATTGGAGAGATCTTTTACAACATCCCCAACTAAAAGATCAATCTAAGCAAATGATACAACTATACCGATCTGAACTTAACCAGTTTAATGAACTCATAGCAAATAATGAAAACCTGAATATAAACTTTAACTTGCAACTTCAACTCTTAAAACAAAAAGAAGTAACCCCTGAGCTAAAAAATAAAATATTGACACAACTCAAAAAAATAAAAACCCTGGAAGAATTTCAAAAAATGGAAAATAAAGTTGATATATATCAAGGATCCATATACCACCGTATTGACGAAGCTATTGCGAAACAATGCGGCTTAGATAACGCAGATCTTATGGACCTTCTAGACAACACTGACACATTACTACTGTTTTTAAATGACGAAATCTTGACAAAATCATCAGATAATGAAAAAAGGACCCCTAACAACACCCTCAACTACAACCTCTTTAAACACGCTAACATAACCATCATTACAGAAGTAGAAAAAAGAAATAAAAATAAAGCCTTAATAACAGAGTACCTACAATTACCCAATACCATGATCAAAACGTATAATTACTCTCTAAAAAATGGATCTCTTTTACCTTTTTCCAACGAGTCGGACCATAACTTTACAGTTTACGCCATAAAAGAAATTAAGGACTCGAACTCAAAAACTACGTTATCCAGAATCAATGCCTTATCCGGAGATCTTTCCGCATTCTTAGCAAGCTCGTATAAATTTTTAGAATTACAGCTAGCACACAACAAAGGAAATACAGCCCTAGAACTCCTGCTCACGCAACACGATACATCCTTTGAAAATGGCCTGCTCACACAAGACGGTACACCCGCACCCGTAGAAGAACAGAAAACAACAGTTATTGATGTGTTTCAAAAGGCCTTAGGAGGCAGAGTAACCAAAAAAGACTCTAAAAGGCACACCACATTAACCATTTTTTTTGATGATGAACAAGAATGTTCGCAAAAAAAGGAAGAGCCTTTGCGACAAAATCACCGTTCGCTTTCCACCGATGACGGCCCTCTCTCTCCATTATTAAAAGCAGGTGGTGCAACATTCACATTCACATCATAGCCCCCGACATCAACCATACTATCTATATATTTATTCTTTTCGCTGACTAGAAACGTAAAAGTAGGGTATGATTACTATAAAGGAAGACCCATAACCAACCTGAGAGGAAACTTTAATATCACCCTCTAATTCCTCAACAAATTGCTTCACTATACTTAAACCCAAACCTAGACCATTACCATCCTCATGATGCACTCTTGACATAGTATCAAAAATACAGTCATGGTACTTAGGGTCAATCCCACAGCCTGTATCTTTAACCGTAATGCTTAATGCACGAGCATAGGACGTTTCTTTATCACTCAACTCTAGCAAAATAGACCCTGTGGATGTATATTTTATTGCATTGGTAATCAAGTTGGATACAATTCGCTTTAACCTCATTTCATCAGTTAAAATATAATCTGGAAGACTTTCATCAAAACGATAATGAAAACTCAAACCCTTTATTGTTATTTCCTGCTTATGCATTCCATGTAAATAATAGAAAAAGTCCTTAATATTCATGTTAACTTTTTGAACAGGTCTTTGAGCATCACTGGAATCTGCATACTCAATTAATTCAGAGATCAAAGCATGCATATCTTTTGCAGAAGATACCATTTCTTTACAAATAATTTTCATTTCATCAGTCTTAACCATCTCTTTTAAAATCTCTGATAAACCAAGAAAATTACTCAGGGGCGTCATAAGATCATGTCTAATACCATGAATAAATCTCGTTTTAGCTTGACTGACACTCTCAGCTGCAAGCTTTGATCTTAATAAATCCTTCTCCAATTTTCGTCGATCGGTAATATCAACCGCGACCCCCATGATCCCTCTTGCACCTCCAATATCTATAGACTTTTTATAAGCTAGAAAACAGAAAATCTCACCCTTGATAAATATTTCTTCCTCAAATAAAATAGGCTTGGTTTCAGCAAGAACCTCTTGATCATTTTTTTTAATCATCTCAACTTGTTTGATGTCTGCCTTATTTCTCAGGGTTACATCATAAATATTTTGCCCAATCGGTTGATCTTCATTACGAAAACCTAAAACCTTCCATAAATTATCATTAAGATATAGAATCTCACCACATGATTTAATTGCCCAAATATTTTGAGGTAATCCAGCTAATATTTTTTCAGATGAAAGTGTATATTGTTCAAAATTCTGGGTATAACTTTCTTTATCAGTAACTTCTATATCACTCATACATTAGTCTCCTGGCTTGGAAAAATAGTCCTTAATGGAAGAAGCCCCTTCCTCAATAATATTGACAGATACAGTTCTTCTAATGGCCCCTGTAATATCAACAGCAACTCCCATAACACCCTTGCCCTTACCAACATCTATCGCTTTTTTATAAGACAAAAAACAAAAACGCTCCCCATTAATACAAATCTCTTCCTTAAACAAAATAGGCTTGGTTTCAGCGAGAACCTCTTGATCATTTTTTTTAATCACTTCAACTTGTTTTAGATCTGCCTTATTATTCAGTGTAACATCATAAACATTCTTACCAATAAGTTCTTTTGGAGAATTAAACCCCAGTATTTTAGCTGCATAATGATTAATATATAAAATCTCTCCGCATTCTTTAATGGCCCAAATATTTTGAGGCATGCCCGAGAGTATTGTATCAGGGTTAAGCTTTTTCTGATTAGCCTGTAGATTATCAAGAACACAGTTATCTTTCACTTACCTTTCTCCTAATTGTGAAAAGTATTCATGTATTCTAAACCTATTCTCAAGTATATTCATAGATTCAGCCTCTTTAACTGCATGAGAATAATTATTCAGGCTATCTCCAACTTGAATAACACCAATCATTCCTGCAGAATCATGAGGTTCACACTTATAAAAATATACACCAGGTATCTTCAAAACTAAAGAAAAACTATGAGACAAGTTACTTTCCCATCGTTTAGCCCCCTCTGGAATGGATACTGACATAACATTATGGCCATGGTTTAACGATTGAAAAATAATTTTATCCCCTGGTTTTATCTTCAAAAAACCCGGACTAAATACGTGGGTGAACCCTTTAGAATAATTCAGCATCTCAATGACGTGACAAGATCCCTTATGATCATGAGAACATGGTTGACTAGAGATTCGAGATTGGCCTTGGGAACGAACCTCTAAACAACCATTTAGTAATACCAATGTAGACAAAAAAACTATTCGTCTGAGATCAACAATACAACGATTAAAAAACGCCTGATATAGCATAGATAAAAACTGTCACCGAAATAATTATCGAATGTCTTACAAGGGTGTAAATCCATTTACAGCTCACTTAAGTCTTCTCCTTTGACTTCATTAACTATTATAGTAACACATTTAAATACTTATTAAAAGCATTCAATCAATAACTTGACCTTAATATACTCAACACAATCTAACTTATACCCTAACATCACACAAACCCTTCATTAGCTCCCTAAGCTCACGAATATCCCCCTGCTGAAAACCCTCAATAAGACCAACAAAATCAGATACTTGATCAAAAACAATAACGCCGCCTCCCAGTGAACTGGCCGAATAAGGCTTGGCACTCAGCAACATCGACATAACCAAGGAACGAGACAACCTCGACAACAACACCGGCATAATCTGAACAGGTAACACCCCTTGACGCAATTCACTTAAGCAAAAAACCGTTGATTTCAATGCACAGCACACATCACAAGCCAAAGATAACCCTACACCCCCACCATAAGCGCCCCCCTCAACCCAAGAAACACTCACACATGATAAAGCATCCAAGGCATCAAAAACCCGCTGTAAACCTAACCGCACATCCCTTAAATAAGCCTCCGAATCACCCAAGTCTTTCGCTACACTTAAAGCCTTCAAATCCATCCCTGAACAGAAAAACCCCTCCGCTCCCATTAAAACCACCCCACAAACAGATTCTGGAACACCCTCTAAATGCAAAGATATGCTCTCTAACAATTCAACATTAAATGCATTCTTCAACTCAGGACGACTAAGCACTAAATACAACCAGCCATTCTTTAAAACTCTCTTAATCAACCTTTGTACTCCTCATTGATACTGTCGAAAACCTCATCCACAAAATTAAATAATGACGAGTTAGCCTCGGATCAATAATACCATCATCCCATAACTGCGACGATGTAAAAT
>MPMF02199252.1_pt1 | contig 15481 bp, 16 predicted proteins | sample 1617271 | NCBI WGS metagenome assembly MPMF02 (sample SAMN05944812, study PRJNA350692) | marine metagenome | biome: marine; feature: ODZ; material: water; isolation source: 120 m water sample prefiltered with 30 um filter, filtered on to 0.2 um... | place: Pacific Ocean | collected 2012-04-09... | reverse complement strand
GGGGGCCGGGGGAACTGCGCTCAGGCTGCGCCCTCGCTCCGTTCCCACGGATACATTCCCACCCTACTGATTGTTAGGGAAGAAGACTAGCTGTACAATTTAGGCCTCCTCGAACAGCAGAGCCGCCTCGCCCAGGACCTCGCGCGAGAGATACCATCTGCCGTCCCGGGAGTGACCCGGCCGGGCGATTACGACCTCGAAATCCCATCCCTCTCCTTCCGCCCCGGCCTCGCCGTCCGCGCCGGCCGCCTTGCGGAGAAGCCCTCCCCGCAAGCGGAGTTGAATGGGCCCAGCCATCGGCTCGGCGCCGCCAATAGGCTCATGCCCGGGCGCGGCTCCAACCGCCCGGCCGCTTCGTCCCGCCCGCCACCTCGTCAACAGGTTCCTCACGCGCTGTCCTCCTTTCGCGCCCGGACCGTTTCAAAACCCTCCCGCGCGGGGCGGGCGCCCGCCGCGCGACGAGAGGGAATGTAGATCGAAAGGGGAAAAGACCCGATTCAGGAAATGCGGGGTATTTCGCGGAACGCGGAAAAAAACGAGGATCACAGGGATATCACAGGTCATGGCCCGCTTGTCAGGCGCGGGACTCATGGGCGACGATGGCTGGAGAACAACCGAAATCAATCCGGGAGGCGGAGCATCATGGGGTCGGTCATCGATTGGCTGGGCGAGATTCCCTGGAACCACCTGATCGATATTTCCGTCATGTGGTTCATCAGCTACCAGGTCTACATGCGCTTTCGCGGGACGCAGGCGATGCGCCTGCTGGTCCGCGTGTTCATCGTCTGGCTCGCCTATCTGACGGCCCAGGTCGCGGGCCTGACGCTCACCTCGTTTCTTCTATGGGCGCTCTGGATCGCGGTGCTCATCTTTTTTCTCATCACCTTCCAGGCGGAGATTCAACGAATTCTGATGCGCATCAACCCGATGCGCCCGCTGGGCGCGATCCTGCGCCAGGCGCGCAGCGTCCGCCTCCCCGACGAGACGCTCTCCGCCGTTTCCGAAACCGCCTTTTCGCTCGCCTCGAAAAACACCGGGGCCATCATCATCTGGGAGCGTCGCGACCCGATCGAGCCGCTGATGAGAAGCGCCGGCGAAGTGATCGACGCCGAGGTGCGGCCGGCGCTGCTTGAAACGCTTTTCGTTGTGGGCGCCCCCTACCACGACGGCGCGCTCTATGTTAAGGAGGAGAAAATCTACCGTGCGGGTTGCGTCCTGCCACTCTCGGAGAATCCCGAGCTCGCCGCCCACTACGGTACGCGCCACCGCGCCGCGGCCGGGCTCACCGAGCGCTCCGACGCGCTGGCCTTGGTCGTCTCCGAGGAGCGAGGGGAGGTGTCCACCTCAGAGCACGGCGAGATCGCGGACACCGAGTCTCCCGAGGCGTTGACCGCCTGGCTGACCGAGCGGCTGCGCGGCGCGGAGGACTCGCCCCAAACTTCCCCCCAGCTCGCGCAGGAAGTTGTCCGCCATAACTGGCGGATCAAGCTGGCCGCGCTGGCCGGGGTGATTCTCCTCTGGGCGGTCGCCATCAAGCAAAAGGAGAGCCCCCGGAACATCTTCGCCACCCTCGGGCCGGGGGTGGAGCAGGGCTTCACGGTGCCCGTCGATTACTACAACCTGCCCAAGGGGCTCCAGCTTGCCCCCGAGCGGACGAAACGGGTGCACATCCGGATAAAGGGAGAAGCCGACCTGATGAATTTCATCGACGCCGGGAGGCTCCGGATCAGGATCAATCTTCGCGGCGCCGGGGCCGGCCCCGCCGAGCACACCATCTCCACCCGCGACATCGACCTTCCCTCGCGGATTCACCTCGTGGGCGCCGAACCCTCGGGGATCCGCCTGCGCCTGGAAAAAACGGCGAAGACAGCCGACGCGAACCCCCCTGGCGGGAAGCCCTGAAAATATTTTCCGAAAAAAGATTTAAAGATGTGAAATGTCCATTAAAGATTTCGCGGCTGCTAATTATTATCGGGCGATTTCTATTGAAACATCGGAGAGCGGGACCTATTTTTTTTTTATGGAGGGATAAACGAGCCCTGAATTTTCATGGCCGGCAAGGCCGGCCGGCACCCGGCACTGGCCGGGGGGTGGAGCGCAGGGGCAGTTGCTCCAAGGGCGATCGTTACTTCATCTTGGAGGGCTTTTATGGATCGACAAAGAAATCGAGTACTCCAAGTGCAGTGGTATCGATTCCCGATCACGTGCGTCGGCTGATCGGGGAGACACCTGAACCGCTGACGCAACGATGCGGACGGCTATCCGCCCGCTACGGCCAACGGGGAAATTCTCCCCGGCCGCAAAGAGAAAAGAGCAAATCGAGCGGGGTGCGATGCCCCGCTCTTTTTATGCGCGCGCATTCAAACACTTCCGGTGAATATCGCGGGGCCGCCCCAAAAAACCATTGCCGGATCCCGGCCGGGGACACATATTTTTCTCGTGGCCGGTAATAAGGGGTTAGGAGCGGCCCTGGCCAACGCGCTCCGGTCTATTTCACTCCAATCGGAAGGAGCCGATGAGAGAGCCCAAATAGATGAGCTCTCGGGCGAGGTCCAGCGCCGCCTCACCGGAGAGCAACGACCGCGGGCAGGCGCACTGATGTAGCGGGCAAAAAAATCCGCCCGTTATCTGGAAGGAGCCGATGCATTCAGGCAAGACTTCGAAGTTCCCCGGAGCAGTTAGCGCCGATCTTCCGGGGGACAAACACCAGCTATTCGGCGCACTGATACACCAATAAAACGAGCGGCTATCCGCTCGGCGCGGCCCTCCCGAAAAGGTTCCCAAACGGAGCCAGGCGGCCGAAAGACGAAGAGAGCATAAAGGCGGGGTGTGATGCCCCGCCTTTTTTTGAGCGCGGAAGAAAGCTACCATCCGAAAGAATCCATAAATCACATCAAGCCGGACCGCCCCGGACTCCCATAAAGGCGCGCGAATGAAACAAGGTCTCGTACTCACCCCGCCCGATCCGGCGACCCTCGCCGAATGGGCCCGCCTCGCCGAGACCCACGGCTTTGGCGCCATCTGGGTGACCGATTCGCAATCCCTCTACCGGGAAGTGTTCGCTTCGCTCGGTGTCTGCCTCGGGCAAACGAGCCGGATCGTCTGCGGCCCCTGCGTGATCAACCCCCTGACACGCCACCCGGCGGTGGCCGCGAGCGCGATCGCCACCCTCTCGGAGGCGCACGGCGGGCGCGTGGTCCTGGGCGTGGGGAGCGGGGACAGCGCGGTCCTCAACCTGGGGCTCGGGCCCGCGAAAGTGGCCGAAGTGCGCGAGTACATACTCGCCCTTCGCGGGCTCCTTGAGGAAGGGGAAGCCGAGTGGCGGGGGCGCCGCTGCATCCTGACCTGGTTCCGGCGCCGCGTTCCGCTCTACCTCGCCGCCGAGGGGCCCCGCATGCTCCGCCTCGCCGGGGAGGTCGCCGACGGCGTCATCGTCGGATCGGGGCTCGTCCCAGAGATGGTCCGCGATTCAAGACGGCTGATCGAGGAAGGCGCCCGCGCGGCGGGCCGCGACCCCGGCGAGATCGATCTGTGGTGGATGGTCAAGGTCCATGTTCACCCGGACGGCGAGCGGGCCCGCGAGGAGATCCGCGCCGGCATCGCCGGGAGCGCCCACCACGTCTTCAACTTCACGCTGGCGGGAAAGCACGTCCCGGCCGGGATGGAGGAACCGATCCTCAAGCTTCGCCGACGCTATGTGTTCAGCGAACACGCGATGGCGCAAAAGGAGACGAACGCCGCGCTCGTCGACGAACTCGGGCTGCGCGATTTCCTGCTCGACCGTTTCGCCGTCGCGGGGACGCCCGAGGAGTGCCGGGCGCGGCTCGGCGAGCTCGAGGCGATGGGAATCAAAAATATCCGCCTCACGGCGCACGTTCCCGACCGGCCCGCCTTCATCCGCCTCTGGAGCGAGAAGGTCATGGGCGGCTAGCCGCACACCTCCGCCAGCCGATCTCCGCCCTTAATAGCGCGGCGGGGACACCCTCTGACGGACTCGCCTTATATGTTGTCCTTATGTAAGGAAAACATCCTACCAGACACTCCGGATGTTATTCTTTTTCCCGGAATCCCATTAAAATAAAACCCACCGCCCCTAGCGCCATCAACCACCGAGGACCGAATGAGAATTCGCCCAAGGGCCGCCGCACTGGCCGCAGCGCTTATCCTGGCTTCGCTCCCGGCTTCCGCGGCCGCCGCGCCGGGAAAGGACGGGGCGCGGATGGTCCTCGTTCCCGAGAGCGCGTTTCACATGGGCACCTCCGGGGCCGACATCAAGCGCCTCCAGCGCACCTGCCCCTCCTGCCGGGCGGATCGCTTCGACACCGAGACCCCCCACCGCCTCGTCCAGCTCCACGCCTTTTATATCGACAAGTACCCGGTCACTGTCCGGCTGTTTCGCCGCTTCGCCGAGGAGACCGGGTGGCGCACGCTGGCCGAAAAAGAGGGCTGGGGGTGGGTTCTCTCGGGCGGAAAGGCCGAGAACCTCGGGTTCCGGATGGCCGTCCGGATGCGGGTGTCCCCGAAGCGGTTGGCGAAATCCTGGTCGGGCAAAAAGTACCCCAAGTTCAGGCGGCGAATCCGGACGCAGTAAAGGGCGAGACCGATGGCCACCGTCGTCATGCCGATCTGCGTCCCCTTGAGGACGCTCACCGTCCGCTCGGGAAGGCTCAGCCGGAGAATTTCGCTCAGATGACCCACCACCTCGCGAAGAGCCTCCCGGCCCGTGAATCTGTACCGGCCGCCCTCCACCCCGATATCGCTCTCGAGGAACACACTCAACTGAGGCGCGACCCGGGAGCGGACCCTTCGCCCACCCGATATGACCTCCTGGTGGTGCCGCTCGGCCCGCAGCCCGACTATTCTCCCTCTCCACCCCGGAGCAGACGTCCCCTTCTCCCGCATCTCCTCATTTCACCGGACGCCCGCCGCAGGCGCCTCATTTCGGCCGGACGCCCGCCGCGGGCGCTCCGGGAGGGAAAATATAGAGCCTCGGGAGCGATTTCAGGCGTCAGGAAATTCAAGGATTAAGGAAGTTTTTGTCGGAATTCACTCTATTCCCCGGGGACGTAACCTGCTCGAAATATTTACGTGCTAATGATTACTATTCGCCTGGATTCGCAAAATCCCGCCAGAGGGGGGCGGGATCCATTGTTCTGTCCGGACCGGCTCACTCCCCCGGGAGCAGGAGAACATCGAGATGAAAAAAGTCATCGCCATCATCAAGCCGTTCAAGCTGGACGAGGTGAAGGAGGCCCTGGGCGCCACCGGGGTCGCGGGCATGACGATCACCGAGGTCAAGGGATTCGGTCGTCAGAAGGGCCACACCGAGCTTTACCGGGGCAGCGAATATGTCGTCGATTTTCTGCCCAAAATCCGGATCGAGATCCTCACCGAAAGTGAGAAGGTGGACGCCATCACCGGGGCGATCATCAAGGCGGCGAACACCGGCCAAATCGGCGACGGAAAAATCATCATCATGCCGGTAGAGGACGTTCTTCGAATCCGGACGGGAGAGCGGGGAAAAGAAGCCATCTAAATCGCCATACCGAAATTCAACTTTTCCGGCCACCAACACCCTTGAGGAGGGGGGAAACGTGGAAAATAAAATTCGCAGGACCGTATGGACCGCCCTGTTATTGTTAACGGCCGTCTCTTTTTGGCCCTCGCTCGCCGCGGCGGCCGAGGCGAAGCTGAACGGAGGCAACACGGCCTGGCTCCTGACCTCGACCGCTCTCGTGCTGTTCATGACGATACCGGGGCTGGCCCTTTTCTACGGCGGCCTCGTCCGGTCGAAGAACGTCCTCTCGGTTTTGATGCAGTGCTTCTCGATCACCTGCCTCGTCTCCATCCTTTGGCTCGTCTACGCCTACAGCCTCGCCTTCTCCGACGGCAACGCCTTCGTCGGGGGCCTCGGGAAGGCCTTCTTTAGAGGCGTGAGCTTCGGCTCGATGACCGGGAATATCCCCGAGACGGTCTTCGCCATGTTCCAGCTTACCTTTGCCATCATCACCCCCGCGCTCATCGTCGGCGCCTTCGCCGAGCGCATGAAGTTTTCGGCCGTGTTCCTCTTCACGGGCCTGTGGGTGACTATCGTTTACGCCCCCGTCGCCCACTGGGTATGGGGCGGCGGCGGCTGGCTCGGCGCGATAGGCGCCCTCGACTTCGCGGGCGGCACCGTCGTCCACATCAACTCGGGCGTCAGCGCCCTCGTCTGCGCCGTCATTCTCGGCAAGCGGCACGGCTTCCCCGAACAGCCGCCCTCGCCGCATAACCTCACCATGACCGTCACCGGCGCCTCGATGCTCTGGGTCGGCTGGTTCGGCTTCAACGCGGGCTCGGCCCTCGCCGCCGACGGCGCCGCCGGCATGGCCATGCTCGTCACCCACATGTCCTCGGCCGCCGCCGCGCTCACCTGGATGTTCATCGAGTGGAGCAAGTTCGGCAAACCCAGCGCCCTGGGGATCGCGACCGGCGCCGTCGCCGGCCTCGTCGGCATCACCCCGGCCTCGGGCTTCGTCGGCCCGATCGGCGGCCTCGTCATCGGGGTCGCGACCGGCTTCCTCTGCTTCAACGCCGTGGGCATCATCAAGCAAAAGCTCAAGATCGACGACTCGCTCGACGTCTTTCCGGTCCACGGGATCGGCGGAATGGTGGGCGCCCTCCTGACGGGCGTCTTCGTCTCCTCGGGCCTTGGCGGCGCCGGCCTCGCCGATGGCGTCAGCATGGGCTCGCAAGTGGGGATCCAGTTCGTCAGCATCATCGCCACCACGGTCTACGCCGGCGCCGGCTCGTTCGTCATCCTCAAGGTGGTGGACGCCCTCGTCGGCCTCCGGGCCAGCGCCGAGGACGAGCAGGTCGGCCTCGACCCCAGCCAGCACAACGAAACCGGCTACGAGATCTGATCCCAAGACCTCACCCGAAAAGCGCCGGCCCCCAACGCGGGGGCCGGCGCTTTTTTTGTGGCTTTCCACCCGGCCCCGCTCCCAATATAATCATTCTCGAATTCCATGAAAATTTTCAGACTTCCCAAAGGAAAACCGCGCCATGAGAAAAGAGGTCGAGTTCCGCAGCAAGGGGGAAACCTGCCGGGGTTGGCTCTATACGCCCGACGGGAAGGAGGGGCCCTTTCCGCTGGTCGTCATGGCCGGGGGGTGGTGCTACGTCCGGGAGCTCGTCATGCCCCACTACGCGGAATTCTTCACCCGGGCGGGGATGGCGGCGCTGCTTTTCGACTACCGCTGCCTCGGGGTGAGCGACGGGGAGCCGAGACAGCATCTGGACCCGAACGCCCAGATCGAGGACTACCGGAACGCCATCAGCTTCGCCGAGGGATTGTCCGTGGTGGACCCGGACCGGATCGGCGCCTGGGGGATATCCTACAGCGGCGGGCACGTCCTTATCCTCGCGGCAACGGACCCGCGCGTGAAGTGCATCGTCTCGACCATTCCCGTCGTCGAGGGTTATCGGAACATGCGGCGGGTGCACGGGACGATGGGGTTCCGCAGGCTCATGGACGCCGTTTTAGAGGACCGGAAGGCGCGCTACCGGGACGAGGGCGCCCGGGGCTATATCCCCCACGCCGCGCCCGACCCGGAGCGGACCCTCTCGAGCTGGCCCTTCCCCGAGACCTACGAAACCTTCATCCAGCTCAAGGAGACCGAAGCGCCCCTTTATCAGAATTCGAGCACGATCGAATCCGTCGAGCTTTTGATGAACTACAGCGTCCACCCGTTCCTGCCCCGTATTCTCGACACCCCATCGCTCGTCCTCGTGGCCGAGGGGGACGACCTCACCCTCTGGGACCTCGAGATCGACGCCTACAACCGGATTCCGTCGGCGAAGAAAAAACTCTTCATCATCCCCCAAACTTCCCACATGACGCTCTATAGCGATCGCTCTAAACTCGAGATCGCTGCCGGGCAGGCGACGAAGTGGCTGGCCGATCACCTGGTCAAGCCTTCCGGATGATTCGAGTCCGGCGATTTTTCCTCCCGCCGTTGTGAAACCGGCCCGCCTCCATTTAGAATAAGAGCCACTTTCACCCGGATAATTCCACCAACCGGCGCGGCTCTTGTGCGCCGTATATGAGGAGACCGCCGCGGCTTCAACACCGCCATCGGCGTCGGCTCCAGCGTTAGCGGGGGAGAGGGCAACACCACCAGCGGCAGCGGCTCCAGCGTGAGCGGGGGGCAGTACAACACTGCCAGCGGCTTCATCTCCAGCGTGAGCGGGGGAAAGAACAGAACCACAACAAGCGATCATGACTGGGCCGCCGGAGCCCTATGGGAAGACTATTAGCCATGACTATCTTTACTCGCTAGACCGCACCGCCCTCCGGTTTCCGCAAGAGACCGGGGGGCGGTTTTTGTCTTGGGGGCTGGGTAGACGCCCCAACCAGCAAAACCCTTCGTTCCTATCGGAACGACCTCCCAAGTTGGCGATTCTCCCCGACCGCCGTACAATGACCTTCATCATTTCCCACCGGAGCTATCGCTCCCAGCGGACGGCTTTTTAAGCGCGCGGCGCGGCATGGTCGCCGTGGAGATCGAAATGCCGTCTGGCAGGATCGGTTATCTGTCTGACAGGAGAGATTAAGCGTGAAAATCCTCGTCGCCGGAGCCAACGGGAACACGGGTTTTCGGCTGGTGCGGCTGTTGTCCGGCGCGAGCAAGGACACGCGAGCCATGATCAGGGACCCGGCCCAGGCCGGGCGGATGGAGGGAGCCGGGGCCGAGGTGATCACAGCCGACCTCGAGGGCGATGCCGGGAACAACATCGCCCGGGCCGTCGAGGGCTGCGGAGCGGTCATGTTCGCGGCGGGCGGGGGCCGGGGGAGCGGCCCCGAAAAAAAGGAGAGCGTCGATCACATGGGCGCGGTCAGGCTCATCGAGGCGGCCGAGGCGGCGGGCGCCCGGCGGTTCGTCCTCCTCAGCTCGATCCGGGTCGATTATCCGGCGAACTGGCCCGAACACTTGAGGGCCTACCTCGTCGCCAAGGAAAAATCCGACCGCCGGCTCCTCGCCAGCGATCTCGACTACACCATCGTGCGGCCCGGCCGCTTGACGGACGATCCCGGCGGTGGACACGTCGCCGCGGCGCGGAGCGATGCCGCGGGGCGGAGCCATGAAGGCCGGGGCGGCGAGATCGCCCGCGACGACGTGGCGGCGATATGAAAAAGAGCGCGGCGGCATTCATGGGCCAGATACTTCTGGTGTGGCTCGCCGCCGCGAGCTTCGCGGCGGCCTTGATCGCGCAGGCCCCCTTCGCCCCCTCCACCGGGGCGCAACCCTCCAGCGGACAGCAAACCACCTCTTCCCCCGCCGGAGAGAGCGGCGGGCAGAAACCGCCCGCCCCTGAAGGGCCCGGGCCGGAAGGCCGCTGGGTGCCCGGCCATCACTTCAGCATCAGCCAGGGCTGCCTCAAGAAATGGATATGCGACTGTTCAATGGTCGAGCCCCCGCGCGGCGCGCGGATCGAGCGGACCCCCTCAGAGTCGATCGCGGGCATCTGCCGGCCCGGCGCGCGCGGTTCGTGCACCGTGTGCACCGCCGGGGAGCCCGAAAAAAAATGCGCGTGTAAAACGAAAACCCGGTAGGCCTCTACTCCGGTGCCTCGGCCGCGCCGAGAAGTACGCTCACCGCCGACATGTCGAGGCCGCCGAGTCCGTCCCGCGACGCCATCCGGAATATCTGGTTCGCCGCCGCCCCGGTGGGGCACGGCAGCCCGAGCGCCATCAGCGAGGAGACGGCGAGCGACAAGTCCTTGAGCATCAGGTCAACCGTGAAACCCGCCTCGAAGCCCCGGTCCGCCGGGGAGCCCTCGACCAGCCCCGGGCAGGGCGGGTCCTTTTCCACCACCCAGCCGCCGCCGCTGCTCGTGCGGATGACCTCGTGGAGGATCTTCGGGTCCACCCCCGAAGCCTTGCCCATCGCGAAGGCCTCGGCCGCCGCCACCATCGTCACCCCGACGATCAGGTTGTTGCAGAGCTTGGCCACCTGGCCCGCGCCGTGGTCCCCGACGCGGATGATGTTTTTCCCGATCTTCTCGAGGATGGGCCGCGCCCGCTCGAAGGCCTCCTCCGGCGCGCCCACCATGATCGTCAGGCTCGCCGCCTCGGCGCCCGACACCCCGCCCGAGACCGGTGCGTCGATCGCCACCGCTCCTCGGGCAGCCGCCGCCTCGGCCACCCGCCGGCTCGTCTCGGGCGCCACCGTCGAAAGGTCGATGAAAAGCTGCCCTTCGCTCGAGGCGTCGATGAGGCCGCCCTCGCCGAGATAGACCTCCTCCACCTCCGCGCCCGCCGGCAGCGAGGTCAGCACCGCCTCCGATGTCGCCGCCAGCTCGGCGGGCCCAGCCGCCACGGCCGCCCCCGCCGCCACCGCGCGCGCCACCGCCCCGGCGCTCTTGTCCACCACTGAGACCTCGTGGCCCGCCCTCACCAGATGGGGCGCCATCCGGCCGCCCATCGCCCCCACGCCCACGAAACCGAGACGCATTGCACCACCCTCCCATTAAAGTGGAAAAAAAATTCGTACCAAACCCGCAGGTGACGCGGACCGCAGGATTCGCGGGCCTGCGGAGGGCATACCCCTGCGGGGGGCATGCGGCCACGCCCACAGGGTTCACGCTCGTTCTGCAAGAGTTCATGCCGCCCTGCAAGGGCCGCCAGCGGCACACGCTTCCACCGCAGGTGGCGGCGGCGCGCCTCCCCGGGCGGGAAAGAGAAACACCAAAAATTCAGTGATTGTTTAAGGAGGTATTTTGCCACAGGAAGGATGGGGTTGGGGGGTGGATTAGGAACCCGCCTCCTTCTTGAAAACCGTTATTTACAACCCTCCGGCCGATTATTGACAACCTTTCCGGCCCCTTTGGCCCGTTATTTACAACCTATCGTCGGTTTATTTACAACCTTTGGGGTGGTTCAGGTTGTAAATAGAAGTATTTTCGATATATATTCGTTTTTTAGTGAGGTTTTGGGAGGATTTGGAAGGTAACAACTAGCCTCCGCCTGGTCTTTTTGCCACATCCTTGCACATCATGATTTCAATTAGGATACACAAATATGTTGCCTGACTTTCCAATACTAAAAACCGGAATTATGCGGCAACGCTCTCCTTTTCGCAAAATACGGCCTTATTTTCCCTGTCGGCGGTACTTCCCGCCGAGAAGTCCAAAAAGTCCACAAAAAGATACCCTCTTGGGCACCTCTTCCATCCAGATCCACCGTAAATAAAGGGTTTTCTCCGTTTTGGGGCGCAATGCTCCTTTCTCCTCCTGACTCAACAACGCTTGCACACCCCGTATCAGCCATAGCCGGGCACAGCCCGGTAGTAATGGGCCAGAGGGAAGGCCGTGAATGACGGATGTACGGCTTCGCGCTACTCCTCGGCGCTCCCGCCGCGCAGGGCGGCGATGCCCTCGTTGGCGCGGCGAAGCTCTGAAAAGACCTCGGCGAATGACTTGCGGATGGCCTCGAGCTCTCGGGTGATGTCGTCCCGCCGGGCGTAGCGCAGATGAATCTCGTCGATGCGCCCCTCGGCGCGGACGACGCGGCCCCTGAGCTCGGCCTCGGTGGCTTCGAACTGCCGCCGGAGGGTGGCGCCGACCTGCTCGACCCGGCCCCGGAGCTCGTTGTAGATGATCCGGCCCAGCACCCCGGCGAGGGTGAGGGCCAGGGCGAGTGCGCCCCAGGAGGCAACGCCCCAAGCGGCGGCGCCCACCCAGGGGGCGGCGCCCTCAAAATCAGGTGTCCAGCCGGAAAATATTTTTTCTCCCGGTTCGGCCTTGCAGGCCAGCGAGGGCATGACATGCCGGGGCGCGGCCCCAAAAATCATCCCTCAAAAAATCGCCCTTCGAATTTACTGGGAAGAGAGGCGCCTTCCCCGGAGGGTGGGCTTCCGAATGGGGTGGGCTCATCCCTGGAGGGTGGACTCCCGAATGGGGAGCACTTATCCCTCCACCGCACGAGAATGTAGGCGATTCGGGCGGAATCGCCCCCACCGGAAATGCCGGGAACTTCGCGCTGGCTCCGCCAGCCGTGGTGGGCTCCCAAGCGGGAGCCCCCGGCCGGTTGGTGGGCTCCCGGCCCGGTGAGTCCCCCGGCGGGGGACTCTCTGGTATCGTGTCCGGAGAATTTTGGAGTGAAGGATTTTGAGAGAAAATGGCTGAAAGGCGCGCGGGGCATGACTAAAAAGACGGCGGCGGGTTTTCTGATGGCGGGCGGAGCTGCGCTGCTCGGAGCGGTCCTCCTCTGGACAACGGCGGCGGCGCACGGCTCGGGCGAGATCGAGATTTTCGCCTACCTGCTCGAGGAGCCGGGCTTTCTCAGGCTGACGGCGGGAATCCTGGGCGCGCTGATTTTCCTGCTGGGCGCTTTCATCGTCTGGCAGAGCGATCTGGTGTGGGGAGAGATGTCGGCGGCGGAGAAATCAGAAGAGGGGGGGGCGAAAGTCTCGCGGGCCCGGATGATGGCCCCCGGCGCGGCGTTCGCCCTCACCGGCGCGGCGATCATCCTCGCGGCGATATTCATCCTGCCCGACCGGGTGACTTCCAATGACCACCCCGGCGGCGGCCATCAAAGCGGCGGGCCACCACGCGGAGCAAAAGCAAAAAGCGCCCTGACCCCGGAGGCGGGCCGCTAATCGCCGTGGATGGCGATCTCGCGAAGCCCGAAATGACCGCCCGAGTTTTCGAGCAAAAACCCGTTGAAAACGCCGCGCTGCCCCAGGTCCGATGCGCGCAGGAGTTCCTGGCCGTCGAGCAGGACGCTCATCTCGCCGTTTCGCTCGCGAATCCATTCGATGACGTAGCTTCGCCCTTCCCGCGCCTCCACCGGCTTCTTGTAGGCCGCGATGAGCTTCTCGCCCCGCCGGGTGGCACTGCGGATCGCCAGGCCGTTCCCCTCTCCCGGCGAGAAGGCCAGGCGGTAGCCGCGATCGCGGCGCCTACCGTCGTAGGACCCGAAAACGAGGCGGCCCTTCGGCCCCCGGAAGGCGATTTCCATCCTGATGGTGAAGGCGTTCGATATTTTTCGGGGCAGGAAGATCTCGGCCCGATCGGAAGCGCCCGGGAGGGCGCCCCGGCCCTTTCCGCGAAGGGAGCGCTCCAGAAGCTCTCCGAGGAGGGCGGAGGCGAAATCTCCCTCGGCCTGCTACTCGGCGGGTGGTGATTCGCCCCGCACTTCCACTATGGAGGTGAGTCCCATCCGCCGGGTGACGTCGAATCGGCCCGAGGCGACCTGCCAGCCCGGAGCCCTCCGGTAGCGGCGGAGAATGGCGCGAAGTACGTCAAGGAACCAGCGATCCGCGGCGCGGCGGCGCTCGCCCTCTCGAATCAGGGCCCGAAGGCGCCCGGTGAGATCGGCCTCGGCGGCGCGGGCCGGACCGTGGGCGGCCAGTAGGGTGATCGTTATCAAGACGGCGGCGGTAATGCGCATCGGCACCTCGCTGCGGCGGGTTGTCCAGAAGCGAACCGGCCCTTATAACCCTCTCGCCTCAACTCCCCGGAGGGAAAACAGGCGCATCCGCTTCTAGTACTCGAACACGGTGGGGCCTTCCACCGCCTCGGCCAGCGCGCTGGCGGCGGCGCGGGCGGCGCCGAGGCGCCATTCGCGCTCGGCCTCGGGCTCCCGCGAGGGGTCGCCGAAGGGGTGATGGAAGTGGCCGTCCCGGGTGTTGACGATGCGGTTCGCGCCGATGTCGCGCGCGACGTTCGGCAGGCAGGTCACCACGACGGTGGGAATTCCCTCCCGCTCGAGAGCTCTGGCCAGCGCAGCCCCGCTGCGCGTGCCCGTCCCTCACGTGGCGGGGAGAACGGCCCCCGTGACGCCGGCGGCCTTGAGTTCCCCGGCCCAGGCGCGGCCGATCTCGTCCATCGTCTCGAAGGCGCCGCCGTTTCCGCAGGTGCTCAGAAAATCGTCGTGGAGCGCGGCGATCTCGCCCTCGCTCGCAAGGCGGCGGAAGGCGTCGACGGCGAGCATGCGGTCGGGCTCCTCGTTGACGAAAAGGGTGTTGAAGCCGCCGTGGATCGAGATGAAGCTGCCGCCCGGCAGGTCGTCTTTTCCGGCGAAGGAGTATTTGGCCCAGGCCCCGTTGCGCGATCCGGCGAAGCGGTCGGGGTTGTCGGGGGGGACCATGCCGCCCTCGGAGACGACGGCGATGACCGCGCTCTTGAGGTCGGCGACGGGCGCGGGAGGGGATATCTTCTCCAGCGCGGGGACCTCGAGCTCGGTCTCGTAGGGCTCGCCCTTGATCTTCTTGAGGACGAGATCGACGGCGCGCTGGGAGGTCGGAACCTCGGAAATTTCGTTGTAGCGGATCCCGCGCGGGAGATAGCCCTCCTCGGCGGCGGCCCCGACGGCCTCGCCCCGGGCGAGCTTGAGGCCGAGGCGGAGGGCGGCCTCGAAGGCTTCCTCCATCCCCGCGGCGGTTTCGGCGGCGGGGACGGTGTAGACGGTCCGCCCGGCGGCGGCGACGCCCGGATTCTCGGGATGCATCGCGGTGACGGCGGGAATCCCCGCTTCGGCGGCGGCCCGGCAGAGGGCGGCGCAGGCGAGCCCGTAGCGCCCGGCGTTGAAGGCGGGGCCCGCGACGATCAGGCCGGGGGCGAAGGCCTTGATCCGCTCCATCGCCTCGGCGGCGCAGCGCTCCTCGTTTTCGGCGAAAAGGCCGTCGCCGCAGTAGACCGTCCCCGCGACCTCGCCCTCCCCGCCCAGGATTTTATCGATGAGCAGACCGGGGCCCATGGGACCCTCCTTGGAGGAGAGGGGGTGATCGCTCTTCTCCTCGCCGCCGACGCCGGCGAAAAACTGGTTGATGTAGTGCACGACCCTGATGTTTCCGCTCATGACGCTTCCTCCGCTATTTGCTTTCCGGTTTCCGTGGCCGGGGCCTGAAGCCCCGCCAAAACCGGTTGAGTATGATTACAAATCACCTGGAGCCGCCGCGAATCCGATCGAGCCCGGCCCGCCCGAACCAGTCCGAACGAACCAGTCCGAGCTTCCGCGGCCTAGTAGGCCTTTCCGATCATGCGGTTCAACTCCATCGCCCATTCGTTGGCATAGTAATCGCTGTCGGCCATCGTTAAGACCTCCTTGGCGTCCGTTTCCCTGCCGCCGTAGAGATTGACGACCCGCGAGCCGATCACCCGGTCGACGGCCGGGGCCTCGATCCGGTCGCCCTGCATGCCCTTGCTCACGATCGCGTCGGCCTCGGGGACATGGAAGACGAGCGGGAACTCGCCGGTCCCGGGCCGGCCGACCTCGTAGATGATGGGAACGGCCTTGACGCCCATCTGCTCGAGCGCCTGGACGGTGAGCCAGTAGTCCACCGTCGAGTTTCCTCCGCCCTCGAAGGAGAGAACGGCGCCGTCGGCGTCGAGGAGCCTGGCGAGCTTGGCAACGTAGTGGGCCGAGCGCTCCTTTAAGGCCTGGTTGTCCCGGTGGCCGCGCGTGATGATCGTCCCCGCGAAGTTCAGATCGACG
>MPMF02374688.1_pt1 | contig 15494 bp, 17 predicted proteins | sample 1617271 | NCBI WGS metagenome assembly MPMF02 (sample SAMN05944812, study PRJNA350692) | marine metagenome | biome: marine; feature: ODZ; material: water; isolation source: 120 m water sample prefiltered with 30 um filter, filtered on to 0.2 um... | place: Pacific Ocean | collected 2012-04-09... | reverse complement strand
TCTGCTGGTTGCACTCGGTGTTATTGGTGGTGGTGGTCTAGCGCTCTGGCTTCAACGGGACAAGAAAGCCGCCAAGCGACCGAAGCAAAAACAATTTGTTCCCAAGAACACAAAAGGGTTTCAGTGATCTACTGTCCAAAATCCCCCCCCCTGCGCTGGGGGCTTCTGAATGCTTTTCAGGTTTTCCACTGCTCATCCCATTCATCCTTCAGTTGAGTTGATGTAAGTGCGTTGTAGAACCCTCTCCACTTCTTCTCTGAATTGGAGTCAGTAGCAACCAGTTACACAAGCAGATCTATGGCCTGCTGATGGTCATAGACCGTCCCTTCGTTGTTCATGAATTCCATATAGCTAGCTAACTCCGAGGGTTAATACAGATTGCAGAGAGGAAGGACCTATTTATGCAGTTATTGAATGATCTGAGGTCGCTCCCTCACAATGTTGAAGTAACAGCGACGCCTGTCTTGCGATGACGCTTCGTGGAGACGAAATGGAAAGGATCGTGGCCCAAGTAGCCCGAGGCGAGAAAAACGAAGTGCCCGAAACAAGAGAAGCTGCTGAATTTCGAGCTGGTGTAACGAAAGAAATACAAGCTGCAGGTGAGATTGCCAAAAAAAAAGGGTCTGCCCTTCATCGTCGAAAGCCCAAACGAATTCCCAGAACTCGACTAGTGGCTTTGATAAACAATTACAGCATTTTTTGTTGATCCATCAAGTCCGAAGCTCTTCCATAAGTTCAGAGATACCTATAGCTGACACCTCGATGATCATAGCCCCCTCCATGGCCCTGACGCCTGCTGATAGCACTGCTGGAAGCTCTCTTCCTCGAAGAATCACTCGGTCTTCTAACTGCTGACAGAGGCTCTGTTTAGCCAACGCCAACATTCCCTCGGCAAGGTCTTAAATCGCTTAGTTCGTTGTAGTTGATCTTCTCTAAACAACTGCAATGAAATCTGAAAGCGCTCAAGAGATTCATCTCACCCTTCGATGGAGAGTTGGTCTAATAGGTCTGAGTCATAACTCGCCAAACGTTCCTTCCACTTCCACTGCTCAGCACGACGTCGCAACGTCGACTCAGATCATCCGACCAAGTCAGCTGTCTGCCTGAACAAGGGCCCTGGAACAAGGTCACGGTAAATCAGAAGCTGTTCGTATGCATCAGCAGGTTCACCAGCAAGTTGAGGGAAAGACACGGGTCAACTAAGCAATGTTCATATCAGGTTTCCAACGAGCGTCAATTGGCTCCAAAAAGGCCTGAAATGAATAAAGCTTTTCCCTAGGCGCTGACATCATGAAAGAAGTAAAGATGAGACAGCAGCCATTTATGCACTTATTGCATATTTGGACTCTATTGATACTTCGCTAAAACATTCACATCTACTAGAAGTACCCACGACAATTTGATTTGAGGGATGGATTAATCCCCAATTTAAGGGATGCGCATATCAAAGGATTGACAAAGAATCAGAAGCGCATAGGTATTTCCTACGGAAGTACGCCTCTCCTTGCGTTGATCAGGGATTTCTTAAGGGAAAAATATTAGGTGATTATGACGGAGCAATTGCTGATTTAAGCAAGGCACAAGAGATTGAATCGCAAGAGGCTGATGCCTACAAGAACCGCGGTGCTGCCAAGGCTGCTGCTGGTTATCTGCAAGGTGCCTGTGCGGACAGAAGGAGAGTCTCATCTCTAGGTTTCGACATATCGCCTGAATTAAAAAATATGTTTTTAATGTAGTAAATAAGTGCCGCAATATGTGATGAGTGATAACAGCTCTTTATTCCTTTGACGTTGAACTGCAGTTGTTGTCTGTATTTTCATTGCTCATTGGTGCTTCTATTAGCTGGTCAGCACTTCTCAATAGTTTAAGTAGCTGCTGTATATCAAGGCCGATCGCAACTTGATCTAATTTTTGATTCATTGTCTCTGAGACTTGATGCCCTGATTTGTACTGCCGACTTGTCTCCCAGAGTGGCTCTTGATGCGTAGCATTAATACCGACTAAACGATCATTGCTATCAAAGACTCCACCACCACTCATGCCTTTATCAATATCGCTGGTGTAGGTGAGGTCATAGCCGCCTTCTAACGCCTCGCTCAACAACGGAACCTTTAAACCTGGACGCTCTACGTAGTCACCTCTGGCGGGATAGCCAGTCGCAATCACTAGCTCGATGGCATCACTTGTTTCTTCTGACTCAGCAAGTGATGCGACATGCTCCTGTTGCTCTGCTGCTTTAAACCACAACAAAGCCAGATCAGCGTCGTTGTTATCCAGGGGAACTTTGATACTCGGATACAAAGCATTGTCGATGCTCTCTAAGCAATGCACCTCGACGTTGCTAAGCACATGTCTATTGGTAATCACCCAATAACCACCACTGCTTTGCTTGACGATCACGCCAGAGCCATGTTGATCGCCACTGAGGATGCGAACAGTGCTCTGATGAAGTGGATTACCAACAGCAGGATTGGTTGCAAGTAAGCCAATGGCTCCTGCTGTAGCCAATCCCAAAGCCATCGCTCGTGGCTTTTGTGCTCTGTTGATTACCAAAGTGCGTCGGTCGTTACTGCTGATGGGGTGTCAGCTGTTGTCGATGCTGATGGGCTGATGCCAGATTTTGCATCAATCACATCGCTCATTTTTAGGTAAAGGCGAGAGGTCGTTTCATTCAATGGTCCTTTAGCGTTTGTCTTTACATCAAGTAGATCAGCAAGGGTCTTGGTTGGGTTTTGACCTGGCTTGAGCGTGTAGAGAAGACCTTCACAGGCACCGCCTTTGCTGGATGCCGTGCAGACGACTGCTTGGCCATTCATCCGACCAGTCGTCAGATACTGCAGACTTCCTTGCTTGCGATATTGCTCAAAGCGAGCAGAAACAGCTTGGCAACGTTTGGTTTCATTCCAACCAGCAGAATTAAATGTTGAGCTGGTCCAACGGATCACAGGAACACTCTTGCCGCTGGCTGTCTTGGCAAGGGTTGCTGGAGCGCCTGAGGCTTGGCCGCAATAGAAGCTGCTGGCACCGGCAGCCTTGACGGGTTGGAGAACTAAGGAGTCAACGCCGATAAACGCACCCGCTCCCATGAGGGAAAAAGCCGCAACAGAGGCAAATCTTTTTTGAAGGGTATTCACGGATCTTGGTCAATTCATTTATTATCCCAGAAAAATAAGGTTGCGTGCATCCCCTAAATGGGGGATGTGCTTGCCATAAAGACGTCGCGCGATGAGCGGCAACGATCGATTGGCATCCATGCAGGCTGACTTCCCGCTGAGCACCATCAGCTCTCAATCTAATTAGAATTTTCGCTGCTTCCTAAAAACTTATCCAAGTCCAATAACCTTATCCCTTGCAGGTTGACCTTGATAGGATTTCTTTCCCATTGCTCCAAGATATCGATTAATGGAACATCCATAAATGTATTGGCAGGTAAGTTAAAAATAGAAGCGCTACATAGCTTGACGATAACCTCGCTGTCATCACCAAATTCACCACGTATGATCTCGACAATGACGCCAAAGGCCCTGCCAGAGGCTTCCGTCTGTTTGATTAGACATTTTGCTACCGGTTTAGTAAAATTTTTGCACGCTGGCTTCATTCTTTCTATGAGACTGGCATTGTCTCCAGCCGTGAGTTCCACGCATTTTTTGGTCAGGCGTCGTTCTAAGCGTGGCCGACCCAACCAGAACAGTGGCGAGAGAAGACCAGCCTGCACAGGCAAGGACAAGCCAGATGTAGCCAAGATTGTGATCAGAGCAGAATGGAGAGCTGTTGTTCTCTTCATTGGTGGCATCACGCTAGGTTCTTGTGGAAACGTCGAGTGAATTGACTGTCACCTGACTTTGAGTTGTTCATGATCAAAAACAAAGAAGGTTTGCAAATCTTGGCTTAGCGATTGTGTTTTAAAAACAGTAGGGATCCCAGTGTTAGCAGTAAAAAAGCGACGCACTGAATAGCCATAACCATGAACGAACCGTGCAAGTTGCTTAAAGTTGCTTCGTAGGCACTGGCGCCAGGCACCAGGTCTAACCCTGCCTGGCCTCCTGGAATTAACTCAGTGATATCAGAGTAAATTCCCATCGCTTTCATTGCCCAGCGGCTTGTTATTAATGGGTAAATATCATCGGCAGTTTTGCTGAGAGTAAACAACACTCCGCCAAAGATGAGCTGAGGTATTAATAGCAATGGAGCGATGCTGCTGGCTTGCTGACTGTTCTTGACCAGGCTTGATGTCATCAAGGCCTGCGATCCAATCGTGACCAGGGTTGTAAAACAAACCAAGGCGATTGATAATGGCCAGTTGAGGAATGTTGCATCTGGTGAGTCAAAGAAGATCTTGACAGTTGCGAGGATTAATAGGGACTGAACAACAGCCTGCAAAACCATCACAATGATTTTTGCGCTCAGGTAAGACTCCGGAAGCAGGTTGAATGATCTCTCCCGCAAGAAAATTCCTCGCTCTTTAACAAGTGACTGCAAAGATGTAGAAAGTCCAACCCAGATCGTGGCGCATATAATTACAAAGAGGACTCTCAATGCATCGGGATATGTGCTGGCGTCAATGGCATCGAGGTTTGAGAATATCTGCTTGTTATTTGCAGCAAAAGCAATCATCAGAACAGCCAACGGAGCTGTCACTGCATTAAGAACCAGTGAGGTGCTGTCTCTAAACGTAAGGATTGCATCACGAGAGAGCAGTGTGCGGAACTGTTGAATCGCAAGTCCGAGCCGGCCTGCTCGTTTGGTTTCGAGTGAATGTGATGTCGAACCCGAGCGACTGGAAACGTTCGGCAAGACTTTTAGGATCTCTGCTCGATAGCTATCTGCGATTGCAGCAATCTCTTGATCACTGCGTTCTAGGTACTGATAGATATCAGAAAAATCGCCAGTTAACTTAAAATGATCAAGGCACTGGCTAGGTGGACCGGCGTAGCAAAGGTGTCCACCTCGACCTAGGAAAACAACCTGATCACAAAGCATCACGTTGTTGGTGGCATGGGTCACCAAAGCGACCGTTCGACCTGAATTTGCAAGGCTTCTCAGTAATTCCATCATCCGTTTGTCAAGCCCAGGATCGAGGCCAGATGTGGGCTCATCAAGAAACAGGATCCGAGGGTCGGCAATCAACTCGACGCCAATACTCACCCGCTTGCGTTGTCCACCACTTAGTTCTCGCACCAATGCCTTGCGGCGATGGCTGATCTCCAATTCATCCAACACACGTTCAACGGCTGCGCGTTGCTCGTCCACATCCGGGAGCTTCAGTCGCGCGGAATAGCGCAAAACCTCTTCCACAGTGAGATCAAGATGAACAATGTCGTCTTGTGGAACGAAGCCAATTTCTTGCTTGATGGCGCTATATGCCTCCCGCAGCTCATTGCCGTTGACCAAAATCTGTCCTTGATAGTCAAGGTTTTGGCCAACGATGGTGGTTAGCAGGCTTGATTTACCTGCTCCACTTCCACCAACAAAGGCAACAAGCTGACCGGGCTCAATGGAAAGGTTGCTGCCACTGATTCGACCCTTGAGCCATAGGTCGCGCACATCAATTCGATAGCTTTTGCCGCTGGTTTGACGACTGAGCCAAGGGTTACTCCATTCGAAAACTGTGCTTCCAACCTTGATCTGATCGCCATCCCTTAATCGCATTTGGCGATTGACCGGCCGATCATTCACAAAGATGCCGTTACGACTTTGATCAAGCAGAACCACGTCGTTGCCAGAGCGATTAATCGAGCAATGCAATCTCGATATCGTTGGGCCGCTCAATTTGACGTCACAGTCCAGGCCACGGCCCATCGTCAGACTTCTGCCCTCTAACTGCCATTGGCGCTGCTGCTCAGCTGAAGAGGATTGACTGGTGTTAGTGGCATCTGAAAGGACAGCCAGCCGCACTGCCTCTTTAATTTGACTGCCAATTTGCAGCTCATCGCCAAGTCGCAAGGGTGTCCAACGATCAGCTGGGAGATAGCTGTAGTTGAGCTGAGTTCCATTGGTACTTTGCTTGCCAGCAACCCCATCACGAACAGCCAGGCTTCCATTACTGCTGACCTGCAAGCTCAGATGTAGAGCCGAAAGCAAGGTCCAATCTTTTGGCAAGCTGATGTCTGCATCAGGCGAACGCCCGATGCTCAACTCACCAACAGGCAAAGAGACTTTGGTCTCTTCATTGCGGCAACGACTAAAAAGAACAACACTCATCGTTTTCTATTTAGAGGCCTTCTAGTAAATTCAGGCCGCGATCGATCAAGTTATCAATCGTGGCAGGAGCATTTTCAATGGCCCTATCGACCTGATCGGTAACATCCTCGAGGGTCTTTCGCCAATTGCGTTGACTCGTTGCCCAACAAGCATTGAGGTCACCCTTGTAATACCCGAACTGGAAAACAGATCCACGCATGCCAGGCGTTCCATGCCAAGACCTTTCCTGCACTGAATAATCACCAATGCTTTCCAGGAAGTCTCTTGATTGTTCAATCTGCTGCGGTGAAAGAGAAATCGGTGTGGCCCGGCGCATATAAACACCAGCAATGCAATCAGCTTGCAGCTCATCAAACACGACTGACCAAACTGTATCGCCCATAAAGCCAGCAATGGCATGTTGCCTTCCATGGGCAAACTCATGGGCAACCAGTGTTGCTATTGCAGCTAGGCCATATCTTTTTTCGATCAGATTAAGATTCTTTTGTGAAATCAATATCTTTCGATCTAAGCGGCAGTAAAAAGCTTCCCAATCGCCATTTGTGCTCTTGTTGTCTTCTTCGCAGGCTGTAGGCGTTCCTGCCGGAGCTGGGACAACAAGGGTTACATCTCTCACCTTAGGGTCGTAGATCTTGATTAAACCCTCACTTGCCCTGGCAACTCCTACTGCTGTAGTGCTCTGTGCATTTGCTTGTTGGCAGAATGCACCGAGTCCAATGAGAAGGGCTAGAGAAGATTTCCAGCACCCTTTCCATAGCAGCTGATTAATGGTGTTAAAAGTCGATCTAGTCATTAGCGTGATCAGTAGTGATTAGTGGGGCATCCATTCAACTAACAACGTAAAGCTTGCCTGTTGAATGATGATGATTTCAACAACATCAATTGGTCGACGAGTGAATCTGGAATCTGGATCTGATCCGATGGAAAAATCTCCCTATATGTTGACTATTATCCCTCACAAGAACAACATCGCTGGTGATGCATGTCGACGCAGGCTTCTGATCAACAGCTTGGCCAGCGCTTTGCCCAGCTTTTAAAGGCTCGACGGCCAGTTGAGCTGCAAACGGCCTTGAATCTGCTGCAAGACCTGATGGGAGCAGATGTCTCCCTGCTTCCTTCTATTCGTCTTCTGGCATCGCAACCAACATTCCTTGGCTTCCTCAATGCCCAGCCAGCCAAGGTTTTGCTGCCCCAGCGCGATGCATTACTGGTCAACGCCAAAGAAATATTGGCTCCAGCTCAGATCACACGCATTGCCAATTTCCTTGATGGTTATTTGGGTTCCAGCAGTTCGGCATCTGAATTGACGCCAGTATCTGAACCTCAGATACCCTTTAAAGAGAAAGCAGCACCAGATCCATCCTTCCCGAATGTGTTGAGCCCGCCATCCGAAGAGCTGCCTGCAACCGTTGTTGAACCCTTCCCGACGCCATCAAGTCCACCTATCATTAGCAATCAGCCTTCTGCTCAAAGAGTCGGAAACAAACCACCCCTGCCATACGGCTTGCTTTGGGTTCTAATCGTGACAATTTCTGGTGTCGTTGCATTGTTCAAAGTCCCAGCACTATGTGAGCCCTTTGACCTTTGCTCCTCTAGTGGCAGTGACAAAGAAGAGCAAAGTGAAGAGACTGACGTGGAGAAACCGCCCGTTGATGAGATAGACCCTCCTCTAGCACCTCGACCTAAGCAACAAAGCCCATTAGCCGATAGGGAAGTGCCTTTGTGGTAATTCTTTTGAGGCAAGCTTAGGAAGTGAAAAGTAGAGCAATAGATAACCAAACTGGTTACTTAAGGGGCATATCTTGTTGATTTAGCTAGAGCAATCTCTGCTTACAAAGCACCCCCACCTACCCTTTAACCAACAGAACACTCCCATTAATGAAACGCCGCACTAGTGCTCATGCTGCTGCCTTGTCATTGCTGCCATTAGGACAACCGCTGCTACTGGGCACGCTTGGTGTCACTACAGCAACGACTTCAGTTCTTCTACAAGCACCAGTAGCAGTTGCTCAAGATGCTTCTGCAGTTGCCCGTATCGCAAAGGCAATCACTGTACGCATAGAAGGTGCCACTCAAGGTTCAGGAGTGCTCGTCAAGAAGGAAGGCAATCGCTACACGGTGCTCACGGCATGGCATGTGGTCAGCAGCAATAGACCTGGAGAAGAGGTTGGGATCTATACCTCCGATGACCAGGATCATCAACTGGAGCAAGGAAGTATTAAACGTCTAGGTGAGGTTGATATGGCAGTCCTTACCTTCTCCAGTTCTGGAAATTATGAGGTGGCCTCAATTGGAGATGCAAAAGCAGTTAAATACGATGATCCGATCAATGTCGCTGGATTCCCTCTCGTTAATTCACAAAATCTTCGTTATGAGACTGGAGATGTAGTTGCCAACGCAGAAGTAGGCATTGATCAGGGATATCAACTTCTGTATGACAACAAGACAGCCGCTGGAATGAGTGGTGGTGTACTCCTCAATGCTGATGGAGAGTTGATTGGTCTTCACGGGAGGGGTGAAAAAAATGAATATGCTTCCAACCGGAATGAAGTCTCAATGAAGACTGGTGTCAACCAAGGTGTACCAATTAGTTATTACAAGCTTTTCCTTAGTGGATCGCCAGTTGTTGTTGCAAATAACACTGCTACAAAGGCTGGTGACTACTATGCACAAGTGCTTGCCTCGGCCAATAAGAAAGGAAGAGAGCAGACTATGATTCGCCTGGCAGATCAGGCATTGAAATTACGAAAAACGAGCTTTGCATACATCATACGAGCGTATGCGAAGAATGACTTGGGTGATTATCAAGGAGCAATCGATGATCAAAATAATGCCCTGGAGATCAATCCTAATGATGCAGTCGCCTACCTCAATCGTGGATTGGCTAGTAGTAATATGGGCGATTCTAAAAGTGCCCTGTCTGATTTCAATAAGTCTATAATGATAGATCCTGGCAATGCGATGGCATTCAGTAATCGGGGGGTTTCTAAAGATAGGCTGGGAGATCCTCATGGGGCGCTAGACGATTACAATAAGGCGATAAAGATTGATCCACGCAGTGCAAATGCCTATGCTAATCGTTGTAATAGCAAGAGGAGTATTGGAGACAATGATGGGGCGATTGAAGATTGCAACAAGGCTATAGAGATTGAGCCTCAGCAGTTTGCAGCCTTTAATGGCCGAGGCTTGGCCAAAATGAATCTTGGTGATTACCGTGGAGCGGCGGTTGATATTGGAATGGCAATAGAGATTGACCCAAAGAATGCAATTGCCTACGTTAATCGTGGTCTTGTCTACGAGAATTCAGGTGATTATCAGCGTGCAATTTATGATTTCAATGAGTCGATAAAGCTTGACCCAAAGTATGCCCTCGCCTATAGTAATCGCGCCAATGTTAAGGATAGATCAGGAGATGTTCAAGGGGCAATTGCTGATTACATCAAAGCCATTGGGATTAACCCAAAGCTTGCTGAGCCCTATGGTGCTCTTGGTGGTATAAAGCAACGCGTTAAAGACTATCAGGGATCGATCGATTTTTTTGATAAGGCAATAGAGCTTGGATCACGGAATCCATATGTATTCAATGGGCGTGCCTGGTCAAGTTATGAATTGCATGATTATCAAGGTGCTCTATCTGATAGTAACAAAGCGCTAGAATTTAAGCCAAATGATCCTGCATCTTTAGACACTCGTGGTGTTAGTAAGTATGCTCTGGGTAAAGAAAAAAGTGGGTGCAATGATTTAAAGATGGCAGCCTCTCTTGGTGCCCAGCGCACTAAAGACTACCTAGATAGTAAAAAAGGAGCCTGGTGCCGCAATATGCAATAAGCGCACAGGCTATAGCTATTCGTCAATCGGATGCTCTGCTTTGACTATCCATAGGGCCCATATTTTAAATTAAGTAGAATTCAACGATGAAAATTAATCTGGAACTCAATCAGACAAAGCTTGCTTGGCCAGCTTTAGCTGCTGGCTTAACTTTTGGCGGCTATATCTTTGTCAGCCCATACCTAGCGATTTATTCATTTAGGAGTGCTCTTGAAAGCAAGGACCCAAGCGGAGCTTCTGAATACATTGATTTCCCAGCTGTTAGATCCAGCCTTAAAGAGCAGATCAAAGTTGGCCTAGGCAAGAAAATACTTGGCGAGTATTCAGATGATCCCTTTGCTTTTTTGGGCATGGCGATTGTCAATCCCCTAATCGATGGGGTCGTCGATACGACAGTTACGCCATCAGGATTGAGGATGTTGTTTTATGAGGGCGAGCTTTCACAAACAGATCAGCTTCCAGAGGTTTCAGGTCAAAAAGAATCAACAAAAACTGAATCAATGAACTCAGGTGATTCAGAACAACGACCTAGTTTTGAATACCACTACACATCCTACAATCGCTTTGTTACCAGTAATTATATTAAGGATACAGACGACAAGGTCGCTGGTATTTGGCGCAGAAAAGGCCTTATTGATTGGCAGTTAAAATCAATTGAACTCCCTGATGGGATATGGACAGATTAAACATGGCAGGTTTCTTATCTTTAATCAATAAACCATTTAATAAGCAACATGAACATCTCATTTGTGCTGCATTATTTGCACATTCAGGCCAGTGTCATCTAATAGCCTTGAAGGCTATGGCTAGATAAATGAACTGGATCCTGCCAGAAGGCCAATCCCTTGATTTCGAAGGCCTCTCAACTCCTTTAACTGTTATCCGTGGCCTCGGCGGTGGCGGTCAAGGGCAGGTCTTTGAAGTGGATGTCGCAGGAGAGCGCCTTGCGCTCAAGTGGTATTTCCCAAATTGCTTGATGCGAGATCCATACCTGCCCAAACGACTCCAGGAAAGTATTCGTGCAACGGCGCCAAACAGTGACTTCCTCTGGCCCATTGTCTTATTAAGGCCAACAGCAGCAACGGCAGCTGCCATCAACCTTTCTGAACCTTGTTGCGGTTATCTGATGGGCCTTAGGCCTATCAATTTTCTTGGCGCGATTGAGCACTACAGCGGCCGCATTGAGATCAGCCTGAAAAGCGTTCTTAGAGCAGGCTTCTTTTTGGCTGATGATTTTCATGATCTACACAGCAAAGGGCTCTGTTACAAGGACATTTCGCTGGGAAATATTTTTCTTGATCCTGCTACTGGCAGCATTTTGATTTGCGATAACGACAACGTTGATATCGATGGCCATGAACTGAGCAGTGTGCTTGGTACTCCAGGTTTTATTTCACCAGAAGTGCTGATGGGCCAAGCACGCCCTGGCACCAATAGCGATCTGTATTCATTGGCGGTGCTTTTGTTCCGCCTGCTCACAAGACACGATCCCCTCAAAGGCCAAATGGAGCTTGCTGTCGATTGTCTTGATGAACCGGCACGCCGCCGCCTCTATGGAGAAGACCCTGTTTTCATCTTTGATCCAGCCGATCAACGCAATCGCCCCAATCTTCAATACCACGGAGCTGCCTTGATGACTTGGCCGATATATCCGCTGGATTTGCAGCAACTTTTCTTGCAAACCTTTTGCGCCGGCTTGAAATCTCCAGCAAAACGAGCGCTTACAGGCCAGTGGAAAGAAGTTCTTGCTAAGACCATTGATCGAAGGCAGCTTTGCCTTCAATGCGGGCAGGAGAACTTCCCTAACGAGCCAGCAACACCGACGGAGTGTTGGCATTGCGGCAAGCCGTTAAACAAGCCGCAGATTCTTAGGCTTGCTAATGGAGCTGTGACAGTGAGCGCGGATAACGACCTTTTCCCCCATCACTTTGACAATCTCAAACCACCGCAACTGAAAGAACCAGTCGCGCAGGTTCTGCAGCATCCAACTGATCCGAGCATCCTTGGGTTGAAAAACCTCAGCAATGAATCTTGGACAGCAATTTTGACCAATGGCACCAAGACAACGATTGAAGCTGGCAAGACCTGCAACCTTGCGGCATTGATTCAGCTCTACACGCCAATGGGTGATGTGATTCCAACTATCTGATTGTTCACAAAACAGCTGATGCGCAGCTGCTCCTCACGACCACCGCAAATCCTCCATGCCTTTCCCAAACGTTCGTCTTAGCAATCGACCGCTGCATTTCATTTACCTCTGCGATTGTTCCGGTTCAATGGCAGCGCAAGGGAAGATGCAGGCCCTTAATCAGGCGATTCGTCAGTCGTTGCCTGGAATGGTGAAAGTAGCTGGAGATAACCCAGAAGCAAGGGTGTTGGTTCGAGCTGTGAGTTTTTCGGATCACGCTGATTGGCATATTTCAGAGCCCACTCCTGTAGAAGACCTGCAATGGGTGGATCTCAAAGCTGATGGCATTACCGCCATGGGAGAAGCACTCCAACTTGTTGCCGCGCAGCTCTCAAGTCCGCCAATGGAAGAGAGGGCCTTACCTCCTGTGTTGGTGTTGATTTCTGATGGCCAACCCACGGATGACTTTGAGGCTGGACTCAACACGTTTATGGAGCAACGTTGGGCGCAAAAAGCTGTTCGACTAGCTATTGCCCTTGGTCATGACGCCAACCTCGATGTCTTGCAGGATTTCATCGGTCATGAGTCTGTTGATCGTGCTCAGATGCAGGGATCAGCGCAACAAGGTGGAAGTCAATCAGCAAGACGACCTCTGCAAGCAAGCAATGCAACAGCATTGGCGCAATACATCGAGTGGGCCTCTACTGCCGTTGTTGGTGCGGCATCGATGCCGGTGAGTCGTACGAAAGGATCAGCGACTGAGGGCAATATCCCTCTCCCTGATTTACCTCCCACCATGATTGATCCGATTGACGGTGTAGGGCCTGTGGTTTGGTGAACTGGCAACCTCCAATCCATCGCAGCCTCATCGGTGCAAGTCATCGGCGCAAAGGCGTTGTCTGTCAGGACTATTCCTTAAGCGCGAGTCTTCGCAGCAGAAGCGGAGTGCCGATCAAGCTGATGGCAGTCTCTGATGGTCATGGAGGGGCACGTTATTGGCGTAGTGATGTCGGCAGCAGACTTGCTTGTGAGATCGCCATCAAAGAAGCCAGAAAAGCTTTAGGCAGAGGCCTGCTTAATTGGTCAGCACCATCAAGCAGCAACTTGCTCAAATGGCAGCAATGGCAAAAGCAAGCGCTGCCAGAAAAGCTGATTGAGACCTGGCGGCTTGCTGTTGCAGACGATTGGCAGCGATTTGAGAAACCAGCAGAAAGACAAGCAGAGGCTTTTTCCGTCTATAGCTATGGCTGCACGCTTGGCCTGGTTGTGATGACGCCCCATTGGTGGTGCTGCACAGGCCTTGGTGATTGGGACCTGGTGCGTGTTGGTTGGAATAGCCATTCAAACGCCAACAAGGCAGAGCTGATTAACAGAGAAGAGAATGTTGGCCTGCAAGGTGAATCGACGTTCAGTCTGTGTAAAAACGATGCGCTGCAACATTTCGCCGAACGCAGCACGACGGAATCCATTAATCGCGGGCAGTCTCCTTTTGCTCTTTTGCTCAGCACGGATGGAGTGCGTAAATCCTGTGCTGCTGACACTGATTTCTTGACGCTGGCGCACTATTTAGTGAGCAAGGCTTCTATAAAAAGGGATGGCGGTGAATGTCATGAATTGGATGAGTATTTAGATCGAATCACTACTGAGGGAAGTGGTGATGATGTGAGCGTTGCCATTGGCATCAATGGGCCGTTAAAGCTTGAGGACACAGGAGCCTGATGATGAGATCAACCAGCACTAGTGCTCTTGCTGCTGCTGCTTTGCCGCTGCTGCCTTTAGGACAACCGCTGCTACTGGGCATCCTTACTGGCATCACAACAGCAGCCACAGCAGTCCTTCTACAAGCACCAGCAGTAGTTGATCAAGATGCATAAGCAGTAGCACGTATCGCCAAGGCAATCACTGTCCGCATAGAAGCTACCAACCAGGGTTCAGGTGTGTTGGTCAAGAAGCAGGGCAATCGCTACACGGTGCTCACGGCATGGCATGTATGTGGAGGGCAATAGACCAGGAGAAGGACTAGCGATCTTTAACCCTGATGAACAGGAACACTAACTAGAGCAAGGTAGCTGATCTTTGATTTCCATACTCTTATAACCAATACTATTGCAAATATGAATGATACTAAGAGCAAGAGATTTAAAAAGTGTTGCATGACATAAGAAAAGATTGGCTAATGATCAGAGTTGATTTATGCAAGGCTTCCTTTGATTAATGCAGATAACCTTTATTTATCAAGAGGTTCCTTGAAAGACAATCCTTGACAATCTAGCTTTAATGTTTCTCATAATATTCCCATGTGAGTGTGTATTGCTCACTTGGCCATCCCATCTCCAACCCTAATCAAATCAACCATCAACGAACTACATCCAACAAATCATTAATGAACAAGCAAACTGAATTATCACGGCAGATGTACCGCATAATAAGAAAATAAGATTCTGTGCTGAAGGTGAGATGTCTGCTACAGCCTGTGAATCCATGTCTAAGTACAGGTCAAATAAACGTGAGGCTTTACCTAAGGTTGTATTAAGTGAATAGATCCTCTGAACTAAACACGTTGACATATAGTACAAAGTATACCTCTTAGTCATAAACAATTCATGTGTAAATTTCTAAGGATAACTAGTTATCTCGCTTTAGGAAGCTCGATATTTTGGGCTTATGCTTACACAGGCTCTTATCTCGGAATTAAGAATGGAACAGTTATGGCCAAGGTGCGCTTTGTCTTGTAGGTCCTTTTCTGATCGCAACTCCCATTAATCTTATATACTTGCTAGCCTTCATTATTTGGGCATGCCATGTGATACAAAAGAAGATAAAGAAGAGGACTCAAGTCCTTGGAATAGAGACCAGACTAGTCTGGGGAGCTATATTATTACTTAACGTGTATTTTCCCCCGGGCACTTCTGTCATTATGCGCAACTAATGGAGGTTAGAATTAAGATTCTTTCGAGTTTTTCTTCAGCGTATAGATTCTCTTACCCTGCTTATGAATCAGCTGAGTATCAAGAGCTAAGCAAAATCCGTAAGTCAGCCATAGAGAATGCAACCTTCACGATCATGGAAGGTATCGATGAAGCTGCAAAACTAAGGAGAGCAATGGGTAAGTAGTCGTTTCTTGAAACTGTCACTTGGGTGACATTGGCTTTGAAGTAAATCGATTAGAAGGATGATGCTTTTTTTGTTTGACATGACCTTCCTGATGCATTGGAGCTTTAAAACTGGCTATCACGAAAAAGCAGCTCGTAAGTTCCTTGCAACAGGTGCCCCTATGCCTAAGTGCAAGTCTTGGCAGCGGTTTCACGCACCAGGCTCTGTACAGGGCTGGATCATT
>MPMF02186920.1_pt1 | contig 15519 bp, 14 predicted proteins | sample 1617271 | NCBI WGS metagenome assembly MPMF02 (sample SAMN05944812, study PRJNA350692) | marine metagenome | biome: marine; feature: ODZ; material: water; isolation source: 120 m water sample prefiltered with 30 um filter, filtered on to 0.2 um... | place: Pacific Ocean | collected 2012-04-09... | reverse complement strand
CGACATAATCATCCTTTTTGAAGCTGGCAGTAATGTCAATATTAACGCAGCGCCTGGGATTCACACTAATGCCGGCATGGCTATTGGTGAGGTGATTCAATCAGGGGAATAAAAGGTGTCAGGAACCTTTTCTTGCCCCAAGCGAATGCACACGCCCACATAGCTGATTTTCACACCCCCGCCGCAACACCGCGCCGGCTGCCTCGCTTGCGCCGGGAAAACTTAACTTTTTTGGGTAAAAAAGGTGCCAGGAACCTTATCTTGACCCAAGCGAATGCAATCGCCCTTTTCGCGCCCTATCATTACAAACATCGGCTGACCATGCATCTCTGCAACCGCAATCCCATCCTTAGAGCTAACCACCTCTGCAAGGATTGTCGAGTGACTCAACAACAAAAGAATCAATCCAAAACAGCATAATCGAAGCAGTGCTTTTTTTAAGAAGCGCACCATGAAATCCGATGTCCCGAATATTGAATGCCCTACAAAGCGAATAATGAAAAAGCAGCCTTTACAAGCATTGTCTTCTCAGGAAGATTGTCTTCTCAGGAAGATTGTCTTCTCAGGAAGAAGGAAGCTCGTGAATTACTTGGAAGCTATTCAGACCTTACAAAGAGTGTATGCTTTTCTCGTTTTTTAACCACCCAGGCTTACCAGGAACACGAGCAATCCGACGATCAAAAAACAGATCAGCACACAAACGACAAACCCGATCACATCGAAAAAACTCGGTTTGGTGAATTCCCATTCTGAATTCGGAAAAATCTTGAGTTGGTCAAAACGGTCAGGTGTGCCATAGGAAGCCTCCATCTCACGTTGGTCCTCTTCCGGTTCGGGCTTAACCTCCGTTTTCATCTTCACGTAGAACCGATCGAGCGCGTTCTTACTGTTTCTTGGCGTTAACCAAGACAGAACGAAAAGCAGCATAAACGGGGTAATCAGGCGGGGAGGCAAACGCATGGTTTTAAGCATTGCCGGTGACAACCCGGAAAAATCGACCCCCAACCATTGATAGAGCAAAAAATCAACATTGAACGATCCTTGCCCTACCGATTTTCCCAACGGCCGCTCGACGACCGTTTTGACGTTTCCCTCGCTGGAATCGCTGACTGTTTCGTAGGTTGTTTTCTCGCCCTCTGCCGGTTTCAAACCACCACTCCAAAACACTGCCGTTCCCCCCAGTGGCGGCAGTGTTTCCTGGAACGACTCGCCAGCGACTGCCTGGGGCGGCGCAGGACCCAACTTGCTAAGGAGCGACTTCCGTTCTGCTTCATCAGGATTCTTCAAAGCCTCTTGATGGGCCGCCTCCCAACCCGTGCGCCGGTCAGCGTCGACAGCAGTCGCCTCGCGGGAAATCGTTCGACTGACGCGATTGGTGGCGATGGTAAAACGGGGATCCTCCCGCAAGCCAGGCCAGAGCCTCGGAAGCATGATCGGTGCCACAAAGAAGGTGACGAAGGCAAACAAAACGGTCCCCCAGGCGGCCAACTTACCGGCTCTTCGCCAATACATTCCGATCCAGAAAGGCGCAGCAAACACGATTGGTAATTCCAACGCCATTGTGTACTGCTTAAGTACATCACTAATCGCCAATGCTGCAAACACCGATCCTGCAACAACAATCAGTCCGGCAATTCTTCCGGCATTCACATACGTCCGCTCTTTGGCATTGGGATTGAAGAAAGGAGCGTAAACGTTGTGAACAACCAATGCCGAACAAACCAGCATGAACGTATCGGCGGTGCTCATCAGCGCCGCAATCAAGCACGCCAGCATCAGTCCGACGAGTCCCATTTTGGCAGTACCCAGCAATTCGCGGCTGGCAACGCCCCAGGCTCGATCTTTCACCTCGGCAATTTCGATATTGTCGGCTAAAAGTGCCAGAATGATCAGGCCGGTCAGGGCCCAACCCACGGTGCACAGTCGTTTGAGAAAATTGCCGGTTACAAGACCGATCCGAGCGTTGCTCTCGGTTTTTGCGGACCCCCCACCGGTGACAATAAAATGCGGCTGAACAACGATACCGACAACCGCCAGGAGCGAAAGCGAGATAATATAATGCAGCGGGAATTCTCCCGCCCGCGGCCCGCCAAGCACTTCAAAATAACTTGCGGGAAGGCGTTCGTGCAAAATCCGGAAACCGTCAAACAAGGTCTGTGATTCCGGATTCCCGAATTTGTCGACCAGGGCATTGAGCCCAAAGGGAATCAGCAAGATCGACAACAGAATGATACAAAGACCCTGGATCAAGTCGGTCCAATAGGCGGCAGTTAAACCACCAAGCGCACCGTAAATCACCACAAAAAGTGCAATCGTCGGTACGAAAACCATTTGTAGTTGGACTTGTTCTCCAAATAGTTCCACGGTCGTGATACCGAACATGGCAGCCGCTACCGCACTGATCCCGGTGAACATGGTGGAGAGGTACATACAACAGAATGCAAGTGCAAAACATGTATACGCAACGCCCATCGCCGGTGATTCATACCGTTCTACAAAAAAGTCTCCGAGGGTAAGGTGGCGCAGGCGGCGGTACCAAACACCCGTGATCCAGTAGACCGGTGTGACGAACAGCCACATCAGCACGCTCCAGATACCGGTTAGTCCACTGGTCCAGGTGGTTCGACCCACGAGAATTGGATCTTGAGCCCCGGTTCCCGCCCCAAAGGCCGCAAACGTCTGGAGCAGTTTCCCAAACCTGCGGCCCCCCATGAAATAATCTATCTGGCGTTTGGTGCGGCGAAGCGCCCAGACACCAATGGCAGCCATGATGAAGAAGTAGCCAACCAATACGACGTAATCGATGGCAATCACGTACGAACCTCGATGCAATTGAAAAAAGAAACCGACAATCAACCCCAATCCAGCTGGATTGTCACGGCCAGCGAGAGTCACCCCAAATGCTACACGATCGAAGTGTTTGACGCATCGTAGCAGGGAAAGCGGCCTGTAAGCTTGATTTTTTGAGCCATTTTTTCCATAATTCTAACTGTCTGTTTGTACGCCATGCCGTTAGCAATTTCTGGAGACCCCGAGCCATGTCAATGCTGTCTCGCCGGACTTTTTTGAAATACAGTGCTGCAGGAGGTGCTGCCCTTCGGCTCGTCACGATCGCCGGGACAAAATCTTCGGGAAAGGTGATTGGAGCTAACGATAGGATTCGCGTTGCGGTCGTTGGCATCCGGGGGCGCGGCTCGTCCCATTACTCCAATTTTGCCAAGATCGACGGCGTGGAGGTTTCCCATCTGGTCGATGTCGACTCCAGCCAATTCGGCCCTGCGAAAAAGCGACTGGCAGCCAATGGAGCTCCAGAGCCACAATGTGTCGAAGACATTCGGCACGTTCTCGATGATCGGAATGTCGACGCCATCTCGATCGCGACCTGTAACCACACACACTCACTCTACACGATCTGGGGATGCCAGGCTGGCAAAGATGTTTATGTCGAAAAGCCGATTTCGCACAACGTGTTCGAGGGTCGCCAATGTGTCGAGGCATCCCGAAAATACAACACGGTTGTCCAACACGGCACCCAACAACGGTCGAGCCAGGAGCGGGCTAACGAAATCGCTGCCCTTCAGTCGGGCAACTACGGCAAATTACTGGTTTCGAAAGGTTATTGTTGCAAACCACGCTGGTCGATTGGTAACAAGCCGATAGAAACCCCACCCGACCATCTCGATTTCAATCTCTGGCTGGGGCCGGCCCCTGACCAGCCCTACCATGCAAACCTCGCCCATTACAACTGGCACTGGTTCTGGGACTTTGGTAATGGCGATAGCGGGAATCAAGGTGTCCATGAAATGGATGTTGCCCGCTGGGCGATTCCCGGCGCCACCCTGCCCACACGGGTTTGGAGCCTGGGAGGTCGGTTTGGCTATGAAGATCAAGGCCAGACTCCCAACACGCAACTCTCGGTTTACGAGTATGGCGATGTGCTGCTTGTCTTCGAAACCCGCGGCTTGGTCGGTAAACACGATGGTTTTTCCAAGGTGGTTCACAACGAGTACTACACCACTGAGGGAATGATCAAAAAGGGCCTCTTTTATCCAGCAGACGGCACAGAGGCGATCCCCGTAGAAGGTGGCAATCCACGACAGGTAACGCCCGGCAAGGAATTTGGCAGTTTCCTTGCCGCGATGCGCAGCCGTCGCCCTGAGGACTGTAATGCCGACGCAGAAACGGCGCACTACTCGGCAGCGCTGTGTCATCTGGGAAATATTTCATACCGCCTGGGAGAACAGGCACCCTTCAATTCGCGAAGTCAGACGCTGGGAGACAACAAGCAAGTTGTCGAGTCGCTGCAAACAATCCAGGAAAACTGCAAGGCTGTCGGAATGGAACTCGCCGACGCAACGTACCAACTCGGCAGACCGCTGGAAATCGACCCACAGACCGAAACCATCGTGGGTGACGATGAAGCTAATCTGATGATGACACGAAATTACCGTAAGCCGTTTGAAGTACCCCAGGATGTATGAGCTGCATCGGCCGGGCAGGTTCCCATTCGCAATACTCCCGAAAACGGCAAACGCGTAACCACGGATGAGGATTTCGCTCAAAGAAACCCGCCTGGGACTCCGTAACTCGACAACGCGGTTACCTTTTCGCTATGGAACTGCCTGTCTGACAACCTGCCCACAAGCGGTCCTCGAGGCCCAAATTGAAATCAACGGCTCGTTGGCAGTTGGTTACAGCGGCGACTGTTTACCTCCCGGCTGGTTCGACAAAACTCCGACCAAGAACTACCGGCAGCAAATCGAAGAAATGCTCTCGGCAATTCACTTCGCCGAGCGCGTCATGGCTGACCAACTGCGGAAGCCGGACGATTTTTTTTACGCTTGGTTGGCACTCGACGATCGCGTTCATGACGAAGCACTCCAGCAACACTGGCCCGAGTTGCTGGCAGGGTTTGGTGTAAGTTTAGTCGAGCGGGCGGTGATTGATGCCATCAGTCGGGCGACCAATTCAAGCTTGAACCAGTTGGTCCGGAAAAATGTGCTGAGCATACGTGCTGGTGACATTCATCCCGAACTGGCCGGTACCGAACCGGCGGCATGGTTGCCCAAAGAACCTCGCCAGCAACTTTATGTCCGCCACACCATTGGCCTGACTGATCCACTCTCCAGCAGCGATATCCCCGCTGACGAACGCCTCGACGATGGATTTCCCCAATCGGTCGACCAGTACATCGACCAAACGGGAATCCAATATTTCAAGATCAAGCTTGCCAACCAACTCGATCGCGATATCGCTCGTCTGGAACAATTTGTCTCGGTCGTAGAACCAAGGCTGGGCAATCGTTATCGCCTCACGCTTGATGGGAATGAGCAGTACAAGCAAGCCGACGACTTCAGTGAACTTGTTGAGCAACTCCGCGGCAATGCGAAGCTCACAACACTGCTTGCCAACACGCTTGTGATTGAACAACCTCTTGAACGTTCGATCGCTCTGGACCCACAGCATACGTCGGGTGTTCGCACATTGGGAGAAACCATCCCCGTGATCATCGATGAGTCGGATGGCACCCGAGACTCGTATCGGCAGGCAATCGACTGTGGATATCGCGGGGTGAGCAGCAAAAGTTGCAAAGGTCTTCTGCGCAGCCTGCTCAATGCCGGACTCACCCGACATTTAAACCAGATGGCCGGGTCTTCTCCATTTGTGATGACCGGCGAAGATCTCTGCTCGGTTGGTGTCATCCCGGTGCAAAGCGACCTCTGCCTGGTCGCAACCCTGGGGCTTGAACACATCGAACGTAACGGTCATCATTACCACCCGGGAATTTCCTATCTTCCGCCCGAAGAGCAAGAAGCGGCACTGAAGGCCCATCCCGATTTCCTTGGGCGTCGACAGGGAGTGATCGGCCCCAATGTAGTGAACGGTTTTTTTGAGATTGCTTCGCTTCAATGCCCGGGTACTGGTTTTGCAACATTACCCGACATGGCAACCATGCAAACGGCTGAGAACTGGTCATTCGCATCACTAGGACTGAAACCGTGATCAAAACAACCGTGGTAGGTAGTTATCCTGTCCCTTCGTGGCTGCAAATGGTGAGTAATACCGAATCGTTGCGGGACGCAATGCTCGCCGTGCTCAAAATCCAGGAGTTGGCCGGCATCGACGTCGTAGCCGACGGAGAACTCTACCGCTGGGATATCAACCATGCCGAAACCAACGGTATGATTGACTATTTCGTGCGCCCCATGTCGGGAATCGAAACCACACTGGATCACGACCAGTTGGTGCTTTGGCGCGAGCAGCAAGAAATGGACTTTCGCAGCAAACCGCCGGGAATCGTGACCGGGCCAGTTGGTCCAGGCAGGCTCGACCTGGCAAGCGACTTTGCCCTGTTTCGCGATTTGACCGACCGCCCCAAGAAATTCACCGTAACCAGCCCCTACATGCTGGCCAAAACCGTGGCGGACACCCACTACCACGACCTTTCGGCACTTGTCATGGCTCTGGGAGAAGTATTAAAGCAGCAAGTGGCTGAAGTCGATGCCAAAATCATTCAGGTCGACGAGGCAAACATCACCGGCAACGCCGAAGATGCTGCCATCGCCGCCGCTGGAATTAATTGCGTATTGGCTGGTGCCCAACACGAAAAAGCAGTGCACCTCTGCTTCGGAAACTACGGCGGGCAAACCATCCAAAAAGGAACTTATAACCGGCTGGTTGAATTCCTCAACGCGCTGGAAGCAGACCATGTTGTGCTGGAACTCGCCCGGCGCCCCGAGTCGGAACTTGCCATGCTGCACGATGTGAAAAAGTCTCTGGGGCTTGGTATCGGTGTCATCGATATCAAAGACAATGAAGTCGAAACACCCGAAACCGTTGCAAAACGCATCGCCCGCGTCGCCGATGAAGTTGGCGCCGATCGCATCCAGTACGTCCACCCCGACTGTGGCTTTTGGATGCTCCCACGCACCGTTGCCGATGCCAAAATGCGGGCGTTGGTCGCTGGCCGGGACTTGTTCACCGGCTAACTCCCGGTGCATCGGTCGAATTGACCGACGCACCGAGGGCATGCTTGTTAAGGTCGCTGTCCGTATCTGTTACCGGTCAAACCGGTTAAGCATTTGTGGAGTGAAAGGATTCGATCACAAAGGTCCCTCAGGCGGTACGGGAGAAGCGCGTGACCGGTTGAATCATTTCAATATCGCATTAGAGTTAGAACGAGAACGAGCGTTCACCTCACAATACATTCGGCCAGCCCATTGCTAACCAAATAGGGGCTCATCGTGGATACGACGCAAGACGAAAACAAGAAAGAACTGCTGCGGGTCCACGTTCACAATGGTGCGGCATCGGCAGACCTGGCAGCTCGCGTCGCCGGCAGCGCTGCCAGCGTTGCTGGATTTTGTGAGACTGAGCAGCGCAAGGTCGAACAGACCGTGGGAACGCTGGCGAGCAATATCGTCGAACAGCACTTCGATGTTTCTGATGATACCGATTTCACCCTGATTATCACCGAATCCAACAACAAGATCTGCATCCGGCTCGAAGATGAGGGTTTGCCCTTCGCCATCGATCGCTTCCGGTTTTCTCATGACCAGCCAATCGGATTGCTTCTCGACCAATACCACGACCATAACCTGCGAATCGAGCATCGTGGCGACCGGGGAAATGCCCTTGAGATTGAGTTTTCTCGATCTGTCGAGTCGCTGTGCCATTTGGCCGAGCAACCGGAGTTGGGACACCAGCCGATCGGTGACGACCATCCGGTCTCCATCCGCCCACTCCAATCCGCGGATGCCGAGAGTCTGGCTCGATGTGTTTACCGCTGCTACGGCTACACATATGCACGCGAATGGGTCTACCTGCCCGACGAATTGCGGAAGAGGCTGGCTAGCGGCGCGATAAATTCGTTGGTCGGCGTCGACGACACCGGCGAGGTTGTAGGCCACCTCGGGCTCGTCAAAGAGCACCCTGACGATCGGGTGGTTGAGTGTGGGATCGTCGTGGTCGATCCCCGCTTTCGAGGCCATCACCTGCTCCGCTCATTGAAGAAGCGGGCGAGCGACGAGCTGCGAGAGCAGACTGACCTGATTGGGTATCATGCCGACGCGGTAGCGGTGCACCAGATTACCCAGAAGGCCAACGTCGAACTCGGAGGTACCGAATTCGGGCTCCTTGTGGACGAGATTCCTGCCACCACCGAGTTCCGGGGACTCAAACAGAAACCAGGCGCACGAAATTCGACGGTGATCTACTTCCACCGTACCGGAACATCCCAGTTGACCACGGTCTACGCACCTTCTGCCTATCGCGATCTCCTCGCCCGTATGTACGAGCGATCTGGATTGCTTCGTCAAATCGAGCCGCCTGAACCTGCTGTCGGTAGCGCCCGCGTGCATGCCGAACTCCAACGGAAGCGCAACCTTGCTCGGCTGACTGTCGAACAGGTCGGCGCCGATACGGTCGAACTTGTGCAACAGCATCTGCACGAGTTCGAAATCGGTCACGTCGATGTGGTGCAGGTCGATCTTCCCTTAGCTGAAGCAGGTGCCGCTCACGCAGTCGATGGTCTCCGAGAACTTGGATTTGGATTCGCAACGCTCATCCCGGAACGTCATCTTGGCGATGTGCTGCGTCTCCAATACCTGCATGACCTGGAAGTCGACCCTGAGGCCATCGACCTGTACAACGACGAGGCCCGCCATCTGTTGTCCATGATCCAGTCCGAGTTGGCACACGATAGTGAAACTGACACGAAGACCATGTGAGAGACACGATTATTGGTCTTTCGTTGTTTGCTGCCATGCTGGACCAAACATCGAAGGTGATCCGGCAAAGTCGGGCTATGCGGCCACGATTGGTTGGCCATCACGATTACAGACGAATTCTGTAGGATCGCTCGCGGCATCTTCGCGCAACGATAAAAAAACAAAAAGTCAAAACCGCGGAGATAACCACGGCAGCGATCTTCTCAGCCGTCACAGCGCCAAAAAAGAAGGTTGAGATTGCAATTCCTGTTGCTATAAATGCCAAAATAAATAGGCCACTAGCGACACCATTTGCTATATCGTCCCTCAAATTGCCTTGTCTATGACGAAGGGCGGGAAAGAAGCCACCGCACTCTGGACATTGTGTGACCTCGTTATCAACTTGGCATTTACAATGTGGACACAGGCTGAATTCGGGCTCCTCGTCTTCGGGGGAATGTTGTGACATATCTATCACTGTTGGTGTTGGCTAATGGGTCCGATTGCTCGATGGCGACGCGACGTGCGCTGCAGGGCAATCGCGGCTATTTTTCAACGGCCCGAGGGTTGCCGTCTGATTGTATCATGAAAAGCGCCGAGCGAGTGTTACTTTTCACGCCTCGCTAAACGCCGCGCGAACCTGTTGACGAAGGCGACTATCCAACTCGGCTTCATTGCGATAGCGGCGGCCATGATGCATGGCCCAAGCCAGCGGGCTCTGGTGGCCAGTTCGGCCTTCTCCGTTGGTTGACCAAACGAGAGGAAGAATACGTAGCCACCCAAGGCGAAAACACTGAGGGCAGCGAGCGTGTACAATATATAAATGACCATATAAATGACGCTGAGTTGTCCCTCATCGGGCGTCTTTACTCCTGTAAACTCTGTCGGAATCCAGATCATGTGTCGGTTCGCACAATGGTTAGGGTGGTCCTCGCCGCTCGAACCACGGTTGTCACTTCTTCCGCCGCAATGCCTTAAGGATAAAATAAACGATGATAGCGATTATCACGACAGGAGAAACAACATAAAAAAATATTGCTAGCCACCCCCAAAACAATACCCAATCCTCGAAGTCATGCGAGAAAATATCGACAACGAACAATTTGAGAAACACGGTAAACACCACCCCACCGGCGAGAAAGAAACAGCCCACTCCGGCCGTCGCGCCAGCGATCCCTCGGAGGAGGTTGGCCGGCGTCGGTTCGTAGCGAGGCCCGGTGTTCTGGGGAGCGGGTGGTTCCTTGATCGGGTCGACCCAGCCACGCGTTTCGGCCACAGGCGGTTTGCTGCTGCTACGGCGCGGTGCCCGCAAAATATAATAGTAGACAAGCTGAGGCGTCCAAAAGAATAGAGTGGTGAAGATTATGTCGTTGTCTCCGGGGATTAGCCAGCAAAACAAGGTCGCAATGAGGATGAACCCGACGAGCCCACCGCACTCGATATAGAGCGCGTGATCCGCGTTCTTAATCTTAAAGTCATTGACCAGGGTGACGATGAAGGCCGGCCCAAATAAATAGACAATAAGCATGGCCAAAGCCAGGCCCCTTAGGCCTCCCGCTAGATAGAAGAGTGTGGCTAATACCAGCAGGATTAGAATATTGGCCAATCCTCGCGGCAGCGCACGTATGCTGAATGTTGCGGGCTTCTTTTTCTTCTTAGCTTTAGAAGCAGGTGGTTGCTGAGGATCGTCACTTGGTATGGCAGCAGGGGGCGACCAGTTTGTTTCGGCCAACTTTAATTCTTCGCCATCATCGGACGTTGTTTCCGTTTCGTTTTTTTTGAGAGGCGGAGCAATCTCTGCTGTTTTATCTTTCGCCTCTGCAAAGAGGCCTTTGACCCGAGCGGCCGGAACCCTAGACTCCATGCCCTCCTTGCGGACCGGAGTTTCCGCGGTGACCCGCCCTTTGGCAACGGCGCGTTTCAGTTCAGCATCGCTAAGCGGCCCATACTCGCGACCTTCGATTGTCACAAACCATTTGGCCATTGATTGGGCATCTTATTGCAGTTTGTCTTATTGCAGTTTGTCGTCGAAGACAATGTTGTCGCAATTCAGATTGTCTGTCATGCGTCTGCCAATGGTGGGTGTGACCGTCACCACTCACACCGGGGATTAAAGGTTCAATGTCAAGTTCATTGTATGAAACCACTGCGATGCTGCAAAAAGTTAAGTTTCCTCGGCGAAGGTGAGGCCAGCGGCCACGACTTGTTGGCGGCTATAGGGCTGCTTGTTGGAGTCATCGTCGTCCGGATTTCATTTGACATATGTTGTTTAGGGCGGATTGAACGTCAGGGAATTCGAACTCGAACCCTTCCTCCTTAAGACGGCGCGAGACACAGTAACGCCCGTACAACGCCAATTCTGGATCCGTCCGCATTACCAGTGGTGCACCAATCCGCACCATCCAAGTCAATGCTGGCAGACCGATTGGCATTCGAAGGGCCCTTCGTAGTTCTCGCATAAAATCAGCGTTCGAAATCGGTTGAGGCGCAGTGGCTAGATAGGTCCCCTGCATAGCATCATGACTAATCGCTCGCACGAAGAGCCGGTTCATGTCCTGTTCGTGTATCCAACTGATGCCTTGGCGCCCATGGCCTACTTTCCCGCCCAGGCCCCAGCGAGCAAGAGAAGCAAGCCGTGGCAATGCACCACCGTTACGACCAAGCACAAAACTAGTGCGTAGGACGACCTGACGGATCTGAGGAAGCACTGCTCCTTCGAACGCCTCCTCCCAAGCCTGTCCCACGAACGGTGCAAGGCCGTACCCGAATGTTGAGTTCTCATCGCAAATTGCTTCAGGAGGGTCCCCGTAGATATGCGCTGTCGACATTTGAACCCACACTGGCGGAGGCGTCTTAGCTTGTCTTATTGCCTTACCTAACAGTTTTGTCGCCTCCACCCTCGATCGTAAAATTTCATCACAGTGATCCGGTGACTTCACGCAATCGACCGTTCGGCCAACCAAGTTTACAATGGCAGCAGCTCCATCGACCTTGGCGACCCAATCCCCCAGCGTCCTCGCATCCCATGCCGCGTGTTCCCATTGTCCGTTTTGGGTTGGCCGGTTCCGCGATATTAGGACCACTTCACAGTTGAAGTTCGCAAGATAACGCGCGAGATTCACTCCTAAGAAGCCGGAACCTCCTGCTATGACAATTCGGCCCTGAGGTACAATGTCAGTCGTCATTTCGCGAAACGGTAATTACTCTAGAGAACAGAATCGGGACAGAGAAGAATGAGTAGCCAATGGTTAGGGTGGTGGTCGCCGCCCGTCACCAGAGCGAACGACTGTGACTCACCAGGTATTGTAACAAACCGGACTCGCTTTGAATCACCTAGGCGGCGATGGCGCAGCCACCTTGCCACTGGGATTTGTTGGTAGTCCCGATTACTTTATTAGTTTTAGCGTTGCGATCATTTGCTCGCGCTATTTGCACTAGTCTTTCTATAACTAGTCAACCTGATTCGCTCTGATTCGATCTTTGTTAGCCTCTTCCGTTCTACCAAGTTTTCCGAGTAACTTAGCACGTTCCTGCAATAGAGTCCGCAGACCGTGAGGCTTGTCGATACCTTCGTTGTATGCCTCTAATGCCATTTCGTTCTCGCTCATCTGCTGAAACAAAAGCCCTTCAACTCCACGCAGATTAGGCTCCAGCGAATGGTAATGGATGGCTGTCTCAATATCCCGCATCGCTTCCTTAAATTTCTTTTGCTCCGAATAGAGGCTGCTTCGCACGATAAGGGCCTGTCGATTCACCGGGTCTATTTCGAGTACGCTGTTTAAGTCGCTTATTGCTTCATCCTTTCGATCGAACGACGCATGCAGCCCGGCACGTTCATTCAGCGCGAAAATATTTGTTGGATTCAGTTTTAATGCTTTATCAAAATCTTGAAGTGCCTCCTGTTGCCACTTGCTGATTTCCTTTGTCGAACCCATCCCACTTTGTTTCAGGAATATCGCTGCTCCCCCCCGTGAAGCACCACGATATACGTACGCACGCTGCAATTGCGGATTCAAGCGAATCGCCTCTGTGAACGCCGCGTATGCCTTGGGCACTGCGTAAAGCCTTGAGTATGCAGTCGTTGGTGGTTCAGGTATGGCCTCGGTCCCGCCCAAGCCTGGATGTGTTCCGGAAGCGAGTCACTAACGGCGCTCCGCCTCCGTTATCTTGTCACGCGTCTTGCGGTTTCGGCTTCCGTTCGTGATGATAATCAATCGCTTTGAAGGCTGGCGACATCCGCCCAGCATTCGCACTCTGCTCAAGACTTCAGCTGAGGCAACGCCGCAGTTACTCCTCAATTTGATAGTGGGCGGCATACTCCTTGCGGATCTTGAGCAGGTTCGTCAGATCGCCATCGCACTTACTTCGCAATTCAGCAAGGTTCTCCTTAAATGCCGGATTCCCGACGAGGTTATTCACCTCCCCTGGATCATCTTTGAGCGAAAAGAGCAGTTCGAAAACAGGTGCACCGCTGTGTTTGTTGATGTCACTTTGCCCAAATGGATGCGGTTTTTTGTAAAAACGTATGTACTTCCACTCACGATCGACGTACCCCTCCTGAAGCGGCGTATCGCGTCCCGTATACATGTTCTCAAGGTACAGTCCCTTGCGCCATGGCGTTTCCAGTTTCTCGCCTCGCACCAGCGGTTTCAGGCTGCGGCCAGTCATGAACTGCGCCGGCTTCACCTCGGCGTAATCAAGCAGAGTCACCGTGATATCAAGGCTGGACACTAGCTTCTTGCTGGAGACCCCACGCATCTCACTCGGGGCCTTCGGGTCATAAACGAAACAGGGAAACCTAGCAGTCAAATCATAAAGCAAGCCTTTGCCGCCCATGCCGTATTCGCCCATCAGCAAGCCGTGGTCGCTGGCAAAAATGACGATGGTGTTTTCGGCTAGCTTCTGCTTTTCAAGCTCACCCACCAATTCACCCACCATCTCGTCAATCTCAGTGATCATCTGATAGTAGCGATAGTGGTGCTCCTTGCTCGATACAGGATGATAGACGTATCGATACGTCTTGTTGCGTCCCTTGTCCTGATCCATCACCTTGCGTGGAATATGTTGATAGGGATCCTCCGGATTCTGCATCGGATAGGCAATGTCCAGATCGCGATACTTGCCACCGTAGATCGGATGGTCCTCCAGGCGGGAATCACGGCTCGCGGATTCCATCACGTTCCGGTGCATCGAGACAACTTTGGAACCGTGGGGAGTGGCATAACACACGGACAGGCAGAACGGTTGATCGCCGCGTTCCGTCCGCAGATATTTTAACGCGTCGTCTGTTTTCTTGCGGTTGGTCGTTATCAGCCTTGAGGTTCCATCCGGGTTCTCCTGTTTGAAATAGAAGGGACCATGGCCATTGTGCCCTGACCAGAAATCGAACATGTCCTGAAACTCGAGTCCACGTTCTCGTTCCACATGCCACTTTCCGACATAGGCCGTTTCATAGCCACTCTTCCTCAACAACTCTGGATAACTGTCTTTCCACTGAGCGGCATTCATTCTGTGGGTACTGCTAAACCCATTGCGGTTTACTCGCTCGTGGCAACCAAGCAATAACGCGGCACGGCTGGGCCGACAGGTAGGCTCAGCAATATAGGCATTCTCAAAACGGATACCAGCGGAGAGCAATGAGTCAATATTCGGGGTCTCGACCCACGGATGGGCCATCCCCGAAACGGAATTGTCGCGTTGGTCGTCTGTAAGTATGAACAGAAGGTTTGGTTTTTCGCTCGCGGATAGTGATGCGCACATTACGACCAATTGGGCGAGAAGTAGACCTGGCATGATGCGATTCATATTGAGTCCTTCAATTTGCCTTTTTCTATTGTGCTGGCGGGGCCCTGCGGGCCGGGAAGCACAGAGTCCGCGTGCCCTTTTTCAGAACATAGCGGTACCATCTCTCAGGACATTCTAGGCTTCTCTCTCCGAGCTCTCGACACCGGACCACGATTCAATCCCGTGGCTCTTCCTTGACGCCGACCTCGCCACGGAACAATCGTGGCGTCTTTCCGCGGAGGAGCTGCCGAGCCGATGCTGGCCATCACGGCACTAATAACTGAGGCCACTATGAGCGTCGTGCAAGCGTTGACGTTGCGCATCTTGGTTTCTCTCAAGCGATTTAGGAATTGAACATCATGGTGACTCGAGTCACTCAGACGCTACGTCTACGGGGATTAAAAGTTAAGTAACACACTCATTGTATGCTGGCGCAAAAATTGTGCAAAAACATCGAAGGTGACCCGGCGAAGCCGGGCTCTGCGGCCACGATTTGTTGGCGGCCTGAGCATCAACCTCGAGGCCTTTCTTCTTAAGCATGCTGGAATTAAAAATCAGAAGCGGAGTAACTGTTAATCACAATAGCCTTCGAACTCCCGGATATAGTCCAGGATGGGTTGTGCAACGGTATCAGGAGAAATATTTTTCTCTTTGCAGAATGGCGAATTAAACCACTCAAGAATCGTCTTTTTTCCTCTGCTCGAGTTACAGCTACCACAACAGATTGCGATGGTCTTCGGGTTGTTCCACGGTGGTAGATGGTTTAGGTGCTCAATCGTTGCCCAATCTCCTTGCCATACATCAGTGGCAGGTGTGCTCATTATTTTGTGGCAATAAACGCATTGAGTGTCACGTTTTCTTACCAACTCCAATTCTTCCTCTGGCAAATCGTATATATTGCCCAATCTTCTCCTCCGGCTTACTCAAGATAACCCGTGAAAACTCGTGTTCTGCTCCGCCAATGGTGGGTGTGGCCGTCACCGCCCACACCGGGGATTAAAAGTTAAGTAACACACTCATTGTATGG
>MPMF02111495.1_pt1 | contig 15558 bp, 19 predicted proteins | sample 1617271 | NCBI WGS metagenome assembly MPMF02 (sample SAMN05944812, study PRJNA350692) | marine metagenome | biome: marine; feature: ODZ; material: water; isolation source: 120 m water sample prefiltered with 30 um filter, filtered on to 0.2 um... | place: Pacific Ocean | collected 2012-04-09... | reverse complement strand
CGACGCCTTGCGCGAGGTGCTCGACGCCAGCTTGTGCCGCCTGTCGTGCAGGTCCGACATGGCAAGGGCCATCGCCTATGGCACGAAGCGCTGGCCAGCGCTGTCGCGCTTCCTCGACGATGGCCGCTTGGAGATCGACAACAATATCGCGGAGCGTGCGCTGCGCGGTGTCGCGGTCGGACGCCGCAACTGGCTGTTCGCCGGTTCGCGCGCAGGCGGCGAGCGGGCCGCGGCCATCTACACCGTCATCCAGACCTGCAAGGCCAACGGCGTCGACCCGCAGGCCTATATCGCCGACGTCATCGCCAAAGTCGCGGGCGACTGGCCTGCCAGCCGCTGGGACGAACTCATGCCATGGAACTGGGCTCACGAACCTGTCAAACTGGCGGCATGAGCGCCGAGACCATCGCCCGCCTGCATATCGTCCTGGACGACATCGAACCCACCATCTGGCGCCGGGTTGACGTGCCGGTCACCGCCAGCCTTAAGATGCTCCACGACATCATCCAGGCCGCGATGGGTTGGGAAGACTACCACCTCTGGCATTTCGAGGCCGGCAATCGGCGATACGGCATCCCCGACCCGATGTGGCCGGAGAGCGGCATGACTGCTGCAAAGAACGTGAAGCTCGCGACGCTCATCGACCGGGGCGTGCGGGAGCTCGTCTACACCTACGACATGGGTGACGACTGGCGGCACACCATCACGCTCGAGACGGTCGGTCCCGGTGAACCCGACGTCAAATATCCGCGCTTCGTCGATGGCGCCCGGCGCTGCCCGCCCGAGGATGTCGGCGGCTTGCCCGGTTTCGAGATGTTCCTCGATGCCATGGCGGACCCCAGTCACGAGGAACACGACCGCTTACGTGAATGGTATGGCGGACCCTACAACGCCGACGACATCGACGAACGCTTCACTCGACGTGCCGTCGCCGCCATCGCCATCCGCCGACACGCCGGCAAACTCGCCTACCAGAAAAGCCGCGCTCAACAACAAGGCGGCCTACTGGCCACGCTTACGGCGCGGCCGTGATGTCGGCTCTCTCAAAAGGCTCATACGGATTAAGGACCCAAATTCCGCCCCTCGACGCCGCTGTGACAAACCTAAGATCCGCCGTCCGTTCAGGCGAGTTTGCCCAGCTCCCACAACCCAGCCGGTCGTACGAGCGCATCGAAGCTAGAAATCAGCCCTTTCCAATAGGCAGGCATCAGCAGCACCGCAGCTCGCTTCGTCGCAAGATGTTCCAAGGACGACAGAACAGAAATATTGAACCCGTACGAATATAACAATATTTTCATGAAATTGTCTACTTGTATGCGACCCGGGAGCGCTGCATTCATAAGCGATGTTTCGACAGGAAGCGCAGCTCGCACAGAAGGACAGGTTACATGGCGATGTATCATTGGCACTGCCTGTGTCCTGGCAGCTAATCGGTTACGGTTTTCTATCATTGCTTGTAACAGCTGTCGTTTTTTTATTTCTTGGTTCTTATGCACGGGTGGAGACGGTCGGGGGACAGGTCGAACCCGATCTCGGTGCGGCCCAGATCGTTCCGTCCCGTGCTGGCATCATAACCGGCATTGCAGTGAAAGAAGGCGAGCGAGTATCGTCCTCAGCCCCGTTGGTATCGATCCGCGTCGAGGAGATGGAGCGAACCGGCGGCACCGGTCCAGCACAAGTGCTGACCGCCTTGGGCGAACAGGATGCCCAGCTTGCGGCACAGGAACGATCGACACTGTCCAGTGCCAGGGCGACACGCCAGCGGCTGGCGGCGCAAATCGGCGGCCTTCATGCCGAAATCGCCGCGCTGGACGAGCAGATCGCCACGCAGCGGAGCCTGGTCAATGTCGCACAGGGAGATTACGATCGGTCGCAAACAATTGCGACCAAGGGATTCCTCAGTAGACGCGATCTTCAAGCGCGTGAGGAAACCCTGCTCGGTCGTCAGCAGCAACTCGCCAGTCTCGGCCAGGCGCGGGCCGACAAACAGGCCAGCCTCATGCAAGCGTCCCGCGCGATCGAGGAGGCGGGACGCACCGCACAGGCGACGGCGGCTGGTATCGCGGGCGACCGGGCCTCGGTCGCGCAGCGGCGGTTCGATGTGGAAGCCTCGCGTGGTTACACGCTGACCGCGCCGATCGCCGGCGTCGTCACTGCGGTGACGGCGCGTATCGGGCAGCCCGCGCAGGGCAATGCGCCGTTAATGACGATCGTGCCGGCTGGCGCGAAACTCCAAGCCCAACTCTATGTGCCGACCCAGGCGGCTGGCTTCCTATCTGTCGGACAGGGAGTCCGCCTGCAGGTCGATGCTTTTCCCTATGAACGGTTCGGTTCGGTGCTGGCCACGGTAGAGCGGATCAGCTCGGCCGCTATCAACCGTACTAACGCCAACGGTCAATCCGAACCCGTCTACTTGGTCATCGCTGCCATCAAGGACCCGCGAATCTATGCGTTCGGTCGCTTTCATCGCCTGCAACCCGACATGACATTGACCGCGCGCATTGTCACTGAGAGACGGTCATTGGCGGAATGGCTGTTTGAGCCGATCCTTGCGGTACGGCGCCGCTGACATGGCGAAGCTCGATCTTAGCCTGTTCGGTCGCCATTCGGTTCGCCACATTCGTCAGACCGAGGTTGCCGAATGCGGATTGGCATGCCTGGCGATGATTGCGAGCTTTCATGGCCTGGATACCGACCTTAACACGCTGCGACGCCGCCATGCACCGTCGTTACGCGGCGTATCGCTCAAGAGCCTGATTTCGGTCGCCGACCAGCTCGGGTTCGCCTGTCGTCCGGTGAAGCTCCCCCTTGAGGCAGTTGGGGATCTCCAACTGCCCGCGATCCTGCACTGGGATATGAATCATTATGTCGTGCTGGAGCGCATTGAGCGAGATCGTGCACTGATCCTCGACCCGGCTGCGGGCGCAGCGCGGCGGATGCCGCTGGCGGAGGTGTCGCGTCACTTTACTGGCGTGGCGATGGAACTGCGGCCGACAACCGGGTTTGAACCGGCCACCCAACGCCAGCGGCTGCACCTGCGTCAGCTCTGGGGACGGATGCGCGGCTGGAAGCGGGCAGCGGCACAGACGCTGGCGCTGACGATCGTGCTTCAGGCATTCACGCTGGCGCTGCCCTATTATATGCAGCTCGCGCTCGACAGCGTGGTGCCGGCGCTCGACAGCAACCTGCTGGCCGTTCTTGCACTCGGCTTCGGGTTGTTCACCTTGTTCAACGCAGGGGCATCCTTGCTGCGCGGCTTCGTTCTGCTCTCGGTCGGCACGAGGATGGGCTATGGGCTCGCGACTAACCTCGCCAGGCGCTTGTTCCGGTTGCCGATCGAATGGTTCGAGCGCCGGCATGTCGGCGATGTACTGTCCCGCTTTCAGTCGGTGCAGCCGATCCAGGATTCGCTAACACAAGGACTGGTTGGCTCGCTGGTGGACGGTGTCCTCGCTGTGCTGACGTTCGCGCTGATGGTCTGGTACAGCGGGGGACTGGCGCTGATCGCGCTGGGAGCTTTCGCGCTATATGCGCTGGTCCGGCTGATTTCCTTCGGATTCGAGCGCGACGCACGCGAGGCAGGCATCGTCAGTCTCGGCAAGGAGCAATCCACGCTTATCGAGACGGTGCGCGGGATCGTGACGCTGCGGCTATTCGGGCGTGAGGCCGAGCGGCATGTCTTGTGGCAGAACCGATTGGCGGATGCGACTAACGCCCAGATCGGAGTGGCGCGAATAGGCATCTGGCAGCAGGCTGCCAATACGCTAATTTTCGGTCTGGAGAATGTCGTCACCATTTGGCTGGCGATCAAGCTGGTGCTGTCGGGTGGGTTCTCGATTGGCATGGTGGTGGCCTACCTTGCCTACAAGCAACAGTTTCTTACCCGCGCAGCCTCGCTGATCGATCAGGGGATCGCGTTCCGAATGCTAGGTCTGCATCTGGAGCGGCTGGGCGACATCGCGCTGGAGGATGAGGATCGCGGGTTCGGGGCTGGTGCCAGCCACGATACGCCATTCACCGGTCATATCCAGATCAAGGGTATCGGCTACCGCTACTCGCCGACCGATCCATTGATCCTCAACGGCGTCGACCTGGATGTGCCAGCTGGCTCGCACATCGCGATCACGGGGCCGTCTGGAGGCGGCAAGTCAACGCTTGCGAAAATCATCCTGGGCTTGATTGAGCCTGACGCAGGCGAGGTGCTGATTGACGGTATGCCGCTGCATCGGTTCGGCTATCGTAATTATCGCTCACAAATTGCGGCAGTACTTCAAGACGATAGTTTATTCGCAGGCTCCATAGCAGAAAATATAGCTTTATTTGATGAAAATGCGGATTATGATAAAATAGTAGAATCAGCAAAGAATGCATTTATACATTACGAAATAGTGAAAATGCCAATGCAGTATGAGTCATTGGTAGGAGATATGGGATCATCTTTGTCTGGTGGGCAGAAGGCGCGTGTTTTATTGGCAAGGGCATTATATAAAAAACCAAAGCTCTTATTGCTCGATGAGGGTACGGCCAACCTAGGGTCAGGACTCATTGGTCATAGCCAGAAGATGACGGTGGCCGCGAGGGCGACGGCAGAGAAGAAGACGGTTGGGCAGCGGTCGTAGCGAGTTGCGACGCGGCGCCAATCCTTCAGACGGCCGAACATGATCTCGATGCGGCTGCGGCGCCGGTAGCGGCGCTTGTCGTATCTGACCGGCTCGTTGCGCGATCTGCGGCCCGGGATGCAGGGCTGGATGCCTTTGGCTTCCAGGGCGTCTCTGAACCAATCGGCATCATAACCACGGTCGCCAAGCAGCCACTGTGCTTTCGGCAGATCGTCGAGCAAGGCTGCCGCGCCGGTGTAGTCGCTGACCTGCCCGGCGGTCATGAAGAAGCTCAAGGGCCGCCCGTCCGCATCGCTGACGGCGTGCAGTTTGGTGTTCATGCCGCCTTTCGTGCGGCCGATCAGACGGCCGAGATCCCCTTTTTTACCCGCAGACTCGATGCCGTGCGGTGTGCCTTCAGGTAGGTCGCGTCGATCATGACGGTCTTCGGCACGGCCTCCGCTGCCGCGAGACCTTCCATCATTCGCAGGAAAATACCCCTCTCGCTCCACCGCTTCCAGCGATTGTAGAGCGTCTTGTGCGGCCCATAGTCCTTCGGTGCATCACACCAGCGTAGCCCGTTGCGATTGACGAAAATGATGCCGCTGAGCACCCGCCGATCATCGACCCGAGGCTTGCCATGGCTCTTGGGAAAGAACGGTTGCAGACGCGCCATCTGCTCATCCGTCAGCCAGTACAGGTCGCTCATCCACTCTCTCCTCACGGAGCCTGAATCAGATCGCGCCTCCCACATCAATGGGTCCTGACCCTAGGGACGATCAAGCAGTAAGCGAGGCCTGCCGCCGGCCCGTGCTCTACTGCGCTGGCGTGTGCCACGCCGCTCCGCGGAACCCCGTCGCCGGGTTTCCGCCCGTGCGGGTGACGATCAGACTAGGCCACAAAGGGCCGCCCTCGCGGGCAGGCGTTGCTCATGCGGGGAACCGCTCCAATGCTTGAGCGCGGTTCTCCCGCCGCCGTCCTGATCGGCCGTTGGGGCATGGCGCTGTCCCTTGTCGTCGGCGCCGTCCTGGCCGGTCGCCTCATCCGTGCTTTCCCCTACCTGCTCCCCAACCGCCTTCCCGGCCTGGTCCTCTACGAGCTGGGGCCAGCGCTGATCCTCGGGGTGGCGATCGGGGCCGCCATCGCCATCACGCACGACTTGCGCCCCGGCATCCGGGCGCGGCTCGCGCTGTTCGCGCTCGCCGCGCTGGTCGCCGGCGCCGTCACGCTGGCCGTCGAGTTTGACGCAGCCTTGCAAGGACGTTGGCTATGAGGAAGCAGCAACGGTTCGTCGCCATCGAAGGGCCGGTCTCGTATATCATCGGTTTTCACGACACGACCGACGTAAGCGTGACCCAACACACGACCCACCGCGCAGACCCCGCCGTGCCCATTTCGCATCCCGGTGATACGATCCACCGGACCGGCCTGACCCGCGCGGAGACGCATACCTTCGTGAATACCTCCCGCGAGTTCGCGATGCTGTTCGAGGTCAACGGCCACACGCTCAAGCTGTGCGCGAGCGACTATATCGCCTTGGCCGTCGGCGACCGCGTTCGTGCCGTATGCGAGCCCATTCCGGACTGCCCCATGCTGGTCCGCGACTGGCATAATCAGACGCGGGGCATCCGCTTGCGCGACCTTCCCACCCCGCTCGCCAGCGTCGCGACGGAGATCTGCTTCAGCCTGATCCTGCTCGTCATCGGCTTGGGAGCGGTCTTCCTGTCGGGCGATGACGGGGACGCGCGCACCTTCACGCTGATCGGATGCGGCCTCGTCGCCTTTGCCGCGCTATGCGCCCTATCGGCCAATCGTGGCGCAGCGCGCACCGCCCGAACCCACGCCGAACTGGATCGCCTTACACGACGATGAGGTGTGCCACGTGGCACACCTATCTGCGCGGTGCGCCGCAACCTACTTCTTGGCAGGCGCCGGAGGCGGCGGCGGCGGTGGTGGGGCGACCGGAGCCCGTGGCGCCGGAACAACGCCCGTTTGAGGCTGCGACACGCCCCCCGGCGGCAACGGCGCGCGTGGCGGCGGCGCTATCCCCCTCGATCCGCCCGATCGGGATGGCGGCGGTGCTGGCGGAGGGGCTGGCTTCTCGCTCATTGATACTGACCACGTTCGCTGTGACAAAAGAGAACAAACATAGAAGAGCGGCGGGAAATGACCATAGCGCGAACCCGTTGAGACGTTCGGACCAAGCCGCTACCGGCGGGATATCGTCGTAGAGGGCAGCTCGCCGCGCATCGACCGCCTTACGCGCCGTCGCGAAGCTCACCGTCAGGGCAAGAAGCCCCAAAACATCGATCGCCCATCCGGCAACCAAGGCATACGGCCACACCGCCTTGGCAAGCGGAACCGCGCTTCCTACAAATGACACAGAAGCGGCAAATAGCGCCGTGTGTGCAAGTGCAACAAAGCTGTCGCGTGCAGCTTCGTTTTGAGCATGGGCGGTATCCAGAGCTTGCAGCTCATGCTTAAAGTCGTCGGGCGTTCGCTGATTCATTATCGAAATAGAACCATAATGGAGGATGTTGGAAATGGCTGATAAGAAAGTGCTCTTCATCGCGTTCGCCATCGAGGATGAACGGCAGCGTGACTTCCTCAAAGGGCAGTCGCTCCATCCGCGGCAGCCATTCGAGTTTATCGATATGTCGGTGAAGGAGCCATACGACAAAGACTGGAAGGATCGTGTCCGCACGCGGATCAAGCGCTCGCATGGTGTGATCGTTCTGGTCAGCAAGAACTCGGCAGCCTCGACGGGCCAGAAGTGGGAAATCCAGTGCGCCCAGGAAGAGGGCAAGCCGATCCAAGGCATCTACGCCTATAAGGATGATCGCGCCTCGATCGCGGGCGTCAGCACCGTTGCCTGGAGCGACGCCAACATCACCAACTTCATCGATTCACTCTGAGCCGGAGGCGACGGTGCGCAAGGCCCTGATCGTCGGTATCGACCATTACGAGAAAATCGGGAACCTCAGCGGGTGCGTGAACGACGCGCACTCGGTGAAGGCCATGCTCGAGCGCCACGCCGACGGCACCGTCAACTTCGCTACACCTAAGCTCCTGACCGGCACCTGTCCCGGCGATCTGGTCGATCGCGAGGAGCTGAAGGCGGCTGTCCGCGAACTCTATGCCGACGACGCGGACATCGCCCTGTTCTACTTCGCCGGGCATGGCTTCATCGAGGACACCGGCGGCTACCTCTGCACCAGCGACAGCCGCAGCGGCGACGATGGCCTGCCGCTTTCAGACATCATGACGCTCGCTGCCAATTCCGGGGCGAAGAACAAGATCATCATCCTCGATAGCTGCCATAGTGGCGCTGCCGGGGAACGTCCCACCCATCCCGCTGCGGAAATCCGCGACGGCATGACCATCCTCACAGCGTCCACCGCCGAGCAATATGCGATGGAGGTCGAAGGGGGCGGTGCCGGCGTGTTCACCAGCCTGTTCGTCGACGCGCTCGGCGGCGCCGCCGCCAACCTGCTGGGCGACGTCACGCCGGGCAGCGTCTATGCTCATATCGACCAGTCGCTTGGGCCGTGGAAGCAGCGCCCGGTGTTCAAGACGAATGTCAAAACCTTCGTGTCGCTGCGCAAGGCGGCACCCCCGATCGCGCTGACCGATCTTCAGGCGCTGGCGAAGCATTTTCCGACCGCCACTTACCAATTCCCTCTCGATCCGGCATTTGAGCCCGAGCGGTCGGAGGAGCAGAAGAACGACCCCTCCATTCCACCGCCGGACCCGGAGAAAACCGCGATATTCGCGGTGCTCCAACGGTATGTGAGGGTCAACCTCGTGCGCCCCGTCGATGCACCGCATATGTGGCACGCAGCGATGGGCAGCAAAGCCTGCGAGCTGACTGTATTGGGCGAGCATTATCGAAGTCTGGTGGAAAGCGGGCTGATCTAACATGGCAAAGCCTCTCGCCGCTGACGCCCGTAAGACCTTGGTCGAACGCCTCGCCGCGATCGAACATGAGCGCTGGTCGCATTGGCAGCGCTACATGCACGGCAAGGCGACCAAACAGGAGGACGGCTCGTTGCTGATCCCCGCCGATCTTGTCGAACGCTGGGAAAAGCAGATTGCGACCGACTATGCCGATCTTCCCGCCGATGAGCAGGAGAGCGACAAGGAGCAGGTGGAGCGATACCTGCCCATCATTGAGGACGCCTTTCGCTCAGGGGAGTAATCAGCGTCCGTTCTTGACAACACCAGGCTCATCGCTCATATCTGTTGACGGACGCGGCTCACGGGCTGCCCCAATTCCGAGGCCCACGCTTAGCGTGGGCTTTCGCGATTCTGGGGACCTGCATGCTGTATTTCGCTTATCTCGACGAGTTTGGCCACATCGGCCCGTATGTCGCGCGCGACGATCCCGCCTACAATGACAGTCCCGTTTTCGGGCTCGGGGGCATGATCCTCCCCTACTCATCCGTGCGGCAATTCTCGACCTGGTTCTACCAGCTCAAATGCAACATGCTGGCTTGGGAGATCGGGCAAAGCGGCCAGCATCCCGCGACATGGGAGAAGAAGGGCTCGGCCCTCTTCACCAGCATGAACGTCGAGAAATACCGGCAGGTTCGCACGGCGGCCAATCGCATCCTCAACAAGATCCGCGCAAGCGGCGGGCATGTCTTCTACGTTGGCCTCGAGAAGAACCGCCCCGTCGCGGAGTTTAAGGCGCAGGCGCTTTACCTCACGGTCCTGGGCGAGGCGATGAAGCGCCTCAACCAATATGCCGATCAGAACGACGCCGATATGGTCATCGTCATGGACGAGCATCAGGATCGCGACGCCATCCTGACTCGCGCGAGCCAAGCCATGTATGGTGGCCCCTCCCCCCGGCGTCGCATCATCGAGCCGCCCTTCCAAGTCGAGAGCGAACGCTACCAGACATGCCAGTGCGCCGACTGGCTATGTGGTCTGGTCGGCCGCGTCGGCGCCTATCAGGCGCGCCCCGACGAATGGGCTGACATGGCTTGGTCGCAGACCTACTTTCAGGACCGGCTCGACGCGGCATCGGTGCGAAGCTCGATCCGCCTGCAAACGGCCGCTACCGAGGTCGAAACGGTGGAAGCCCTACCCGCCGTCGTCGATACAGGTCTCGCACAGCCTGCACCGGGCAACGACGACACGCCGGCCTGACTCCGGCGGGTCAATCCGCCGGCATATCACTCGGCCGGGTCGGACGCATCGTTCCAGCGATGAAGAGGGGTGTGCCACGTGGCACAGCTACGCCAGCAAGGAACTGGTTCCCGAGCTGGGGCCGCGTTCGTCAGCTCGACGATCCAGCCACCCGTGTACGTGGGATCTATACGCCGCTTCGCAAAGCCATTCCCGTAAGGAGGACAAATGCCCGCAGGCCCTGGAACATCTTCCTCACCGCGTGAACTCGTCACCAAGGCGTTTGACTCCGCCTTCGTGATCGCCACCATATTAGCGGCCATCTATTTTGCCGGGTGGACCTACAGACAGGCCTATTTCGGCCGTTTTGCCATCGATCCGACCAATCTTGGCGGTTCGAACATTGCAGTTGCGGTGGAGGGCCTCGGTGCCATTATCACCACAACCGGCGCGTGGCTTACAGCGATCCTGCCGCTGCTGATCGTGACGGCGCTTACTTTGATTGCCGGCAAGCTCTTCGACCGCGCCAGGGCTGCATCGCATAGGCCGCCGTTTTTTGATCCTCTGACATTGTTTATGGCTCGGGTGGGGTGCGGGACCATTGTCATCCTCATTGTGGTCGCCGCTGGCCATGTTGCAGGTACGATCCGAGCGAAAGACCGCATAGGTAACATCACCCGAGGGGAGGTGTGGATTTACCATCTCGAAGGAAAGCAGGTGTCAGGTATCACGCTGGGGCAATCCAACGACATGACATGGGTTCTCACCAAAGAGGGTGTGCGGCCCCTCAAAACGGCAGAGATCCAGCTTATAGATGGCGCTCTATTCAACAGGGTTGCTACAGAACGCTAACGTCTAGGATCAGCGTGAAGCCGGGTGCGACCCTGCAAGCACCGCTCCTTTCGCTCTCTGCGCCGACCAAGCCGCCGTACCGCCGTCTCGGCCCTATTGGGTGACGATCCTCGCGTGAAAGGTGTGCCACGTGGCACACCTGATCGAAGCGCCTAGGGCGCGGCGTAAGCCCGTTCGCGCCGCTGCCCTCCCCCGGAGGCCATCCAGCGCCGGGGAACACCAAGGGCGGCTGCCCTTTCGTTCCCGAACGACAATCGACCGCCCGTGTAATCCGCCAAGCGTGGCACTCGACGCCCTGCAGGGCGTCGGCCACGCTAGGGCGGCTCGCCCGCGCCAGCGGTAGATTCTCGCCCTCCCTCCCCATCCCGTTCCTCGCCGGAAAGGCAGAGCCGGTTGCTGTTGCGACCGGCTTTCAGCCTCAGAGGAAAGGAAGACAATCATGGGACGGATCACCGACAACCGGGCCGACATCTATCAGGAAATCACCGATCAGATGATCGCCATGATCGAGGCGGGCACCCGGCCTTGGTCGAAATCGTGGAACGGCAGCACCGCACCCACCATCCCGCTGCGCTCGACGGGGGTTCCCTATCGCGGCATCAACGTCCTGACCCTTTGGGTTGCCGCCATGACGAAGGGCTATGCTTCCCCGCATTGGCTGACCTTCAAGCAGGCGCTCGCGCTCGGCGGCTGCGTCCGCAAGGGCGAGAAGGGCTCAACCGTCGTCTATGCCAACAAGATCGAGGTGAACGCCGACAGCAAGGCACAGGAGGGCGCAGAGCGAGGCGAGGATGGCAAGCGTCAGGTGGCGTTCCTCAAGCGCTACACCGTCTTCAATGCCGAGCAGATCGACGGCATCGAGGCGAAATATCCTGCCCCCTTGCCCGTCATCACCGCGACCAATCCCGACCAGCGCGACGCCGAACTGGACACGCTCTTTGCCCGCGTGCCCGTCACCCTCAAGCACTTCGGTTCCCAGCCCTATTATCAGCCGAGCGGCGATCATGTCGTCATGCCGCAGTTTGCCGACTTCCACACCAGCGACGACTATTATTCGACCCTAGCGCACGAGCTTTGCCATGCGACGGGGCACGTTGACCGCCTTGCCCGCCCCTCCCTCATTTCCACGAAGCGCGAGGACTATGCTCGCGAGGAACTGGTCGCCGAGCTTGGGGCCGCGTTCGTCAGCGCCACCATCGGCATCAAGCTCCACGATCGCGAGGACCACGCCGCCTATCTGGCGAACTGGCTTCAAGCGCTCCGCAACGACAAGAAGTGCATCTTCACCGCCGCACGGCTCGCGCAGGACGCGTCCGACTGGCTGTTGAGCCGCATGGCGGTCGAGACAGCGCCCGAACTGGAGGCGGCGGCGTGACCGCCGCCGACGATCCCGGCCCCGACGGGGGCCGGGGCGTGGCGGCGCGCATTGTCTTTGACCCGAGCGTCGCCACGGTGAGCGAGGAGGAGTTTAACGAGCTGGTCGCGATCATGCGCGATGGCCCAAATGCGAAGCCGCTGACCCCCGAAGCGCAATGGCGGCGCGACTATCACAAGGCGATGTTCCACCGCCGCCTTGTCGGCGTACAACCCGACCTGTTCGGCGGGAAGCCGGTAACGCATATGTACAAGGCCGCCCCCGGGCCAGTCAGCGACTGGAAACCGGAACCGGTCGAGGAGAAGCTGTCCCGGATCGCGCGCGATCCCCAAGCGACGTTCGGCATCGGCCGACCGGCTCTTTCGCCGGAGGAACTGGCCGTCGTCATCGACGGCGCAGCCAATTGGCTGCGGATCGCGCAGCGGGTCCGGATTGCGGGCGCTTTCGCATCCTATGACGGGCGCGCGGAACGCCGCATCGGTCGGAAAGGCGTGATCTGGCGCTTGTGCAGCCCGGTGTTTGCAGGCCACACCTATGTTTATCTCGATCCGACCGGCGCCGAGCGGGTAGAGAAGATCGTGATGGTGGAGCTGCGCGACGTCGAGCCGATCGATGATGCGCTGTTGGTCCCCGTCCCCTTCCACGCTTGAAGGAGCAGAAGCGAATAGTCATGAGCCCACCCCAACGCCGCCCCGCAATCCGGGCTGTCAGCTTCGAGGACGTTGGCGAGGCCATTGCCCGCCTGATCGTCGTCGCCGGGTCCGATACCGGCCAAGCCTCGCGTGCGGCCGACTTCCTGTTGGCATGGTGGGACGGCAGTGCATGGGGCCATTTTCCGGTCCTTCACCTCTGCAATTGCGATCCCGGCATCTCGGAAGACATGCTCATCGTCATGGCGCATCTGGCGGCCGAGCCGTCCGTCTATCCCGATGCTTGGGGCTACCGCGACGCGATGGCGGCGCTGGTCGAGCAGTGGCGGCCCGCATGACCCCGCTGCGCACCGCCATCGACATCATGACGGGCTTGCCCATCGATCGCGATACACGCCGCGCGCGGCTACTCGCCGCGCGCCGCAAGCCGGTCGGAAGCATCCCCCGGCGCGGCATCCTGTCCGGCCATTGGGATCGTGGCAATGTCGTCGGCGCGTTCCGGGGAGGACGCGGCAGCTTTATCGCGGACTAGCTGCGAAATCGCGCGCCGCTTCCCCGCCAAGCGAGCAAGCGGCGCGCTGGTTTGAGGTCAGGCGGTGAGGTGCTGGTAGAGGATCGTGCCGCCGATGAGGATGAGCGTCAGCCCGCCCAGCATCTCTGCATAGCGGCCGATATACCGTCCCGCGTGCTTGCCGAGCATGACGCCGATCGTGGCGACGACCGTGGTGATCCCGCCAATGATGAGGCACGCGGTCAGGATATTGACCTGCATGACCGCGAGACTGACACCCACCGCCGTTGCATCGATGCTGGTGGCGAGCGCGGTAACGACCAGTCGCCACACGCCGGTCTGAGCGCGCTGACCCGCGTCCACGTCGCTTTTCGTCGCTGCATGGATCATATGCCCGCCGACGCCGAAAAGCAGGAAGAAGGCTATCCAATGATCGACTGCCGCGATCCAAGTGCTCAGCGCCAGGCCGATCGCCCAGCCAATCGCCGGCGTGATCGCCTCGAAGAAGCCGAACACGGCGCCGACACGTAAGGCATCGCGCCAACGATTGCGCTGATTGGTCGCACCCTTCCCCACCGCCGCAGCGAAGGCGTCGACCGACAAGCTGGCGCCAAGAGCGCCGAGCGTTAGCAAACCCGTCATTGATATACGTCCAAGGGCCGTCAACCGAACGACGCAATCCACCTCCGGCCACGAGAGAGGTAGCGCATCGTTGGTCTCGCCGGGCAGATCAAAATCTGCTGCCATCGCCACGAACCGGAAGGTTCAAGGATGTTGACGATGGCCCCGCAACAGCGGGTAGCTACTCCCCAAAAGTGAGACGCCCGTATCCCCTGGGGGGCATATGTACAAGCCGAATCCGATCAACCCTGTCCGATTAGGCGATCACCAGTATTTGGATATCGCCCGGAACTGCTCCACCGCCACCTTTGTCCCCTCGCCCTCTTCGGCGTGAACCAAGCAGTGATCGATATGATCGTTGATGAGCGCGCGCTTGGCGCTGGCGATCGCGTTCTCCACCGCCTGAAGCTGCTGCGCGATATCGACGCACGGCCGTTGCTCTTCGATCATCCCGACGATGCTTTTCAGGTGCCCGGTCGCACGGTTGAGCCGCTTGATGATCGCGGGATGATTGGAATGATCGTAATGGGCCATGTCACCCTATAAGACAAACGGACGAACTTTGTCGAGCAACCCCCCGGGGGGATAGACTCTATCCCCATGGGGGGATATGGACCTGCCCGAACTTCACGTCCGATCGGTCGCGACCGCCGGGCTTGCCGGGACGCACCATGACCTCTTTCGCCGAACTCGTTCAACAGGGCAGCTCCAATCTCTGGCTGTTCATCCCGACCGCGCTGCTGCTCGGTGCGCTGCACGGGCTGGAGCCCGGCCATTCCAAGACCATGATGGCTGCGTTTATTATCGCAGTGCGTGGCACTGTTGGCCAAGCCGTCCTGCTCGGCCTGTGCGCGGCGCTTTCGCACACCGCGATCGTGTGGGGCATCGCGCTTGGCGGGCAATATCTCGGGCGCGGCATCAACACCGAAACGACCGAGCCTTACCTCCTGCTCGGCTCGGCCGTCATCGTTCTTGGCATCGGTCTATGGATGATTTGGCGCACGCGTGCCGATCAGAAGGCCGAAGCCGCGCACGATCACCACCACCATCACGGCGAGGACGAGATCCGCACGATCGACACCGGCCACGGCATGATGCGTCTGGAGATTTTCGAGGATGGCGTGCCGCCGCGCTGGCGGGCGAGCTTTGCCAAGGGTGGCTGGAAAGCGGCGGATGTTATCCTCACAACGGATCGCGGCGAAGGCCGTTCGCAGACATTCCGCTTCGTCGATCGGGGCGATTACATCGAAAGCGTCGAGGAGATCCCGGAACCGCACGCCTTCAACGCGCGCGTCTCGCTGGGCCACGGCGGCCACAGCCATGACTACGACCTCACATTCGCCGAACACGGGCACGATCACGGCCACGGGCATGATGGACTGAAGGTCACGGGCGACGATGCCTACATGAACGCGCATGAGCGCGCCCACGCCGCCGATATCAGCCGCCGGTTCGCCGATCGTCAGGTAACGACCGGCCAGATCGCGCTGTTCGGCCTGACGGGCGGGCTGATCCCCTGCCCCGCAGCCGTCACCGTCCTCCTGCTCTGCCTCCAGCTCAAGCGTCTCGCGCTCGGTGTCGTGCTGGTGAGCGCGTTCAGCGTCGGCCTTGCCGTGACGATGGTCAGCGCCGGCGTCATCGCATCGCTCAGCGTCACGCACATCCGCAAGCGCTGGTCAGGGTTCGGCGACTTCGCGCGCAAGGCGCCTTATGCGTCGGCGGGCCTGATGCTCGTGATCGCGGGCTACATGGCCTATTCCGGCTTGCAAGGCCTCAGTCGGATCGGCGCGATCTGATGCGATCGCCTTGCGTCGATCT
>MPMF02155477.1_pt1 | contig 15577 bp, 19 predicted proteins | sample 1617271 | NCBI WGS metagenome assembly MPMF02 (sample SAMN05944812, study PRJNA350692) | marine metagenome | biome: marine; feature: ODZ; material: water; isolation source: 120 m water sample prefiltered with 30 um filter, filtered on to 0.2 um... | place: Pacific Ocean | collected 2012-04-09... | reverse complement strand
TTCTTTAAATTATAAATGCTTCTGGTCTTTCACTTTCTGGCCATTCTTTTAACATTTCATATTGATTACAATATAAACAGTCTTTCTCTTCTTCTTTTTCTTTTTTTTTAGCTTCTGAAAATGATAATCCAAAGAAAACTATAGCAAACGCTATAAGGAAAATTTTTGTGATATTGATGTAATTTATTTGAATATTTATTAAGCCTGGGAAAAAAATTAATTTTTTTAAGTTTAATTTATTGATCATTAGACAAATTATTATATGTTTATTTAAATATAATGTCATTAACTGTAATTGATATTAATCAATTAGCATTTATAATTTAAAGAAAAATATCGTATAGGTTGAATCAATATAATGAGTACAGAAAAATATAAATTAATTGCGAACAAACTAAAATTTGAAGGGAGAGCTTATATAAATGGAAAATATGTTGATGCAATAAATGGAGAAAAGTTTGAAACCATCAATCCTGCTACAAATGAAACTCTTTGTTCTGTGGCCAAATGCAATAATAAAGATGTTGATTTAGCAGTTAAAGTTTCAAGAAACGCATTTGAAAGCGGTATTTGGTCTAGATCCACTCCAGAACATAGAAAAGAAGTTTTAATTAAATTTGCAAAATTATTAAGTGAACAAGGTGAAGAAAACTCTGTTTTAGAATGTGTTGATACTGGAAAATTAATTGTCGATTGTATAAATGAAGTTGCTAATGATGCTCCAATGCATTTTCAATGGTATGGTGAACTAATCGATAAAGTTTTTGGAAAAGTCGGTCCAACTGACCCCTCGATTACTAGTTTGATAGTCAAAGAACCTATTGGTGTCGTTGCTGGAATTGTTCCTTGGAACTTTCCTTTAATGATGGCCGTTTGGAAAATGGCTCCAGCTCTTGCCACAGGTTGTTCTGTAATAATTAAACCCGCCGAAGACACACCTTTAACAGCAATTAAGGTTGCGAAAACAGCTTCTGAAGCTGGAATACCCGATGGAGTACTTAATGTTTTGCCAGGTTACGGAGATGTAGGCGAAGCTCTTGGAAGACATAATGATGTTGATGCAGTTTCTTTTACTGGTTCAACAGAAGTTGGTGGATATTTCATGAAATACTCAGGTGAAAGTAATTTAAAAACAGTAGGACTTGAAATGGGAGGAAAAAGTCCATTTATAGTTTTAGATGACGCTAAAATAACTGACGATCTTATAGATAATGCAATCAATTCAGCCTTTTGGAATGGTGGACAAAATTGTTCTGCAAATATGAGACAAATAATTCACTCTAAAATTAAAGATGAATTTTTAGACAAAGTTTCAAAAAAAGTAAAAAGTTTGAAAGTTGGAGATCCATTAGATTTGGAAAATAATATGGGGTCTATGATTTCAAAGGTACATTTACAAAAAGTTGATAGTTATATTCAAAAAGGTATTGATGAAGGAGCAAAAGTTTTACACGGAGGTGTATCAGATCCAAATCAAAAAGGTTTCTTTGCAAAACCTACATTATTTGATGATGTTAAAGAAAATATGACAATTGCTCAGGATGAAATATTTGGACCTGTTCTTGGAATAATAACAGTTAAAAATGAAGATGAAGCTTTAAAGATTGCAAAAAATTCAAAATATGGTCTGCACGCGAGTGTGTTTACACAAGACATTAACAAAGCTTTCTATCTTGCTAAAAGCTTACCTTGTGGAACTGTATCAGTTAATACTTTTTCGGAAGGTGATATTAAAACCCCATTTGGAGGATATAAACAATCTGGTTCATTAAGCAGAGATCAAGGTACAGAAGCACTAAATCAGTATTTACAAACTAAGACTATTTGGGTTAGTCATAGCTAAATGATTAGACCATTTAAATTAAGTGTTTCACAAAAAACACTTAATGAAATCTACAAAAAAGTAAAAAAATACCCTTGGAACAATATTGAAAATATTCATGGTTGGACCCATGGCACAAATTATAATTACTTAAAAAAAATTTCAAAATATTGGTGCACTAAATTTAATTGGAAAAAACAAGAAGATAAAATTAACAGTTTTTCTAACTATGTTACTAATGTAAATGGTGTAAAAATTCATTTCATTAAAGAAAAAAGTAGTAATCCAAAATCAAAACCTTTGTTGTTATTGCATGGTTGGCCCGGAAGTGTTGTTGAGTTTTTTAAATTGATCCCAAGACTTGCGCACCCAGAAAAATTTGGTGGAAAAAAGGAAGACGGTTTCGATGTTGTTGTGCCTTCTCTGCCAGGATTTGGGTTTTCATCCTCTACTAAAAGCCCAATTGGCCCAAGAAAAATGGCAAAAATAATAAATAAATTTATGACAAATAACCTTAAATATAAGAATTATTTTGCCCAAGGTGGTGATTGGGGAGCTACTATATCAAATTGGTTAGCTTATGATCATGGTAAAAACTGTAAGGCTATTCATATTAACTGCTTAACTATGCGTCACCCTAGAGGCCCTAGAACTAATAAAGAAAAAAAATGGGCTATCAAATTTGCAAAAGACCAAATTATGCAAGATGGCTACAGAACACAACAAGCCACCAAACCTCAGTCATTAAGTTATGCTATGATTGATAGTCCAGTTGGTACTGCTGCTTGGATATTAGAAAAATTCTTCTCTTGGTCTGATCTAAAAAAAAATAATATAGAAAGTGTATACTCAAAAGATTTATTATTAACCAATATTATGATTTATATTTTATCTAACAGTTTTAATACATCTTCATGGATTTATTTTGGTAGAAGAGAAGAAGGAGGAAGATGTTTTCCAAAAAACTTTAAAAAAATAAAAGTTCCTACCGCCATTGCCGAATTCCCAAAAGAAATGTCTAAATGGCCGCCTAAATCTTATGTTAATAGAATATTTAATGTTGCGAGATGGACAAAAATGCCTAGAGGAGGTCATTTCGCAGCCTTAGAAGAACCTGGGCTATTAATTAAAGATATTAAATCCTTTTTTAAAAAAATATAAAATAATTAAAAATGAAAAAAAATAAATTAAAAAAATTAATTACTGATATTTTTTTAAAACAGAAGTTAAAAAAAAAACATGCTATAATTTGTTCTGAAGCAATAATAAATGCAGAACTAGTTGGTGCACCTTCTCATGGTTTGTCTAGATTAAAAATGTACTGTGATAGAATTAACAAAAAAGTAATTAATCCAAAACCCAAAATAAAAATTAAAAAAATTTCACAATCAATTACTCACATAGATGCAAATAATAGCATCGGTTTTGTGGCCGCAGATATTGGAATAAAAAATGCAATAAAAAATGCAAAGAAAACTGGTTTTGGTTTAGTAGGAATTAAAAATAGTGGTCACTATGGTTTGTCAGGTTATTATGCAGAACAAGCAGTAAAAAAAAATCTTATGGCATTAGTTTTTACTAATGCTCCACCTGCTATTGCTCCTCACGGCGCATTAAAAACTTTATTTGGCACAAATCCAATTTGTTTTGGAACACCAACTTCATCCAAAATACCCTTCATATTAGATAGTTCTGTTTCAATGATAAATAGAGGAAAGATTAGAGTTGCCGCAAGAACTGGAAAAAAAATTCCCGAAGGTGTGGCTCTTGATAAATTTGGAAATCCAACAACTGATGCAAAAAAAGCTTTAAAAGGAGTTCAGTTACCAATTGCAGGTTTTAGAGGATCGGGATTTGCTTGGATGGTAGATATTTTGAGTGGTGTGTTAACAGGAGGAAATCATGGAGGAAAAGTTAAAGATCCTTTTGATGACTTTACTGGTCCTCAAAATATTGGTCATCTTTTTATAGTAATCAAACCCAACATATTTGTTAGTAACTACAATCAAAGAATAAAAGAAAATATTAAAAGAATAAAAAAATTACCAAAAATCAAAGGTGTAAAAGAAATATTGTACCCAGGTCAAAATAAGTTTAATCGCTACAAAAAAAATTCTAATAAAGAAATACAAATACCTGAAAATATAAGCAGAGATATAGATATATTAGTATCTAAATTGTAATTTATTATTATTAATTTTACTAGGTAGATACGTAAAACAGAACTGCTACCACTGAAATAAACAGGCCATATAGAATTCTGTTTTCGAATTGTTTTTTAACTTCTTTTTTTCTAAGTGTTTCTTGTAAGGTGTTTATGCAAGTTTTTATTTTATTTTTTTTTAAAATATTATTTTTTACCTTGTTAAGATTTAAGTTAGAGATTTGAGGATCAGAAAACTTCTTCTCTGATCCATTAGGGTCGAATTTTGTATTTGTTAAAATTTTTGAATTTTCGTTAATTAATTTTTCTGTACTCATATATAATTTGTATAAATAACATTTAAGACAGAATTTATTGTTTTTCTCAATTCTAATGATCATCAAAATAGGTTTTTTATTAAACAAAGTGTTCATATTGAGCCTAATATTAAGAAAAATTACAATGTGAGAAAATGCTAATTAGAATTTTTTAAAATATACATAAACATAAAGCCTGTTATGTACATAATAAGAGCATAAGCTGCTGTTGGAATAATATAAATAACATCACTAAATATTTGCGTTGCAACAAAAACTGCCAAAGTACCATTTTGCAAACCACATTCTAAAGCAATACATTTTGTTTGCTTAATGCCAGTAGCAAAACTTTTGGCAACAAAGTATGCAATTAACATCATAACTATGTTGAGAGTTAAAACTATTATTCCAGCTTGAGCTAAATAAGATAAAATGTTTTCTCTTTCTTCTATCCATATTGCTGCAAATACTATTAAAAACAATATTCCAGTTATTTTTTCGATAATGTTAATATTTGCAGATACAAATTTTTCAGAAAACCTTCTAATAATCATTCCAATTAAAACTGGAACAGTAACAACTCCTGCCATTTTTAAAGCTACTCCTGTTAATGTTATTTCTTGAGAAATATTTGAAACTCCTAAAAGATTAGCTGATTTAAAAATAATAAAAGGAACTGAAATTATACTTATTAAACTTATAACTGCAGTTAATGATACTGATAAAGCAACATCTCCCTTTGCAAACTTAGTCATTACATTCGATGTTACGCCTCCAGGGGCAGCTGCAATTATCATAACTCCAAGAGCTAATTCTATTGGAGTTTTAAAAACTAAAATTAATATATAGGCAATTATTGGTAAAATAATTAATTGGCAAATTAGTCCTATTATAAAATCTTTAGGATTTTTTATTACTCTTGTAAAATCTTGTGTTGTCAAACCAAGACCAAGTCCAAGCATAATCAATGCTAAAGCTATTGGGGCTATCTTTGTTACAATTTCCATTTATATATCCGACTATATTAAACTAAAATTAACCTATTTGTTAAAATTATCATTAAAAATAAGTTGCAATTAATAATTATTATAAATATTAGATCTAATAATAAAAAATTCAATGCTTTCAGATAAATCAACAGTTTGTCCAATAAGTCTGCTTGATATAGCGCATCAAAAAAAAGGTGTTAAAGCAGCAATTGTAAACGCTGGAAAAACACTTCCAATGTTATCTGTTATGGATGCTGTTAAAGAGAATTTGATATCACCAGTATTTATAGGTGATGAAAATGAAATAAAAAAATGTGCTGAAGATCTTAAATTTGATTTATCAAATTTTGAAATTATTAATGAAACAACAGAAAATGATACGGCTAAAGTTGCTTCAAAATTAGCTGCCGATGGTAAGATTAGGATAATTGTTAAAGGGCATATTCATACAGATATTTTGGTTAAAGAAGTTTTTAAAAGAAAGTATGGCTTAATTGGAAAAACCAGACTCAGTCACATTTGGCACATGACTTTAGAAAAAGATGATAAACCATTAATAATTACAGATGGAGCGCTAAATGTTAATCCAAATGTAAAAACAAAAATGCATATATTAAGAAATGCTATAGATTTTTGTCATCGGATAAATATACCAAGACCAAAAATTTCAGTATTATCTGCAACTGAAGAAGTCTTAGATAGTATGCAAAGTTCAATTGATGCTAAAGAAATTACAGAACTTGCAAAAAAAGAATCTTTTAATGCTGATATATTTGGACCTTTAGCATTTGATAATAGCATTTCTAAAAAATCAGCTGGTATTAAGGGAATAAAAAACGAAGTGGCAGGTGATGCAGATGTTCTTTTGGTACCAAATGTCGAAACGGGAAATGCATTAGTTAAAATGATGATTTATTTTATGGGTGCATGTGCTGCAGGTGTGGTTGTTGGAGGCAAAGTACCAGTAGTAATAACTAGTAGATCTGATGATGCTACTGCAAGATTAGCTTCAATAGCAGCAGCTGTAGTAGCTCTAGATTAATTCAAAGTTGAAAATAATATATTAATCATTTAAATACGTTTCAAAAAAAGAAGAGAAAATAATGCCAATTCAATATTTAAAAAAATCACCAAAAACTTCATCAACAGATGATACTAAAACAAGAGAAATTGTTGAAAATATACTTAAAGATATCGAAAAGAATAAAGAGGAAGGTTGTATAGAGCTAACAAAAAAATTCGACAAATATGAAGGAGATATAATTGTATCTAAAGAAAGAATTGAAGAAATAAAAAAAAAATTGGATCAAAAAACAAAAGACGATGTTCAGTTTTCTCATGAAAGAGTAAGAAAATTTGCTGAAGCGCAATTAAAAAATTATGGTCAAGATTTTGAGGTAGAGTTATCAAAAGGTTTATATGCAGGACAAAAACTAATACCTATTAATACAGCTGGGTGTTATGTTCCAGCAGGTAGATATGCTCATATTGCTTCTGCTGTAATGAGTGTAACAACTGCTAAAGTTGCTGGAGTTAAAAATATAATTGTATGTAGCTCTCCTAAACCAGAAATTGGTGTTCATCCAACTATTGTTTATACGGCTGATCTTTGTGGGGCTGACTTAATCTTGAACCTTGGTGGTGTTCAAGCTATAGCAGCTATGACCAATGGTTTATTTGGAAGTGCACCTGCAGATATTTTGGTTGGCCCCGGTAATCAATTTGTGGCTGAAGCAAAAAGAATTTTATTTGGTAAAGTTGGTATTGATCTTTTTGCAGGACCAACAGAAATAGCAATTATAGCAGATCAAAATGCTGATGCTGAAATTGTAGCCGTCGATTTAGTTGGTCAAGCTGAACATGGTTATAACTCTCCTGCTTGGTTATTTACAACTAGTAAAGATTTGGCAGAAAAAGTTATGAAAAGAGTTCCAGAATTAATTGCTGAATTACCAGAGTTACCAAGAACAAACGCTGAGGCCGCATGGAAAGATTATGGCGAAGTTATTCTTTGTGACACTGATGAAGAAGCGGCATCTATAAGCGATGAATATGCGCCAGAACATTTAGAAGTACAAACAAAAAATCTAGAATGGTTTCATAAAAGGTTAAAAAATTATGGCTCATTATTTGTAGGAGAAGAAACAACAGTAGCTTATGGTGATAAGTGCTCAGGTACAAATCATATATTACCTACTAAAGGTGCGGGCAGATACACAGGTGGTTTATTCGTTGGTAAATTTATTAAAACATTAAGTTTTCAAAGAATGACAAAAGAATCTACGGAATTGGTTGGTGCTGCAGCTGCAAGACTTTCAAGATATGAAGGAATGGAAGCTCATGCTAGAACCGGAGATGTTAGGTTGAAAAAATATGGTTACTCAAAATAATCAAAGATTAATCTTTTTTACTTAATATGTCTGCTCTAAAAATCGAATAAATTATTAAAACTAAAAATGGAATACATACTAAGTTCATAGTTGTCCAACTAGTTAAACTCAGCACTATACCTGCCGATAAACTTGCTAATGCCATTGTAGTAAATACAATTAAATCATTAATTCCTTGTGCTTTAAATTTTTCTTCTTCTTTGTATGTTAAAACAACTAAACTAGTTCCAGAAATAAATAAAAAATTCCATCCGCATCCTAAAAATATAAGAGCCACCATATTATTTGCATATGATTGTTCAAATAAACTTAAAACTATTGTTACAACAAGCATTAAAACTCCCATATACATTATATTGCTATGGCCAAACTTTTTAATTAAATTTCCTGTAATTAATGATGGAAGAAACATGGCAGCTACATGAAGTTGAAGAACAAGACCTGTTTTTTCTAAACTCATTTTTTCCATCACATGCATACTTAGGGGTGTAGCAGTCATTAAAAATGACATTACGGCATAAGCAAATGCAGAAGCAATTACTGCTTGCAAAAATCTTGGTTGAAAAATTATTTCAAATAATCTTCTTCCAGTATTTGTATTATTTAAATCTATTTTTGCTTTTTCATCATTTTTGTAAAAAAATAATAATATTGCTGGTATAAAGGTAAATGCTGCAAGCATAAGATAAGAACCAACATATAAATAATCAGGGATTAGATTTTTTGTATAATTTGCTGATGTTATTCCTAAAAAAGCCGAAACAATACCTGCTAACATTAAAATAGAAATAGCCTTTGGTGCTTTTTCTTTTTCTACACTTTCTGCTGCTGCAAAACGATATTGATGATTAAATGCCGCCCCCATACCAAGAATTAAACATGAGATACAAAATAAAATAAAGTTTTGTTGGCTGATAGCAAAAGCACCTAACAAAGAAGCCATTGAACTTCCTAAAGCTGCAAAAATAAAACCTAACCTTCGGCCTATTTTGCTCATAATTCTTGCTGCTAAAATAGTAAAAATTGCAGTACCAACAACATATAAAGCTGTAGGCAATGTAGCTAAAGACTTTATAGATGCAATTTGTGACCCAATAATTCCACTTAAAAAAACTGTAATAGTTGCTGCTGTAAATCCAAAAACTTGACTCAAGGTCAATATCCAAAGATTTTTATTCATTTAATTTTCTATACTCTAAATCAAAATTATTCTAGAAAATTTTTTACAGTTTCATTGAATTTTTTTGGTTGCTCAAGATGAACATTGTGACAACACTCTTTAAATATTTCAAGCTTACTATTTGAAATATTTTTGTTCAGTGCATCAACTTGTTCAAAATTATAAGAAACATCCTTATCGCCCCAAATTATCAACGTTTGATTTTTAATATTTTTTAAATTGTCAAAACCGTTCCAATTTTTCATAGCATTAAGAGCATTGTGCGCTGTTTCTTCGGTTGTTTCTTTAGCAGCATTTTCACATAGATAAAAATATTTTGAATTATTTCCTTCTACAAACCATTTTGGAGGTATTCGTTTTACAGTTTCTTTTATCCCTTCTTTTTTTAACCTTTCAATTGAAACATCTATACTTTCAAATCTATCAGGAATATTTCCAATTGAGCCTGTTGCAAAACAAATTAATTTATTTATTCTTTCTGGTGAAATGCTGGCCATTTCTTGAACAATCATACCTCCCATTGAGTGGCCCATTAAATGAAATTCATTTATTTTTTTATCATCCAAACATTGAAGTACTGATTTTGCCATTTTATTAATACTGTTAACAGATTTAACTTTATAGCTTTCACCAAAACCTGGTATAGCAGGAGCAATAATTCTAAAATGTTTACTTAAATATTCTTTTTGTAAAGTCCACATTTCAGATGAGCCTAAATAACCATGAACTAAAACTAGGGGAAATCCTGTTCCAATATCATCTACATAAATTTCTTGCATAAATATTTTTAAAATATAGGTGTATACATCGATGATTAAAACAAAAATCAAAAACTAAACATTATGATTGGTATTTTAGGTGGAATGGGAACACAAGCAGGGTTAGATTTTTGCAACAAATTAGCAAAACTTAACAAGGGAAAATTAGATCAACAATATCCAATGTTTGTGCTCTATAATAAATCCAATACTCCCAGAAGACCTGAAAATTTAAAAAAATATTATAATGTATTAAAGGGTCTTGTTGAGGGTTGTAAAATGTTACAAAAAAATAAGTGCAAATTTATTGTTATGCCGTGTAATACCGCACACTATTGGCATGAAGATATTCAAAAGAAAATTAAAATTCCATTAATAAGTATGCCTAAAGAAGTTTATAAACATACAAAAAAAACTTGCAAAAAAAATTCAAAAATAGGAATTCTTTGCACGGAAGCAACATTAAAAACCAAAGTTTATAATAAATATTTTGATAAAGATTTTAATTTAGTCAGTCCAAAAAAATTATTACAAAAAAATTATGTAAATAAATCAATAAAATTCGTAAAAATGGGAAAAATTAAAGAAGCTGAAAAAGTTATAAGACCGGCTGTAAACTACTTAATAAAAAATAAGTGTAAGAAAATAATCCTTGGATGCACTGAATTACCAATAGCAATATTTGCTTATAAATCTTTTAAAAATATTAAAAAATCTAAGGTTTTTATTGACCCGAATTTGTTATTAGCTGAAGTATCGCTGAAAAAATATAAAGGATTTTAAATTACAATTTTTTACTTGTTACAAAATATAATTTTCTAGGAAAACTGCCTTCTTCAAAACTTGTTATTTCTAAATTCATAAAACCATCCAATAAGCTATTGATTTTATTTTTCGAAAAAAAATGAACAATAAACCCATCATTTTCATACATATCCTCTCCTCTATGTATTCCTTTTTTATAATCTCCATCCTCTGTATGTCGAACTGTATAAATATTTATGCCGCCGGGTTTTAATATTCTATGTATTTCTTTGTTTAAACTTTCAAGATCTGACATCGTCAATGCCATACAATAAAGCATATGTGAGTAAACACCTTCTATAGAATTGTCTTTGAATGGTAATGTTTTGCGAACATCAATGATTTTAGTATTAACTAAGTTTGATAAGTTGTTTTGTTTTACTTTTTGATTAATGTTTTTTATTCCTGTTTGGCTATAATCTAAAGCTTCCACATGAATTGAATTCTTGGCAAAATAAATAGTATCTCTTCCAAGACCTGCTCCTAGTTCTACAATTTTGCTAGCTTTGTTGTTCTTAAATATTTTTAATGCTTTTATTGCTGGTGTGCTTGGTTCTAAACCAAACATCTCAGGCTTACATGAGAAATTACTTTCCCAATGCTGAGATTGTTGATTTAGTATTTTTTTATCCAACCTATTTTTGAGGATCTGGAACTTTTCTTAAATATGGTTTTATTGTTTCCCATCCATCAGGATATATTTTTTTTGCTTCCTCATTTGTAACCTTGGGAACAATAATTACTTTCTCTCCAGGTTTCCAGTCAGCTGGTGTAGCAATTTTGTATTTTGCGGTTCTTTGCATAGAGTCAATTGCTCTTAAAATCTCATGAAAGTTTCTTCCAGTTGTCATTGGATAAGTTAAAAATAAACCAATTCTTTTATCTGGTCTAACAACATAAACAGTTCTTACTGTTTCATTGTCTACAGCTGTACGCCCCATAGATGTTGTTCCCACATCTCCTTCAAGCATATTGTAAAGTTTTGCAACTTCTAGTTTTTCATCAGCTATTATTGGATAAGTAGGCTTCATTCCACAAACATCTTTAATGTCTTCCAGCCATTTAACGTGATCAGAAACAGGATCTACACTTAGACCGATTACTTTTACATTTCTGGCGTCAAACTCGGGCTTCATTTTAGCTAATGTACCTAGCTCAGTTGTACAAACTGGCGTAAAGTCTTTTGGATGTGAAAATAAAATTCCCCAACTATCACCTAGCCACTCGTGAAATGAGATATCTCCTTCTTGAGTGCTTGCTTTAAAATCTGGAGCAACACTATTTATTTTTAAAGTCATTTTTTTCCTATCTTTATTTTTTTTTGAATAATTATAAACAAGATTGATTTCATATGCAATTTTTTATAGTGTTTGATACTGTCAATGATATTTGAACAACTGTTTGATACTAAGTCTTCAACCTATACTTATATTATATCAAGTGGTAAAGGTCGTGAGGCTCTAATTATAGATCCAGTAATTGAAAATACAGATGAGTACATAAAAGTTCTAAAAAGTTTAGGTCTTAAATTGGTTAAAGTTATAGATACTCACATTCATGCTGATCATATCACTGGTTTAAACGAACTTAGCAAAAGAACAAAATGCTCAAAAATCATGGGTGAACAATCTAAATCTGAAGTTTTAGATATTCGTGTCAAAGATAATGAAAAAATAAAAATTGAAAATATAGAATTAACTTCAATACATACGCCCGGTCATACTGATTGTTCTTATAGTTTTTTAATGAATGATAGGGTTTTTACTGGTGACATTTTGCTAATTAATTCTACGGGAAGAACTGATTTTCAGAGCGGTAGTTCTCATGATGCTTATGACTCTTTATTTAATAAATTACTTAAATTACCTGAAAAAACCTTGGTATATCCAGCTCATGATTATAATAGAAAAAAATATTCAACTATTGAAAACGAAAAAAAAAATAATCCTCGATTGCAAGTAAGTTCAAAAGAAGAGTATGCTAAAATTATGGATAACTTAAATTTAGCAAATCCAAAAATGATGGACATTGCTGTTCCTGCAAACATTAAAGGTTTTACTTTAAATCAAGTAAATTAAGTGACAAAATTACTATTGTAATTTCATTAATAATATTTATAGTCATTTTATGTCTTGCGATAACCCAAAATGTAATTGCAAAAATTGCAACTGTGAGAACTGTAGTTGCGATGGCAGTAAAGACTGTTCTTGTTCTACTTCTGGTTCTAATTGCTGTTGTAATAGCTAGTAATTAGTTTAATTAAACTTCACTAAAATTAAATTATGAATGATTATTTAAAGTCAATTATTGAAAGAGATCCTGCTGCAAAATCAAAGTTAAGTATAATATTAACTTATCCTGGAGTTAAAGCGGTATTTTTTCATAGAATTGCAAGTTTTTTTTCTATAGCAAAATTTGATTTACTTGCGCGAATGATTTCTCAATTTTCTAGATTTTTAACAGGAATAGAAATTCACCCTAAAGCAAAAATAGGAAATAATTTATTTATCGATCATGGGATGGGTGTTGTTATAGGAGAAACTTCTGAAATTGGAAACAATGTAACTATTTATCATATGGTTACTTTAGGTGGAATTTCTCCAAGTATTGAATCCAATGATCAAAGAAATGTTAAAAGACACCCAACATTAATGGATAATGTAGTAGTTGGATCAGGAGCTCAAATATTAGGACCGGTAGTTGTGGGTAAAAACGCAAAAGTTGGAGCTAATGCAGTTGTGACTAAAGACGTTCCTGAAAATGCTGTAATGGTGGGAATACCTGCTAAAAATGTTGGAACAGCAACTGAAGAATTCAAACCTTATGCTGTAACTGAAGAAAATAAAGAAGCTGATAAATGAAAAATTACAGCGATAATTTTATTCAATCGATAGGCAATACCCCTCTTATAAAACTTAAAGCTGCATCAGAAATTACCGGATGTAATATTTATGGTAAAGCAGAATATTTAAATCCTGGTGGATCTGTAAAAGATAGAGCCGCATTAGCATTAATAAAAGATGCTGAAGAAAAAAAATTAATTTCAAAAGGTGGTACTGTTGTTGAAGGAACTGCCGGAAATACAGGTATAGGTTTGTGCCTACTTGGAAATTCTCTTGGTTATAAAACTATAATTGTAATGAATGATAATCAAACCCAAGAAAAAAAAGATACATTAATAAATATCGGTGCAGATTTAAAACTAGTTCCGCCAAAACCTTACAAGGATGATGGTAATTTTGTGAAAATTGCAGGAAGATTGGCTGAAGAATTAAAAAGTTCAAACAATCATGGAGTTGTCTGGGCTAATCAGTTTGACAATACTGCTAATGCTAAAGGTCATTACGAAACTACAGGTCCAGAAATTTGGGATCAAACTGATGGAAAAATAGATGGTTTTGTTTGTTCTTCAGGAACGGGTGGAACAATAGGTGGAGTTAGCTGTTTTCTTAAAGAAAAAAATAAAGATATAAAAATTTTTTTATCTGACCCTACTGGATCTGCTCTTTACAACTATATTAAAAATGGAGAATTAAAAAGTGAAGGTGGATCTATAACAGAAGGAATTGGATCTAGTAGAGTGACAGCAAACTTTGCAGAAGCTAAAATAGATGGGGCTTTTTCAATAAGTGATCAAGAATCTCTACCAATTCTTTACGATTTAATTCAAAACGAAGGTCTTAGTTTAGGAACGAGTTGTGGTGTAAATATTGCTGGAGCAATAAGACTAGGTAAAGAACTTGGTCCAGGAAAAACTATTGTTACAATTCTTTGTGATAAGTCAGATAAATACAACTCTAAGATGTTTAATAAAAAGTTTTTGCAAGAAAAAGACTTGCCCTATCCAAATTGGCTTTAGTAAACTAAATTCAAAATAAAAATAAAAAGGAGAAAATATGGAAAAAGAAATGCTTGCAATAGCAAAATTGAAAACTGGTGAAGGAAAATTTGAAAAATTCATGGGATTTATGCAATCGGATGAAGGAATGGCAGTAAGAAAAACTATTGCTCATGTTGAAAAAACAGTTCCAGCAATAGCGCCAGATAAAAGTTATGTTATGTTTAAAGTCTCAGTTCATAATGAAGAAGAAATGAAGAAGTTCGCTTCAGGTAATAATCCGGTAGCAAAACCTATTTTCGATGAATGTATCGAAAATGTTCAAATGTGGGAAATGAACAAAGTTAATCTATAAGGATTAATAAAAATGACTGGGTATGCAATTACTCAAATTGAAGTAACTAATCCTGAAGACTACAAAGAATATTTAGCAAAAGTTACGGACATAGTTACAAAATTTGGCGGGGAATATTTGGTAAGAGGTGGCGAATTTCAATGCTTTGAGGGCGAGTGGAAATATCCAAGAACTATAGTGATTAAATTTCCTTCTTATGAAAAAGCTTTGGAATGGTATAATTCTGAAGAATATAAGCCGGTAAGACAGATACGGTTAGATAATTCTGTTGGAAATTTTATTATAGTGAAAGGAGCTTAAAAATATGTCTATTGTACAAAAACTAATTGATGCTCAAGATAATCAAGATTTAAAAGCATATAATGAAGTTTTTAGTGAAGATTATTATTGGTTAAGACACTCAACTGGAGAAAAAGTTCCAAGGGACGAATTAAGTAAATGGTTAATTAGCCCTGACGCTCCAAAAACTGAAAGTTCACGTATCATTTATGAAAATGATGAAATAGGAGTAGCCCATTATTTTATTTCTTTTAAAGACAGTTCAAGACAAGCTGTTCTTGTAGTCTACATTATAAAAGATGGTAAAATAATTCGATCTGAAACTGGCGCTACTAGCATGCCTAAAAAATAAAAAACAAAAAAAAGGAAAAAAATATGTCAATAATAGAAAAAATGACCAAAATTGTTAACGAAGGAGATGTGGCTACAGGTGAACAAATGATACATGATGATTATCAATTTTTAATGCATTCTTCTGGAAATAAACTGGGTAAACAAGATATTTTAAAATGGTTAGGCATGAAAGATGTCAAAAAAGAAAAAGTTAGAGTTCTTTTTGAAAATGATGAGGTTGGATTTGAGCATGCTTATGCGAGTTATAATGATGGCAATAAAGAAGCTGTTATAACTTATTATAAATATAAAGATGGAAAAGTTGCTTATATGGAAACTGGAGCAACAAAGTTACCTAAGCAATGAATA
>MPMF02348622.1_pt1 | contig 15608 bp, 17 predicted proteins | sample 1617271 | NCBI WGS metagenome assembly MPMF02 (sample SAMN05944812, study PRJNA350692) | marine metagenome | biome: marine; feature: ODZ; material: water; isolation source: 120 m water sample prefiltered with 30 um filter, filtered on to 0.2 um... | place: Pacific Ocean | collected 2012-04-09... | reverse complement strand
CCCATAATGGCCATCGTTGTAGCAACCAGGCCAACCTGCCGAATATTTCCACAAAACACCCCTCGGTACGGCATGCTATCGGAACGATAGAAAAAATTCACGAACACGCTAGATTCCATGATCTGACTCTGATCGAAAACTTCCTGCAGCCCTAGAATTCTCAAACTAGCACCTGCGAGTGACTCGTTCTTCCATTCTTCCAAACTGACTTCGACAGTTGAGTTTCAGAGTTACTTTATAGCAACCTCATAACGGTAGAGTATTCAGTTTATCAACGTCTCATCAACATAGAATTGATCTAGCACAATACTATTTGGGACTAAGATCAAAAGATCATCAGATGATCAATAAAATGCGCTTGAAACACAAACAATCGGCTACGGCTCAGTCGCCTCAATGGTCATACCAAATCCATGCTGGACCCACACCTCACGGGCAGGACTCGAGTTCAGACTTGATGCCAGAGAACATTTCAAGATCGACACGCCATATTATTGATGTGTCGTATGGAAGCAGATAAGTCAACCGGCTGTTTGAGTGAACATATGCGCCATTGGTCCGAGGACACTGCGGACAGTAATTTATCATCCAGTCCTCGGGGACTTTCAGCACGATCGATGTAACACTCTCAACGACAGACTCTTTAAGTTTTACTTGGGCTACCAAACCTGGACAAGCGGAAAAATCGTTACGGGAGATCACAACTTTGGTATTCGACAATCTTTGCACGCGAATTCGAAAGTTATCCAGCATACCGTTGCATGAATTGGTGACTCTACCGCAGTAGACTCCGGCCACTTGATCGGCCAGTGTGTGCTCATCTGAAAACACTACTCCGCCACTACTTGCGAACAAATTGATCGCGACGATCAAAGATGTAATCCGGATCAGTTTTGTCATCGCGTGTTCTTCTCGAACCCCAGAAAACTACCAGAACGAACACGAGAACATTATCCTCCCCCTACTCCTTTCCCAACACCCCCAGCAACTGCCAGTTCTGTGCCAGCAACTCCGTTAGCAGTATGGTTCGCTGTTCCCCTGAAAAAAACGGTGACATTACCCGATAGGCGGAATGAATATAGTGACGCTACGAAACTGGACGCAGCTTGACCTAGATCAGCTTTCTAGATCAACAAATTTGATACCCCGATAGAAAACCAGATCCAACATGACGACCGGCACACACCGGCACTAACAAACACGCAGAACTGGCCAGACCGACTGTGTCAGCGTTGAACCTCGAGTCGCTCAGCCGCCCCGAACGGGTGCCAACTGCAGGGCCGGCATCTCGGAAGCAATCGTACGACACAGCGCCCGATCATTTTTTGCAGCAGCGTGGCAGAGCAGATAGCGCTCGAAACACCCAAGATTACCCCAGTCGGCTACTACTCCGGCATGGGCACAAATAGCAGTCACACAGCCGGGTTCTGAGTCATCCAGACAGGCTAGTGTTTTCGCTGTGGCGGCCACTTTCTGTTCGATCTTCGATCGTCCTGCCGCCGTCAACATCTGCTGCAGAGTAACGAGGAAATGATCCCTCGCTGTTGGGTCAGCCGCGGGAACCTGGGCTAGCGTTTGCCGTTCTTTTTTCGACAGTGCCTGCCAGTCCGCCAAGTGAATTCGTACACCGGCAAGATCGAGCTTCATGCGCACGACCAGAGGAATAAATTGCCCATCTGGATCTTTCGTGCGCTCAAAATCGAGCACCTGTTCCATCTCCTATCTCCTGTCACTCATATGATACTGACCTAGCTTGCCGACCGTGCCAGCACTTTCCGCACCGTTTGCAGTATTAGCCCAGCCGGGGAACCATGCTGAATGAGTGCCGCTGTCTGCCCTTCACGGCCGACTACATATATGATGCCCGAGTGATCAACGCTGTAACCCAGGGCCGAATCCGGTGCCGGTACTGCTTGATACAGTACCCCGTACTGCCTGGCGACCTGGTTAATCTGTTCAGAAGTGCCCGTTAGACCCCGAATTTTGGGGTGAAAAAAAGCGCTGTATTCCGCCATCCGCTGCGGTCGATCACGCTCAGAATCCAGGCTGATGAAAAGCGGCTGCACTTCTTCTGACTCATCATCATGCAGTGCATCCAGTGCCTGTCCCAATACAGTCAACGTCGTGGGACAGATATCCGAACAAAAGGTGTAACCAAAAAAGATCACAACAACTTTTCCCTGATAATCCGACAATGAGACGGATCCCGTGGTCGAGGTCAACACGAAGCTGCCCCCAAGTCCCGGATAAGGGTTCTCGGCTCCCTGGGGTAAAGGGTCCAGCCACAGGACCTGGCTGAAAGCCTGTGTGATCAAGGTGCCCGCCAGCGCCAGCGCCAAGACGATCCGAACGACCATTCGCCGATTCATCAATCCGCCTGGCGTACCGCTCCAATCACAAATAGCACCACGCCACCCACAAAAAGGACCGGGATGACACCGCCGGGCACAAAGCCGCCACGCCAGGACAACATCACATCAAGCGTGGCCAGGATTAGCAGTACCACCCCAAGGAGTTTGGTTTTGGCGCCCTTGCGAGGGTTCAAGGGCTGCGGCCCGGGATCCGCCATCTGTGTCAGCTCCGCTGCCGCCTCTGTGCCGTGCGCGCCCACCACGCCTGCCCCAGCAGCATCAAAACAAAGGCCAATCCGGCGAAGAGCCACGGTGCGTTACCCGGCGGCGGCTTCAGCAACAGCCAGTACCAGGTAGTCAGAGTATGAGCGCTGTCGTTTTCGCTGTTGCTGCCATCCCAGACTGAGAAGGCTATCGGAATGAAAGTGCCTTCATGAAACTGCAGGTCCTGCGAAAGATCAGCAGTCATCAGCGGCCGGCGCAACACCACTTGCCAGGTACCATCCTGATAACTGCCTTTGCCATTCAGACCTACCTCGGCCGCATCCCGGATATCACGATCGGCGATTCCTCTTGCCGTCGCCAGCGACACACCGGCGTGATTCTCGGCAGTACCGCTGCGCCACAACCACAGATTTACCGGAGCACGCGAATCGCCGTGCAGAAAATACGGCTTCTCCGCGCCGGCGGTTAACGCCAGCGGCAGTTGAATAGCAACCTTGTCCTCGCTAAGGCCCGGGTCTGCAATCTTCTCCGCCGTTTTATCTCCGGGTATGCTGCGGGTCCGGTCATCCCACTCCAGGTGAAAACCAATCTCCTCTTCGCTGTATATCGCACGGATCGTAATGGTGTCATTAGCGGGTGTAAAAAAGCGTTCAGCGGCGATCAACTGGGGAACCAACATGAAGGTGGTGGGTGGTGCCTGTTGCCACAGGGAATCGTCGGGTTCCGTAGGGACGGTGCCGGGCAGCCGCAGGGCCCGGATGACGGTATTCTCCGGGCGCACCACCTTTTCCATTTTTTCCAGCGAGTTGACGTAGTTGGCCACATGCCAGCGCTGCTCGATCGACAACCGGCCCTCGCTGTCGGGATCATCGAATGACGGCATCTGAGTGCCGGCGATACCTGTAGTGATTCGCGCAAAAATATCCCGGGGATCGTTGCTGCCGCGGAAGGTCCACGGCTTGGTCAGGTTGCGTGGCCAGGTGCGATATCCGGAATCATCCTTGAGCTTCTTTACCGCGTCACCTTTCCCGGCCTGGCCGTGGCACTCGGAACAGCGGTCATCCTCATGGAAGAGTTCGCGACCCTGCGCGATACTTTCGGGCGAGACCGGCACCTGAGTACCATAGTCGATCACCTGGCCAGGCTCTTCCTCCTCCAATCCAGCGAGCGTCTTGAGAAAGGCGGTCAGGTCCTGGATATCCGCGTCGCTCAGCACATCACTCCAGCCAGGCATCGCAGTACCCGGCATTCCGTCATGAATCATACGTACCAGATCTGCATCGGCGGGTGCAATCTCGTCAACGCGGGTCGTTCGGATCTTGTATTGGGCCATGGTGAAGTCCCGCGGCGGTGGGTTTAACCGCTCAGCCGCCGGGCCCATACCATCGCCTTCCTCACCGTGGCACAGCATGCAGCGTTGTGTGTATATTTCCTCGCCTCGTTCGGCGTCACCCGCCGCCAGTGCAGGCATGCCCGCATTCGCGCCGAGCACCATCAGCCAGACGAGCAGTCGTGCCAGATGATGCCGCCACCGCAAAGGCTGCCGCCTCTTGGCGGCATTGAACATTTCACTGCCTTGCTGGGCGTTCATTCACTCATGTCCCCAGGAGCGTGGACGTTGGCCGGTATAGTCATACAGGTACAGGATGACCTGCCATATCTGCTCCTCACTGAGAAAATCCTCCCAGACGGGCATTGAGGAGATCCATGGCGTCGCCTCCTTGGGCAGACCGGGCCCGCCGGTCGCAATGCGCCAGAAAAGGAACGATTCCTGTAACTGGGCAATCGTTCCGATGTCCTGAAAGTTAAGCGGTACGGGATTCAACCCCTGGGCATAGGGACCTTTGCCATCGAGTTTGTCGCCGTGGCAATACTGGCAGTTGCGGATATAGACCTCTCCGCCGGCCACAACCAGTTCACGGAACTGCTCGGGGTCGTCTTTTTCCAGATGGCGGTAGGGATTCTCCAGGCTCATCAGGTCGTAGCGCTTGCCAAAAATCTTCACCGAGGATGGCGGGGCCGGGTGGATGGAGCGCAGTTCCAGCGGCGGCTCATCGCTCGGTTGCATCTGCAGATAAACGCCGACCGCAGCGAGTGCCGGCGCCACAGTGAAAACCACGTTGCGCAGCCATCGCCGGGTGGGGTCTTCTACCAGTGCCCGGATCGGTCCCACCAGCTGTCCGGTACTCTTCTCGGTCGCGGTGAATACCATCAGCACTCCGACGACGACAAAAAACATATACATCCCCATCAGGCTTCTGGGGATCGGCTGACCCAGCCATAGATCGAATATCAGCCAGAATCCTCCGTAGATAACTACGATTACCAGTACCGCCTGCAACAGCCGCGGGATTACCGGTCTTCGCGCTGTGATACTCATTTGAGGGCAGCCAGATATTGCACTAGCAGTTGCAGTTCACCGGCATACATTTCCCCGGAGTAGGTCATCGGCATGATCGGTGGGTAACCCTCGGCAATCTCCACTGCCGGATCCAGAATCGCCCGGCGCAGATAGGCAGCGTCCCGGGTTGCACCGATTCGGCTAAGATCGGGCCCTAGTTCGCCGCCTTCGCCGGATACCTTGTGACAGGTCAGACAGGCAAACTTCGCCAGAACTTCATCCGCGCTGGCCAGTGCAGCCCGGGGTGATGCATCAGGCATTTCCTGATCACTCGTTTCCGGCTCGGCTCCGGAGGGGATGGCAACCGTGACCTCGACGCCGGCGAGATCCTGCAAGTAAGCGACGATCGCATCCACCTCGACATCGGACAGGCCGATACTGCCCGCTCGGACACTGGGCATCGGGCTGATCGTGTCACCGCTGCCGGCCTTGCCGAATCCGGCCACAACATAAGCCGAGGGCTCGAGCAGCGACTCCACCAAATAGGCTTGGGCATCCGCCGCGCTGCCCTGGTAACGGGAATCGGCCAGCCGGTCGCCGGCAATAAGTGCCGACTGCTCCAGTAACGGCGCTCGTCCACCCACCGCGTTGTGGCACAAAACACAGGTGCCCTTGCCGTTGAACAGCTTCTCGCCCAGAGCGATGAAACGCTCCGGGGTCATAGCGCCGAGTTCCAGTTTCTCCTGGACCGGTGGCGGTGCCGGCTGTATCTCGGGTATGCCGAAGTTGGAAAAGCCGGCAAAAAACCCGATCATCAACAGGCTGAAAGCGATCACTTGAAGAAAATGTTTCATCGCCCGTCAGTCTGATCTCCAGAAACCGTCACTGGAGGTCTTGCGGCTGCTGACCTGGCTCAGCCAGAAAACAAAGATCACCATGGCCATGAACAAGATGGTGCCCGCTGAAACCACGTTAGCCGCATAACCCAGCGTCGGCGTGTAGGCATCTGGCGAGTTGTCTCGGAACACCTCGGTGACGTGCCAGTGTTGACGAATGCCCGAGCGGATGTATCCCATCAATCCCATCAGCCAGGTAAATGCCACCGCCAGCAGAAACAGGGCGTACTGAGCTCGATTCGGAACCCGGCCCCAGTTGAGCGGTGCGACCTCTCTTGCACCCCGGTACATCACTGAGTCCAGCGTGATGCTGACCACGATGACGATCAGCGTGGTCATGACTTGCGGAATCGAGGCCGCCACCTTATACACCGTGTTGGTAAAGTAGCCGTGGTAAACACCCAGGAACAGCAGGTTGGCGATGCCGGCCGTGTACAACGCCAGCTGAGCCGCATTACCAGCCTTGACCCAGGTCACCTCAGCGATGCGGTTGGAACGGCGATAGAACAGGAAACTGAGTGCAGTAAACAGAATCATGATGTTCACCGCCGTGTTCTTTGCCGGCATGATCCCCAGGGGGCCCAGGTATTTGTGGTACGGCCCACCGAGTGCTTTCAATTCCTCGTTGGTCAACACCAGCGTGTGCGGCGTGAACCAGACCAGAAAGCTTGCAATGATCACGATCGCCAGGTATTTGATGAATTTGTTGTAGCGCTCGGCACCGTCGCTGCGGCCCATACCGCACCAGAGGTAGTAATTAGCAGACAGAAACAAAGTGCCGATGAGCACCGCTTGGATAATGAACAACCAGGCAAAAATGCCACCCATCAGGGTGATGCCCATCTGCTGGCTATAGGCGTAAATCTCAGCCGCCAGGTAATAGCCGGCAAAAGGCAACGGCAGCAGTGCCAGGATGGCGATGAAGTTAGCGTTGTAACCTATCCAGTCGTAGTGCGCTCGCTCTTCGGGGCTGGTCGCACTGAGAAACCGGAATGCGGCATAGGCACCAACGATGGAGCCGCCGTAGGCAATGTTGGCAATGAAGCGGTGCAGGTTGATCGGGTTCCACAAGTAGTTGTGCATCGCAGCCCAGGTGTCGCCGGCGAACACCCCGGCAGGATCCACCCCGGCCGGACTCATCATAAAGGTCACCCAGCCATTGGCGAGGAACATCAAAGTAGTGCCCGCCGCGTTCAACAGCAGCCCCAGTGTCAGATGGACCCATTTCCGAAAACCACCCTGCAGCCATTGCCAGCCGTAGTAATAAAGGTACAAGGCCGCACTCTCGACAAAGAACAGCAGCGCGTAATAGAACATGCTCTCGCCGAACACCCCACTCAGATACTGGAACAGGTGCGGATAGAACACGATCAGACTGAACAGCAGTAAACCGCCGAGGATCGCAGTCAGCGAATACGCAGTGATGCTGATCTTGATGAACTCGTAGGCCATCTCATCGTAGCGCTTGTCACGCGTCTTCATGCCGATGGCCTCGATGATAAATACAAATATCGGCACGGCCAGCACGAAGGCGGCAAACCACAGGTGCAACTGGGCCACCAGCCAAACCGTGACCCGGCCGTTGACACCGGCAATGGTGGGATAGTCCGTCGCGGTCAGTTCCGGCGCTACGATCGTGGACGCGACCAGCGCGCCCTCCACGCCCTGGGCAACCTCGATCGCCGCCAGCAGCACGGCTGGCGAACCCAGCAGCAGCACGGCCAACACCAGAGCTGCCAGGATCGTTAACGGCCGGTACCGACAGGCCAAGCCCCAGTGCCCGATAGCACCCGCAGTGGGACAAAGAGTCAGCATGCCGGGCATACAGTCGTCGGGAGCCAGGGGTCTGAGTTCATGAGTGGTAGAACAAGGTCAGGCCGTTCAGTTTCATCACCGCCAGGTCGAGCCCCAGAAACAGCAGGGCAAAGGCAATCAGGGTGGCGACAAAAAGCAGTGGTGCATTATTCATCGACTGCAACTCTCTGTTGGCGTTTGTCCAGGGCCCTTACCATCACCATCGAGCTCTTCAGTGATGGGGTAGCCAGTTTCATTTCATCTGGGACATCATGTAATCGACCGCGCCCCGAACCTCGAGATCACTAAGCGCCGCGTTACCGCCACGGGGCGGCATGACTCCGGCCGTACCCTGCAGCCCATTGATGGCACTGGCATAGAGCACATCGACCCCAGAGGCGATGCGTTCGGCCCACACAACCGTGTCACCCAACCGGGGCGCGCCGGCGATACCGGCACTGTGGCACGCCGCACAGGCGGCCTGGTAGACCGTCTCGCCATCGACCTGCACCTCGGCTACAGGCACTTCCTTGCTGCCAACCGTGGCGATCCGCAGTTGTCCAATCGGCCGAATCCGCTCAGCCACCAGAGCAGCGCTGTCGTCCTGCACTGGCCTGTTGCCGAGGAACCACCAGAAAAACACCATTACGGCTACCGCCACTATTGTGAACAGGACCGGCCCCGCCCAGGGCATGTTGGCTGGCGGGCCAGCGGTGCTCGCAATTGCCTGTTCCGACACGGACGACTCCCCTGTTTGCGCCTACAGGACGAAGAAGTAGAGGATCAGCGCGATGACGATGACATTGATACCCATGCCGGACAAGATCACGATGTCAGCCAGGCGCTTTTTCCAGGTTTTCATAGACTCGTCCCGTCGGGCTCTATCCGCTCTTGCCAGTGCAGTCGCACAACTGGCGCAGGTACTGCACCAGTGCCTCGATCTCGTCGTCGTTCAGGGTCTTGCCCCACGGTGGCATCATCGGCGACTTGTCCGCGATCGGCCCGCCGTCGATGATCACGTTGCGGATGTCCGAATCAGACAGCTTGTTCATCTCCGCTGTCTGGGTGAAGTCTCTAGGGTCGACCGGGAAGTCGCCGGTAACATTTGGCCCATCGCCCTTGCCTTCGGTGCCGTGACACTGGGCACAGTAGAACCGGTACAGCTTTTCCCCCTCCCCGGCCTGCGCCACCTCAGTGAGCAGCGGGCCCATCGCTAGTACCAGTAGTCCTAGCAGAAAGAATCTGGACATTTCTTCTCTCCCCTTTTCCGTTTACTTAAAAGTCGCCACGTGCGCGGCCACATTCTTCATGTCCTTGTCACTCAAGACCCCAACGAAGACCGGCATCATCTTGACCGGTTTGAATACCTTGGGTTGGCGCAGGTAGGCCAGCACCCAGTCGGGATTGAGCCGCCCACCGGCCCCGACCAGAGAAGGCCCGGACATACCCCCCGAGAACTTCTTCTTGGTGGGGAACTGGTGACAGCCGCTGCAGGGCATCTTCTTTATAAAAATCAAGCGCCCCTTGAGGTTCTTTTTCTTGACCTTGACCGCACCGGCCTCGACCACACCAGAAGTAAGGTTCATCAGGTAATCGGTAACGGGCCCTGCCTGACCCGCACTCAGGGCCAGGTGCCCGCCCGGGTTGGGTTCCATCACTGAGTTGAATTTCATCGGCCGGATCGGCTGTGGGTCCTGCAACCAGGCCTCGAGCCACGGCCTCTGTAACTTGCTGCCGGCATACCAAAGTTCCGGACCTTGCTTCGCCAGTTGATCGTCAATGGTCTTCTCGGTGGCCGGCCCCTGGGTTTGGTGACACAAATGGCAGTCGTTGGTCTCGAAAAGCTCTTTCCCTGCCTCTGCGTCGGCCCAGGCAGTACCCGTTACTATCACCAGCAGATACAAGCCGAGAAATGTAGTCGCTGCTGTCTTCATCGTTATGCGTCCTCTTGCAATTTGAAATAATCCTTTTCGAAAACAGTGCTAAAGCGCAGGCCTCGTCCGCGCCTGCTCCTTACGCATCAGCCAGAACCCCAGTACTCCGCTCACCACTACCGCCAGCAGTGTGTAGAGGTAGACCGCGAGCGGCACCGGTGCTTCCAGAATTACGCTGTGCCAGGTCGACAGACTCATGACCAGAGCATGCTCACCGTTGGAGCCGTCCCAGGCATTGAGCGCCAGAGGGATAAACCGGCCCTTGACGAACTGGATATCGTTGCGGTCTCCGGTAAGCAAGGGTCGACGCATGATCACGCTCCAGCGACCCTGGTCCCAGTTGGCGGTGGCGGCGACCTGCTGCTGGTCCTTGGGCTGCGTCTTAGCTGGCTGTTTCCAGCCGCGGGCGTTAGCCTCTTCAACCGCCGTGACCTCGGCTAAGTCCGAGCGCCACCGCCACAGGTGTACCGGGTTGGAAGAGTCGCCCCTGAAAAAGTGTGGTTTCTTAGTACCCTCGGGTAATTTCACTGGAAACTGCAGGGCGATCGCGTCTCTGAAGGTCTGTAGTTGCCGCTGCAGCGCGCCGTTGGCTGGAATGAATGAATTGAAGGCCCCAATCCGGGATATCTTCTGTGCGTCGAATTCCGCCTCCTCCTGGTGGACGATGTCTTTGAACGGGTCGTCCCACTGGATCAGGAAGGCAATGTCTGTTTGGTTGTATAACGCCCGTACCGTTGCCATCTCGATACTGGGATTCTGCCAACGCGGTGCAGCTATCACCTGGCCGGTAAGGCGGACATCCATGGGCTCGGCCGCAGCCCAGTTTTCATCGGTCGGGTCGTCGAAGATTTCACCTTCTATTTCTTTCGCCTTCAGAACCTGGTGGTCGGTGAGCTGGTGCTGCAGCGACTTGATAAAGTTGGCCAGTGCCCAGCGCTCCTCTTCGCTTAGCGCGTCGACGAACGAAGGCATCGGTGTACCATTGACTCCGGTGGAGAAGCGCATGTAGATATCTTCTACTTTGATACCGGCCTTGATCTTCCAGGGGTGAGTCACGTTGCGGATGCGGATGGGAAAACCCCAGTCATCCGTACGGTCGAAGGACTCCTGTCCATCGCCACGACCGAGTTTGCCGTGGCACTCCCAGCACTTGGCATGTTCGAATACTTCTTTACCTTTGGCGACCAGTGCCTCGCTGTAGGGCGGCTGCTCCTGCGGCAGCGTCACTACCAGGCCGTTCTTGACCGGATCCAGTTCTGGGTCCTCGAACTCGATGGCAAAGGTCTTGATGTAGTCGATCACCGCCCAGCGCTCATTCTCGGCCAGACCATTCTTGATCAAGTCGCTGTCGAACGCCTGCATGGCGGTACCCGCCAGGCCACGACTGATGGTGCGGAACAGATCCTCGTCCCTGGGCAGTTCGCCACTTTGTGTGGTGCGAAACTTGAAGGTACCGAGGGTGAAATCCCGCGGCCGCGGGTCCAGGTACTCTGCCGCAGGACCGTTGCCGTCACCGAGCAGGCCATGGCAGAAACTACAGCGCTGCAGGTAAATCGCGGCACCCTCGACGAGGGTTTCGGCGCTAGCCGCGGGCCGCGGGCCGCTCGGGACCTCTGCAGCCAGCACCCCACCCCAGCACAAAGCCAGGATAATGAATAAGAAAGACCTGCGGCAACTCATCAGTGGGACTCCGGTATCCGTGGGGTCTTCTGTGCCAGGTCGTATTCGGCAAGGATTATCTTCCAGCGTTCCTCTTCGGTGAGAGTCTGCTTCCACACCGGCATCGCCGAGTCCCATGGGGTCGCCTCCGTCGGCAGGCCGGGACCTCCGTTGCTGACCCGCCAGAAGGTATAACCTTCGACAATAGTCTCGATGGTACCGTTGTCGATGAAGTTGATCGGACGTAACTTGAAGCCATCCGCCATCGGCCCGTCGCCGGCCGCACTGTCGCCATGACAGGGTCGACAGTTCATCGAATACAGTGCCCGGCCTTCGAACAGGTTTTTTTCCATCAGAGCCGCGCGGGCTGTATCGCGGCTGACGCTGCCGGCTTCCAGCTCCTGCAGAAACGCGCGCACCGGGGCCGTGGTAATGGCCTCGAGCATGTGCCCGGCCTCGCTGTACTCCGCCCAGTTGTCCAGATCCGGCTGCACCTGGGGGATGAAAACGATGTCGTTAGCCCGGGCCTGCTCAACAAAAGCATCGATCTCGGCGTCGGTCGCGGTAGCAAACGGGTTCTTCAGGGCCTCGTTCTTCTTAGGGAAATTAGACGACGGGTGCTGGATGCGCAGTGACGAGGGTTGCTCCATCTTGGGCACCGTCACGTCATAGACCTGCCAGCCAACCAGCAGTGGCACCACTGCGAGGCCCGCGGCTCGTGTGACTCCGCCGTATTCACCGCGCAAGAAGCGCCGGACGGGGTAGAGAAAATCCTCCAGGTGCTCCTCAGAAAAGGTGACCAGCAGGAACAGCGCGATCACCGTTAGCAGCATGTAGATGAACATCAACGTGCCCGGCACGGTCAGCGGGAACGGTAGATCGGTGATCTCCCGGGAAAGGGCCGGGATGCCCCATTTAATCAGGGCATAGACCACCAGCAGGGTCAGCACTACCGACCAAAAGCGCTGGGTTCTGTGCTTCTTCATTGCGTCGCGCCGGATTTGCCGGCGTTCTCATCCTTCTGCATCATCAAGTAGGCCAATACGTCCTGGAAATCTTTTACTGTCAAAGCTTCGGTCAGGTCGGCGGGCATGACACTGTCACCCTCGTCCTGGCCGATTTCACGAATATCATCCCTGGCGATGGTCGACACCTCACCAGTGGCCTTGGTGATCTCCACCTCGGTGGGTGTTTCCGCAGTCTTCAGGCCAATGTGCTTGCGTCCATCCGACTCGGCCACCACCACCCAGGTCTCGTAGCCTTCAGTAATCTTACGGGCCGGCCGGAGGATGGATTCGGAGATGAACTTAAGGCCCTTGCTCGCTATGCTGGAAAGGTCAGGGCCGATGTCACCGCCCTCACCCTGGATCATATGACAGTCAGCACAGGTATCGACAAACATCTCCTCGCCGTTCTCAGGATCACCGCCACCGGCAGCGCTGGCCGCAGTGATTCGGGCGTAGTAGGACTGGGCCAACTCGCCCGGGTTCTCAATGCCTTCCAGATCCAGGTCGCCACCCTGACTCTGCAGGTACGCGATCACCGCCTTGATCTCGGTCAGATTCAGCGAGATGGGTGGGGCATAGACGATCGCCATCTCGTTCTTGTAGCTCTCCACCAGGTAGGCATCGGGCTTGGCCAGGCTCTCCACCAGGTAATCGGTGCTGTTGTAGTGGTTGCCGGTCTCCTCGGAGCGTTCCTTGGCCCGCTGTTCTGCTCGGGCGCCTATAGGCAACGGGAATTTTTCACCAAACTGGCCGAGATTGGGACAACGTACTGCACTGCCTTCGTCGCCGATGCTGTGACAGGTGAAACATCTGCCCTTGCCCCAGAATATGGCCTCACCCCCTTCCGGTGTAACTTCCACTACGCTGGCCGACTTTCGCTCGCCACCAGTCATGGCGGTAATGGCCTTCCCGACCCACAGGTAAGCACCCAGTACGACCAGCATGAACACAAACACCCGCAGAATCGCGCTGGACTGCATTGTTTTTCTTCCGCTCACGAAATCGGCGGTTCGCCGGGCTTACGAGAAGACCCTTCAACCGGTGATCCCTCGACCAAAGCCTTTTCAGCCGTGGTATTCTTTTGCGCGGCGATGCCGCCCAGCCAGAACATGAAGGCAACGCCGACCATGAACACCAGCACCGCCAGGCTCACCATCTCGGTCATGGTGTAGTTACTCGGCGTGTAGGACCAGGGCGAGGTATCGCGCATCACTCCGAAAATGTGCCAGTCACCACGCAGGCCAGAACGGATGAACCCCATAAGCCCCATGTTCATGGTGATAATGAAAGTGAGTAGCAACAGCGCGTACTGGCTGCGCACTGTCATCTTGCCCCATTGCAACTTGCCCAACTCCTTGGCACCACGGAACAAAAATATATCTATGGCTGTCACCAGGATGATGCAACTGATCAGTTGAAGAAACTGAGCTACTGCGATGTTACGCAGAAAAGGCGAGGCCTTTTCCATGACCACGAAGCCATAAACACCCAGAAACAGTGCCACGCTCAAGGCAGTCACGGTCATGTACAGACCTTGAGCCAGTTTGCCCCGGTCCTTCAGCGCCAGGACGACCGCGAGTACGGCCATGGCGCATTCGAAGATGAGCAGGTAGCCCACGGTCCGGAAGTAATCGGCCCTGTCCGCCGGCAGATCGAGTTCCGCCGGGTCCAGGTTCAGCATCGCCAGCGCGTACTGGCCGACGATGGCTACCGCGACCAGGCCCGCCAGCGAGATGACGATCTGTGGCAGCCTGCCCTGCCCGCTGATCGGTACCACATCGCTTTTGTTGCCACGGCGATACAGCAGAAAACTGAAGAAGGTCGACAGAATGATCAGATTGACCACCGCATTCTTGGCCGGCATCAGGCCCATAAACTTGAGAGTCGGGTGATACTGACTACCACCCATATCACCCACCTCTCCGCTGGTCAGCGGCAGGTTGTGCGGGGTGAGCCAGACGGCAAAGGAAATAATCAGTGCACCAAGAATGAACTTGATGTACTTGTAGTAGCGTTCTGATCCAGGGATACGCGTCATCCCGCTCCACAGATAGTAGTTACTGATCAGGAACAGCGAGCCCACCAGCATGGCCTGGATAATGAAGGTCCAGGAGAAGTCCCCGCCCATCATGTTGTTGCCCATGATCGCGCTGGTGGAGTAGACCTCACGACCTAGGTAGTACCCGGCGAACGGCAGCGGGATCAGACCACAAATAGCAACAAAGTTGGCGATGTAGCCCATCCAGTCGTAATGGGCCCGCTCGGCGGGAGTTCGGGCACCAATGAACTTGACCGCCGCGTAAGCTCCGGCGACCAGGCCGCCAAAAGCCAGGTTTCCGAGCATCCGGTGGATCGCGATAGGAGTGGCCAGAATGTTCTCGAAGACCTGCCAGACCGTGCCAATAAGTTCCCCTTCCTCGTCGACACCCGCGGGACTCATCATGAAGCCGGCCCAACTGTTAGCCAGTTGCATAATGGCGGTACCGGCGATGTTGAGCAGGATGCCGATCAAAATGTGGGAACTTTTACGGTCCCGCAGAATCAGCAGTCCGACCCCCAACGGTAGGATGTACAGCAGGGCGATGAACGAACGCGTATCGCCACGCATTGGAAGGCCGAACCCACCGAACAGAAAAACCACACCGACCACGATAATGACCACCCCAAGCACCTTGAACAGCCATTGCAGATTGCGGGGGAATACCCGCCCACCCTGTAGCCAGTTCCAGCCGTAGTAATACAGGTACAAAAAAAATGTTTCGGCGAAAAACAGCAAGGCGTACATGAACATGACGTCCTTGAACAACCCGGCCATGTAACTCATGAAGGTGGGATACAAGGTAAACAATGCAAAGGCGAGTAAGCCGCCGAGCGCAGCCGTGGTGGCGTAGGCCACACTCAAAAGGCTGGTGAACTCGTAGGCCAATTTGTCCAGCTTGGGGTCGCGGCTGCGCCAGCCGACGATCTCGACGATCACTGCAAACAACGGCACACCCAGTACAAAGGCTCCGAAAAAGAGGTGCATCTGGGCCAGAAACCAGATCAGTCGACGCGAGTCCAGGCCGACGAACTGGCGATACTCACCCGCTTCCAGTGCTGTCGCCTCGGGGGAGAACAGCACCAGACAGAGCAGCAACAGGCTCCAGCAACTACTGTAACAAGATCTTTTTTCGACTGACATGCTCTTCACTTTTGAACCGCTGCACGACGCCTGCGGCCATCCAGGTCGATCAATTGCTGGAAGATTCGGGATCATGTTTGCACGTGGTAATGCCGTTAAACCGAAGTAGCCCTCTGCCGTTTACTCGGCAGACGAAAAGCTGAAATTTGCCTCCACCGCACCTTTGGCCGGAACGCTGAGATTGGCCTTCTGGATACCTAAGCGCGGATGCCAGGCTTTG
>MPMF02041176.1_pt1 | contig 15635 bp, 13 predicted proteins | sample 1617271 | NCBI WGS metagenome assembly MPMF02 (sample SAMN05944812, study PRJNA350692) | marine metagenome | biome: marine; feature: ODZ; material: water; isolation source: 120 m water sample prefiltered with 30 um filter, filtered on to 0.2 um... | place: Pacific Ocean | collected 2012-04-09... | reverse complement strand
TAGCACTCTTCGACAGCCGCATCGAACAGACTCGCGCCAAGCTCGATGATGTTCAAGAGCGGCAGGAACGCTGCCGGATCGTGGAACAGGAACTGCTGGCCACACGGCAACGCCTGGAACGAGACTGCGCTAAAGCCCGCACCTACCAGGAACTCCGCCAGCAACTTCAATTGAGTCGGCAACAGGAACTGATGCTGGCCTTTGAAGCAGCCAAGCAAGGTTTGCATGATCTTCAAGCCCGACACCAACAGCTTGGCGAGCAAGAGGTACGCGACGCTGCAAACCTCAAAGAGGCCGAAGAAAAGCTGGCAAAGGCAGCCGCCAACCTGAAGACATTGCAAGAGAACGTGAAGGCCCTCGGCGAAGACCAGTTGCTAGCGGTGCAAGCCGAACTGGCGGGATTGGAGACCCAAGCTCGTGAACTCGAGCGCCAAGCGGAGCAACACCAAAATGAAGGTCAGCGCCTCCAAGGCGTTCGCCAAGACCTAAGCAACCGCCGCAAACAACTGCAACAGGAGGCTCACAGTCAGACCGAAGATCCCCATCGCACGGCCTTAGAAGATGCTGAAAAGAACTGCAGAGATGCCGAAGCTGCTGTAGAGGTCTCCCGTCGCCGCCTTGGAGACGTCGCCGGTCGCTCTGGTGCTTGGCTTGAGGAACAACGGCAGCGCAGCTCTCGCCGTCAGGAACTTCAATCCACCCTTACACCACTGCAGCAGGAGCAACAACAACTTCAAGAACGTCTGCGACAAGACGGAGAGCGGCGAGTGGAACTCGAAGCAGAGCAGCAGCGTGACGGCACCGAAGACCAGCAGGTACAGAAACAACTGGATCAACTCGAACAGGAATGGCAGACACTCCTCCAGAACATCAGCGACAAAAAAGAGCAGATTCAGCAAGCCGCTGAAGCCCTTGCAGTGCAGCAACGGACCCGCAGTCGACTAGAGCAAGAACAAACCCGCTTGGAAAAAGAAATCGCCCGGCTAGAGAGTCGTCGCGAGACCCTGCAGGAGAGTCGTGGCACTGGAGCTCTAAGGCTTCTGCTTGAAGCCGGTCTGGAAGGTATCCACGGCCCCGTTGCCCAGCTTGGGGAGGTAGACGATCGCCACCGACTTGCTTTGGAAGTCGCTGCGGGTGCACGACTCGCTCAAGTCGTCGTAGACGACGATCGCATTGCCGCCAAAGCCATCGAACTGCTCAAAAGAAGGCGAGCCGGCCGGCTCACCTTCTTGCCTCTCAATCGCATCAAAGCACCTGCAGCTAGCAGCAATAGCGCCCTAACGCGAGGCCGAAAGCCTGACAACGTTGATAGCAGCACTGGGCTGATCGGCAAAGCCTTTGAGCTGGTTCGCTTTGAGCCCATTTATGCCGAGGTCTTTGCCTACGTCTTCGGCGAAACTTTGGTCTTTAGCAACCTGAAATCTGCCCGGCTGCAGTTAGGACGAACTCGAGCCGTAACTCTTGATGGAGAACTGCTAGAGAAGAGCGGTGCCATGAAAGGCGGCAGTTTTTCCGGTCGTAGCAACAGCCTTAGCTTTGGTAGCAGCAACGAGGGAGATGAGGCCGAACCCCTACGCCGCAGGCTTCTTGAACTTGGAGAAACCTTGGTGGCTTGCCGCAGAGAGGAAGCTCTCCTCAGCCAAGTCCTCGAGGAAGCTCGCCCCTGCCTAAGAAATCTTGAACAGCGCCAAGCCGCTCTGGAAGCCGAACGCAACGCAGCCCGCCGCTCCCATGGCCCCTTGATGGAAAGACGTCATCAACGCTCTCAAAAAGTGGAGGGGCTCCAAGCTCATCAAGAACAACAGCAGCAACGACTGAACGCTCTCATCGAAAAGCTGTCTCCCCTCACCCTTGAACTGCAGCAACTGGAACAACATGAGCAGGAAGCCCAGGCTGATGGCGATGCAGAGACCTGGAAACGATTACAAGCGGATCTTGAAGCCGCCGATGACGCACTTGGAACAGCAAGAACGAATCGGGATCAGTTGCTGACTGCCCAGCAGCATCGCCACCTCGCCCTCGAACGCCTAGGCGATCAACAAAAGGGCCTGGAGGCTGAGGAAAAAAGACTGCAGGAAGCCGTCCAGGCGCTGGCAACTGCCCATGCTCAATGGCGTGACCAGCAGCAAGAACTGCAAGCGCGCAGACAAACACTAGAGAGCCAACAACAAGACCTACAGACTCGCTTTGGCGAACAACGGCGCGCCAGGGATGCGGCTGAAGCAGAAGTAGCAAACCAGCGCCAAGGCCTACAAGAGGCCCAGTGGAACCTGGAACGCCTCCGACAGGATCGCCAGGCCCTTGCCGAAGAGCTTCGCAGCGGCGGCCTCCGACTCAAAGAACTCCAACAAGCCTTACCAGACCCTCCCCCGGAGATCCCCGCAGAGCTTCGCAGCGCAGGACTTGAGGCCCTTCAAGCCGATCTGCAGCAGCTTCAAAGCCGTATGGAAGCCCTGGAACCAGTGAACATGTTGGCCCTTGAAGAACTCGAACAACTCGAACAACGACTCGGAGATCTGGTCGAAAGGCTTGAGGTTCTCTCCCAGGAGCGAGAAGAACTCCTGCTCCGCATCGAGACCGTCGCCACCCTTCGTCAGGAAGCCTTCATGGAAGCTTTTGAAGCAGTTGATGGTCATTTCCGTGACATCTTCGCCAGCCTCTCTGAGGGCGATGGCCACCTGCAACTCGACAACCCTGACGACCCCCTCGAAGGCGGCCTCACCCTGGTAGCACATCCCAAAGGCAAAGCAGTGAGACGCCTTGCGGCTATGTCTGGTGGAGAAAAATCGCTTACGGCACTCAGCTTTCTATTTGCTCTTCAGCGCTTCCGCCCATCTCCCTTCTATGCCCTCGATGAAGTGGACAGTTTCCTCGATGGGGTGAATGTGGAACGCCTTGCTGCTCTGATTGCCCGCCAAGCAGAACAAGCCCAGTTCATGGTTGTGAGCCACCGCCGACCAATGATCGGCGCCTCCAACCGCACCATCGGGGTAACCCAGGCCCGTGGGGCTCACACTCAAGTCGTGGGATTACCCAATGCGGCGTGAGCTGTTTCCTCAAGCCCTTGAGTCAAAATGACTCGATTCGCCCCCTGTTGAGGGCCTGCGTTTGACGACAAACCCATCCCCGAACGATCCACTGGACAAGGTTCCTAGCGACCGCCTCTGGCTGCGCTCAGAGCTCATGGGCACCGACGTGATCACCCGTGATACCGGACGTCGTCTCGGCGTAGTGGGAGAAATCGTGGTTGATATTGATCGCCGTGAAGTGGTGGCCCTAGGCCTGCGAGACAACCCCCTCACCCGTTATCTGCCCGGCCTTCCACGCTGGATGCCACTTGATCGGATCCGTCAGGTGGGGGACGTCATCCTCGTGGATTCCTCTGACTCACTCAAAGAGGGTTTCACCCCAGATCGCTACAGCCGAGTGATCAACTGCCAAGTGATCACAGAATCTGGCCAGCAACTAGGCAGAGTCCTGGGGTTCTCCTTCGACATCGAAACAGGGGAACTCACAACCCTGGTGATTGGAGCAATAGGTGTCCCCTTATTGGGTGAAGGGGTCTTGAGTACCTGGGAGATGCCGGTAGACGAGGTGGTCAGCAGCGGCGCAGACAGGATCATTGTGTATGAAGGCGCAGAAGAGAAGCTCAAGCAACTGAATAGCGGCTTCCTCGAAAAACTCGGAGTTGGCGGCCCCAGCTGGGAAGAACAGGAGCGAGAGCGCTACAGGATGAATCTTGTACCAGTGGAAAACCAGCTCAATTCAGGACAGCCCACTGAACAGGAGCAGCGCCGGCTCCAACCTTCCACCACTCAAACCTTTGAGCCGGAAGAGGAACTTGAATACGTTGAAATTGAAGAGCGTCAGCAGGAAGTCATCCCCCAACAGCGCTATCTCGACGAAACACCCTCAAGCTCCCCAACTCGCTACCGCAATGACAGAGAAGAAAGAATGACCTTCGAAGAACCTCCTGCCTATGAACAAAGGCCAGTCTTCGACGAATCAGCTGCCTATGAACAAAGACGAACCTTTGAAGATCAACAACCCCAGAGACCAAGGCCAGCCTCACGTCGACCTGTTCAGAGCCTTGGTGATCCTCTTGATGTGGAGCCCCTCGACTTTTCAGTACGTGATCAAGCTGGCCGAGACCGAGATGCAGAGGTGGAGGAGCCCCCACCGCGCCGTAATGGCACCGAACTAGACGACCCTTGGTGAAGTTCGATTCAAATCAAACCTCTGACTCCTCGGAAAAATCAAGCGAAGCACTGTTCACGCAGTACCTCTGACCTGTAGGAGCTGGTCCGTCGTTAAAGACATGGCCCAGATGAGCCGCACAGCGAAAACAGTTGATCTCAGTACGCTCCATTCCATGACTCGTGTCCTGATGGGTGGTAATAGCACCTGCCTTTACTCCATCCGAAAAGCTCGGCCAACCAGTGCCTGAATCGAATTTTGTCGCTGAGCTGAATAGTGGGGCACCACAACAAACACAGCAATACATCCCTGCTGCCTTGTGGTTCCAATAAGCACCTGTAAATGCTCGCTCCGTGCCTCCCTTACGGGCAACCTGATACTGCTCACGAGTCAACCTGGCCTGCCATTCCTCAGGGCTGAGCTTGATCCAATCCACTGAATCGGAAGCGGAGGAATCAGACCTGGACATGGAAGGGAACAGAAAAAGGACCTGCAAGACCCTAAACAGCCTTCGAATCTAAAAAGCACCGAGAGCTTTGGGCAGCAAACGACGCACCTGCTGAACCAGTGCAGAAACAGCCCCAGGTTGTCCACGCAGGCTGCGCAGATCCTCGCGCAGCCCCTTGAGCCGTTCAGGAGATTCCAGCCAAGCTGATGCCTCATTAGCAATGTCCTGTGGCGAAATTAAGCCCACTCGCTCCGGAACCACCATGCGTCCAGCAGAAATATTGGGCCAAGCCAGGAATCCATGGCGACGCAGCCGCCATGCACTGAGCAAAACACCAATGCACCAACGCAATCCAGGGAGCCGAGCCAACAAACCAATCCAGCCATCCCATGCCTGCATCACAGCCAAATGCTGGGTGGGCACGATCACAATCATTGGCAAACCGAGCGCCCCCAATTCGGCCGTATTTGCCCCCACAGTGGTGAGAGCTAAATCACATTGGCTCAAGGGACCATGCGCAGGATGGTCCTCTTGGAGATAGATGACCGTGCCGGCCCTGGTGATCAATCTTCGCCAAGGCTGATCAAGCTCAGCTGGCCTGACCATGGCAATGGCTGAGCGATAGGCAGCAGCAATCGGATTGCTCGAACTCATAAAGCTTTCCAACTCCTTCACGCTTGTGGTGGGTGCAACAGGCAGCAAAAACCGACATCCAGGGCGCAGCCGAGCCAATCGATCAGCCGCCTCCAAAAGGAAAGGAACCCCCACGCATAGCTTGGCCCGTTTAGACCCCGGCAATAAAGCCACCCATTCGCCTTGTGGCAGCGGAGCTTCAGCTCGTGCAAGACAAGACAAATCCGCCATCAGGTCCCCCACCACAGTGCAACGTTCCCGGAAACGACGTGGCAGCTGATCCCGCACTTTCGGAGACATCGCAGCAATGCAGTCATTCCAACGAGGCCAGCGGGCCACCCACTCGGCGTAGGTGAGATGGCGGTAGCCCAAGCGGGCTGAAAGAAGCACGCTCCAAAACTGATCTCCACCAAGGAAAACCACCACTCCTTGGCGAGGCCATGGCCCATAGCGTCGGGGAAAGAACAACAAATTCCAAAACTGATTTGCTGGCGTGATCTGCTCAAACTGAATCCATCGCCTAGCCGCATCAGCCTCCTGTCCTGTGGCATTCGGGCAAGGCACCAACACCAGCCTCAGGTCAATAGGCGAGCTTGCAGCGCGAGGACGCATCAAAATGCTGCGATGCAGGCTCTCAGCAATGGGTCTAACCCAAGTCGCTAGTTCCCCTGGACCATTGGAAACCAGAACCACCGCCAGCGAAGCGTCCGGCATGACAGCTGGAGGGAGTGAGGTCAAGTTGTAAGGAAAGAATGCGGATGGCGAGACTTGAACTCGCAAGGCCGAAGCCACACGCCCCTCAAACGTGCGTGTCTACCAATTCCACCACATCCGCGTGGCCGACTCAACCTCGCGGGCTTCGTCGATCGAGGATCATACCGGCCAATGGTCCAACTTTTTGCAAAGTTGCCTGGCAAGGAGCGCTGATACGATCCGCCCAAAGCCTGATTACTGCGGGATGACCATCGGCAAGGTGCTGATCGCCAACCGCGGCGAAATTGCCCTCAGAATTCTGCGTACCTGCAGAGAGCTGGATATCCCCACAGTGGCTGTTTACAGCACCGTGGATCGCAATGCGCTGCATGTTCAACTTGCTGATGAAGCCGTCTGCGTTGGCGAGGCCCCTAGCAGCAAGAGCTATCTAAACATCCCCAATATCCTCGCGGCTGCCACCTCCCGCGGGGCCGATGCAATTCATCCCGGCTATGGATTTCTGGCCGAAAACGACAGATTCGCCGAAATCTGTCGTGACCATGGCATCACCTTTGTAGGTCCTTCACCCCATGCAATCCGCTCCATGGGAGACAAGTCGACCGCTAAGACGACCATGCAGCAAGTCGGTGTTCCGACTGTGCCAGGCAGCGAGGGCTTGCTAGCCAATCCAGAAGAAGCAGCTGAGCTAGCAAAGGGAATGGGCTACCCAGTCATGATCAAAGCCACTGCAGGCGGGGGTGGCCGCGGCATGCGCCTGGTAAACACGCCAGACCAACTGGAAAACCTCTTCAAGGCCGCCCAAGGAGAGGCCGAAGCGGCCTTCGGCAACCCTGGGCTCTACATGGAGAAATTCATCGACCGGCCCCGGCACGTCGAAGTGCAGATCCTGTCAGATCGACACGGCAACGTCATACACCTCGGCGAGCGTGACTGCTCCATTCAGCGACGTCATCAAAAACTGTTGGAAGAATCCCCCAGCCCAGCCCTCACTCCCGAATTACGCCTCCGCATGGGTGAGGCTGCAGTGGCCGCCGCAAGGAGCATCAACTACGAAGGCGCTGGAACCGTGGAATTCCTACTTGATCGCAAGGGTGACTTTTACTTCATGGAAATGAACACCCGTATTCAGGTTGAGCATCCCGTCACCGAAATGGTGACAGGCATCGATTTGATCGCAGAACAACTGCACATCGCCGGAGGCGATCCCATCAGCATCAAACAAGAGGACATCCAACTAAGAGGCCATGCCATCGAGTGTCGAATCAATGCTGAAGACTCCACCCACAACTTCCGCCCCTCACCAGGGCAAATCACAGGCTGGTTACCACCAGGAGGACCAGGGGTACGCATCGACAGCCACGTCTATACCGGCTACGACATACCGCCTTTCTACGATTCATTGATTGGCAAGGTGATCGCCTGGGGGCATAACCGAGACGCGGCCCTCAAACGAATGAAAAGAGCACTCAATGAATGTGCTGTCACAGGCATCCCCACCACAGTTGAGTTCCATCTCGAACTGCTCAATCGAGAAGAATTTCTTAGAGGAGATGTTCACACCAAATTCGTCGAGCAGGACATGCTCGACTGAAATTCCTTCGCTCAATCTCACGCAATGGCCTGGCTCTTAAGAAGCATCTGAGAGAGCAGTCCTTGCTGGCCAACCAACAACTCCCTCAACAAACTGATCAATCCAGCCCAGATCACAGGAGTGACATCCACTCCACCAATGGGAGCCACCACACGGCGGGTCATCGCCAAAAGAGGCTCCGTAGGCCAACTAACCAAAGGCCAGAACCCCTCGCTGAGCTTCACCTGGGGATACCAAGAGAGCACGATCCGGAAGATAAATGTCAGCGTCCAAAACGCAAGCGAAAGGGCCAGAACCAGATGCAGTGTTGGCAGCGCTTGAATCAGAACTGGTGTCACAAAGCTCAAAGCATCAGCAGTTCCATCGTAGAAAGTCACCCCTGATCATTAAGATCATGATGGCCTTGCCCAAGTCAGAACCACTGCTATGACCGCTTCTCTCGCCAATTATCTAAGCAGCCTCGTTTGGGCCGCAGTAATCGTGGTAATACCAGCTGCCGTTGCCCTTGTGTTGATCAGTCAAAACGACCAGATGTATCGCAAGTGATCAGGTTGACCAAAACTTCAAAGCACCCTTGGCGCACTTCGTAGACTGAGCTCAACGAGGTTGGTTTTCAACCTCCTGTTCAGGCGTTTTCAGGGGGCGCAATTGTGGTCAATGCCAGTCTTAACTGGGGCAGCATTTGTGGAATCGTGCTTGCAGTAGGCGGTGCTCTGCTGTATTTCATGCGATCGTTCAAGCCTGCCTTAGCACGCGACTACGACGTCTTTTTCGCAGCCATTGGCCTGCTTTGTGGAGGGGTTTTCTTTTTTCAGGGGTGGCGCCTGGATCCGATCCTGAAGTTCGGCGTATTCCTGCTAGCCGGCACCACCATTTTTTTCGCCTACGAAAGTGTCAGATTGAGAGGCGTAGCTGTCGAGGGGGCTCGGCGTTCCTCCTATTTCGATGATGAACCAGCCCCGCCTATCAACCAGGGGAGAGAGGGTGGCCTAAGGGGTGGCTGGGATGAACCCTATGACCGCTTTGAGGAACCCCAACCGGTTCGAAGACGCTTCTCCAGTCGAGAAAACGACGATGCTGACCGCCCTCAGGAAGACTTGTACCGGCCCCGCAAAACCACAAGAGCTGCAATACCAGAACAAGCAGCAAGCCGCCGCCGCAACAAGGAGGAAGAGTCCTGGGGCGAAGACTCAGAACGCTCTCGGCGCATGGCCCGATTCGGCCGCCAGGATGATGAACAGAACAATCGTCCTGACTTTGGAGAACGCCGCAATGTTCGCCAAGATCAACGCCGGGGCAGCCGGCCCTCAGCCAATCAACAAACCAGCAATCGAACCCAATTAAGCAACGAGCCAAGGCCTACGACTAGAGGGGGCTACGCCTCATCAAGAAAACCTGGTGTACCTCAGGGGTCTCAGATTCGTCCCGAGGCTGAAGATGCGGCCTACTCTCCTGCAAAGTCCAGGTCGACGGGATCCAGGCCAACAGCATCAAAACCCTCCCGAACCCAAGGCAATCCCTCAGCCACCAGAACAGAAACCGCTCCTCCTTCATCATCAATGCCTGAGCCAGGACGCTCAGCTCCGCGAAGTTCAAGACCTCGCGACAACAGTTCCCGTTTTGACGACTGAAGCCCATTGCCAACAACCTGCAGCAACTGATCCTGCTTTTTGGCTGCCTCAGCCTTGGGAGCTGCATCAATTCGATGGAGAGAGCACCCGGTGGCCTGCTTCAGCGCAGCCAGCAAGACCCGGCCCTCAGCGGCAATGGCGAAATGCTGGCAGTGATCGTCGATCAGCGAGGCAGGCCAACCGTTCAGCTCCGCGATCTTAGAGACGGAAAGATCCTGCCACTACGCCATTTCTCCCGTCACCAACCTCACAGTTCTCCCTCCCTGAGCTGGAACGGACGCTATCTGGCAGTCATCACACAAAAAGGCAATCGTCGCCTAACGATCATCGAAGACCGTCTAACCGGAAGGGTCCACCCGCTTCCCCTCCCGGGGGGGAGAGATCCTGTGAGCCTCAGCCTGGCACCAGATGCACGCCAGTTAGCTCTGCAAGTGGCCGATCAGGGCCATTGGCGCGTAGAACTCTTCGATCTATCCCAAATACTTGAACCAGATCTAATTAGAGGGCTGAAGCGCTCAACGCCGACTAAAGAGGGTAAACCGTGAAATATGGGCTCTTACGAGATCTGCCGAGTTGGCTTGTAACTCTGCTTATTTGCTTTGGGCTGGTTGCTTGCGGAAGAGAAGCATTGAGGCCACTCCAAGGCATCAATCGCTCACTGCTCCAATCCGCTAGCAGTCGTCGCCAACCGGCCCTTGGCAAGCGTTGGTTGGCCACTCTGGCCAACCATCAAGGAAAAGAAAGAATTGAATTGATCGACCTACGTAGCCGCAGACCGGTACTACTTCCAGGCCTGAATCGACCTGATGCTCAGCCAATCAGTGTGAGCGTGAGTGCCAATGGCGAACGCCTGGCGCTGGTAAGACAGCGTGACGACCAAACGGAACTGTTGCTCTATCACCGCAGTATGGGTACTGTTCATCGGCTTGAGCTCAGCGCCAAAGGGATCCCTCGCGATGTGATTCTTGATGGCTCTGGTCGACTTCTAGCAGTTCAAGTCAGCCGAGATGGTCGTTGGGATGTGGACCTGATCCGTTTGCCAAGCTGATTAGACAACCCAACCACTCAGGACAGCAAACCGGCCCAATGCACGAAGGTGTCGCGACTCACCACTTCGATGAGCAGCACAGCGGCCAATCCAATCATCGCGAAACGCCCATTGACCCGTTCTGCATAGGCACTCCAACCAAAAGCGGGGGGATCTCCCGTAGTCGCACTATTGACGGGTGGCTGTACCTCTGAACTTTCAGAACCCTCCTCGGATCCCTCGAAGACAGCCTGTTCGCTTGGAAGGTCCTGATCGCCTGGAAGGTTTTGCTTTGTTGAGGTCATCAAACCAGGTCAGGATCTTGAGACAATAGATAGGTGGCGGTCGGGATCAAACGCCATTTGCCATTCCCTAAAAGTTCAAGCACGGAATCGTGGAAGTCGATAAGGGTCGGGCGATGACCGACGCTGATGACAGCCAAATCACGATCCTCGAGAAGCTTGTAGAGATGCTTCTCGATCTTGACATCCAAAGCACTCGTCGCTTCATCAAGAACAACAAAACGAGGCGCATTCAACAGCAAACGTCCAAAAGCCAAACGCTGCTGCTCTCCCAGCGAAAGGATCCGCGGCCAATCTTGCTTGACATCAAGATCTGGATAGCGCTCAACGATCTGATGAAGCCTGACCTCCTCCAAAACTGCTTTCAATTGATCGTCGCTGAAACGATCTTCATCAGCTGGATAACAAAGCTGCTCGCGAAGTGAACCCAAAATCATATAAGGCTTCTGAGGGATGAATAACAAGTCACCCGAGGCAGGTCGTTGAACACTCCCCTGACGTGGATTCCAAAGACCACTAATCATGCGTAGCAAAGAGGTCTTGCCACAGCCTGATGGACCAACCACAAGAAGCTTCTCTGACTCCTCAACATTCAGGCTCAGGTCATTAATAATCTGCTGACCTCCATTAGGGGGGTATAAATCAGCGTGCTGAATCAAGATAGAATTTCCACTAGAGAAAGACGGCGAATCAACAACAGCAGTATGCCGACTAATCTTCTCAACCTTCGCTTGAAAGCCTTCCAAACGACTAACACCGGCCGTAAATTGCGCAAGCTCATCAATTCTATTGACGACAAAAAATAACGAGCCCTCAACCATATTAAATGCGAAACCTGCTTGAATGAAACTTCCATAATCAATTTCACCCGCAAAGTACGGGACCGCCATAATCACATATGGGAAGAAAACCCCAGCATAAGTCGACGAACGCTGCATAGCGCTAATAATCACCTGCCAAACAATCAGCAGGTTAAAGTTTTTCACCACAGATCCAAGCCTTCTTTGCGTCTCTTCCTGCTCAGGCTCTTCCCCTGAATAAAAGGCAATTGACTCTGCATTATTACGGATATGAACCAGTCCATACCTAAAATCAGCTTCAAATCGCAACTGATCAAAATTAATTTTGACCAGTTTTCTCCCAGCCACAATCAAAACAGCAGTGGCGAAGGAAGCATATCCAAATAAAGAAAATGTCAGCGTCCTGCTAATACCCCAAAGGATAAGTATATTCAGAGAGAATGTAAGAATCGCATCAAATACACCAAGGGTAAATTGAAGACTCTGTGCCGTAAACGAGCGTGTGTCATCTGTAATGCGCTGATCGGGGTTATCAACGTCCGTAGCCTGCTCGTCATTGGGGTCTAATACGTAATACGCACGATTGCTCATGAAGTCAGAAATCAGGCTGCGCGAAAGCCAATCCCTCCAAATGATCCCAAGCTTCAATGTGAAAAAGATCTGTGAAACTCTTATTGGTAGTGCAACAACAAAGCAACAGGCATAAATAATTAAAATCCGGTAAAAACCGCTTTCCTCTCTTTCAACGAGAGCATTGGTGAGATCCCTAGCAATAAATCCAATACCCGCATTAATGCCATTCACAGCCAATAGCATCAGAACAATGACAGAAAGCATCAACCAATGCAGCCAGCGTTTGTGACGCAACTGCTGACGCATGCCAAAGAAACTGCCTGCTCCAATCACGAACAGGCCAGAGAATGCCCAGCCCCACCAGCTCGACCAGATCGTCTTGATCGTGCCAGCAACGCCTCCGAAATAGTTCTCCGTTAGAACTGGCTGAAGTCTTTCAAGGACTGCAATCAGCCCCGTAAGGGCAACGAGGACAAGTCCACCAACACAAAAAATCAGCGCGACAAGCAACCCAGTGAATTGCCATCCGTTGGCTTGGTCGAGCGGCAAAAAGAAAGGCTGAGCAAGCCTCCGGAACTTGCCGAGCTGATTAGGCAGGCCCTTCAGAGCCCCCCTCCTGATAGTGGTTGTCATGGCGTCATTCTTGCCAGTTCAAGCCTCAACCGGGAGGCCAGGCCAGCGGACGGCCACCTATCACATGAACATGAAGATGAAAAACAGTTTGCCCTGCCTCAAGACCACTATTGATCACGGTGCGAAAGTCATCAAGGCCCTCCTGCTTGGCCACCCTGGCTGCCACCAACAGCAAATGCCCCAGCAACTCCGAGTCCGTGGCATCAGCGGCCCGCAGACTTTCCAGCGGTTTGCGGGGGATCACCAGCACATGAACCGGGGCCTGAGGCTGAATATCGCGAAAGGCCAGGCATCTCTCATCGCTATAAACCTCATCACAAGGAATCTCACCGCGAAGCATCTGGCCAAAAATGGTGTCACCAGCCATTGAGTCACAGTCTGGGGATGGGACGGCTGGGGCATGAAATCCATGCACCGTCTGATTACAAATGCTGGCACGTTGCCTAAGTGGTTCTCTGCATGGCATTGAGGCCCTAGCCGTCACCGTGGAAGTGGATCTAGTCCCTGGGCTGCCAGGGCTGCAACTGGTAGGGCTACCCGACGCCGCCATACAGGAGTCTCGTGAGCGAGTGCGATCAGCACTCCGCAACAGTGGCTTTCGGGGGCCACTTGTGCGAGTCGTGGTGAACCTGGCTCCTGCCGATCTTCGTAAAGAGGGACCTGCCTTTGATCTACCGATTGCCCTGGCCCTATTGGTAGCCAGTGGCCAGCTGGATGGTCCGTTGCTTGCGAATCTCTGCTGCGCTGGAGAACTCGGACTAGATGGCAGCCTGCGGCCCTGCAGAGGAATCCTTGCCATCGCCAACCTGGCCGCCGCGCAAAACGTACGAGCGCTAGTGGTGCCATCAGCCAATGCAGCAGAAGCAAGCCTTGTGCCTGGATTAACAGTACGAGCTGCTCATTCCCTCAGCGAGGTTGTGGATCTATTGCACCAACCCCAACCACTAGCACCTACACACATCTCCAACGCGGCCGTCACAGCAAACATCACGCGCAAACCAAACGATCAACGTCATCCACTGCTTGGTTGCGCCTTGGGCCATAAAGCCCTTGCCTTGGCTGCTGCCGGAGGCCATCACCTCCTGATGGTGAGGCCACCTGGCTGTGGGAAAACCCTTTTAGCTCAACATTTAGCGCAGCTGCTGCCGCCGCTCACGCGCCAAGAGGCCTTGGAAATCACCAGTATTCACTCTGTGGCGGGAATGCTGAAGAGCACTCCCCAGTTGATGCAACAGCGACCCTTCCGGGCTCCCCATCACAGTTGCACGATTGCTGCCCTCGTTGGAGGCGGTGCAAACCCCAGGCCAGGAGAACTGAGCCTTGCCCATGGTGGTGTGTTGTTTCTCGATGAACTAGCTGAATTTCCACGAAAAGTTCTCGACCAACTTCGACAACCACTCGAGGAAGGAGTCATTCTTCTGAGTCGAGCCCGGCAGACATGTGCCTTCCCTTCTCAAATCACCCTTGTAGCAGCAACCAATCCCTGCCCATGCGGGTGGTTTGGAGATGAAGAGCATCCTTGCCGCTGTAGCCAATCCCAACGCCAGCGGTATTGGAGCCGACTCTCTGGCCCCTTATTGGATCGCCTGGATCTACAACTGCGCCTCAAGCACCTACCCGCAGCTCAGCTGCGCAAATCGGTTACCGGCATAACTCCCACTGATCTCCATGATCAAGAGTTAATAGGCATCGAGCAGATCTTGCGCGCGCGCGCGCGGATGCTTGTTCGCAATCCTGAAGGGAAGCTCAATCGTGACCTCTCGGCCCAGGATTTAGGAAAAATCGGCCAGCTGGATGAAGAGGCTCTAGAACTCTGGGAGCAAGTTGTCAATCACCGCAGACTCAGTGCCCGCAGCGGTCTAAGGATTCTTAGAGTCGCTAGGTCTCTAGCAGATCTTCATGATCAAGATAAAGTAAATAAAAATGCGATAGCGGAAACAATGTGTTTCCGTAGTTTTGATTGTGGCGATGCCAAAGAAGATTTCGCCATCATTGCGAAGCAACTCGCCAGCTAATTTCCTTCGACTTCAGCAATCATCCGCATAAGGCTTATTTCGACAAGGCTAAAATCGAATCAGATGGGGTTGATCATTAATCTATTCTGAGATAATCCAAGCTGTATTACAGCCCACAGGCAAACCATTTATTTGCACAAGCCATTAGGAATATGTACCATAACGAAGATACTGTTGAACTGATTTTAGTTACGTCATAACACCCAATTAGGTTACGAGTAATATCAACAGGCAACCACACTAGCTAATCAATTCTGAAGAAAATTATTTGACCTGGCAAAACTCCCGCCAATGGAATGCACTGTGGCTACCAGGCTTCTGATTCTTGCTCATATCATTCTCTACAGAAGTCTCGTGACAAAGGGTACTCTTTGGACCAGTAAAGATCATGGTCCTAGATACTTGCCACTAAAACGGTGCTGACAAATTAATTTCGCTAATTTTCTCCAACCATGGCCTGGTTCATTGAGCAAGTAACCATTTCGAAAACGGAAGGTTAGCAGGCTGAATCTGCTTATCAATCAGCAGATTCAACAGTTGAGGCCTCGGGAATTATGTCTTCAACAGTTTCCTCCTCAGCCACTTCCTCCACGACTACTTCCTCAAAAGTTTCTTCCTCAACAACTTCCTCAGCGGTGACGTCTTCATCTGAACTTCCAGGCCAAGTGTCGCTGAACACATACAGATGGCCAAGCGTACGTTGCCCGTACTGGCGACGCATCAATTGCCAACCAGGCTCGAAGTCCAACTTAAGGAAATCACTGCTAGAAACCCCAGCTCCACCAGCCCTGGCCACGATCAGAGTTGGATTGGAGGTATCCCTAGTGGGGATGGCCAGCAAATGCATATCCCCATCAGTCCTCACCACACTCAAGCGATAGTGAGTTCCCAGGTCATCGCCCCCAATCCGCAACGAATACCCATTGCCATCAATGTATCGATTGCAAATCCCGGTGAAATCAAACCTCGCAAGCAGAGGATCAACAACAGCCGGTGAGCTCCCATCGACTGCAAAACAGGCTCGTTTGCTACTGCGCTGTTCGTAGATATTCAACTGCGACCTCTCACCCT
>MPMF02266516.1_pt1 | contig 15637 bp, 12 predicted proteins | sample 1617271 | NCBI WGS metagenome assembly MPMF02 (sample SAMN05944812, study PRJNA350692) | marine metagenome | biome: marine; feature: ODZ; material: water; isolation source: 120 m water sample prefiltered with 30 um filter, filtered on to 0.2 um... | place: Pacific Ocean | collected 2012-04-09... | reverse complement strand
CATCTGAAATCACGACCCCTGGTTGGGAATCTGACATCGAACCATCCATTACCAAGGTGGAGATCCTATCAAGCATTGCATACTTGTCGTATTCCATATCTCTACCCGTAGTGTACATGTAAATTTTTTCTTTCCCGAATTCGCCTACAAGGGTCTTTGAGCCAACGCCTTTTCCAAACGTTAGGGCAACCGCTGCATTACCTCTGGTCTTCCACGGTACATTCGGATTAAGGCGTACGAGGCGAGGAGGTCCAATAAGATCAAACTCCGATAATTCAGATATAATCTCGGTTGCCAACCAAGTTGTGCACCCTCCCTTTATGGAATCTGTGTCATCAATACCGATATGTAACATTCAAACTTATTCGAAAGAGAATACTCCTTGGGCCCAAGAGGGGATTGGTCTGACTTCAGACAGGGTTGCTAATTTAATATTGAAATTGGTGGTCGCACCTGCGGGAATGTATGGATACTCACCCGTCAAACTGTATACCAGAATATCCATTTGACCTCTTTGATGAAGCTGCCTTAAAAGCCTGACAATATCAATTGAAAAATCATTATTAACTGATTCAACTTCCTGTGACCAGTCTATTCCTATGATAGTATCTTCAGCATATGACAATGCTGCATCCAGTTCATCGAATCCTCTCAGATTTCTTAATGGGAGAACAACTGTCCCTCGATCGGCCATAATCAAATCAATAATATCCTCTCCCCATTTCAAGCCACAATCCAGATATGTCTCTTTGGGACTAAAAGGCAAGGGAAAAGGGTCCGGTCGGTTCTTGATTATTCCCCTCATATCCCAGATTAGCGTTGGATCTGGAGTCTCAGAAAATGATAATTCTGATTCTGTAGTCTGGAAATTAAAACCATTGGAATCCCAAATTGGCTTAACCAATTTTCCCTGATTGTAAGCTAATGCTGACCAAGCCATGAAACGTGAAGCGAATGCATAGATTTAGACTTTGCTAAAGATCAAGTATGACTTTAATTTTAGAAGGTGGGCCCGAAATTACTTCCAGAAGATGATAAGATACTGCTTTGATTTCAACACCATAACCGTGCACAGATTGATTGTAAGTGTCTCCAAATAAGGTCCCCTTCAAAACGAAGGGAGGACCGACTTTGATTTCTACTTTCGCGGAACCAACTAAAAAATCTTCCGTATCAAAAAGAAAAATCAAGTCTGAAACAAATTTCACCAAGAGGGAATCCAGTTCTGTAGACTCCAGTTCAATAACATGAGAATGCTTAGACTGAGGTAAATTACCACCCGTGACAATCTCTGTAAAGGCTAAGCTGACCTCATGAAATGCCTCCGGAAGTGAAACTGCCTCCACCTCAATACCTGCGTCTGCTGTGTGCTCAGTAATCTTGCGCAATTTACTCGCAGAAAGGTTGCTTAATAATAATGGTAGCGGGGGATGGATTTGAACCATCGATCTCCGGGTTATGAGCCCGACGGGATTTCCTAGCTACCCCACCCCGCTACTGGTCAAACTACGGAGAAACGAAGCCCCGAAGTAATCTATTGTACAAAAAAGCCAGATATAAAAACTTGTTAACTGGATAAGCCATAAATATATCGGACAACAAACTGCCCTTGTGTTAGAACAACTGACAATACTGAATAACGGATTACTGATACTGGTATTACTATTGGCATCCTTGATTTGCTCAGTCATTGTGACTCTGTCCAATCCAAAAGTTTCAAAGTTGCTATGGAGCATCAGATGGACAGTTTTAGCTCTATTGTATCCGCAGAGATACGTTCATCCGAATTACGAAAACGTCATACCCTTTGGGTTGCCAAACGATTCACCGATACTGATCGTTGGTGGTGTTTGCCTTTTCCTCTTCTACGACTTGATCACTGGTACGAAGAGAGGGAGGCAGGTCAGAAGGAAATTCAAAATCCTTCCACAATTGATACCGATAGATGATTATTATGAGGTGGAAATTGAGGAAGCTGAGGATATAGATGGGAGTAGCAGGCAGTTAAAAGGAGAAATAATTCAAAATGAACATGATGTTCTACAAAGCTTATTAGGTCAGGATACACCAGAAGAACTAAACCAATTCAGTGAAACTGAAGCAACTGTACTTGTAGATGAAGAAGAGACAATGCCATTGTCCAATCAGAATTTTCCAGACATTAAGGGAAGGGTTGAAAACGCTGTAGATAATCTGGAATTTTGTGAATCCTGCAGCAAACCGGTCAAAAAAGAGTGGAAAGCATGTCCTTTCTGCGGGGAATTTCTTGAGATATACGAAAACGATGACTAATGTTTTCTACGATAAATAATAGATAAAGTCATCAGAACCGAAAACGTAATTATTGAACTGGGGCCAATCAAGAGAGGGTCGTCTTCATCATTATCACTACTGGTGGTAGTCTTTTCACTGACAAATATAGGCAAACTAAGGGAGTTGTCTGCTCTGTTACTATTCAATTCATCAACCTCTTGTTCAAAATCCACGAAAATTTTTAGGGTTGAGGACCCTGGGGATGGGTTCTCCCAATTCAATATAACTGGTTCTACGCCAAAACCACTGATTCCCTGTGAAACCCTATATTCATCTATAACTAGTTGCCCGAGATACAATTTGACACCGAACGGTCCTGTGGCCTTTCCACCATTGTTGTGTATATTGATTTGAAGCTGGATTGGTTCAGCAGAATTCAGATCCTCTGCTGTCAGAATCGTCTGAGGTTTACCATTAATCAGAACGTCATCTACACTGACTGACAAATCTGTAATCCGATCTAATGGAATTTCCATGAAAAGGTCGAAAGAAAGTGAAGCTGAGCCATCTCCTGGAGATATAGAATCTGCTGTTAAAAGAAAACCAACAGGATCACCTAAACTACCCTCATAATTGAGGGGTCTGAGTACAATCTCTACCTTCTCCGTTCCCGACTTGTCAACTGTGAGTGCAGCTATTTCATTACCACCTATTTCTACCCTGACGGTCCAATCGCTACGCGCTGTAGTGGCATCAAGTTTGTAGGTGTCCTTGTCACTACCTGTATTTCTGATATTCACGCTGAATCTATAATAACCATCTATGTCGAGATTCTCTGGATCAATTCTTATCTCATCCGGCGGTGAAACAAATGCAACGCCATAGATCCTGACTGTAGTCTCCAGCCTGACTTCCTCATTTACGTTTGAGTCTCCTGAGGATGTAACAATGACTGTAACTCGTTCATCACTCCCGCCAGATGCTGAGACAGGCGCCTCAACTCTGACTTGTACGTAACCAAACAGTCCTTCAGGGAGGTCTAATGTTGATTGAGAAAGAACATTGGCTTCCCATCCGGAGGGTAAATCCGAATCGTCCAATTCAATTTCAAAGATGTCTCGTGTATTACCTCGATTGTGTACTATGAATTCATAATCGACCTTGCCACCTTTGGGAAGTTGGCCATCGCTACTATAACCTTCACCAAATTCAATTTCAAGGCCATATTCATCAACAACCAGCTCATACGAGATTTGGGCAGACCATTCATTGCCCCAAATGTCCTTGATGGACGCCTCAATACTGTAAGCTCCTGAAACAACCCCTTGATCTTCCTGATACCACCAAGTACCTTCGATGTATTTTGCATAAGTATGTTTATCCTTGGCTATAACTGAATCTTTGAAAGTACCGCCACCCGCAATTCCCTGAACCACTATAGAAACGCTAGATATATCTAGATTATCTGCGCCAAGCGCATTGGTAGCGTTAACCTTGATGAACAACGAGTCTCCACCCACTTCGTCGACCCTGTCGTTACTGAAGTAGCCTGTATAGTCATCTGCTATATCCACATGTCTAAAATTTATTGTCAAAGAAGAGTCAAAATCAGGACTATCTCCTTTTATCCAAGCTGTGTTGTTTTCAGTATCAGGAGCCCATCGTATACTAGTCTCAAGCTTCATTCCAAATGTAGTATAAGGTGGCACACCATTTGGAAACTCACTTTTGTCCAGACTTGAACTTACTAACTCAACCGTATAATTTTCATTCAAGAGTGTGCCAAATGGGGCTGACTTTCCAACTTCATCAATAGATATATTCGTCATTCGTGTTTCTGCAGGATCAACTGAAACATCAATCCATGATATGAACAACGTTGTTCTGAAATTTATTTCTTGAACATTTGTAGATTCAACCCAAATTACGTAACTATATGAGTCCCCTAAATCAAGAGGGCCACCCATATTTAATTCCCAAGTTGCCAAGGGGTAATACTCACTTTGAACTGGAGGATCATTTTGTGCCACCCAATGTTTCGGTTTACTCGACATGGGTTCTTCTGTGACAAGACCGCAATTTTCGCCAACACAATCCCTTGATATATAAAATTCAACATCTGCGAAATCACTTCCTCGTGATTCGGCCTCTGATGGTATTGAAACTACCAAAAAAGCGAATACAGCAAGTGCCATGATTTGCCAGAGACGTCTCATCACTTGTGTACCCGATTAATGACAGTATTAAAGTTTCGTCAGATAAATGAACGTGAATCAATCAAAAAGATGCTGCCCCCCACCTGTACCTATGGGCTCCTGATTGTGAGAAATCAAATCACCTCTACGATATACACTGGATGGAAATACAGCAGGCCAGTCCTGATAAGGGGTCCAGGAAGCACGCGAATGTAAGGCGTCTACATCTATAGGATCGACTTGTTTTAAATTAACTACAATAAAATCGGCCGTAAAGCCTTCTGCAATTTTACCTCTTTCCAGACCGAGTCTGGAAGCTGGAGCCTCAGACATTGCATTGACCAAACAACCCAGATCAAGACGACCTGTGGACACCTCATTTAGCATCAAAGGAATCATGGTTTCAACACCCGGAATGCCTGAAGGTGGTGCTTCGGACCTTTTCTCCTCAATAGTATGAGGTGCATGATCACTCGCTAGTATTGGTATATTGCCTTCTCGAAAGGCTTGGTACAATCCATTGTTGTCATTTCTTGAACGTAACGGGGGATCCACTTTACAATCCAGCGAAGCACAACTGTCAAGACTAAGAAGTAAATGATGGGGACAAACCTCCGAAGTAGCGGATTCTGGCATAGATCTCAATCCTTCTAAAGATGATAGGTGGGCAACATGTAACTTCTCAGAAGATGGCATCGCAGACAGGCATTCAGATTCGGCTTTCGACCGGTTTTGGGTGTGATCCGATAATTTGTGCAGTGGTTGATCGTGCATATGGTCAGGATGTTCACCATGGATAACCAAGGGTTTGCTGGTTTTCTTCAGGACTTCAGTGGCCAAGTCAAAATATTGCTCGGAACTAACACCATAGGGATATAATTTCCAGAATGCAGAAGGAATAGTGTCAAACCAGGACTTGCTTGTTAGACCTTCTTCAACATTCACACCAATCCCGAAATCAACTAAAGACTTCGAGGATGCCAAAGATACTTTTTCATTAAAGGTTTCAACGTTTGAGGTGAATGGATTAGTGTTGGGCATATCTACAACTGCTGTAACTCCACCACAGGCCGCGGATTGAGACCCGCTTTTCCAATCTTCTTTATGAGGATAGCCGGGATCTCTAAAATGTACGTGCATATCCAATCCAGCAGGTAGAATAATACCATCTGTCACAGTATGCTTATCACCTTTGAGAATCTTCTTGACGGAAACTATCTTACCTTCAGATACGCCTACACACGTATCTACCAGCCCCTGCCCTGAAATCCATGTCTTACCTTCAAAGACTTCCATTAATTTTGTTCCTCTACGGTCAAGGCAAAGGTCGTTGTATAAACCCGTTCAGTCCTGCTCAATAATTCTATGTTAAAAGTGTATTTTCCAGCTTCAACCTGGCCTACTGGAGTGATAGTCAAAGTCAAATTAGCATAAGAATTGGATGTGAGATTCAAGGTGAGGTTTGTCCCATCATCATTAACATATTCCAAGAATTCAGGTGATGTTGAATCAAACTGATTATCCAATTCACTGATATTAACATAATCGACACGCAAGTCCAAGGTGAAATTGTCTAGATTACCAACATTGACCGTAATGTTGTCCCAACCTTCACTCTGTCCATTATTAAGAATCCTTAAAGATGTCTGGTTAGATTCATTGAAAACGGGGCTAAAAACCGTCTCATCGACATCAATATCCAAGGAGAATGGTGAATCTACTTCAAAGATAGGAGAGGGGGTAAAGGTGGTCAGTAGAATAAGGCCTGTTAACGCTCCTATTGCAAACCGGGATTTTCCCAAATCGGATAATTCCTCGGAAGGAGGGGGGTGTGAGGTCCCTAGAAAGAAGATTAGCATAGCGTAGATTGCCCAACCAGTATATGGTGGGCCAAAGCCAGGTATTCCATAGAACGTCATGAGTATCAGAAGAAAAATGACAGTATAGGAAAGGCCATTCGATTTTGGACCTAACAAGGCTCGCGCAATATGGCCCCCATCAAGTTGACCAGCGGGCATTAAATTAAGGGCAGTCACAAAAAAACCGGTCCATCCAGCAAGGACCACAGGATGTGAAAGATAGTCTCCGGATGAAGGATAGAATAGCTCGCTCAACGAATATAGTGCCTCAAAGAATATAGATGAACCAAGATACAAAGAATCCCCCGAGTCTATAGGCACGGGAACTGCATTACGTTCAGTTAGCCAGAAGCCAAGCAAGGTCACCGGGATTGCAACTAACAAACCTGCAATCGGGCCGCTAGCACCGACATCTAGCAACGCCTTGCGATTAGGTATCGGTTCTCGGATGGAAATGAAGGCACCCATCGTACCAAATGGAAAGATCATGGGTGGCATGGGCAGGAAGAATGGAAGAGAAGCATCCAGATTGTGCTTCTTGGCATAGTAGTAATGTCCCATCTCATGGGTTCCTAGAATTGCCATTAATGGAAGAGAAAAAGTCAAAAAGCCCATGAAAAAGACGTCTGGGGTTATTATAATTCTCAACCACCACCAACTCATCTCAAGAACATTGGAATTCACATAGGAAGCCCACCACATAGACCCTGCCCAGGTAGTAGTGAAAATGGTGGCAATAAGAAGGTACAAATTTGTCCGATTCTGTGTATAATCAAATGTCGGTTGAGGTAGAACAACAAGAATGAGTTCATCACCTGCTCTCCTCAGCATTGGAAATGTGCGTTCATTCCCTAGTTTACTAGTTGCCTTGAAGGCCAGTCTTAACTCTTCAAATCGTTCGTCGAGATTTTCAGGCTCATCCACATAGAACAAATGGGCATTGCCATCCCATGAATAATTATCTACCCTCCAACCTAGGCCTTCGATAAATTTCTGAATGGTCTTTGACATCTATAAACCAAGAACCTTACTAGCCTCAGATGAGACTTCATCTTCAATCCCTGAAGGGCCATACACCCGGCCGCGCCAATGGTCAAATTGGGCTTCATACAGGCCAGATACCAGTAACGGATTGACCAATGCCCCCCATCAATATCTGCTTGTACAGTTGTGGCGACTGAGCCAAGTAGGCAGTTCGATCAAAATATTTCATTTCAAATAACGAGGTTCCTCCCTCAGTTGCCGATGCAATAATCTTGGGAGTTTGAACTTCAAGGAACTTTTCTCTTCTAAGATGTTTGTGTACAGATCCGGATACGGCTGCTCTAATCTGGAAGTGGGCTGCGATGTCTTTCTTCCTGAGATCCATATATCTGGCGTTTAGTCTAGTTTCGATTTCGCTATCAATCTTGTCAATTACACCTAGTGGTAAGGGTGTCTCGGCCTCATTTAATAATTCTATATTATCTGGGAGCATTTCCACACCTCCAGGTGCTTCTTTATTCTCCTTGACTATTCCCCTTACCAAGACTACTGATTCCCTGTTGATATTTGTCCAGTTTTTAAATTGCTTTTCATCTAATTTCTTCTTTAGTAGGGTCAGTTGGATTACTCCAGATATATCTCTCAACTGAATAAATGCAATCCCACCTAGATTACGTGTATCCTGTAACCAACCACAAAGCGTTTGCTCAGACCCGAAGTCCGAGGGTTCTATTTCTCCGCATTTTCGAGTGTAAAACATATTTCTAGTTTATCGGATACCTCAGCATTGCCGCTAGCCCTCCAAAAGCCTTCTGTAATGATTTTCCCTCTTCACTATCGGTTGAGATAATAGAGACCTCAGCCTTACTATTCTCTGCTAGTTCTCCCAATCTTTTTACAGTACCTTCTTCTATATTGGGCATTTTTTCCAAACCTTCGGAAATTAATAATAGATCAACTGCTCCCATTTCCAAGGCGGTATCAACCTGCTTGATTCCATATGTCGCCAAAGTTCCTTTTGGAGACAATACTTCCTTCATGAATCGTTCCATGATGATTTTTTCTTTAATTAACTGAATTTCAGATAATCGGTTCGCCCCTCTGGTTACTAATTCTCTAAGTCCGGTTTCATCAGTATATCCTGTATCAAAAGTATCGATTACAATCTTATTTAATTCATGGTTAAGATAATCTTTACTTAGAAAATAATCTTTTGTTGCCCCAGGTCCTCCTATTAAGATACCTTCTAGATCACTTCCAAGAAAACATTCTGTTGCCGATCTTCCAATCTTTTTGTACCATTCATGGGCTGCTTCCTCAATTAAACGCTCAAATCTTCTTTTGGATTGCCCTCCCTTTCCATGTTTGGATGGGACTTGTGAGAACATGTGTTTTAGTGTAGTGATGGTTGCCCCTTTCAGCATTCCCAATGTAGATTCAGATCTATCTATAACAATCAGGCCGAATTGGGTTTTTGTTTCACCCAGAGCATCTAGAGGTTCGAGGAAAAAACCGGAATCACATCTATAGAGGAAAGCTGGCACAGGTTCTGGAGGGACCACTACTTCTTGAATCATCGTTGTCTGGTTTCCTCCTTTTGCTACATGACCTACAAAGAAAACAAATCCATTTTCAGGAGGATTCTTGTACATTTTAAGACGTGACATTATAGATTCTATTGCTGCACTTACATTCTTCCTAGTTGATTTTGATTTAATATTTGCAGACTGTGAGGCTTCATTACGAAGGTATGACTGAACCTCATGAATTTTACGATCTGGTGGGATGTAAAGGCTGACAAGTTCTGTAGCATGTCCTCTATGATTCTTGATTCGTTCAAGGGATTGCTTGAATTCATATTTCTGTAAGGATTCAGAACTCATTATTTTTGGTAACAGGGGACCTTTTTATGATATTACTTGCACTTTATGCAGATTAATTCGTGGTTACGACTCCACTTGTATCATAGTCTAAATCTACCACATAATAGAAATATATGGGATCAGCAGTTGAGCCTGTTGGTGAATTAGGTCCGAATAGGTCTCTTCCCGTTTCTTCTCCACCTATATTTGTCCCATAACCTCTATCAACTACAAAAAAATAGGTATCCGAGTGGAGTGTAATCCCCACTTTATATTTGGACGTTTCTCCTGAACCTAATGGAGATTCTAAATCAGATAAGTAAAAATTGCTAAATCCATAGGTTTCCCCATTTACAAAGTTTTTGTAATTTTCATGGTTTAGTATCATGGCTCTGCCCGATCCTACTGTTTGGCCATTCGTAAAGGATGAAACCCACCACCCTAAATCTACAACGCCATTAATATATCCTAATTCACAAGCAAAAAATGAGTTGGAATGTACTACGGCACGTTCCGTTTCATCATAGCTCACTTGTTCCCTAATATTTTCTACAATTGAGTTTGTTATACTATCCTTATCATTACAATAGTCCAATCCAAAATCTCCAGTGAAGCCATTATTTCCTGCAAATCCACCGGTCGTAATCAGCAAGAAGAGAATAGCAACAGGTATTACATAATCGTCATTTATGGTACCCATATCTACACCCAATAGCCCGTAATAGAGTGCTATGGATAGTATCAATACTAAAAATATTACAAGTAATACAGACATCTCCATTTATTCCACGTCCTCTTCATTTGTATCTCTTTTTTGTAAGTTTCCGTCATCTCTCTCCTCCCGCATCTCATCCATTTCTTCCTCGAAACGTTCCTCTTCAAGGTCATCCTTTTCATCAGCCTCTTTGGGTTCACCTACCCTATATTCCAGAAAAGTAATAATGATTCTGATAATCAGACTTATTGCTACAAAGTATATTCCTATATCAAAACCAACTTTAGCATATTGTCTTAGACTGGGGATGAAAATATAGTTGCTTGTAATATTGAATATCAAATATATGAAAATCACAAATTTCATGCTTTGAGGTAGAAAATTTCTAAGACGGCTATATCCTGAGGAATATTCATCATCTTCTTCTGAGGGTTCACTTTTCTTTTTACTAAAGGAAGGTACGATTCGCCACATGAGATAAGGTAAAATATAAATTAAGAACAAATCGCCGGCTTTTCTTTCATCTGTTTGTACCATCCAGGCACTTTGTCCGATGACACCTAGTAGAACACCTAAGAGGAAAAAATTAATTCCAAATATCAATACTGGCATAAATCCAGTAATTATCACCCTTTCTTCTGGTATCTGGAAACTGATTCCCTTTATCAAGGACATCATCCCAACATAGATCATACAGGAGCCAAGAAAGGTGGTGAATTCCAAGTCAAAGATCCATAATACAATTCCCCCAAACATAATGAAAATCAGGCCAAAAACCGCAAAACTAATAGCCCATTGTTTTTTTATCACTTCAGGTGGTATTTCAATTTCTTCATCAGGCTCTGGTTCCTCTTTATGATCATCCATTTCATCAGGATTGTCTATACCTTCAGATATTTCTTCTGTACCTGAAGCCTCCTCTAAATCATATGATTGCGTCTCCAAATATTTTGAATGCGAAGGCCGAGCTAGTAGAATAGTCATTGATACTAGAAGTATGGCAGCTAGAATAACCCAAAAATATAGTTCCATCACGTAATTCCAGCCTTCTAGAAGTACTAGCATCAGGTATGTATTCGCCACCAGAATAAATCAACTTGTTGGAGTGTGACATTCGAAATTCAATTTAGCGCTAGGCAGCCAACCCTCAATCTTAGGAGGTGATCCATCCGCAGGTTCCCCTACGGATACCTTGTTACGACTTAACCCTCCTCGCTGAACCCAGATTCGAGTTCGCCAGAAGACGAACCCTCGTCCAGACCCAACTAAGGTGGTTTGACGGGCGGTGTGTGCAAGGAGCAGGGGCATATTCACCGCGGGATGTTGACCCGCGATTACTACGGATTCCAGCTTCATGAGGGCGAATTGCAGCCCTCAATCCGAATTACGAGCAGGTTTCGGGATTGCCTCCACCTTTCGGTGTCGAAGCCCATTGTCCTGCCCTTTGTAGCGCGCGTGTAGCCCGGGAGATTCGGGGCATACTGACCTACCGTTGCCCCCTCCTTCCTCCACTTTAACAGTGGCGGTACCACCATAGTGCTCCCTCTCCGGAGAGAAGAATAGCAAATGGTGACGGAGGTCTCGTTCGTTATCTGACTTAACAGAACGCCTTACGGTACGAACTGACGGCGGCCATGCACCACCTCTCGGAAAATCAGGCAAAGTCATCAGCTTGGCCTTCATGTAACCGTCGCCCCCGGTGAGTTTTCCGGCGTTGAATCCAATTAAACCGCACGCTCCACACGTTGCAGTGCTCCCCCGCCAATTCCTTTAAGTTTCAGTCTTGCGACCGTACTCCCCAGGCGGCTGACTTAATACCTTCGCGCCAGCACTGGACATCCTCGTAGGATCCCCAACACCAAGTCAGCAGCGTTTACGCCCTGGACTACCGGGGTATCTAATCCCGTTTGCGCCCCAGGGTTTCGTCCCTCACCGTCAGAGCCGTTTTGATCAGATGCCTTCGCCATTGGTGGTCCCTGCGGGATTACAACATTTCACCGCTCCCCCGCAAGTACCTCTGATCTCCCCCGGTCTCAAGTCTGGTAGTGTCCCCGGAATCCGCACCGTTGAGCGGTACGATTTACCCAAGAATTTACCAAACCGGCTACGAACGCTTTAGGCCCAATAATAGTGGCTACCACTTGAGGTGCCGGTGTTACCGCGGCGGCTGGCACCGGTCTTTCCCACCCCTTACTCTATCAGCTTTTTAGGCTGGCAAACAGTCCATGCAATGCATGGACACTTGGAGTTCCCTCGTCACAGTTTCCTGCATTGCGAAGTTTTCGCGCCTGCTGCGCCCCGTAGGGCCTGGACTCGTGTCTCAGAGTCCATCTCCGGGCAACCTCTCTCAAGGCCCGTACCCGTCGTTGGCTAGTCAGGTCCTGACCCTGACTACTACCTGATAGGCCGCAGACTCATCCTCGGGCGCCGGAGCTTTGGGCACAGATGCATTCCAGCCTCCTGTGCCTATGAGGTATTAGCCCCACTTTCGCGGGTTTATTCCCCACCCGAGGGCAGATTGTCCACGTGTTACTGAGCATTCCGCCGGTGACCGAAGTCCCCTTGACTCGCATGGCTTAATCGAACTCCAATAGCAGTAGCCTTCGGCAGGATCAACCGAAGTTATACACACTTTTTTAGAAATTTTTGGGTTTACTGCACTGGTTTCACCATATCTTCGAATGTCAGACGACAGCTCCCGTGGGAGTTATTGCCATCTCCATAGATTTACGCAGCAGCGGAAGACATCCATCATTGGAGAATCAGGATTCAGCCGAAACTGCTGCCACCGCAAAAAGCGGCTGCCCGGTAACGGCAGGGCCGGTCGGGCTCGCGTCCACCCAAGATGGTGTATTTAAGCCGACTGGCTCATTCGTCGAGTTGTAATCTGGTCGCGCAACCGGTGCAATTAACTATCAATGGACGCTGAGAACTGGTCACTTTCAGCATAGTACTGCACTTGGGGCACTGCAGAGTTACGGCCGCCATGACTGCGGCGGGACTGGCTACTGGCGGAGGGATAACATCCTGCGAGCGCTGGTAAACAAACCAGGTTACACCGAGTCCGCTGAACAGTACCAGCCCCGCCAGCGCCAGTATCAGCAGGGGGCTGCCCGCATCGCTGCTGCCCGGGGCAACCGCGGCGCTGCTGGCTGCAACGTCAAAGCGCAGGCTGCCGCCGTTGTCGAGCAGCGCGGCCGGGCCGCCTGCCTCCGCAGGCTGGATGTTGGCCAGCTGCACCTCGATAGTCACGTCGCCCGACATACTTCCCGGCACGTTCCACACCAGTTCAGGATACGCCTCACCGTTGGCCACGATATCGAATGTTCCGATGATATCAGAGTGGCCACCATAGACCACACGCACCTGCCCAGTGGCATCGGTACCGCCGTCATTGTAGATTGCCATCGAGATTGTGGCAACTTCGCCCGCCGTTGGCTTGGCAGGAGATATTGTGAGGCTGCTCTCATCAAGCAGCAATTCAGGTGGCTCAGCCACCGTCACGGTCGTGGATTCGTCGATGAATTCCAGCGCTTCAGGGTCCCATAGCCCTTGGTCTTCCTCGTTTACGGAATTGATGTTGAAGACGCGCGCCTGCAGGGTCCAGTCGCCGTAGAGCAGCTGCCCCATTCCTCCTTGCGATTCTGTGAAACGGACCTGGAATTCGAACAGCCGCTGGCCGTTTCCGAGGAATTCCTGGCCAGCCCAGTATGTCGGGTCGGCGGTGATGACCCGGGTGCCCTTGACCAGTTTGACTTCGACGCTCGTCAGGACATCGAACGAACCGACATTCTGTAGAGTCATGCTGAAATCAACCAGCGAACCGTCCGAAATCTGGTCCGGAGTCCAGCTCACCTCGAGCATGGCGAAGCGTGCCAGTATCTGCACGTCAAGGTCCAGAAAACGCTCGTCGAGCGTCTCGCCAGTTTCGTTGTCGAGCAGCAGCAGATATAGCCTGTCAATTTCTTTCACAACCCAGTCAGCACTCCACTTTTTGGGAGTATCTACATCAATCTCGAAGCCCAGGTGTTGCATAATGAGCGGGCCATTGGAATCTGACTCGCGCACCCACAGGTCTACCAGTCCGCTCCGCTCGCCGCGATTGTCTATTTCGACCGAAACCACATTCGAAATCAGTTCAATAGGCGTAGTCACAAGATAGAAACCATCATTGACAATGTAGATGTCGGGATTGGTTGCCGGGATGTCGACATTCACCTCACGATACCAGACACTGGCGCTGGCGGTCGAATCACCGGGGAAGGTTTCGATGACCTGCACTATGATGGTGTGCTGTCCCTTCGGGATATCGTACCAGGTTGCCTTAGCTGTCCAGTCATCTCCGTCGGCGTAGACGTTGGTCGAGAAGTTGGCGATGCGATGCTCGAGGTCCTTGACGTCGTACCAGAACGCGACTTGTACGCGGGCGTTCGCGGCGCCGGTATTGCGCAATTTTGCTGTGATTTCGAGGTCTTCGCCCTGGCGCGGATTGGAGGGTACCAAATGCAGGCTGCGCAGTTCGACATCGCACTCCTCTGTCTCGATGGCGAGGTTATTCACCAACACGCGTCCCTGCGTCTGCGAACTGACGTAGAGCGTCGCGATTGCCACCTCATCTCCCCGGTTCTGCGCGTTGGTAACGCGTTTGTTGAGCTGTTCGATCAGGTTTTGATTCGTGATGGTGAGCGTGACCTCATATTCCACTTCCATGTTTGAAAGCCAGATAACACCCTTACTGTCACTGCTCACGGTAATTGGTATCCGGGCCATCTCAACTCCGTATTCATCAACAAACGTGTCCGCATTGGCTAAAGCATCAACAAGGGATGCACGGAATGATTTTCCAGCAGCCCCAGGAGATGAGTCGGAATCCCATCGGACGGGTGAATTATTATTGTTAAATTCACCTGCCCACTGCCATTCGTACTGCCCACTGGAGCCTATATCGATTTTGGGGTTAAGAGGATAGTCACTGCCTTTGGTAGTTCTGACGAAAATATCGCTGTCATCCTTACCTGCACCATCAATATCTCCATTATCGCGGAAGGCAAGGTACGTTCGTTCACCTATTGCCAGTGCTGGAGCCTCGTTACCGAATGTGAGTTCGCCCTCTTCATTATCCGAGACGTGCACGAAATCTGACCAGTTCTGCCCTTGATCCATCGAAAATCGCATGTACATATCGAATGTAGTGGCTATGTATCCGCCAAATAGAACCATCTTTTCGGCTGTGACGTCATATGCCATGTCATGATAGTAACGGGCAATAGGAGTGGTATTAGTCTCAAGAAGAGCCCAAGAACCAGTTGTTCCATCAAGCACCCAAGTATCATCAGAATAGTATGGGGCACTAAGTTTGTATCCTCCAAAAACAACAATCAAATCATGTTCACGATCATGTTTCATTGCGTGGTATCGCAGGGATTCTGGATGAGTAGTAGATTCCACCAGGGTCCAGTTGCCCTCCCGGTACCGCCAAGTGCTTTCATCGTAACCAACTACGTCGATATATCCACCAAACATCATAATATTACCACTGTGATCACCAGCCATTTTGTGATAAGTTCGCTTGCCTGGATTTATTGTAGTGTTAATTTCGTTCCATTTCTGAGTTTGAATGTTGAAGGCCCAAGTATCATTGAAACGCTGATAATAGCCTGTTTCGTTCATGCCGTAGCCACCATACAGTATGACATCACCCGTAATATTGTCAAAAGCCATGGCGTGCTGGTAACGAGGTGCAGGGCCTCCCGCATCTGGAAGCACCAT